>JAAGKN010000749.1_pt1 | contig 316167 bp, 311 predicted proteins | sample 6206371 | NCBI WGS metagenome assembly JAAGKN01 (sample SAMN11533720, study PRJNA540317) | gut metagenome | isolation source: fecal pellets from male and female animal of same cohort | host: Peromyscus leucopus | place: USA:CA | collected 2017 | reverse complement strand
GCCTGTTGGTTTGGTTGATATTTGAATGGCTTGGTTGGGATAGATAGATTCTATCGTCATTGCGAGCGGAACAAAGTGAAGCGTGGCAATCAACAGGCAACGAATCCTACACGATATGGGAATATCACATGTTAGATTGCCACGACTTCTAATGAAGTCTCGCAATGACAGATAGCCTTGTCCCCCTTAATAAAACAAATCCTATAATTGTCGATTACTTCAGCTAACGCTTCGCAATGACAAAACGATTCTAGCTGCTTTTTTTCATGCGCTCGCGCTCCTCGTTTGTGCGCTGGACATACACAAAAACCTCGGCAACAGCGACAAACAGGGTTTCAGGAATCATCTGGTCAATCTCAACTTCTTTATAAAGCTGGCGCGCAAGCGGGGGGTTTTCGACAATAATAATATCATGTTCATGCGCGATTTTTTTAATCCGCATTGCAAGGTGATCAACCCCTTTTGCAACCATCACAGGTGCGCGGTCTTCGGGCGGTTTGAAGCGCAATGCAACAGCATAGTGCGTGGGGTTGGTAATCACCACACTTGCCCCGGGGACTTGCTGCATCATGCGTTTGCGCGCACCCTGAAACATCAGTTGCCTAATTTTGCGCTTCACTTCGGGGCTTCCTTCTTGTTGTTTAAACTCATCTTTGACTTCATTTTTTGTCATTCTTAAGCTTTTATAATAGCGCCTACGTTTAATCGCATAGTCAATTGCGCTCATCAAAAAGAAAAACAACAGCAGCACCGCAACAAGAATCAACACCTTATCAGCAAACCAACGCATTTGATTACCAAGCGAAAACAGCGCAACGGTGGTTAGCTCGCCCACAAATAGCGAAAACACCCAAAACCCGATTCCAAATGCTGTTAAAACTTTGATAGTCAGTAATAAGCCATCTGTAAGTTTTTTGAGCGAAAAAAGATTTTTAAACCCGCTTATAGGGTTGATTTTGGCAATATTAAATTTAATAGGTTTTGAGGTTAATAAAAACCCAAATTGCCCAACATTACTAAATATTCCAACTAGGATTAGCGCAATAAAAAAGGGTGCAATTGTCAGCGCAAGCTCTTGGATAAAGCGCAAGGTGATTGAAATCACATTTGGGACATTCATCTCAACCCCCATAAGCCCCATTGCAAACGCATAGATATTGCGGCAGCGGTCGAGCAGATAATGAAACAACACATAAATCATAATAAACCCCACCAAAAGCCCAAAAAAACCAACAACTTCGGGGCTTTTTGGCACATTGCCTTCTTCGCGGGCTTTTTCAAGCTTTCGCGCACTCGGTTCTTCGGTTTTGTCATCATCATCAGCCATACATCTCTCCTAAAATTTTTTGTGCATTCGCATAATCAAGCGGTGTGTTGCAATTGATTGTTTCGTGTGGTGCGCATTGCAGGGTTTGGATTGTGCAAAATTTTGCGATTGCCTGAACGCGCAAGATGTTTTGTGCAAGCATGGTGATAATGCCTGTTAGCGCGCTTTTGTGATATGCGCCAATCAGAGGGTGCAAATAGCTCTCATCGGCGCAAATCACCGCGTCTATAGCTGCGTTTGTGGCGCAATCAAGCAGCTTTTGGATAGTCAAATCTTGCACAAACGGGCAATCAACCGCAAGCACAAGATTAAGCGCACAAGGCGAATGCGCAAGCGCGCTTTGCAACCCCGCAAGCGGCGAAAAAAGCGGTGTGGTGTCAAAGATTTGTTCTGTGCCGCCAATCTTTGCGCGCGGGTGTTTGGTTGCAACAAAGATATGTTCAAAGATTCCAAGCGCTTGGAGTTTTTGTGCTTGGTATTCAAGCAAGCTATATTTGCCAAACGCAAGCTCTGCCTTGTCGCGCCCCATTCGGCGGCTTTGCCCGCCACACAAAATAATCGCTCCTGCCACTTAACCAAATCCTTAGAATTTTCGCGCTATTTTAGCGCAATATCCCTAAAGCTGCAAAGGAGCAATAATGTTTATGGATTCGTTTGGGCGCAAGGTCGATTATTTGCGGCTTTCGGTAACGCAACAATGCAATTTTCGCTGTCAATATTGTATGCCCAACACGCCCGAAGATTTTTTTGACGCAAGCTCTGAAATTCCATTTGAACAACTCTTGCTTTTTGTGCAAGTTGCTGTTGATGAGGGTGTGCGCAAAATCCGCATTACAGGGGGCGAACCCTTGCTTCGCAAAGATTTGAGCAGCTTTATTGCCGCAATCACTGCCTATGCGCCGCATGTCGATTTGGCGCTTACAACCAATGGATTTTTTTTAGAACACTATGCCAAAAGCTTGCGTGAAGCAGGGCTTTCACGCGTGAATGTCTCGCTTGATTCGCTTGTTGCAGAGCGCATTTTGCAGATGAGCAAAAAAAATGTTTTGCCTAAGATTTTGGGCGGAATCGATGCAGCGCTTGCACAGGGGTTGCGCGTAAAGCTCAATATGGTGCCAATTGTTGGAATCAACGATGACGAACTCTGCGCAATGCTTGACTTTGCGCTGCAAAAAGGGGTAATGTTGCGTTATATTGAGTTTATGGAAAACACGCATGCCCAAAAGCTGCGCGGTTTGAGTGAAGCAGAAATTTTAAAATCTCTGCAAAGCCGCTTTGTTTTTGAGTTTGTCGAACAAAGCGGACCCGCAAAGATTTATCAGCTTGCAAATGGTGCAACTTTTGGAATCATCGCACCGCATAATGATGATTTTTGCAAATCATGCAATCGCGTGCGGCTCAATGCTGAAGGGTTTGTTGTGCCATGTTTGTATTATGAAGATGCTGTGAGTGTGCGCGAGATTTTGCGCAAAGGCGACAAACAGGCAATCAAACAAGCGATTATGCAAGCGCTGCACAACAAACCCGAGAAAAACCGCTGGGGCTGTGAGCAAACAACAAGCACACGTGCTTTTTATAAAACAGGGGGCTAGAAAAACCGCCTGCTGCCCTTATAGGTGCGCTTCCAAAAGTCGGCGTTGAGGCTTGCTTCGCGCACGGTTTTGCCCCTGCTTGGCGCGTGGATAAAAGTATCGTTGCCAACATAGATTCCAACATGGTTGATTTGTTTGCGTTTGGTTGCAAAAAAAACAAGGTCGCCCACGCGCAAGTTCTGGCGCGAGACAAAGCGCCCTGCACGAAATTGCTCGAGCGATGTACGCGGGATTGAGATGCCATTGAGGCGATAGACGGTGTGCGTTAGCCCGCTGCAATCAAAGCCATTGGCGTCTTCGCCACCCCATTTGTATGGCACACCAATATAACCATACGAGCTGTCATAAATGCTCGTGCGCAAGCTCGATTCTTTTGGGCGCTGGCGCACAGGCGCAACCACAAAGAAATCATCAAAAAAACCTTGTTGTTTTAGCGCTTTTGCGGCTTTGGTTGCGGCGGCTTTGGTTGGGTAGTTGCCAAAGCGGACTTTATAGGTGGTGGCGGATTTGAACAAAAACGCGTCCAAGCCTTTTTGGTTGAGCAAATCGACAAAGCGCCACGCGTTGTTAGGGTTTTTAAAGCTCCCCACCTGCACTGAATATGCCGGTGGTGGCTCGGTTGTTTGAGATTCTTGTTCGGTTGGAATCGCGGGTGAAGTGCTGCTGCAAGCGGCAAAGAAAGCGGCAAACGCGGCAAAGAAAAATATCGCAATTTTCATAAGCGATTCTTTTGCAAATGTGCTGCAAGCGCTTGGATTCCATTGTTGGCATAGAAATAAGGAATCTTTGCGGCTTTTAAGAAAGGTTCGCTAAGGCGCAAAAACGCGTTTTCTTCGGCTTTGCTTTTGGGGTTTATCCACAAAAAATAGGGAATCTCGCGGTGTTTGAGTGCTTGCAGGCTTAGGCAAATCGTGTTTAGCTCGCCCAAGATTCCGCTTGAAACAAGTAAAACAGGGGCTTTGAGAGAGGCAATGAGGTCAATCATAAAATAATCAACAAGCAGCGGAACAAACAGCCCGCCCGCGCCTTCAATCAGCAAAATTTCGTTGGCTGCAAGGTTTTTAAGCGATTGGATAAAGCTAATTATCGAATCGATTGCGATGGTTTTTGATTCTGCAAGCGCGCTCACAAAAGGTGAAGCGGGCAGCTTAAAGCTCATTGCATACAATGCATGCGCGCTATTTAAAGCATTTGGTGCAGAGTTTTGATAGTGTTGGACAATTTGGAGCGCTGTCAAACATTCAAATTGTGCCGCAAAGTCGGTTGTTTGCACATCTTGTACGCCTGTTTCAAGCGGTTTGCAACACAAGGGGAATGCCCCAAGCGCGCGAAGCTCGGTTAGCAGGCGCAATGTCGCATAGGTCTTGCCCATGCCTGTGTTGGTTGCAGAGATAAAAAGCACACTCACCTCATGTTTTGCCATAAAAGATTGGTTTTCAAACGCAATTTTAAACTAAAAAAGATAAAATACACTTATCAGAGCCACTTTTAGTGGTGGCTAAAATCGGTAGAGGGAGTGATTGAAATTCTATGGACACACAAACCGTGAATATGCTTAATGTTTATATGCCCAATATTGGGCATTATAGAACCCAATTTTCATCATTAAATTCTTTGCTTGGCAAGACAACCCTAACAGGAAAAATCAGCTCATTAGACATTGCAGAGAATCTTTTTGTATTTATGGAAGACACACAAAAGCAGTTCAACACCTTGCAAGAAGGGCTGATTAACACCCTTGTTGAACAGCTTTTTGTGAGCTGCTACCACGAAGCAAGTGCCTCTGTTGGGATTATGGCAGGGATTTTGGTGCATGCCATTTCAGAACGATGTCTGGACACGCGTGCGCTTGCGCAAAGCAGCCGATTCCAACATCTCTTTTTGGGCGATAACCTGCATAATCAAAGCGAGATTGAATCGTTGCGAGAACATCTCCATAAATATGTCGAACTCTATACGATTTATCGCAATGTTTTTTTGGTTGATTCGGCGGGCAAGATTATCGTTGCAGCAAAGCCAACAAATGCAGAATATATCGACAATCCTGCAGTCAAAGAGGTCTTGCAAAATGGCGAACCGATTGAGACTACCACGCGCTTAGATTGTAATGATGCAAACGAAATGCTGCTCAATATTGCACCAATCAAAAATGATTCGGGCATTGTGGGGGCGCTTGTAAGCGTGTTTGATTTTCATGACGAAGCGCGGCAGCTTTGCGATTTTTTTAAATACTATCTTCCGCAAACTATTTTTTTGATTTTAGACGAAAAAAATCGCGTGGTCTATTCCGATAACGAACATCGTTTTCCTGTGGGCGAATCGGTGCATATGAGCCAAAAAGAGGAATATTATTTTCTCGAGGTTGGCAAAAAACTTGCATTTGTGGCGTGTTGGCGCACAAAAAACCCAAAATATGAACCCTCTATTGTTTCAAAATGGACATTTTGCCGCATTGTTCCTTTGCAAGTTGCGTTTGACACGCGCCGCACCAACCACGAAGAGAATCAAACCTTGATGTCTAAAGATTTATTATGGAATTCATCATTGCGCACCGGCACGCTTGATATGGTGATTACCGAAGTTGAGAATATTCGCGAAAATTTGGGTGATGTTGTGATTAATGGCGAAATTATTGCCTCAAAAAGCCGCTCGTATGCGCTTAACCCCATTCTTGATAATATTCGTTTGCTAAGCGACCAAATCAGTGCCTTATGTGTCGATTCGATTCAGAATCTGCAAGAAAATATGTTCCAAACTATCTACCGATTGACAAGCAAAGTTGCTTGCTCATCAACACAGCTTCTCGACCATTATTTTTATGAAAAATCAAACGATTGTCGTTGGATTGCGCGTTCAAAAATGTTTGCAAAGTATCTCTATGACTATATGTTTTCCCAAGTTGAAACCAGCGATACGCATAAAGTGATTGCAAAGCTTGAAGAAATCAACAAAACCTATAAATCGTATGCTGATATTGTTCTTTTTACATCAGGTGGTGCTGTGGTTGCCAATTCGCACCTTATCAAAGGCACACACCATACGGTTTCATCAGAAGCTGTGATGGCGCTAAGAAATATGATTAACTCTAACCGCTATTATTTTTCAAGCTTTGAAGTTCCGCAATTTAGTGGTGTTACAGAGCCATGCTATACGATGATGGCGCCTTTGTATCTTGATAACCAATTTTTGGGTGGCATTGCCTTTGTGATTGATATGAAAGAGATTGCCGAAATCTTGCATGTTGCTGTGCAAGAAGATTTTGCGATTCATATCAACAGCAAAGAAAACGATGAAAATGACGAAAACAAGCAAACAACCGAGAAAAGAAACGATGATATTTTTGCATGCTTTATCGACCAAGATAGTCGGATTATTGCCTCGACCAAAGAAGATATTTCGATTGAGCAAATCAAACTCAATGGCAAAATTGATTTTCGTAATCCTAAATCGATGAAAGAAACACTCGTGTTTGATGATGGTTCGACATATTTTGTCGCAATCGAACCTTCGCTTGGGTATCGCGAATTTAAAGCAGGCAATGCGCACAAAAACCTCATCTCATGCATTGTGTGTGTCAAACTCCAAAATGCTATGGAAATTGAGCAGGAATAAAACTTGAGTGTTGAGACTAAACTAACATTCCTCGAACAGCTGAAACTTTGCAAAACATCGCGTTGGGCGGTTGTTTTGCTCAATGATGACACCACAACAATGGATTTTGTCGTTCGGATTCTCATGGAAATTTTTGAAAAAAATACTGAAGAAGCTATTAATCTTATGCTAAAAGTACATAACGAAGGCAGCGGTGTTGCAGGCATTTATAGCTATGAGGTTGCGCGTGCAAAGCAGGCTTTGAGCCATCAACGCGCTATTATTGAGGGCTATCCATTCCGCGTGCGATTGGAGGAACTCTAAAATGAGCAACCACGACTTTGCCCTGTTACGCGAAAGATTTTTTGAAGAGGCTATCAAAATCGCACTCGAACGTAATGATGGATTTGTATTATGCGAACATCTGTTGCTGATTTTGGTTAAAGAACCGGTCTTTGAATACCTTTTTGTTGCGCCACAAGTAACGCCCCAAGCCATTATTGATTTACTTGAAGAAGAGCTGAATGCTAATTTTCACCGCCATGATAAGCTTCAAAACGAACCTTTCAAAGAAGTGCTTGCCATTTCGCCCGATTTGCTCGAAGTCATCGAAGAAGTGCGGCGCGGGTATGGGCAAAGCAACGATAGCGACTATCCGATGAATCGGATTTTAGAGCTGCATGCCCAGCAGCTTATGCAAGGGGCATTATCTCACAGAGGTTTTGCCGAATCGCTCCACCAAAGCGCCGAAGAGGGTTCGCTTGAACTGATTCTTATGCCCATTGTTTTGGCGCTGTATGACCACCAAGAAACGCTTTGTGGCAAGATTTTGCATATCTATGCTACCGAGCTGTGTTGCAGCACGCACGCGGGTGTGTTGTTTTGGCAAAAAATTGCGCAATTTCACCCATTGCCCCACACCCACTCAATCCGCAATAATGAAGATGAAAATCAAAGTGAGATTCTGATTAAACAACGTTTGCAGGCACAAACAGAACCGCAAAAAGACAAAAAAAGCCTCTCGGCTTTAGAGCTGTATTGTACCAATCTCACACATCTTGCCAAACGTGGCAAGCTCGATTCTGTGATTGGGCGCGATTTTGAGATGATGCGTATTAAAGAAATCCTTGCCCGCCGCAAAAAAAATAATCCGCTACTTATCGGCGAAGCGGGAGTGGGCAAAAGCGCAATTATCGAGGGTTTGGCGCTTACAGCATTGCATGATGATGTCTTGCAAAATGTAGAAATTTTTGCGCTAAATATGGGTGCGTTGATTGCCGGAACGCGCTATCGTGGCGACTTTGAAGAACGTTTGCAAAGCCTTGTTCTTGAAATCGAGGAACGTGAAGATGTGATTTTATTTATTGACGAAATCCACACCCTTGTTGGCGCGGGGACAAGCAAAGATAGCAGCCTCGATGCGTCAAACATTCTCAAACCCTCGCTCACAGACGGGACAATGCGCATTATTGGCGCAAGCACCTATGCCGAGTATCGCCAATTTTTTGAAAAAGACAAAGCGTTGTCGCGCCGCTTTATTAAGATTGATGTCAAAGAACCCACACCCAAAGAGGCGGTATTGATTTTGCAAGGGCTGATTGGGCGCTATGAAAAACACCACAAAGTGCGCTACACAGAGCAGGCGCTTGAACGCGCTGTTGGGCTATCGATTCGCTATATTACCGATAGGTTTTTGCCCGATAAGGCGATTGATATTATCGATGAGGCGGGGGCTGTTGCCAAGCTTGCTCATCATGATGTCGTTGATACAAACGCCATTGAATGCGTGATTAGCAAGCTTGCACAGATTCCCGAAATGAATGTTTCAAGCGATGAAGCCGCTGTTTTGTATGGGCTTTGCGAGCGCTTGTCGCAACGCATTTTTGGGCAAGATGAGGCGATTGCAAATTTGGTTGATTCTCTCAAACGCACGCGCGCAGGGCTAAACCCGCCCAACCGACCCGTTGGGGCATTCTTGTTTGCCGGACCAACAGGCGTTGGCAAAACCGAACTCGCCCGCGAACTCGCCCGCGAATTGAGCATTCATTTTGAACGAATCGATATGAGCGAATATATGGAAAAACACAGTGTGGCAAAGCTCATCGGCGCTCCTGCTGGGTATGTGGGCTATGAAGAAGGAGGAATGCTTGTTGAAACAATCCGCAAACACCCGCATACGCTCCTTTTGCTCGATGAAATCGAAAAAGCCCATGCCGATGTGATAAATATCTTGCTGCAAGTCATGGATAATGCAAGCCTTAGCGACAACCATGGGCGAAAGGCTGATTTTAGCCACACGATTCTAATCATGACATCAAATGTCGGTTCGCAAGAATCGGGCGTTGTGGGGTTCAAAAAAACAGCACTCGCACGGCGCGATGAGGCTATCAAACAAACCTTTTCGCCCGAGTTTCGCAATCGGCTTGACCATATTATCCATTTTGCTCCATTGCAGCTTGAACATCTCAAAAGCATTGTTTGCAAGATGATTGACGACCTCAATATTCAGCTAAAGACAAAATCTGTCGTGATTTCTCTATCAGACAGCGCGGTAACCTACCTTGCCAAACAAGGCTATGACGAAGAGCTTGGTGCGCGCCCGCTTGAACGCGTGATTGCACAACAAATCAAGCAGCCATTGAGCGATGAGATTCTGTTTGGCAAACTCAAAAAAGGCGGCAAAGTCTGTGTTGATTATGACACCAAACTGCACCTTGTGGTAGAGGAGGAATCATGATAAAAAAATGCTTATTTCCGGCAGCAGGCTATGGAACGCGCTTCTTGCCTGTTACCAAAGCAATGCCCAAAGAGATGTTGCCGATTGTGAGCAAGCCGCTGATTCAATATGGTGTCGAAGAGGCTTTGTCGGCGGGAATGACACAAATGGCAATCGTAACCGGGCGGGGCAAACGCGCGATTGAAGACCATTTTGACATCAGCTATGAGCTTGAACAACAGATTAAAGGCAGCGACAAAGAATGCAAGCTCGCCGAGATTCGCTCGCTGATTGCGCAATGCACCTTTTCTTATACGCGCCAAATCGAGATGAAAGGGCTAGGGCATGCGATTTTATGCGGGCAAACACTGATTGGCAATGAAGCTTTTGCAGTGATTTTGGCTGATGATTTGTGCGACAACCCAAGCGGCGAGAGTGTTTTAGCACAAATGACAAAAGTCTATGAGCGCTATCGCTGTTCGATTGTTGCGATTGAAGAAGTCGCAATGAGCGAGGTTAGCAAATATGGCGTGATTAGCGGCAAAGAGATTGATAATGGAATCTTTATGGTTGATAATATGATAGAAAAACCTAAAGAATCTGAAGCCCCGAGCAATTATGCTGTGATTGGGCGCTATATCCTCACCCCCGATATTTTTGAGATTTTGCGTTCAACCCCGCCGGGCAAAAATGGCGAGATTCAGATTACTGATGCGCTGCTGCAACAATGCCAAAAGGGAATGGTGCTTGCCTACAAATTTCAGGGCAAACGTTATGACTGCGGCAGTGTCAATGGCTTTGTGCAAGCAACCAATGAATTTTATGCCAAATATCATTAGGAGCGCTTGTGTATGATTTAAAATTTTATCTGCTTGTTTGGTTTTTGGTAACCCTTGTTGGTTTTCCAACAATCCTTATCACCGGGCTTGTATTGCTGATGAAAAAAATCCGCGCGCAACAAGCCCTTGCAAACGCGCTTGAAACAAAGCTTCAAAATATTGACTACCTCCAAAGCCTTATTCGGGCTGATAATAGCGATGAAGACAAGCAAATGGCATTTGATGCGTTCAATAAATATTTTGCCGATTTTAAGGGGCTAGACCCAAAAGGAACAGACTTTCAAAAGCGGATTCGCTTTATCTCGGATATTACCTTGCTCGAGTATTTCGAGATTGACAAAGTCTCAAAATTTAGCGAAACACTTGGCAACCAAAATCGGGATTTCAAAAAAGACATTGAACGTGCGATTGGTGGTTCGCTCAAAGCGCGTCAAAAAGCCAAAAAATAGAGGCGAGGCAAAAGGAAAAACATGGATTTTTTGTGGATTCAAGGGGGGCGCAAACTCGCAGGGAATGTGCAGATTTCGGGTTCAAAAAACGCGTCTTTACCGCTTTTGGGGGCAACATTGCTTGCCAAAAACCAAGTGCAGCTCTCAAACCTTCCGCATGTGGTTGATATTACAACCTTTTTATCGCTGCTAACGCGCTTGGGCGCTGAAACAAGCATGCAAAACGACACTGCTTTTGTTGAAACACTTGGCGTGCGCGAGACAAAGGCGGTGTATGACATTGTGCGCAAAATGCGTGCAAGCATTCTTGTGCTTGGACCATTACTTGCGCGGTTTGGGCATTGTGAAGTCTCGTTGCCCGGTGGTTGTGCGATTGGCGCGCGCCCGGTTGATTTGCATTTGCGCGCGTTTGAAAAAATGGGCGCAGAAATTTCGATTCAGTCTGGCTATATCAACGCAAAAGCGCCCAAAGGGCTAAAGGGAGCTGTGATTGATTTTGAAAAAATCACCGTAACCGGCACTGAAAATGTCATTATGGCAGCAGCGCTTGCCACAGGCACAACAACGATTAAAAATGCCGCGCGCGAACCCGAAGTGGTGCAGCTGTGCGAGGTGTTGCGCGATTCGGGTGTCGAGATTAGCGGCATTGGCTCAGAGACACTCACCATTAAAGGTAGCGGTGGTGAGTTGCTTTCAATTGCACCTATCCAAGTGATTAGCGATAGAATCGAAGCCGGAACATACCTTTGCGCGGGCGCAATTACCAATTCTAATATCACCATTTCGCGGGTTTGTGTGGAGCATTTGCAGAAAATTCTTGAGCTTTTGCAAACAATTGGGTTCAAAATCCAAACCGGGAGCGACTGGGTGCAGATTTTGCCCGCGCAAAAACTCTTGCCTTTTACAATCCAAACCGCCGAATACCCCGGATTCCCAACCGACTTGCAAGCGCAGTTTATGGCGCTTGCGACCCAAACAGAGGGTGAAACATTGATAGAAGAGCGATTGTTTGAAAACCGCTTTATGCACGCTGTCGAGCTGCAACGTATGGGCGCAAAGATTGAGCTTGAGGGCAACAAGGCGCGGGTGTTTGGCAAACAAACCTTGTTGGGTGCTGATGTAATGGCAACCGACTTGCGCGCTAGCAGCGCACTCGTTCTTGCCGCGCTGATTGCACAGGGCGAAAGCCGAATCCACCGAATCTATCACCTTGACAGAGGCTATGAACGCATTGAAGACAAGCTTAGCGCGCTTGGGGCGATGATTCAAAGGGGCAAAGAATGAAGCTTGTCTCTTGGAATGTCAATGGATTGCGCGCGTGCGTGGGCAAGGGGTTTATGGAGTTTTTTAAGTCGGTGAATGCCGATGTGTTTTGTGTCCAAGAATCTAAGATGCAGCCCGAACAAGCCGATTTTACATTTGAGGGCTACCATGTTTTTTGGAACTCGGCACAAAAACGTGGTTACTCGGGCGTTGTGCTGTGTAGCAAGGTTGCGCCAATCTCTGTTGCGTATGATATGGGGATTGCACACCATGACCAAGAGGGGCGCATTATCACCGCCGAGTTTGAGGATTTTTTGCTTGTGAATGTCTATACACCCAACGCCAAACGCGAGCTTGAGCGGCTAGAATATCGCATGCAATGGGAAGATGATTTTCGCAATTTTTTAAAAGATTTAGAATCAAAAAAGCCGGTGATTGTGTGTGGTGATTTGAATGTTGCCCACAACGAAATTGACCTCAAAAACCCCAAACAAAATCGCCGCAATGCGGGTTTTACAGACGAGGAGCGCGGCAAGATGACCGAGCTGCTTCAAGCAGGTTTTACCGACACCTTTCGGCATTTCTACCCCGACAAAACGGGCGCTTATACATGGTGGAGCTATATGGGCAAAGCGCGGACAAATAATGTCGGGTGGCGGATTGATTATTTTTTGTGTTCGCAATCATTGCGCCCACGTCTTCAAGACGCATTGATTTATCCCGAAATTTTGGGCAGCGACCATTGCCCAGTTGGGCTTGTGCTTCATTGATTTTTATCCAAAAAAAGTGCGATTTCATCGGCAAGAAAATAATTATTTGCAAAAACATGTCCATTTTTGCACCGCACGAGCTTTTCATCAATCGCAATTTGCAGGTTTTGCGGGTGGCAAAGCTCTTGCGGGATTCCACAAAAGCAGCGCAACCCCAAAAAAAGCTGCTCAAATTGCAGCTCGCTTTCACTTAGAATCTCAATATTTTGCTGCAAAGGGTTTTTGAGATAATCCTCAATTTTGCTTGCGTTTGTGCTGCGCGTTTTGCCCACAAAGCTTACCGCCCCTGCACCGATTCCAAGATAATTTGCGTGTTGCCAATACCCAAGATTATGCCGACAATATTTGTCGTTTTTGGCATAATTGCTGACTTCGTATTGCATAAAACCAAGCTCTTGCAACAGCGCACACATCTCTTCGCCCTCTGTGCTTTTGCGGTTTTTGCAAAAAAACACACTCCCTTCATCAATGCTTAGCGCATACGCCGAGATATGGCTAAGCGGCAGTTTTGCAAGGTTTTGTGTTTCAAAGACGAGATTTGAGGGCGAATCAAAGGGTGTGTTGTAGATAACATCGGCATTGAGATTTTCAAACCCAAAGCGAACAAGAATCTCGCAAGCCTTGAAAATGCTTTGTGGGTCGTGGTTGCGCATCAGCCATTTGAGCTTTTGGGGGTTAAAGCTTTGTGCGCCAAGCGAGATTCGGTTGAAACCAAGCGAGCGAATCGTTGCGACAAAACTTGTTGTTATGCGGTTTGGGTTGAGTTCGATAGTAAGCTCGCAATTGGGTTGCAGATAGGGGGTAAGCCGCTCAAACAGCGCAATATAAAATCGTTCGCTAACGACATTGGGTGTCCCCCCGCCAACAAAGACGCTTGAAAAGCGCATTTTTGGCGCAATCCGCGATTCAAGCTCTTTGTGTAGTGCCGCAAAATAGGGTGTGTGCAGAGAATTGGGCGCAACAAACGAGTTAAACGCGCAATAGCCACATTTGGAATCGCAAAAGGGGATATGGACATAAAGCAGCACACAACACTCTTTATCAGAAGAATTTTACCTCGCGTATTCTATAATGCCTTACCCAAAAAGGAGTTGAGGGAGGTTGCGATGAGCAAAGTTGCCAATTATCGCCCAAATGTCGCTGCTATAATTCTTTCACCACGTTATCCAGCGATATGTGAATTTTTTATTGGCAAACGTACCGATGTCAAAGACGCTTGGCAGTTTCCGCAAGGCGGGATTGACAAGGGAGAAACGCCAAGAGAAGCACTTTTGCGCGAGCTAAAAGAAGAAATTGGTACAAACAAAGTTGATGTGGTTGCAGAATATCCCCAATGGGTAAGCTATGATTTTCCCGATTCGATTGCACCCAAGATGTATCCTTATACCGGGCAAACCCAAAAATATTTTTTGGTGCGTTTGCATACTCTCAAAACACTCAATCTGCACACAGAGATTCCAGAGTTTGAGTGCTATCGCTTTGTGCCTTATGAAAGTGTTTTGCAAGAAGTAACCTATTTCAAACGCCCAATTTATCGGCAGATTTTAGAACATTTTAAAAAAGGAGGATATTTGTAGTGTTACTTGTCCAAAAATATGGCGGAACAAGTGTTGGAGATTTAGAGCGGATTAATAATGTCGCAAAGCGCATTTTGCAATCTAAAAAACCCAATGATAAAATTGTGGTGGTTGTGTCGGCGATGAGCGGCGAGACCGACAAGCTGCTTGGCTATGCGCTGCATTTTGACCCATTGCCCGACCCACGCGAGGTTGATATGATTTTAAGCAGTGGCGAACGCGTTACAAGCGCGCTTCTTGCAATCGCATTGCAAACAATGGGCGCGCGCGCGATTTCGCTAAGCGGCAGAAACGCAGGAATCTATACCGATTCGCACCACACCAAGGCGCATATCGAACACATTGACACAACGCGAATCCATAGCTTGCTTGATAATGGCTTTATCGTCATTGTTGCGGGGTTTCAGGGCGTGGATAAAAAGGGCGATGTAACAACTCTTGGGCGTGGTGGGAGCGACCTCTCGGCTGTGGCGCTCGCAGGCGCGCTAAAGGCTGATTTATGCGAGATTTATACCGATGTCGAGGGTGTTTTTACCACCGACCCGCGCATTGAGCCGCGCGCAAAAAAAATCGATAAAATCAGCTATGATGAAATGCTCGAACTCGCGAGCATGGGTGCAAAGGTGTTGCTCAATCGCTCTGTTGAGCTTGCAAAAAAACTCGGTGTCGATTTGATTACGCGCAGCACTTTTAGCCAAGACCCCGGAACATTAATCACAAAGGAAGAAAATATTATGGAACAACCCATTATTAGCGGCATTGCGCTCGACAAAAACCAAGCGCGCGTGAGTATGGTTGGCGTTGCAGACAAACCCGGAATTGCAAGCGAGATTTTTGGCAAGCTTGCCGAGGCAAATATCAGTGTGGATATGATTGTCCAAACGATTGGCTATGATGGCAAAACCGACCTTGATTTTACGATTCCAAAAACCGAACTCGAGCTTGCCAAAAATGTGCTTGCATCGTTTTGCGCGAGTGTTGAAAAGATTGACTATGACAACAACAGCGCAAAGGTTTCGATTGTTGGTGTGGGCATGAAGTCGCACACTGGTGTTGCGAGCAAAGTCTTTGGGACGCTTGCAAAGGAGCATATCAATATCATGATGATTAGCACAAGTGAGATTAAAATTTCATTGCTGATTGACATCAAATATGCCGAACTTGCCATTCGCTCGCTGCACCATGTCTTTGAGCTTGATGTTTGAGTGAGGCAATGGAGAGCGACTTTTTTTCTTGGACGATAAAAGCCATTCGCAATGACGCGAGCAAACCCACATGGCTTGAAGACCGCAAAAGCGAGTGGGTGCCGCTTGTTGAAAACACATTGCGGCATATCATCATCGATGGATATAGCGTGATTCTGATGAGCGACAAAGAACGTTTGTGGTTTGTGGATTATGCGCTGGGTTATCTCAACTCTTCGCGCCGCATGCGTCCGTTTTTTCCAATCTATTCGCTAAGCGCGTCTATTGCGTCAATGTTTTCGCCATACAACACCCATTCAAGCGCCGAAATGATTCCGCTAATTCGCGATATGCTCTCAATTTCGTTTGGTGAAAAATATCTTTTTTGGTATGTTGGCAGAATCGATGACCTCAATGCCAAGCTTGCGTTTAGCCATGATTATAATTTTAGCTGGATTCTTGATGAGCAAATGCTCAATAGCTTTTGCCTTAGCTCGGTTGATGAAACGCTTGACATCAAGCTTTTGCAGCTGTTGCGCATTTTTGACAAAAGCCTTTCGGCTGCGCTTTTTGGCGAGATTGCGTGGGGTGGCTAATGCTGCAATTGCCAAGCGAGTTTGCTTCGTGTGTGCTGCTTGTTGATTCGCCAAGCGAGGCAATTGAGAATCTGAAAGAGCAATTAAGCGCACAACACAAAGGGCATGAAGCCTATCGTGCTGTGTTTAGCGAACTCTTCAAGCTTGCTGATGCGCAAGAGGTTGTGCGGCTTTCATCGTTGCAAACCGATAGTGCTTTGTGGGTGCTGGTTGGTGCGCAATCGTTTAATGATATTGCGCAAAATCATTTGCTCAAAATCATCGAAGAGCCGCCCAAAGGGATTGCATATCTTTTTCTTGCCCCCAATCAATCCTCACTACTCCCAACAATCCGCTCGCGCTTGCAGATTTATGACTATCGCACACACACCCGCCCAAACGCCCTTGAACTCGATGTGCAAAATCTCAATATCCAAGCGATTTATGCCTTTGTCAAAAACCTTGCAAAAGAGCGCCCCAACAAAGAAGAAACCAAAGAAAAAATCGCCGCTTTGCTGCTTAGTTGTGCTGATATGGAGCTTAGTCGGGACGATTTGGAATGTTTTGATAAGGCGATTAAACTTGCAGAACAATTTGGACGCCCTGATTGCATTTTTATACCACTCTTGTTGCGGATTTTGCAGAAGAAAAGCCTAATGCGCTAGTCTTTGAGACGATTCATCAATCTTCCAAATAATCAATTAAGACATGAAGGCTATTTTTATTGACTTTGGCTTGTTTCATAGTAAAAAACTAAAAGTGGGAGAGGATTAATGATATTTGTTGCAATTGCAAAAAAGTTGCAATAAAAAGGACTCGTACAAATTCCTCCCATCATAACTCCTTTAGAAGTCGTGCCAACCAACAGCTCACAAGCTTTTTTATCCAATTTATGATACAATAGGCAAAAAGATAGCTTGACCTTAATAAGGAACACAATGGCGAAATGGAATCTCTCTGCTCTCTTTAGAGATACAGCAGATTTGCAGGCTTGCAAAGAACAAGTCCTCTCTGCGGCAAAAGATTTTGAACAAAAATATAAAAATAAACTTGCGACATTAAGCAATGATGAGTTTGCCAAAGCGCTTGCCCAATATGAAAACATTATTGAGACCATCAGCCGCGTTTTGAGTTATGCCTACCTTTGCTTTGCAAGCGATACCACGCAAGGTGCGCTATATGCGTCATGCGAGCTTGAAATGAACGCGGTGAGCGAGCATATTTTATTTTTTGACATCGAATATGGCAGCCTCGAAAAATCGCTTGCAGAACAGCTTGCGCCGCCAAAATATGCGTATTATCTCTCTCGAATCTACCAAAACCGCCAGCATTTGCGCACACTTGAAGAAGAAAACATAATCCTCAAACTCTCTCCTGTGGGCGCAAACGCGTTTTCGCGGCTTTTTAGCGAGCATTTTAGCCGCTTGCGCTTTAGGCTTGGCAACCAAACTTTGAGTGAAGAAGAGATTTTGAGCAAGCTCTACCACCCCAAACGCAAAAAGCGCAAACAAGCTGCAAACGCGCTCACAAAGGTTTTGCGCAAAGAATTGCCACTGCTGACTTATATTTTTAACACTATCAAAAAAGAATGGGCGATTATGCAAGAATTGCGCCATTACCAAACCCCAGAAGAATCGCGACATATCGACAACCAAACCACGCAAAAAAGCGTGGATTGTATGCTTGAAGTTATCAACGAAAATATGTCCATTGTTGCCGAGTTTTATACACTCAAAAAGTCTTTAATGGGCAAAACCAAACTCTACGACTATGACCGCTATGCGCCGCTTGGGCAAGAAAACCAACATTTTGAATACAAAACCGCACAACAAATTGTCCTCAAAAGTCTGCAAGATTTCTGCCCCACATTTGGCGAGATTGCACAACGCGCGTTTGATGAAGGGTGGATTGATTCACACCCACGCGCCCACAAACAAAGCGGCGCGTTTAGCCACCCAACGGTGCCTTGCGCACACCCTTATGTTTTGCTCAACTTCACGCATTCGCGCCGCGATGTTTTTACGATGGCACATGAACTCGGGCATGCGATTCACCAAGAACTCTCACGTTCTGTGGGCTACCTCAACGCCGATACGCCGCTTACAACCTCTGAAACCGCGTCTGTGTTTGCCGAAATGCTGCTATTTGAATCGATGAAAGCAACGCTTAATGGCAACCAAAAAATTTCGCTTTATACCAACAAGCTCGAAGATATTTTTGCAACCCTGTTTCGCCAAGCTGTTTTTACCAACTTTGAACGCAAAATCCACGACCAAGTGGGCGAGATTCCAACCGAAATGCTCAACAAAATTTGGCTTGATGAAAATCAAAAGATGTTTGGAGATAGCGTGATTCTAACTGAAAATTATGCACTATGGTGGAGCTATATTCCGCATTTTATCCACAGCCCATTTTATTGCTATGCGTATAGCTATGGGCAACTGCTTGTTATGGCACTTTTTGGGTTATATCGCCAACAAAAAGAGAGTTTTGTGCCTCGCTATCTCGAGTTTTTGCGCAGCGGAGGCAGCAAAACACCCAAAGAATTAGTAGGGCTTTTTGGCTTTGATATTGAAAGCCGCCATTTTTGGGAACAAGGAATCTCTGAAATTCGATTACTTGTTCAAGAGCTAAAAGCATTATTAAAAAACAAACATGCTATCATGAACCAATAAAGGAATCAATGTGGAACTCATACAAGACAAAGTATTTGCACAACTCTTGCAACAGCATGCCAAAGACATTATCAAACACCTCACCAAACGCGGGGTTGTCTTTTCGATTCTCTGCAATGTTCATAAACTTTCGTTCGACCCAATGCTTGAAACATTGGAGCAATTGCCACACTTTAGCCTCTTTGTTTTGTCGGGCTATACCTTTGAAAGCATCGAAGTTGGTGAAGAATTTTTGCAATTTGAAGCAGGGTTTGGCGAAAATAATGATGGAAGCTTTGTGAGTGTGCCATTTAACGCAATTATTCGAATCGCGCTCTATAGCGATACCAACCTGCAAGAAAATGTTCTGTTTATGAATCTCTTTGCAAGTTTGGACGACACTGCACCAAGCAAAGGTATGGCAAACTCTATGCGTGCTTTGTTGCAAAACCCAGAGAATCAACATCTACTCTAAAGGAAACCCAATGCTTGAGCAACTCGATTTAGAAATTGTCCGTTTCGATATTACCAAAGACTACCTCCCCTACACCCACAAAGAAAAGCTTGCTATCGATGAAAACGAGCCGCTTTCACAACTCTTTGCATTGCTCGATTCGCGATTGCTTGATTTTGGATACAACAAACACCGCATACAAGTCAAGCTCAATGATATTTTGATTCATCAAGATGTCCCAATTGGCATGCTATGCGAAAACTTTGGACGCCAATGGCGGCTTGAATCATTTGCCCCAAAAGCAACAGCACGAGATTTTCTTGTGAATACCGAGCTTTTGAGCGCTCCGCTTGAGCTTGTGTGCAAAGTCTGTGATGTGAGCAGTGAAGAACAAAAACTCTTTGAACAATTCTTGCCCTTTTGCTTTTTGTCGCCTTTGTCGCAAAATCTTCAAGACTATGCAGGCGAGGGATTCTTTTTGTTTGTTGCACACATGCAAAAAATGCACCCGCAAAAAGCAAGCGAGCTGATACGGCTGATTAGCTCGCCCGAAAATGGCGTGATGAACGCACAGCTTTTGCATGGGCGAATCTTTCCTGCAATGCCCGAATATGACAAGACCTTGCTGCATTTGCAAAAATCCTTGCTTGTGGGCTATCCCTATTATGACACAATGTGGCTCGAATATGCCCAAACGCTCAAATCTCTGCTAAAGGCGCATGTATGACACTCATTACCCATAACCCCGAATCTCTGATTACCAAAAGCACCCAAAAGCTTTTGCAAACACTCGAACTTGAACCAACCAATCTTGTGCGCGCACCTGATAATCTGCACAATGGTTTATTGATGATGCTTTGCAACGAAGAAGCCTCTCTCAAAGCTTGGAAAGATTGTTTGAACCAAGCGGGCGATATTGCGATTTTTATTGATGAAGAAAGCTTTGTAGCGGCGCAAATGGCGCTTCAAAAGCTTGATTGTAAATGTCAGCTGCTGTGCTTGGCTGCATATCTCTTGCAACATCAAGCGGCATTAGAATCAAAACTTGTTGCTAAGCGGTTTGATGGATTCTGTGCAAGCTATTGCAGCTCGGCTTTTGGGGCATTCTACCCCAAAAACCACGACTTTGCCCTGCTGCAACTCTTGGGGCTTGAAACGCAACCAAACCACTACGAAAGTGTGGCACATATCTCTGCCTTTAACCCCCAAGCTGCTCTTGCTGAAAACGCTCGGGTGTATTATGCAATGGCAGATAGTGGAGCAGATATGGCTGTTTGCAGCGCGTGGAGCAGTTTTAGCTTTTTTGAACAACAAGCAAAAAAAATGCAAGCAAGCATGAATCGAGGCACGCTCGAACTCCCCATTTTGCATATTAGCGAAGTCGCGTTGATTGCGCTGGGGCAAAGCATTGCTGCACATAAGATTCCTGTGGGAATGCTCTAATGGTGAGTTTTATTTTAAAATTTTTAATCTCGGGCATTGTTGCGATTGCGTGGAATTATCTCACCAACGACATGCAGATGTCTGTGTTTTTTTTCTTATTCACATTCGCGATTCTATGTTTGCGCCCCATTGTGTTTCAAGACCCAAAACAACGGGAAGAATATGTCCAAAAGCTCAAACAAGCGCGCGAGCGGCAAGAGTTTTTGGCGGCTGAACGACTCGCCGAAAAAAAGAAGCTTAAATCTGATGAAGACCGCATAGAAAAACAAAAACAAGACCTCAAAAACCTTCAAAATCGTATGGAGGAATCATGAGCAACCATTATGTGCGGGTTCTTGCCACTCTTGCAAACGAAACAATTGCACGGCGAATCTCGATTGAACTCATCAACTTGCAACTTGCTGCGTGTGTGCAGCGCACACCCATTACAAGCGTGTATCGCTGGAAGGGTTCTGTGTGTGAAAACAGCGAGTTTCAGCTAGCAATCAAGACATGTGTTTGTTGTGTTGCGGCGATTAAAACTTTTTTGAACGAATATTCAGGCTATGAAATTACACAAATCTTGGTTTGCCCTATTCAAGATGGCGATGCACAATATCTCAAATGGCTACAATCCCATATCGCTTGCAACAAAAAATAAGCCATTTCAAAGCAAAGCATGAGTAGAATGCAAGATTTAAATTAGAGTAAAGGTGGTGATGCGAATGCCCGGTGTAAAAGTTAGAGAACAAGAATCATTTGAAGAAGCCTATCGCCGATTCAAAAAACAAACCGACCGCAATTTGGTTGTTACAGAATGTCGCGCACGAAGGTTTTTTGAGCCAATGACAGAAAAGCGCAAAAAACAAAAAATCAATGCACGCAAGAAAATGCTAAAGCGGCTTTATATGTTGCGCCGCTACGAATCGAGGCTCTAGGCAATGCAATTTAGCAAAGAAAATGTGCTTGTAACAGGCGGTGGGCGCGGTATTGGCGCTGAAGTCTGCAAGATTCTTGCTGGGTTTGGGCTAAAGGTGTGGATTAACTACCGCAACAGCGCGGCGCAAGCCGATGCGCTCAAAACCACAATTGAAAATAATGGCGGCAAAGCAGCCGTGATTGGCTTTGATGCAAGCAATGAAACCGAGTTTGTGCAAGCATGCAAAACCATTGTTGAAGCCGATGGTGGGTTGGGATATTTGGTCAATAATGCCGGAATCACCAACGACAAACTCGCATTGCGCATGAGTGTTGATGACTTTGAAAGCATTATCCATGCAAACCTAAGCTCTGCATTTATTGGTTCGCGAGAAGCGCTCAAAATTATGAGCAAACAACGATTTGGAGCGGTTGTCAATATCTCGTCAATTGTGGGTGAGCGGGGCAATATGGGGCAAAGCAATTATGCAGCAAGCAAAGGTGGAATCATTGCACTCACAAAGTCGTTTGCATATGAGGGCGCACCGCGCAATGTGCGTTTTAATGCTGTTGCTCCCGGGTTTATTAGCACAGATATGACTGAAGCGCTTAGCGATGAGGTCAAAGCACAATACGAATCAACGATTCCGCTCAAATGTTTTGGCACACCAAGCGATGTTGGGCATGCTATCGCGTTTTTGTTGAGCGATTATGCGCGCTACATTACCGGCGAAGTGATTCGAGTGAATGGTGGATTGTATATGTAGCCTTTTTGAGGCAATTACAATCTCAATAAATCGTTTTATCAGGAATATTTCGCTAGAATATTCCCTCAATTTTCAAATTCAAAACAAATAGGAGTAGAATAGTATGGCAACTTTTGAAGAAGTCAAAGCAATTGTTGTAGAACAGCTCAATGTCGAAGAAGCAATCGTCAAACCCGAATCGAAATTCACAGAAGACTTGAATGCCGATTCTCTTGATGTTGTCGAGCTTGTTATGGCAATCGAAGAAAAATTTGGGGTTGAGATTCCCGATAACGAAGCCGAAAAAATCAAAACGGTTGGTGATGTTGTGAGCTATATCGAATCGCATAAAGCGTAACTTCTCTCACATCACATTAAGCACACACGCTTAAAAATACAAACACTAAGGAGAGTAGTTTGCGTAGAGTTGTCGTAACTGGAATGGGTATGATTAATGCTGTTGGCAAAAATTGTAAAGAATCATTTGCCGCTATCGTAAGCGGCGAATGTGGGATTAAAAAAATTGCTTCTTTTGATGCAACAGATTTTCCTGTGCAAATTGCAGGAGAAATTACAGATTTTGACCCAACATCTGTCATGGACGCAAAAGAAGTCAAAAAAGCAGACCGCTTTATTCAGCTAGCACTCAAAGCTTCACGCGAGGCAATGCTTGATTCTGGGCTTGTCGATTCTTCTTTTGTTTTGCTCCCAAACATCAACCCCGAACTCTTTGGCGTCAGCTCTGCCGCAGGCATTGGCGGGTTGCCCAATATCGAAAAAAATTCTGTCGTGAATGCGCAAAAGGGGCATCGCCGAATCTCTCCATTTTTTGTCCCCTCGTCTCTTGTCAATATGCTTGGCGGTTTTATCTCGATTGATTTTGGCATCAAAGGACCTAACCTTGCCTCTGTTACGGCTTGTGCCGCAGGCACGCATGGAATCATCGAATCAACCAAAACCATTGTTCTAGGTGGTGCAGAACGTATGCTTGCTATTGCAGCAGAATCAACGATTTGCCCTGTTGGAATCGGTGGGTTTGCCGCAATGAAAGCATTGTGTGACAACAGCAACGATGACCCCAAACGCGCCTCGCGCCCGTTTGACAAAAACCGCAGCGGTTTTGTGATGGGCGAAGGCGCAGCAGCACTTGTTTTAGAAGACTATGAGCTTGCCAAAGCTCGAGGAGCACAGATTTATGCCGAAGTGATTGGCTATGGCGAAAGTGGCGATGCAAACCATATCACCGCGCCAGCACCCGAAGGCGAAGGGGCATATCGTGCTATCAGAGCAGCGCTCAAAATGGCAAACACACCCATTGACTATATCAACGCACATGGGACAAGCACACCCTACAACGACCTTTTTGAGACAATGGCGCTCAAAAAAGCTTTTGGTGGCAAAGAATCAGTTCCACCTGTGAGTTCAACCAAAGGGCAGCTTGGGCATTGCCTTGGTGCAGCGGGCGGGCTAGAAGCGGTGATTAGCATTATGGCAATGCGTGAAAACGTTTTGCCCCCCACAATCAATTATGAAACACCCGACCCCGAATGCGACCTTGATTATATCCCCAATGTTGCGCGCAAAGCCACACTGCATACAGCAATGAGCAATTCATTTGGGTTTGGTGGCACAAATGGAGTTGTCATCTTTAAAAAAATCTAGGCAAATGCTAAAGGGAGGGGGCTATGGCAACATATCTTGAATTTGAACAAAAACTAAAGAGCATTCAAGAAGAAATTGAGCTTGCAACCATTCGGAACGATGAACGTGCATGCGAGATTTTGCGTGATGAGCTTCAAAAAGAAATCGAACGCGTCTATGGTAACCTCACAGATTACCAAAAGCTCCAGCTTGCGCGCCACCCAGACCGCCCCTATGCAATTGATTATATCCAATTTATGTTACAATCACCGGTTGAGATTCATGGCGACCGACATTTTTGCGATGATAACAGCATTGTTGCATTTATGGGAACAATCAAAGATGAAAGAGTCATTGTGATTGCCGAAGAAAAAGGACGCGGCACAAAAAACAAGCTTTTACGCAATTTTGGAATGCCCAACCCCGAAGGCTACCGCAAAGCCTTGCGCATTGCAAAGCTTGCCGAAAAATTTAATATTCCCCTACTCTTTTTTATCGACACACCGGGCGCTTATCCGGGTATTGAAGCCGAAGAGCGCGGACAAAGCGAGGCGATTGCTAAGAATCTGCAAGAATTAAGCACTCTCAAAGTCCCAACAATCGCAATCGTCATTGGCGAAGGCGGCAGCGGCGGGGCGCTTGCGCTCGGTGTTGCCGACAAACTTGCAATGATGCAGTATTCAATCTTTAGTGTCATCTCGCCCGAAGGTTGCGCAGCGATTTTATGGAACGACCCAAGCAAGGTTGAAAGCGCAACCAATGCGCTCAAAATCACACCCGAAGCGCTCAAAGAATTTGCATTGATTGATGATATTATCGAAGAACCCGCTATTGGCGCACATCGCGACCCAAAAAATGCCGCAGAACGATTGAGCGAGTATTTTCTAAACGCGCTTTCGTCTATTCGGCTTAACGACGAATACCTCAACGAGCGCTACAACAAAATCCTCAATTATGGGCGCTTTGAAGAACGTATCTCTGAAGCCTTGAGCCAATCTGTATAGCTGTGCGTTGCGAACATTGTCAGCTCGAGTTTCGCGCCGAGTCGCTGTTTGCCGCTGAAGTGAGCGGGGAGGAGCATTTTTTTTGTTGCCATGGCTGTGAGCAAGTCTATCGCTTGTTACACGAACAAGGGCTTGATGACTTCTACACCAAGATTCGCGACACCACCCTAAGCCCCATTGCACCAACCGATGATAACGCGATAGAACGATTTGCAAGCGAGGGTTTTGCAAAAAAATATGTCAAACAAAAAAATGGCGCGCATGAAATTTGCCTGATTATCGACAAAATCCATTGTGTCGCGTGTGTGTGGCTTAATGAAAACATCTTGCGCCGCGCAAATGGAATCCTCACAGCAAATCTTAATTACACCAACCACAAAGCAACAATCACCTATGACAACGCGCGCATTAACCCTGCTGAAATCTTGCGTTTGATTCGCCAAATTGGCTATGACGCACACCCCTATGACCCAATGGTTGCCGAGCGTCAAATCAACAAAGCCCAACGCGATTTTTATAAACGCATGGTGGTTGCGATTTTTTGCACAATGAATATTATGTGGATTGCTGTGGCACAATATGCGGGCTATTTTAGCGGAATCACCGATGATATGCGGCTTATTCTAAATATCGCCTCGTTTTGCCTGTGTGTGCCAACACTCTTTTATAGCGGCTGGAACTTTTGGCGCGGTGCGTTTTTTGGGCTAAAAAATGGCATTTTAAGTATGGATAGTCTGCTGGTTAGTGGCTCGGGAATTGCCTTTGTCTATTCGATTTGGGCAAGCTTTGTGGGCAAAGAAACCTATTTTGAATCTATCACAATGATTATCACCTTTGTGCTAATCGGGCGCTTTTTAGAGCAGCGAGGGCGCAAAATTGCTGTTGATAGTCTCGATTCGCTAAACGCTGCAATTCCGCTGCAAATTACAGCGATTCGCAACAACACACGCACAGCAATCACACCTGAAGAAGCCCAAATTGGCGAGGTTATCGAGGTTTTGGCGGGTGAAAAAATTGCACTTGATGGGGTGCTGCTTAGCGATTATGCACTCTGTGATGAGAGTATGCTAAGTGGCGAGTCTGTCCCTGTGAGCAAAACCAAAGATGACAAAATTTATTCGGGTGCAATTGTCTTGCAATCACCCCTGCGCTATCGCGTTACACACGATGTCGCGCATTCGTTTCTTTCAACCATTCTCACACTTGTGCAAGAATCTTTAAACCACAAACCGCGCATTCAAGAACAAGCCAACCGCCTTTCGCGCTATTTTTCATCAACGATTCTTTCGCTCGCACTCTTGACTTTTGTGTTTTGGGTTATAAGCGGTGCAGAGCTTGCGTATGCAATCAGCATTGCTGTGAGTGTGATTATTATCGCGTGTCCTTGTGCGCTGGCGCTCGCCACACCTATGGCATGTGTGGTTGGGCTTGGCAACGCGCTTAGCAAAAAAATCTTGTTCAAAGAATCGCGCTTTCTCGAAACACTCGCGCATGTCGATATGGTTTTGTTTGACAAAACCGGCACGCTCACGCAACAAAACCTGCAAGTTTCGCATTCAAGCGGCATTGAAAATCTCGATGATACCCAACTTGCAATTTTGCAAAGTCTTGTTTCCCAAAGCGCGCACCCTGTGGCAAAAGCGGTTGAAAAATTTATAAAAACCCAATACACAACGCACGAAATCTGCGAGCTGCAATCATTCACACAACTAAGCGCGCGCGGAATTGTTGCAAGCACAGCAACGCGTACTTTTATTGGCGGAAACCTCTTGTTGCTCGATTCCTATCACATCGCCTATCCCGATAGCCTCAATGAAGAATCAGCAACACTCTTTTGTTTTGCCGAACTCACACCAAGCGGCGGAACGCTTTTGGCAACCTTTTTTGTTCAAGATACGCTCAAAGATGATGCAAAAGAATGCGTGCAAAAGCTTGCGCAAATGGGGCTAGAAATCTGCATTGCAAGCGGCGATAGGGCTGCACCGGTGAGCAGAATCGCCAATGCACTTGGAATCAGTCATTTCTATGCCAACCAAACCCCTGATTCTAAAGCCGAGCTGGTGCAAGCATTGCAATCAAGCGGCAAAACGATTCTGATGGTGGGTGATGGAATCAACGACACTATCGCATTTGCCAAAAGCAATGCGGCAATTGCTATGGGCAGCGGGGTTGATATTGCAATTAGCGTGAGTGATGTGGTTGTGCTTGATAATACCCTGCAATCGGTTTGCGATGCACTCACGATTAGCCGCCATAGCCTGCGGTGTATCAAGCAAAATTTGGCAATTTCGATTGTGTATAATGCGCTCACAATCCCGCTTGCAATGGCGGGGTTTGTGATTCCACTGCTTGCTGCTGCGTCAATGTCGCTAAGCTCGCTGCTTGTTGTTGGAAACAGCTTGCGCAATAAGATTTAAAATGTCTTTTTCTGCACATCTTCTAAAATTTCATCGGCAATAAACACGACTTTTTGTGTCGTCTCGTTGGTATTGTGTGCAATCGTAAGATTGTTTTGCGTAATCTCTTCGAGCTGGCTAATTGATTCGTTAATCTGTGTGATACCCTGCGCTTGCTCTTTGATTGCGTCTGACATTTCATTCACACCCTGCACCAAGACATTAATATTTGCCTCAATCTCGCTCAAACTCTTGCCGGTTTTTTCGGCAAGTGTGCGCACTTCGTCTGCCACAACAGCAAACCCACGTCCATGTTCGCCCGCACGCGCTGCTTCGATAGCGGCATTCAGCGCAAGAAGATTAGTTTGGTCGGCAATATCGCGAATCACGCTCACAACATTGCGAATATCTTCTGCTTGGCGCGTAACCTCGTTTGTTTTTTCGGCAACCGCTTGCAAAGACGAATTGATTTCATCAATCGCAACTGCTGATTCTTTGAGCGAATCGGCTTGGGTTGTACTCCCATCAATAAGGCTTTTCATCGAGGTTTTAAGCGCCTCGCTTTGTTCGTTGAGGTCTTTTGCAAACCCGCTTGATGTGCGCAACATTTTTTTAATCTCTTCGCCTAATGTATTGGTAGTAAGCTCAACCTCGCCTGTGGCGTTTGCAACTTCTGTGGAAAAATTGAGTTTTTTATACGAATCAAAAACGCGGCGAATCTCGTTCATATTGCTTCCAACTTCATGTTGCAAAACTTCTAATGTTTTGTTCAAAACATTCTTAAGCTCAACAAGCTGTGGGTTGCTTGGGATTTTTGTAATACGCGCTGTCAAATCGCCATTTTCGATTCGTTGCGCGGTTTGCACAGAATCATTCACCGCTTGCTTGTCTTGCAATAACATTGATTGGGTACGTTCGATATTGCTATTAATCGCTTGCCCAATCGCGCCAAGCTCGTCATTTTCGGTCATTGCAATCGTCTGAATCTCGTTGCTTTCATAATTGATATACGCAAAAAAGCGCAAGAGTGTATCAGAAACAATCTGAAGCCGCTTGATGATGAGTGTGCGAATAAACATATAAAGCACCAACACAATCAGCGCAATCATAATAATAGAGGTAACTAAAATGGTAATTTGTAGATTCAAAAGTGGCGCAGCAACAACTTTGCGCGGCGCTGTGATGATGATTGACCAATGCGTATTCATTTTGCCATGCCCAATCTCAAAAAACTTCACTACTGCATACGAATCAACATTGCCCACGGTGGTGTATTCAAAAACGCCATCTTGTTTGTTGCGTATCGCTTCTGTTAAGATTTTGGCACTCTCATGGCGATTGAGTTCAAGCACATCTTTGCCAAATAAATCGGGGTTGTGATGAATTGCAAGGGTGTTTTCATTGGTTACCACCGAACGCAAATTGCCCTGATAAATATCAAAACGTGGGTCAGCAAGAATATCGGCAGCGGTTTTGAGATCGACCAGCACACCAACGATTCCAAGAATATTTTGAAATTCATCATAAATAATTGCAGTCATATTCACACCAAAAAATTCATGCCCATGGACAGAAACCCGAATGGGCTTGCCCATTGTAAAATCGCGTTTTTCTTGTAATGTTTTTTGCACAGCAGGAAAATTGACAATCGTATCTGTGCCTTGCAAGAGCTGAATGGGCGAGGTGCTTTCGGGTTTATCGCGCCCTAGCAAAATCACAAATTTGCCACTTTCGGTGCGAAATTTTTCTGCACCTTCAGAATCAAAGCCAAAATCATCAAGCGCTGTGGGCAAATAGAGATAACTATAAAGCGACCAAGGAGCGTTTTTCAGCATTTCGCCAACCAGAGTTTGGAGCGTTTCGGGCGCCATTCCCCAATTATAACGTTCAAAGTCATTTTTGATAAATTGGCTTGACATTGAGAGCAAACTCACAATTTCATTAAAATTGCCTTCCATATAATTCGCATAGCGCGCGGCATTGGATTGTAAAATATCATCTGTATCTTTGGCAATGACATTATTTACAGATGAAGTAACCAAGATAATAAGAGCCAAAATGCCCACACAGACAATAACAAGGGTGCAAACAACAAGCTTAACGCCTATTGTTAGATTATTAAGAAAACGCATGCAGCCCTCCTTACCAACTCAAGCTACGCTATTATAGCACTTTATCACCTAAAGTATCGGCACTTTGAAGAATATCTCTATGGCTCAAATTTGCTCCGTTTAGAATCTTGCACCGAATCCATTGCCATTTTTGAAATCTCATTTGCAATTTCATTATTTTGATGCGCAATTTGGGTATTTTCTTGCGTAATTGTCTCGAGCTGTGAAACAGAAGTGTTGATTTGTGAAAAACTCAAAGCCTGCTGCTTAATCACTTCTGCAACCTCATTGACTGCTTGAACAAGCATATTAGTATTTGCCTCAATCTCGCTCAAACTCTTGCCGGTTTTTTCGGCAAGCTTGCGCACCTCGTCTGCCACAACAGCAAACCCGCGCCCATGTTCGCCCGCGCGCGCTGCTTCGATAGCGGCATTCAGCGCAAGAAGATTGGTTTGGTCGGCAATGTCTTTAATAATATTAATAACACTTTTAATGTCTTCACTTTGAATACTCACTTTGCTTGTTTTATCCTCAACATCATGCATTGCAATTGTGATTTCCTCAATTGCTGCGGTGGTTTGTTGGAGATTTGAAAATTGCGTGTTCATTGATGAAGACAAAAGCTGCGAGGAATCGCGCAAATTTTGCGACTTTTCTTGCAACGATTCGCCCAAATCACATTGAATCTTAAGCATGTGGCTAACTTCTTTGCCCATGTGATTGACACCATTAAAAAGCTCGCGCATAATGCCCTGCAAATGTTCGCCATTAACGCGTTTGGTAAAGTCATTTGTGGCATAGGTGCGCAAAACTTCTCGAGTGTGTGCAATATTGGCATAAAAACTTTTAAGAAGATTATTCAACAATTGCTGCAATTCAACCAATTTTGGATTATGTGGAACTGCTTTAATTTCAAGGCGCAAAAAACCTTCACTTGCTTTTTTAACAATCTCTGTTGTTTCTTGAATCATTTGGTTATCTTGCAGCAAACCACTTTCAACTTTTTCAATATTATGAGCAAGCACTCTTGCCATTTCGCCAAATTCGTCATTATTATTAATTGTGATATGTTGGATTTCTTTACTATCATGATTTACATACGCACAAAATGACGCGACATTCTCGCTAATTTTATGGAGTGGTGTTAAGATTCCTTTGATGATAACAAGCGATAGAAGCACAAAAAAGATAATTGCGGCAATGAGCATAAATATCATCACCGTGTCGATAAATGTAAAGGCATCAGAGGTTTCATTATTAATCCATTTTGAAAACTCATTGAGCTTATCAGAAGCCGCTTTGCGCATTGCTGCATTGCGTTTGGCATAGTCGTCCATACCCGTTACACCCTGTTGTTGCGAAGCCTTTTCGCGCGCTTCCATTGTTTCTTGCAATGCTGCAACATATTCTTTAAATCCATTAATCACCGCTGTGCTTTGCTCGCGTCCTTTGTCGGTCAAAAGTGTTGCATGCAGATTTGTTAAGTCGGTTATCATTTCATGAATGGTTGCAATAAAAGCCTTATACGCGTTTTGGTCGCGGTTGTTTTGATAAAACAACTGCCCACCGCGCAAAAATTTGATTTGCACTTCCATAATGACTTCGGTATGCACCAAACGCTTATCTGCCCGAATGCTTTCTCGCTTAAAAACACCATAAATCCCAGCAAAAATCAACATTAAAAACAATGGAAAAAGCATTAAACGATATTTAACGCTTATATTGTTTAAGAATTTCATGCCACCCTCCTTGCATCAAAGCTTTAATGGTGCAGTACCAACCTTAGAGAGTATTTTAACATATTTTTGCTATGATTTTAAAGGGCTTTTGGATTTTGCAACCAAAACTTCTTTAAATACTTCGCTAATATGTTCCACAGCAATAATCTCGACTGCATCACGCACTTCTTGTGGAATATCTTTAAGATCGCGTTCAAAATTTTTGCGTGGAATCAACGCCTTTTTGACTCCTGCTTTATGTGCTGCAATCAGCTTTTCGCGCAAACCACCAATTGCAAGCACTTTGCCACGCAAAGTAAGCTCACCCGTCATTGCAATCGTTTGCCGCACAGGCATATTGCACAAAATCGATGCTATCGCACTTGCCATCGCGATTCCTGCACTTGGTCCGTCTTTTGGTGTTGCGCCTTCGGGAACATGCAAATGCAGGTCATAGAAATGATAGATTTCTTCATGTTCGTCCTGCTCGTCTTCATCATCGCGCAATTTGGGCTTTGGAAACGCGGGTGGTTGCAAAACCCCCTCATCAATCAACCCCTTGACAACGCTAAACGCAATTTGTGCCGATTCTTTCATCACATCACCCAAACTCCCAGTCAGCTGCAAATGCCCCTTGCCTTTGAGCTTGAGCGCCTCGATTTTAAGCACATCGCCCCCAACACTTGTCCATGCAAGCCCATTCACAACACCAATTGCGTCTTTTTTGTCGGTCTCGTCAATCTCAAAGACAATTTTATCTAAATATTCAGGCAACATTTTAGTCGAAAGATTGACCTTGCTACCCTCTTCTTCAAGCAACAAAGTCGCGGCTTTGCGCATAATATGTGCAATCTGTCGGCGCAGGTTGCGCACACCCGCTTCACGCGTGTATTTTTCGATAATCTCTTTGAGCGCACTGGGTTGAAAATGAATTTCGGACGCATTTAAGCCATGTTTTTTAAGCTCTTGAGGAATCAAATATTTTTTTGCAATCTCAAATTTTTCTTGAGGGGTGTATGATGATACTTCAATAAACTCCATACGATCACGCAAAGGCATAGGAATAGTGGTAATATCATTTGCAGTCGCGATAAAGATGATTTGTGAGAGGTCTAAATTGAAATTGACATAATAATCTCGGAATGCGTGATTTTGCTCGGGGTCAAGAATCTCAAGTAGCACACTTGTAGGATCGCCTCGAAAACTTTTACCGACTTTGTCAATTTCATCAAGCACGACTACGGGGTTCATCTCCTTTGCTTCGATTAATCCTTGAGTGATGCGTCCGGGCATTGCGCCGATATAAGTGCGTCTGTGTCCGCGTAATTCATTGACATCTTCTAAGCCTCCTAAAGCGACACGCACGAGTTGTCGTTTGATTGCTTTAGCAATAGAATTTGCAAGACTTGTTTTACCCACGCCCGGAGGACCATAAAAACACAAAATCGTGCCTTTTTCGTTTTTAATATCCTTTGTTTTAGAGGGATTGGTTTTTTGACGCTGATTGAGGAGTTCTTTGACAGCAAAATATTCTACGATACGCTCTTTTGGCTTCTGAAGTGAATAATGATCACTATCAAGTTGCCTTGCGACATTATCAATGGATAATTTTTTGTGTGCGTATTGCCCAAAAGGGATTTCAAGCACCCATTCGACATAATTTTGCAAAATATTTGCATCGGCACTGTCTTGGTGCATACGCGAGAGGCGATTGATTTGTTTTTGCACTTCTTTATAGGCATCTTCGCCCATATGAGGCTTGAGGGCGTTTAGTTTTTGTATATATTGATTGATTTCTTCATCGCGTTGATTATCCGTGCCAAGCTCTTTTTGAATCTGTTTGAGTTGCTCTTTAAGGAAATATTCCTTATTGACTTGTTCCATTTTGTCTTGGACTTTGCTTTTGATTTCTTTTTGGAGTTTTTGTGATTGAATCTCTTCAATCACATATTCGATTGCTAAAAGCACTCTTTCTTGGACATTATTCTTTGCAAAAAGTGTGTAAGCTTGATCTTTTTTTAAACGCATAGCAGCAGCGACTAAATCGACAATACGATTGGGGTCTTCTGTCTCTTCAATGCTTTGAGGTAATTCTGTGGGGAGATAAGGATTGAGATGCGCAAGCACTTTGACTTTTTCTCGCAACACTTGCAAAATCGCGTTGATTTCTTGTGGGTCATAGTCTTCATAGCGGATTTGATCGACTTTTGCTTGCAAGGGGTCATTACCTTCGATAGAGAGAATCTTGCCTCGATATAAGCTTTTAAAAAGTAGTTTCACACGCCCATCGGGCAAGGAAACTCTGCGCATAATCCAAGCAATAACGCCGACATCATAGAAAGATTCTGAAAGGTGTTTATCGGTATGTGTTTTAGCTGCGCTGATAAAAACGAGATTATTCTGATCTTTTGCTTTATCTGCTGCTTTAATATTAGCTTTATCGCTTGTGTAGATAGGTCTAATCATAAAAGGATAAATTAATTCATCTTCGACAATGATGGGAATCGTCATCGGGAATTCATAAGTATTATTCATTCATACTCCTACCAATTGAGAATTTTAACATACCATGGGATATGCGAGGGTTTCGGATCAAGATCCTTATAAAGTTCTTCATCATTTCTGCTGATATATATTTCTTGTGCTTGGGTTTTATTTTGTTTTTCATAGACCCTTGCAATGGATTGATTAAGCTCCATTTGTCCTAATTTGAATTTTAAATAAACATACTCGACATAAGGGGCATAGCGACTATGAGGGTAGTTTTGTAAAAATTCTTGAGCATCAGTAATACTTTGGGTCATAAATTCTTGATCTTTGCTGTAGTTTTTGAATCCAAAGTAGTTTGCGAGAATCTTTAAATACCGCACATAATCTTGGTCGGCAAGAGAAGAGTAACGCTTGAGATATTCATCAAAATAAAATGTCGCAAGGAGATATTCATCTTTTTCCATATGTGCTTCACCGAGAATAAGCATCGCTTCGGGCAATAGAGGTGAGTTGATATGCTCACTTTGTAAAGATGCAAAATATCCATCTGCGCCTTCTAAATTGCCGAAATTTATTTCTTTGATGATCGATTCATACCAATAAGTGGCAGGTTTGTTGTATTCGATTTCTTTTGACGCACACCCTAAAAATAAACAAAACATTCCTATGTATAAAATATAACGGATTGTCTTTAAAAACATTAAAAACCTTTAAAGAATGATGAGATGTAAAAATGTATTATACCTAAAATACTATTCACTATTTATCATAAAAGCATAGATTTGTGTTATAATGATATTTTAAGAGTTTGTTAAGGTCAAATGGAGTAATAAATGATTTTTGAAGTTAAGTCTCCCATTTTAGGTTTTGAGAGCGTAACAAAAATGAAACTAGAGAAGTTAGATGACTTATTTATGAAGCTTTGTAATGTCGATGGATCAGTGCCACATTTTACTTTGGTGAATCCTTTTTTGCTTCGAGAATATGAATTTGAAGTCCCAGCAAGTATTAAAATACTTCTTGATTTAGAAACATCAAAGAATCTTTTGATTGCCAATATTATGGTGATTCAACAACCTATCGAAAATTCTACAATTAATTTTCTTGCACCTTTGGTATTTAATTTTGATAATGCTACAATGGGGCAAGTAGTGCTTGATAGCACACAATACCCATTTTATAGTCTCAATGATCCTATTGGCAGATTCTACAACAAGGACGAGGCAGAAAAAGGCGAGCAAGCCTCATCTGTAAGAAAACATCAAGATTAAAGGGTTTCGATGCCGACAAAACGCACACTTATAGTGGTGGGTTATGGAAATATGGCAAAAGCCATTCTCACACAAAATACTTATATTTTCACGCATTATGAAGTATTTGTCAGCGGAAGACATAGTGAAAAAATTGATGCTTTTATCCAAGAATGTGGTTTAGAGCAGAAAGTAAAAGTTTTAGAGATTCATAATAGAGAGATACCTATCGAAAATAGTGATGTCTTGCTTTGTGTGAAACCCAAAGGATTAGAGAGTTTTGTATTTGTAGGGCGGGCAAATTGTGTTTATAGTGTGCTAGCAGGTATCAGTATTACAGAAATGTCTTTAAGAATCCAAGCATCAACTTATATCCGGTTAATGCCAAACATCGCCGCTTGTGTGAAAAAATCAGCCACTGCAGTATATATTGAGCCACGAGATTCTAAAAATTCTGTGGATTTGGAATCCATCAAGGCTTTAGTAGATTCTTTTGGCAAGGCTGTGATTGTCGATAATGAATCACTTATCAATGCGAGTATTGCTACCAGTGGAAGTTCAATTGCTTTTTTGGCGTTGATTGCAGAATCTCTTATTGATGCAGGCATTTATGAGGGGCTTACATATCCTCAAAGCGTGGCTTTAGTCAAGCAAACTTTTGAGGGTTTTGCTGACATATTGCAAGACAAAGATCCAAATGCGTTGAAATATGCTATTTCAAGTCCGGGTGGGACAACGATTGCAGGTTTAGCCATTTTGGAGCAAGAAGGAGTAAAAGGGGCTATGATGAAAGCGGCTCACCAAGCAGTGCAACGCGCCTTAGAGCTCGGAAAAAGCCCTAAATGAAAATATTAGATGTGCATATTGATGCACAAGATGGCAAGGCAAGAGCCTTGAGTTTTGCACTCAAGCAAAATACAATTGAGACACCTATTTTTATGCCTGTAGGCACACAAGGCTGTATTAAATCACTTGATAGTAATGATGTTTGGGAGCATCTAGGAGCAAAAATCATTCTTGCAAATACCTATCATATGTATTTGCGTATGGGGATTGAACGAATGAAAATGCTCGGAGGATTGCATCAATTTGCGCATTACAAGGGTAGCTATTTGACTGATAGCGGCGGTTTTCAAGCCTTTAGCCTCCAGCAAAATACGACTTTATCGCCCGATGGCGTGGCTTTTAAGTCTCATATTGATGGGTCAAAGCATTTTTTCACGCCCGAGTTGGTTTTGGATATACAATACGCACTTAATAGCGATATTATGATGGTTTTAGATGATTTGGTGGGATTGCCAGCAGATGAGGGGAGAATTGCAGATTCTATTCACCGCACGACAGAATGGGCAAAAAGATCTCTCCTCTATCATCAGCAGCAAAAGATGCAAGGAAAGGCTTTGGACAATCATCTTTTTGCGATTATACAAGGTGGGACAAATCCGCATTTTAGAGAAATATCCGCTCAAGAGTTGGTGGCACTTGAAGGATTTGATGGTTATGCAATTGGAGGGCTTGCAGTGGGAGAATCTGATCAAGAAATGTATGAGACGATTGCACACACAACCGCGTTTATGCCTACCCACAAACCCCGCTACCTTATGGGTGTAGGCACACCAGAGAATATTATAGAATCTATCGCATTAGGCGTGGATATGTTTGATTGTGTGATGCCCTCACGCAATGCGCGCAATGCGACTTTATTCACTTCTTTTGGCAAGCTCAATATCAAAGGTGCAAGGTTTATGAATGATGATGCGCCTATTGATGAAGAATGTGATTGTTATACTTGCAGACATTACTCCCGTGCGTATTTGTGCCATTTGTTTCGCAGCCATGAGATTACCTATCATCGTCTTGCAACTATTCATAATCTACGCTATTATTTGAATCTTGTGCGAGGAGCGCGAGAAGCGATTCTAAAAGGCGAATTTAATCATTATCGCCAGATGTTTTATCATAAGCGTCAAATGGAGGTGCCTTTATGAATAATCAACAAATCAAACGCCAACGATTAGAATCTTTACTCCAAGAAGTCCTAAATGAGGCATTTGCCCAGCTTAGCGACCCTTGTTTGAATGCTTTGAATGTTACGAGCGTAGAATGCTCAAGGGGCAAGCAAAGTGCAGAAGTTTTTATCGAAGGCACAGACATTGCACAAAATGAGCGTCCTGCATTGTTGCACAAGCTTTCAAAAGCACAAGGTGTTCTAAGAGAATATGTGCTTAGCGCGACAGAGTGGTTTCGATGCCCGAATCTTCATTTTAAGTTTGATGATTCTTTGCATCAAGCCAACACATTAGATTCTATCTTTGATAAACTTGCTCAAGAGAAAAAACACTAAAAATACGCAAAGGATTATTATGCTTAGTGAAAATACGAGACAAAAAATTGAGGCACTCGCCAAGACCTTAGGGCTTTATATTTATGATATGGATTTTATCAAAGAAGATTCTCGTGATATTTTTCGCGTGAGTATTACCAAAAAAGCTCCTTTTATATATCAAAGCCCAAGCTCATCGACATCAGTTGGTGTGCAAGATTGTCAGAATCTTAGTGAGCTTATTTCTCCGTTACTTGATGTTGAAGAAGTGAATCTTGATCGTTATAATCTCGAAGTCAGTTCGCCGGGTTTGGAGCGGAGCTTAAAAAAACCTCAACATTATCAGTTTTCCTTAGGCGAAAATGTGCGTATAAAACGCGTGGATAAAAGCATTATAGAGGGAATCTTAGAATCTATTGATGATCAGAAAATCAGTATTAAGACAGAAGATGAGACGCAAGAAATCCCTTTAAGCGACATCAAAACAGCAAAGGTTTGCTTTGAGTTCTAACTTTTCGTGTGATAGCTTACTGCTCAAAGAATGTGTGAATCTCGCTTGGCAGGCACAGACATTGGCTTTGCCTAATCCGAGTGTGGGAGCGTTAGTCGTTGATGCAAAGGGCAATATCATCGGGAGAGGCACGCATCAGCTTGCTGGTGATTCTCATGCGGAAGTGTTGGCAATCAAACAAGCTTATCATCATTTGAGTGGTGATGATGAGATTCTATCCATTCATTCAAGCGAAGCCCTGCATGTGTATCTCTCTATACATCATCAGAATCTTTTTACTTCATGCGTGCTTTATGTGAGCCTTGAGCCGTGTAATCATTTTGGCAAGACACCCCCTTGTGCGGCATTGCTTGCCAAGCTTAGATTCCAAAAAGTCTGTATAGGTATCAAGGATTCTCACCCTGATGCTAATGGGGGATTACAAACCCTACTCCAAGCAGGTATCCAAGCTGAAATCTTAGAATCTCAAGAAGCGCGTAATGTGCTTTATCCCTTTTTGTGCCTCCAAGAAAAAGGGCATTTTAATCTCTTTAAGCTCGCACAAAGGCTTGATGGTAATTACTTGCATGGACAGATTTCAAGCAATCTTTCACAGCAATTTACACATGCTCAACGCAGTGTGTGCGATGCGATTTTTATCTCTGGACGAACGCTAAGGGAAGATAATCCGCGGCTGGATTCACGCTTTGCACCGCCACCCTATGATGCGAAAACTTACCCAAAAGTAGGAATTTTCACAAAAACTTCTTTTGCTCTGCCTCCGCAAAGTCATCTTTTTACACACAGACAAGATTTGCATCGTTGTGTCGAAATCCCCGCATCTTTGTCATCACTCCAAAAAGGATTTCATATCATCGAGGGCGGTTGGAATCTTTTACCTTTGGTCTTGTCTGATGTGGATATGATTTTATTGCATCTCGCACCTAAGCTTGATTCACTAGCTTATACCCTATCTCACACACTTCAAACGCGATTTAAGATTCTACACACGATGATGTTAGGAGAGGATTTGGCTCTATGGCTTGCAAAGCTTTAAGAATCTATCAACTCTCCGATGGGTATTGCTACAACACCGATAGCCTGATTCTCGCGCATTTTGCAAAGCCATTCCTTAAAAAGTCAATGCGTATTTTAGATGTGGGCGCGGGAAGTGGGATTTTGGGAATCTTGTGTGCGCGCGAGATTGTGGAGAATCTACAAGGCAGTGTCGATTTGCATTTGGTTGAAAAAGATCCTCTAATGTGTTTTCTCGCCAATAAAAATGCTTTCAGATTTCAAGGGCAAGTTTATTGCGAGGATTTTCTTGCTTTTCGCGATGCTTCTAAGTTTGATCTCATTATTTCTAACCCCCCCTTCTATACGCGCGGTGTGCGGCAAAAAGACAATCCACGCAAAAATATGGCGAAAAATCGCTCATTTTTACCGCTTGATGCGATGCTTTCCCACATTAAACGTCTCATACAGCCTAATGGTGTGCTGTGTATGTGTTATGATGCGCGTAATAGTGGAGAGCTTTTTTATGAATGTCAGCAAAAAGGATTGCGTATAGAAAGTGTGCGTTTTGTGTATCCTTTGCCCGATAGAGATGCTACGCTTGTCTTGCTTAAAGCACGGATTCAGACGCGCTCACAAATGCAGGTTTTACCTCCACTTTTTACACACCAAAGTCCTAAGCAAATGGATAATACAGAAGAATTAAAGGCGATTTATGAATGGGCAAAAACAGCAAGTATTAAGGTAGATTCTCAATGGTTGCACACACAAAACTAGTATTATTTGTGTCGGTAAGTGGTATAATGTGTGCTTATATATAAATAAAATGATAATTTTGGTTTTTAGGAAAATACAATGTTATATGGGAAGATTATTAATGTTAATGCTCAAACGCAGACTGCTCAAGTCGAACAAGATTTGAATAAACGCGTTTTTGAGTTTTCTTTTGATATATGGGGAGATGAGGTCAGTGATCTTAAAAAGGGTGAGGAGGTCGAGTTTCTTGTTGAAAGCAAGGTGGTTGTTAAGGCACATCTTAAGCCAAAGCCTGTCGATCCCGATCAGATTCCTGTAACCAAACCTTCGCGCGTGTGTATCGAGGAGTTTTTTGCTCGAGAAAATGAAATTTTAAGTAAGTATAAAGATTATGTATCGGGGCATTTGACACTTGACTTTTTGCGAATGCGGCGATTCTTGCTGACGGCTTATAATGATTTGTGCGCAATGGATTCTAATATTGAAAATGAAGTGTTAAAAAAATTAAAATATGAAATTGCTTATCTTTCCAAAGAGTTTGAGGCTTATCATAAAAAGACGCAATACACCGTTATGTATGCGTTTGAGACGATTTTTTTGGTGCGTCAAGTTGAATTTAATAAAACGGCTCGTCATATTGAGGAGATTCAAAGCTCTCTCGCTAATGCTCAAGCACAAACAAATGTTTTGAGTGCTAGCCTTCAAGATGCCGAAAAGCAATTTGCTAGACGCGAAGATAAAGGGAGCAGGGAATATCTTGAAGCAGAAAAAGAGCTTAAGGGTATGCGCAAGCGTTATGTGGATTTGCTGAATTTTATTGGTAATCAAAAAGATGCCTTAGTCAATGAAAATGCGCGTTTGAAACGTTTCAAAGAAGAGCATTTTGAAGCGTTTAGCTCTGTATATACACCAATGACTGATGAGATTAAAAAGCGATTCATTACGCTTTTAGACACAAAGGCTTATGATTTTGATTCGACTTTATGGAGTCGCGCTAAATACAGCCAAAATGTCAAAAACTTCTTTCGTAATTCCAGAATCGAAGGGAGCTTTAGCTCTAAGACTTTCTTGCGCTACTTTTTGCGTGGTTTAGATAAGAGTAAGCTTTCAAATCGCTCCAAAGAACTCTTTGATTTATTGAAATATTTAGAAAATATTAATCGTAAGAATCTCCTTATCGTGCGTGCTACAGCGGTTAATGTCTCAAAATATAAACAAGTGATTGAAAAGATAGATTCTAGTTTGTCAATCACGACAGACAGCGATCCTTTGAATGCTTTAAAATCTTTGAGGGCTAATCCACAAGATATTATTGTGATTGATGAAAAGATTGGCAATGTGAGTGCGTTTGGATTCATTAAGACCTACAAAGAAATGCCTGAAGCTAAGCCCAATGTCGTCTTTTTGGTAGTCGTCCCCCAGCTTCCCCCAGCTGAAATTGTGTCTAAGGGGAAACAAATGAATGTAGAATTTGTACCCGAGCAAAATATGGATATGCTTTATGATGCTGTCCGTATGGCATTGTAGGCGTTATTGCAGAGAATCTTTTACAATCTTTTAAGCCTATGTGTGTATAATCAAGCCTTTAGCATAGACTTAGAAGCGGTTTGGTGTTTATGATGAATAATACAAATGACAACAATACAAATGAGACGAAACCACCTAAACAATCCCAATTAAAACATTTTCCGGTGATGATGTTTGCCATTACAATGGGCTTTGGGGGATTAACGCTTGATTATAAAAAAGCAATTGAGATTCTGTCATTTCCCCCTTTGGTTTATGAGATGCTTTCTGTTTTTGTGGTGATGCTTTTTTGCGTGATTGCAGTATCGTATGTGTGCAAGATATGCGCATATCCTAAAGCTGTTTTAGATGAATTCAACCACCCCATTCGGGTTAATTTCTTTGCAACAATCTCAATGAGCACTTTGCTTCTTTCAAATATTTTTCAGGAATACACACAAGTCGCTTTGGTGCTTTTCATACTCGGTGCAGGATTCCAAATATTTATCGCATTTTATGCAATTAGCTATTGGCTCAAACGCGACATTGAGTTTGCGCATTCTACTCCTGCGTGGTTTATCCCTGTGGTAGGGAATCTCCTCGTAGTAACTGCTGGAGCAGGATTTGCTGATCATTACACATTAATGTTTTTCTTTTCTTTAGGTATCTTTTTTTGGATCATTTTAAGCGCAATTCTTGTCAATCGAATTATTTTTCATGGTATGCTCGTCCAAAAGTTTTTACCCACACTTGCAATCTTTATCGCTCCACCTGCTGTGGGAATGCTAGGTTATCTTAAGATTAATCATGGGGAGTTTGATTATTTTGCCGAGATTATGCTAAATGTCGCGATTATCTTTGCGATTATCCTTTTTGCACTCGCGCGTAATTTCTATAAACTCAAATTTTTTATCTCGTGGTGGGCTTTTACTTTTCCTTTTGCGGCTCTTACTTTAGCACTTTTGACAGCCTATGAAGTCTCAAGCTATCCTCCTTATTATATTATGGGTTTTTTGTCAATCCTGCTCACAACTTGCATTATTTTGTTTGTTGCTTTTAAGACAATCCAAGCAATTTTGCGCGGAGAACTTTTTGTCGAAGAGAAATGATCACGCACGATTATTTGTATAGACTAGATTCTGTGATTTTGTGATGAATAATGCGCTGATTAAATTTATAGAATCGTATGACTAAGCCAAATATAAAGTGATATACTTTACAATACAAGCCATTCAATCCTACAAAAAGGCTTCTTTAATGCGCGGTTTCAAACTCTTCAGTGGTTCAGCTCATATTGAGTTTAGCACAGAGCTTGCTAAATATCTTGATGTGATTCTTTCTAAGGCGACTATTAATCGTTTTAGCGATGGTGAGATCAATGTCCAAATCGGTGAATCTGTGCGTGGGAAAGATATTTTTATTATTCAGCCCACTTGTGCGCCGACAAATGATAATCTTATGGAATTATTAATTATGACCGATGCCTTAAAGAGGAGCGGGAGTAATAGTATCAATGCAGTGATTCCGTATTTTGGCTATGCAAGACAAGATCGTAAAGCAGCACCTCGTGTGCCTATCAGTGCAAAACTTGTAGCAAATCTCATTGAACAAAGCGGTGTCGATCGTATCATTACAATGGATTTGCACGCGGGGCAGATTCAGGGATTTTTTGATATTCCTGTTGATAATCTTTATGGTTCAATTGTGTTTAGGGATTATTTACGCGCCAAACATTTTCAGAATCCAATCATTGCTTCTCCCGATATTGGTGGGGTTTCTCGTGCGAGATATTTTGCAGACAAAATGGGTATGGATTTAGTCATTGTGGATAAAAAACGAGAGAGGGCGAACGAAAGTGAAGTGATGAATATCATCGGTGATGTGAGCGGAAAAGATGTGATTTTAGTCGATGATATGATTGATACAGCAGGGACAATGTGCAAAGCAGCGGATATGCTCAAAAAGAAAGGTGCAAATAGCGTTATGGCTTTAGGCACACACCCAGTGCTTAGCGGCGTGGCTTTAGAGAGAATTGCCAAAAGCGCGCTTGATGAAGTGATCGTAACTAATTCAATCCCGCTTAAACAAACGCACCCAAAGATTCGGGTTTTGAGTGTCGCACCACTTTTTGCAGAAGTGATTCGCCGCATTTATCATAATGAAAGTGTGAATTCGCTTTTTATTTAGATTCTGTGTTTTTTGAGTCATTTGCAAGGATTTTTCAATGCAGCATATTGAGCTAATGGGTGTTTTTAGTATTGCCTTTTTTGCTTCTTTGGGACATTGTGTCGGAATGTGTGGCGGAATCGTCCTTGCCTATTCTTCTTTACATTTTCCCTCACATACGCATTTTTTGCGTAAAATCTTTTATCATTTGACTTATAATTTCGGACGCATCAGCACTTATGTGATTCTAGGTAGTATTGTCGGAGGATTAGGCAAAGTCGTATTTTTTGATGTTTTGCCGAAGCATTTTGCCTTGTTGGGTATGGGTATTTTAATCGTGATATGTGGTTTGGGGATTTTATTTTTTCCTAGAATCTTGCGTGTGGTTGAGGTGAGTTTCTCCCCGCAGTCGTCTTTTTTTGCTTTTTTTGGTAAGCTTTTAAAGAATAAGAATCCTAGCAGTTTGTATGTGTTGGGGCTGTGTAATGGATTATTGCCTTGTGGGATTGTGTATTATTTTTTGCTTACTGCATCTGTTGCGGGAAATGCTTTGAATGGCGCGATTGTGATGTTTGTTTTTGGCGTAGCGACTTTGCCAAGTTTATTGCTCTTAGGGCTTTTTACTTCAAGTTTGCAAAACAAAAGGACTCTTTTCCTTGCATTTAGCGGTGTGGGAATGTTGCTTTTAGGAGGATATGAAATCTATAAGGCAATCCGTATGTGGCATTTATCATAAATAACAGATTTGACAAAGGAGGCAAGATGCGTCAATGTGCGTTTTTTGATCGTGATGGTGTGATCAATCACGATACGGGCTATGTGTATCAAATTAAGGATTTTGTTTTTTGCGATGGGGTTTTTGAGATTCTTAATACCTTGCACCAACAGCAGTATTTGTTGATTGTGCTAACCAACCAATCAGGCATAGCGCGAGGCTATTATACAGAATCTGATTTGGCAATTCTCCATAACTTTATGCAAGAAGAGCTCACAAAACACTTAGGATTTGCTTTTGATGCGATTTATCATTGTCCGCATCTTCCCACAGAGGATTGCCAGTGTCGTAAGCCTAAAATCGGAATGATCACACAAGCTTTGCAAAAGTTTGATATTGATTTGCAGCACTCGTTTTTTGTCGGCGATAGGGTCAGCGATATGGAATGCGCACAAAATGCGGGAATTTATGGAAAATTTTTCTTAGGTAAGGAACAAGAAGAGATAAAAAACATTCAAAATGTCCAAAAGATTACTTCTTTACATCAATTGAATAGTATAATAAAAGAAAATGTTACAAGGAGCAATTGATGAAATACATCTATGATGATCTTGCTGGCAAAAAGATTCTCATTACAGGAGGAGCGGGATTTATCGGGAGTAACCTCGCCTTTTATTTTCAAAAACATCACCCTTTGGCAAAAGTCTATGTCTTTGATAAGTTTCGCAGTGATGAGCGTTTCTCCAATGGTCATTTTAAATCTTTGGGGCATTTTCAGAATCTGATTGGTTTCAAAGGTGAGATTATCATAGGTGATATTAACAATCCTCAAGATTTAGCCTTGCTTGAGAATCGAGAGTTTGATTATATCTTTCATCAAGCGGCGATTTCTGATACGACCGTGCTTGACCAAGAGCTTATAATGAAAACCAACCATATAGCCTTTTTGAAACTTTTAAAAATTGCTCAAAAACATAATGCTTTAATGGTGTATGCCTCATCAGCAGGGACTTATGGGAATTCACCTGCGCCAAATGTCGTAGGAACTGGAGAAGTGCCTGAAAATGCGTATGGATTCTCAAAGCTTTGTATGGACGAAAGTGTGAGGAAGATTCTCGCAGAAGATCCTCAAAGACGCATTATTGGATTAAGATATTTCAATGTCTATGGGCATAATGAATTTCACAAAGGGCAAACTGCCTCAATGATTTTGCAGCTTGGTTTGCAGGCGATCAAAAATAAAAAAGTGCGATTGTTTAAGCATGGTGAGCAAAAAAGGGATTTTGTGTATATCAAAGATGTGATTCAAGCTAATGTCAAAGCAATCGAAGCTCCTGTGAGCGGTATTTATAATATCGGTAGTGGGAATGCGCGTAGTTTTAATGACATTGTTAGCTGTTTGAAAGCACATTTGGGCGAATTTGAAGTAGAATATTTTGATAATCCTTATTCATTTTTCCAAAATCACACTGAAGCGGATATTTCATTAAACGAAGAATATCTTTCTTATATCCCGAGATTCACCTTAGAAGACGGGATCAAACAATATATTGATGAAATCAAAGCCATTGCTGAAAAATACTAAGGTCAGTTGATGTTTAATCTTGAATCAAAAACCCCCAAAATCCTTGTGATTGGTGATTTGATGATTGATCACTATGTATGGGGACAATGTGAGCGTATTTCTCCAGAAGCTCCTGTGCAGGTCGTAGATGTGAAAAGTGAAAGTAATCGTTTAGGCGGTGCTTGTAATGTCGTGAGTAATCTTGCAGCACTCAATGCACAAGTGTTTGTTTGTGGAGTGATTGGGAGTGATGATGCAGGATTATGGCTTGGTGATAAGCTTGAATCCATGGGTGTGGATATTTCTTATCTTTTTGTAGATACCGCACGTCCAACGACTAAAAAAACGCGTATTATTATTTCTAATCAACAAGTTTTGCGTGTCGATCGCGAGAGCAAGATGCCTGTTGATTCTGAAATCATTGATGATATTAAGCAACGACTTCAAGCGGCGATCAATGAAGTGGATTGCGTGATTATTTCAGATTATGGAAAAGGGCTTTTAAGTGCGGATCTCACGCAATACATCATTAAGCACGCAAAAAGTTGTTCTAAAATTATTTTGTGTGATCCTAAGGGCAAGGATTATTCGAAATACAAAGGTGCAACACTGCTTACACCTAATAAAAAAGAGGCGCAAGAAGCCACAGGGATTGATATTGTTGATGAGCATACATTGATTGAAGCGGGTATGGCAATCAAAATGCAATGTGAGCTTGAAATTTCCTTAATCACATTGAGTGAAGATGGGATTGGCTTGTTTGAGAATCATACGATGCGACAGATTCCCACGGTCGCAAAGGAAGTCTTTGATGTAACAGGTGCGGGAGATACGGTGATTGCTGCGCTTGGATTTGCGCTTAGCGGAGGGTGTGATATTTTACAAGCTTGTGAATTTGCAAATGTCGCTGCTGCTGTCGTTGTAGGTAAAGTGGGGAGTGCTAGTGCTACACATAGTGAGATTTTGCAATATCATACGCAATATTTTTCTTGTAATGAATCTAAATTTGTTTCTCAAGAAATGCTTCTTCATATTCTTCAGGGATTAAAGCAAAGCAAGGTGGTTTTTACAAATGGTTGCTTTGATATTTTGCATCGCGGACATCTTACTTATCTTGCCAAAGCACGGAGTCTTGGTGATGTTTTGATTGTCGGGATTAATAGTGATGATTCAGTAATGCGTCTAAAGGGTGAGAATCGCCCGATTAATTCTTTAGAAGATCGTGCTTATATGCTATGTGGGTTAGAATGTGTGGATTATGTCGTGAGTTTTTCATCAGATACGCCTTTGGAGCTGATTAAGGCAATCAAGCCAGATGTATTAGTCAAGGGCGGAGATTATCATAATAAGGTCGTAGTAGGAAGTGAATTTGCAAAAGAGGTTGTTTTGATTGATTTTGTAGAGGGAAAATCTACAACTAAAATCATTCATAAAATCCAACAAAGGGGCGAATAATGTATCAATCTTTTATAGAATCTGAAATTAGTGCGCATCTTGCTGTCGCACAAAAAATGTCGAATTTATCTCCGCTTATTGTCCAAAGTGCAGATTTGATTATTGAATCACTTCAAAATGGAGGTAAGATTCTCATTTGTGGTAATGGTGGAAGTGCTGCAGATGCACAGCATTTTGCTGCAGAGCTCACGGGACGCTACAAGAGGGAAAGAAAAGGGCTTGCCGGTATTGCTTTGAGTGTCGATACTTCCGCACTTACAGCCATAGGTAATGATTATGGTTTTGATGAGGTATTTTCGCGTCAAGTCCAATCCCTTGCTAAACCTAATGATGTGTTTTTTGGAATCTCTACAAGTGGTAATTCAAATAATGTGCTTAAAGCTGCTCAAATGGCTAAAGATTTGCAATGTCGAGTGATTGGCTTGAGTGGTCGTGATGGCGGAAAATTAAACACTTTATGCGATGTGAATCTGATTATGCCTGATAATGACACGCCTAGAATCCAAGAAATGCACATTCTTGTGATACATATTTTATGTGATTTGATTGAAGACAAATGCGGGGTTGTCTGAATTGCTACTCCCCAAAACACTTCAAAGTCTTAGCACTACTCAAAGAGACAATATCGCAACAACAATTTCTGATATGCTCATTGATGAAGGTATTGCAGCGGGTTTGGTAGATATAGTTTTTGGACATTATTTTGTTTATGTGCTTTTAAGTGATGGTGTTTTGATACCTGTATTCTTGTATGAAGAGCGTATGAGTTATAAACAATTTCAAAGTTATGGTGCGCCTAAACTACATTTTTGCCATTGTTCTGAAATCAAGCAAGATTTTTGCGCCCAACAAAGGCATCATACACTCACACATCGACACTATCTTGCTAAGATTACCAAATGCAATGCGTTTAGCTTTAGTATTTGGCAGGGTGCTAGTCAAGTCGGACTTTATAATGATTATCCCCTTGAATTATGCGCTGCTTGCAGTGATATTTTGAGTGAGATTCGGGAAGGTCAGAGAATCGATAGCACTTTAAGTGTTTTTGTTTTTAAGAATGAATCATTTCATCTTTTACAAGCTAATCCGTCTTTTTTGCAAAAAGAACTCATTGCTTTTCAAGTCGCTGGTTTGGAGTGCTATAAATGCAAACAAAAAATCACACTTGATTCGCAAATATGGATACAAATAAATGGAAATCATCTTCAAGTTTGCTGTTGTTGATATTAACTTTTTGTTGCTAAGATTTATATTTGCTATGTAATCGTAGCAGTCTCATAGTTTTATTTTTATTGTATTTTTGAGAGGTTGATATGAGTTTAACTTTAGGGATTGATATAGGAAGCACGACTGCCAAAGTTGCTTTGATGGACGGAGATGAAATCATCTATAAGCGTTATGAAAGACATTATTCAAAGGTGCGTGAGAAAAGCATTGAGATTGTGCAAGGTATCAAAGAAATTATTGGTGATAGGGAATTAAAAGTTGCTATTTCCGGTTCGGCTGGTTTTGGTATTTGTAAGGCTGTAGGGATTGATTTTGTTCAGGAAGTGTTTGCTACAGCAGGTGCTGTAAGGCATCTTGTTCCTGATGCTGATGCAGTGATTGAGCTTGGTGGAGAAGATGCTAAAATCATCTTTTTGACGGGTGGAACAGAAGAGCGAATGAATGGATCTTGTGCAGGTGGGACGGGAGCATTTATCGATCAAATGGTAACACTTCTTGCCATCACTGCTGAAGAATTTGATGCGATTTCACTTAAGCATCAGAAGCTTTATCCTGTCGCGTCTCGTTGCGGTGTTTTCGCTAAAACAGATGTGCAGCCCTTATTGAATCAAGGTGTGAATAAAGAAGATATTGCTGCGAGTATTTTTCAAGCAGTTGTGGATCAGACGATTACTGGTTTGGCTCAAGGGCGGAAGATTGAAGGTAAGATTCTCTTTCTGGGCGGACCGCTTTATTATTATAAGGGCTTACAAGAACGTTTTGCAAAAACGCTTAAGCTTAGTCCCGAAAATGCAGTTTTCCCGGATTTTGCGCAATATGCAGTAGCCATAGGGGTATCACTCCAAGCGAGAGAATTAGAGAAGACTTACACTTGTGATTCGCTTATTGCAACACTTGAAGCAAGTAAAAACACAGCTTCAACCAACAAATACCTTGAACCGCTTTTTGCAAGTCAGCAGGATTTTGATGAATTTATTGAGCGTCATGAGAGTGCAAGTGTTGATGAAATTGATATTGATGAGGCTTATAAAAGGAATAATCATAAGAAGATTGATGTTTATATTGGGATTGACTGCGGAAGCACTACGACTAAATTAGTGATGCTTGATAGCAAAAATGCCATTGTTTATCAATACTATAATTCCAACAAAGGGAATCCGGTAGAAATCATCTCCACACAGCTTAAATACATTTACGAGAATTTTGGTGATAAGATTGTTATCAAAGGAAGTGCGGTAACAGGCTATGGTGAAGAATTGATAAAAGCAGGATTTAATCTTGATGCAGGGCTTGTCGAGACGATGGCACACCTTAAGGCTGCTAAATATTTTAATCCTCAAGTGGATTTTATTATTGATATTGGCGGACAAGATATGAAATGCTTTTATATCAAAAATGAAACTATTGATTCTATTATGTTAAATGAAGCTTGTAGCTCGGGCTGTGGAAGTTTTATAGAAACATTTGCAAAGTCTATGGGATATGATATTCAGACTTTTTCTAAGCTTGGATTAGATTCTAAACACCCTGTGGAATTAGGCAGTCGTTGCACCGTGTTTATGAATAGCTCTGTGAAGGAAGCACAAAAAGAAGGTGCAAGTATTGAAGATATAAGTGCTGGGCTCTCAATGAGTGTCGTAAAAAATGCCATTTATAAAGTAATACGAGCAAGAGATGCAGATGATTTGGGCAAGCAAATTGTAGTTCAAGGCGGAACATTTCTCAATAATGCGGTGCTAAGAAGCTTTGAAAAAGAGATTGGCAGAAATGTCGTGCGTCCTAAGATTAGTGGGTTGATGGGTGCGTTTGGCGCGGCATTGTATGCTAAAGATTTGGCATTAGAGCAATCAACCACGCTTTCTGCGGAACAACTCGCTACATTCTCACACACTGCGACAGCAAGCGTGTGTAAAATTTGCGGTAATAACTGCCATTTGACAATCAATCGTTTTGGTGAGGGCAAGAAATTTATCTCGGGCAATCGGTGTGATAAGCCTTTGGGATTCAAGAAATTACTTTTCTTACCTAATCTTTATGATTACAAACTCAATAAGATTAAAGCACTAAGTAGCTATGAGGGGCAAGATAAGTCTCGTCTTACACGAGGAAAGATTGGTATCCCCTTAGGGCTCAATATGTATGAGAATCTGCCCTTTTGGCATACACTTTTGAGTGAATTAGGCTATGAAGTAGTCGTATCGGATATAACGACTCGTAAGACATTTGCTTTGGGACAATATAGCATTCCAAGTGATACGGTTTGTTATCCTGCAAAGCTTCTTCATGGGCATATTGAGAATCTCCTCAATAAAGGCGTTGAAAAAATCTTTTATCCTTGTATGAGTTATAGTTTCGCAGGTGATGAGAAGCATAAAGACAGCAGCACGAATAACTATAATTGCCCTGTGGTGGCTTATTATCCAGAATTACTCAATGCAAATGTAGATAAGCTTAGAAACATCAAATTTTTCTATCCTTATTTTGGATTGCATCAAAAAGAAGACTTTAAGAAAAAAGGCTTTGAATTTTTTAAAAAAGAGCTAGGTGCGGACAAAAAGTCTTTCCTCAACGCTGTGCAAAAAGCTTATGATGTGCGCGATCAATGGCTAAGTGATGTCAAAGAACAAGGCGAAAAAGCACTCCATTTTGCAAGAGCGAATAAACTTAAAGCGATTGTGCTATGTGGGCGTCCTTATCACATTGATCCAGAAATCAATCATGGAATTGATAAATTGATTAATTCTTTGGGGCTTGTTGTGCTTAGTGAGGATAGCGTAGAGCATATGGCAGAAGCAGGGGAGCTTCAGATTCTTAATCAGTGGAGTTACCATTCTCGGCTTTATAATGCTGCGGAGTTTGTTTCTCATGATGATAATATCGAGCTTGTGCAGCTTGTGAGCTTTGGCTGTGGGATTGATTCTATCACAACTGATGAGGTGAGAGAGATTCTCGAAAGCCATAATAAATTCTACACTCAACTTAAGATTGATGAAATCAGCAATCTTGGCGCGGTAAAAATCAGAATCAGAAGCTTGCTTGGAGCAATGGAAGAAAAACAAGCCAGCAAAAAAGCAAAAAATTTCCTTGCTTCAAGTAAAATTTTAGAAAATGCTTAATATCAAAAAAAAGGAATTCAAATGACACAAAAAATTACACCTAATATTAATTCTTGGCAGGCAGGTAATGGAAGCGAGAATCTTATTTTCAAATCCGAAAATAAGCGTGAGATTCAACGCGTTCCTTTCACAGCAGAGATGAAAGAAACGCACACTATTTTAGTGCCAATGATGCTTCCGGTGCATTTCCGACTTTTAGTTAATATTTTGCACTTGCATGGCTATAAAGCAGAGCTTTTGCACAATGATGGCAAAGGTGTTGTTGATGAAGGATTGCGTAATGTGCATAATGATACTTGTTATCCTGCCTTGCTTGTGATTGGACAAATGATTGATGCGCTAAAAAGCGGTCAGTGGGATTTGGACAAAGTCGCATTGCTTATCACACAAACCGGCGGAGGTTGTCGTGCGAGTAATTATATTTATTTGTTGCGAAAGGCATTAAACAAGGCTGGGTTTGGCAAGATTCCCGTTATTTCGTTGAATTTTAGCGGACTAGAAAGCAATGAAGGCTTTAGCGTTACAAGACCAATGCTCCAAAACTTTATTAATGCTATCTTATATGGCGATTTGATTATGCACATTGCCAATCAATGCAAGCCTTATGAAAAAAATCCGGGTGATACCGATGCAATGGTAAGTAAGTGGGTCGATCGTATCACCACAGAAGGCACAAATGAAGGCTTGAAAAAATACAGCGCATTTAAGAAAGATATGAAACTCATCTTAGATGATTTTGCAAGTATTCCTAGAGAGAGCGCACAAAAGGTGCGGGTGGGGATTGTCGGTGAGATTTATATTAAATTCTCTCCTTTGGGTAATAATAATCTCGAAGATTTTTTGTTGGCTGAAAATTGTGAAGTTGTGATACCCGGCTTTATTGATTTCTGTCTTTATTGTATTAACGATACGATTGTGGGCGGTAAAATGTATGGCGGGAGTTTGATGCAGACATTGATTTATCGTGTGGTTTATTGGTTTTTTGCAAGCAAACAAGTTGATATGATTAAAGCAATTAAGAAGCATGGTGTATTCAGAGCTCCTACTGCCTTTAACCATACGAGAGATCTTGTAGAGGGATATGTTTCTCAAGGTATGAATATGGGCGAAGGGTGGTTATTGACAGCGGAAATGCTTGAATTAATCGGACAAGGTGTTGAAAATATCGTTTGCACCCAGCCTTTTGGCTGTCTGCCTAATCACATTGTAGGACGAGGTATGATGAAAACGATTAAAGAACGCAATCCTCAAAGCAATATTGTATCGATTGATTATGATCCCGGTGCGACTAAGGTCAATCAAGAAAATCGTATCAAACTAATGCTTAGCAATGCTAAAAAGGCACACGCACTCTCTCAAGAGACAGCCGAAGCTTAATAAACGAAAGGAGATTCTCTTATCTGATTAAGATAAGAGAATCTTTATCTTGCTTTGTGAGTGATGCAAAAGCAAAGCAAGATTCTTCAAAATCAAGAGTTTAAAATCACTGCTTTTATAGAATCCTCACAGATTTTTCAAATTTCAATTCAAATAGCTATAAATAATAAAAGACAAAAACAATCTTGATTGCGTAAAGGGTGCTAATTAATGTCTCAAGCCACAAGATTCTAGAAATAGTATGTTGTTTCAATGAGGAGAAGAGTAAAATATTAAGTAAGAATCTATCGCCCTCTTTTGGTGATAAAAGGGCGATTAAATAAATTATAATTTGTCTGCGTTTTGGCTAAGATATTCTGCTACACCTTTAGCGTTAGCTTTCATACCTTTATCACCTTTATTCCAACCAGCTGGGCAAACTTCGCCATGTTCTTCAACAAATAACATCGCATCAACCATACGAATCATTTCATCGACATTTCGTCCTAATGGGAGGTCATTAATGACTGCGTGGCGAATGACTTTGTTTTTGTCAATCAAAAAGCTACCGCGAAGAGCGACTGCACCATTGAAAAGCACATCATAATCACGAGAAATTTGCTTAGTGATGTCTGATACCATTGGGAAGCTCACAGCCCCGATACCACCTTCTTTGACAGGTGTATTTCTCCATGCAAAATGCACTTCTTTAGAATCGATAGATACCCCAATCACATTGATTCCTCTTTCGGCAAAATCTTTTACTCTGTGGTCAAAAGCAATGATTTCACTAGGGCAAACGAAAGTAAAGTCTTTAGGCCAAAAGAAAATTACCGCTCCATTTTTACCAATATTTTTATAGAGGTTGAAATTATCCTCAAACATACCATCAGCCTTGATAGCTTCAGCAGTAAAGTCTGGTGCAGGTTTTGTAACTAACATAATAAAACTCCTTAATGAAAAAAATTATTGATAACAAATTATTATCATAGATGATATTGTATGACACTCAAGTAACAAAACGCTAAATAAATGTTAAATTATCCTGCGATTACAGAATCCGCATAAAATCTATGCGGATAAATTTTAGAAAGTGTATTGATACATCAGAGCTATAATTGGTGAAGTTTTCCAATAAAATTTATCATTGTATTTTCCTGTTGTAAATTTAAAATAAGCTTCTAATCGATGTTTTGCGCTTAGGGTAGAAGCTATGCCTGCATTAATAAATGCCGAAGTTAGTTTTAACTCTGCTCGTTCGGAAGTGCCAAAGATTAGAGTTTTTTCAAAGTTAAATTGTGTTTGACCATATCCTACCCCAGCAAAAAGACCAAAATAGTTGTAAGTGTTTGGGATATTGAGATCCATAAGTATATCAGCATTAAAGGCTACGAGTTGCTGTGAAACTTTTTCTATGACAATGCCATCCCCGAGATTGTTTCCAGCAAAAGAATCAACATATAATCTAAAACCGAATGCTTTATTGCCGGGGAATCTTTGATAACCAAATCTAAAAGCCCCTACCAAAAGTGGTTCATTTTCAAGCGCATAAGATTTTCCTGTAAAATCCGTCATTTGAACGCCAAATCCAAGTCCTATCAACACCCCATTACGATTTTTACCAAATATATTCTTGACTTCCGCATCGCGCATTTCTTGTGTGATGACACCAGATGAGTTAGGATTCTGAACGGTGGTTTGTTGTGGGGCTGTTTGCTGTCGTGGAGTTTGACCTGATAACTCTTGGTCAGCTTTAGTTTGAAGCTGTTGCAGTCTGCGCTCAAGCTCTTCTACCTCTTTTTGTTTGTTTTGTTTTGCCTCTAGCTCTGCGATTTGTCTCTCCAATTCTGCTTTTTTATCGCTCAACGCATCGGCATAAAGGATTTGTCCTAGCATACCAAAGATAATTACACTTCTATAAAACATTTTCATAACCGCCTCCATTGATTTTAAATCGAAAAGTCGGATATTCTATCCCCCCCCCCCCTTAACTTTTACTTAATTGCCCTTGTTGTAAGCTGCAAATAAAGGCTTATTGGCACAATAAATCAAACAAAAAAATCAAAATACAATACCTATTTAATATTTTTTACTATCATTTCTTTACAGAAAATCCAAAACACAAGGTGAATTTATGAAAAAATCCTTTCTCTTTACTTCTGAATCAGTTACTGAAGGACACCCCGATAAAATGGCTGACCAAATCAGTGATGCAGTGCTTGATTATATCATCGAACGTGATAAAAAAGCTCGTGTTGCATGTGAAACATTGCTATCAAATGGATATTGCGTGATTGCAGGCGAGCTTAAAACCACTGCCTATGCACCCATGCAAGAAATTGCACGCAAAGTTGTGAAAGAAATCGGCTACACTGATGCGCTTTATGGCTTTGACTATCGCTCTGCAGCGGTGCTTAATGGTATCGGTGAGCAAAGTCCTGATATTAATCAAGGTGTGGATAGAGAAGACGGAGAGATTGGTGCAGGCGACCAAGGGCTGATGTTTGGCTATGCGTGTCGCGAAACACCTTCTCTTATGCCTCTGCCTATTTGGCTCTCTCATAGACTTACAGAGGGATTGGCGCAAAAGCGAAAAGATGGCACATTGCCCTTTTTGCGTCCAGATGGTAAGTCTCAAGTAACTGTGCGCTATGAAAATGGTGTGCCTGTGAGTATTGATACAATCGTGATTTCTACTCAACACAGCCCAGAGACAAGCCAATCTCACCTCAAAGATGCAGTGATTGAAGAAATTGTGCAAAAAGTCTTGCCCGAAAAGTATTTAAACGATAATATCCGCTATTTTGTCAATCCCACCGGGAAATTTGTCATCGGCGGACCACAAGGTGATGCAGGTTTGACAGGGCGTAAAATTATCGTGGATACTTATGGCGGAAGCTGTCCGCATGGCGGTGGGGCATTTAGCGGTAAAGATCCTAGTAAGGTTGATAGGAGCGCAGCGTATGCAGCACGATATGTCGCTAAGAATCTCGTAGCAAGCGGTGTTTGTGATAAGGCTGTCGTGCAGTTAGCCTATGCTATTGGTGTGGTTGAGCCGGTTTCGATTCTTGTCGATACGCAAGGCACAGGCAAAGTCGATGATTCTGTTTTGACTGAATGCGTGAAAAAAGTCTTCCGACTTACACCAAAAGGCATTATAGAATCTCTTGATTTGCTCCGCCCTATTTACCAAAAAACCGCATCTTACGGGCATTTTGGACGAGAATTAAGCGAATTTAGTTGGGAAAAGACAGATAAGGTCGAAGCCATTAAGGATTTTTGTGGCTTAAAATAAATACAGCTAGCATACCTTAAGAATCTGTATATTTGCCGTGTTTGTGCAGATTCTTAAACTGACCATAACGACAGAGTAAAACAATGAAAAAATATCTTGCGATGATATTGCTAAGCTTTTTTTGTGCGTGTGTGGGGATTGTGATTTTTTATGATAAGCCCGCACAGATTCTAGAATCTACACAAGATGCTCGTATCACGCATATCATGGTAGAAAAGGCTAAGCGCACCTTGAGTTTGTATGCAGGTGATGAAGTCATTAAAACTTATACTATTGCCTTAGGGAAAAATCCTATCGGACATAAGCAGTTTGAAGGCGATAGCAAAACACCTGAAGGAGAATATGTGATTGATTCTAAGAATCCCAAATCGCGTTATTTTCTGAATCTCGGCATCAGTTATCCTAATGAAGCTGATAAAGCCTATGCACAGAATCTTCATAAGAGTGCAGGTGGGGATATTAAGATTCACGGGTTGCCTAATGGATTTGATTTTGCTAAAGGGTTTTTTAAACTCTATGGTGATTGGACTGATGGCTGCATCGCTGTGGATAATGAATCCATGCAAGAGATTTATCAGCTCGTTCCTGTTGGGACAACTATTACAATACTTCCTTAGAATAAGATTTATTTAAAGTGCAAAAAACATAGAGAAAAAGTGATGAAAAATGATATTTTGCGTGCGTTAAGTATCTTTTTGTTGGTTATAGCCTTTTCCTCGCAAGGACAAGATTCGACACCCAATATCCAATCTTTAGCTCCTTATGGAGAAAATGAAGACGCCGCATCGCTTTCGCTCTCTCTCAATACTTCCTATATGAAAAATAATCTCTTTAGTATTTATGCGCAAAATGTGGGTGTGGGCTACAATACGCAACTTTTTCAAGACAATTACAATCTCTTTTTTCATTCAGAAATCGGTGTTTCTACACTTCGCCTTGATGGCAAAGATTCTGAAAATAGCCTAAGTGTAGGGGGATTTGGCAATGTTGATATTGAATTTGGCAAGTCATCACGCGGGTGGCATCTCATCGGTGTGGATTTTGGCTATGCTCTAGGCATACCTCAATCACAACATAGTCAATTTGACGAACACAATATCTTATTAAATATCGATTATGGCTACGCGTTTTTAGGCAAATATTTTTCGTGGATTCCCTACGCGCGTGTTGAAACTTATATTTTTATCCCGCGTGCTTATCGGAAGAATATACCCTTTGATGGCGGTATGAATGCGATATTAGGTTTGAAAGGCATACAAACATTTAAGATGTGGGAATGGGGTTTTAATATCGGTGCTTTTAGTGATTTAAATCTTTCAGGTTCGAGTATTGGAATCTTGGCGGATAATACGATTATTTATGATCGTGAGGGCATCAGTAATGGGGCTTTTGGTGAGTTTAATATGGCATTAATCACTTCGCATCATTTCCAAATGCTGGCAAAAATCAATTGCTCTTATATGCTTTCGTATTATGAGATTAATCTCAAGGGGACTTTGTTGCTTTCTTATCAATTTTGACACAATCTCGCGTAATAATGTGAAAATATCGGATTTGCTTGGATTTCTTGCGTGTTTTGCGTTAGGGTTTTATTATAGATTCTAATAGAATATGGTATAAATCCAAAGTTTAAATTTTTATAATTTAAACTTGACTTAAGTAACAAAAAGGAGGCTAACATGCAAAAGAGAGAAATTGACAAAAAAGCCGTCAGTGATTTTTTTCGATTTTGTGAGGAAAACGAAGTTGAATTTATCGATTTTCGTTTTACAGACATCAAGGGCGTATGGCATCATTTAAGTTTTAGCATAAGCTCTATTGATGAAGGAAGTTTTGAAGGTATTCCTTTCGATGGTAGCTCTATCCCTGCATGGCAGCCTGTGAATAAATCTGATATGATTCTTATTCCTGATCCAGTAAGATATTTTATTGATCCTTTTACAGCCGATACGACAGCAGTCGTCTTTTGTGATGTATGGGATATTTATAAAGATGAACCTTATGAAAAATGTCCAAGAAGTATTGTTAAACGCGCTATGAAGCATCTTAAAGAAAGTGGGATTGGCGATGTAGCGTATTATGGTCCCGAAAATGAATTTTTTGTATTTGATAGTATCAAGATTAAAGATTCAGTAAATTGTCAATATTACGAAGTAGATACAGAAGAAGGCGAGTGGAATCGCACACGAGAATTTGAAGGTGGTGTGAATATGGGGCATCGACCCGGCACAAAAGGCGGGTATTTTCCTGTAGCACCTGTAGATTCTATGGTAGATTTACGCGCTGAAATGGTAAAAGTGCTTAATCAAGTGGGGCTAGAAACTTTCGTCCTTCATCACGAAGTCGCTCAAGGACAAGGTGAGATTGGTGTAAAGTTTGGTGATATGCTTGAAGCGGCTGATAATGTCCAAAAACTTAAATATGTCGTTAAGATGGTCGCACATCTTAATGGTAAAACAGCGACTTTTATGCCTAAACCTCTTTATGGCGATAATGGAAGCGGTATGCATGTGCATATTAGCATTTGGAAAGAGGGTAAGAATCTCTTTGCAGGTGATGCCTATGAGGGAATGAGTCAAACTGCCTTGCATTTTTTAGGTGGCGTATTGAAACATGCTCGTCCTTTGGCGGCTTTCACAAATCCTAGCACTAATTCTTATAAGCGTCTTATTCCGGGATTTGAAGCTCCTAGTATTTTGACTTATTCTGCACAGAATCGTTCTGCAAGTATCAGAATCCCTTACAATAGTGGTGAAAAAGCAAAAAGAATGGAATTCCGATTCCCCGACAGCTCGAGCAATCCTTATTTGGCTTTTTCTAGTTTGCTTATGGCAGGGCTTGATGGCATACGCAATAAGATTGATCCGGGCAAACCTATGGAAATTAATCTGTTTGAACTCACACTTGATGAAATTCGCGAAAAAGGCATCAAACAGCTTCCGCATACTTTGCGACATGCGATTGAAGAAATGCTTACTGATAAAGATTATCTAAAATTTGGTAATGTATTTAGCGAGGAGTTTATTCAAACCTATAAAACCTATAAATTTGAAACCGAAATCTGGCCCTGGGAAGCGCGCCCACACCCCTTTGAGTTTATCACGACTTATAGCTGCTAAGAATTCTCCCCATTGAGGGAGAATCTAGCATTTTTTGGTTGTGCGATTTCTCTATAATTGTTCTAAGATTCTGAAATCATTTTTCTGCGCTTAATCTCAAAGATATTCTTATCGCCTTGATTTATGCCTATTTCGTGCGCTTTGAACTGATTAAGTTATAAAAACTCCCTAAAAGATAAGGCAAAATAAGGCAATTGCGCTATTTTTGGGACAACTTGTAAGGAGATTAAATTATGAAAGCTGTGGGTTTATATGATCCATCATTTGAACACGATGCGTGCGGTATTGGTGCAGTAGCAAATATTCGCGGAATCCGTTCTTATAAAGTTATTAATGATGCACTGAAAATTTTAATGTCTTTGGAGCATCGTGGTGGAGCTGGAGCAGAAGAAAATAGCGGCGATGGTGCAGGAATCTTAATCCAAATGCCCTATGAATTTTTTAGCACGCAGGATTTGGGCTTTGATTTACCTAAAGCTGGAGATTATGCCGTTGCACAAATCTTTTTCTCTCCGAATCTTGAAGCTAAAGAAGCAGGAAAAAGCATCTTTTTAGAGGTGCTTAAAGAGCAGGGGATTGAGTTTTTAGGATTCCGTGTTGTGCCGATTAATCCGAGTGATTTAGGCAAAACCGCACTTGCGGCTATGCCTTATTTTTTACAAGCTTTTGTCAAACGCCCAAATGATGTCCCTCGCGGCATTGATTTTGAACGCAAACTCTATGTGGCAAGGCGCATCATCGAAAAGCGTGCGATAAATGTGCCAAAATTTTATATTTGTAGTTTTTCTTCACGCACGATTGTTTATAAGGGAATGCTCCTTTCAACGCAATTGAGTGATTTTTATTTAGATTTTAAAGATGTGAATATGAAATCAGCCATTGCGCTTGTGCATTCTCGATTCTCAACTAATACTTTTCCAAGCTGGGAGCGTGCTCACCCTAATCGTTATATGGTGCATAATGGTGAAATCAACACTATTAAAGGCAATGTGGATTCTATTACTGCAAGAGAGGGACTTTGTGAAAGTGAATACTTTGAGGATTTGAATCAAGTGTTTCCGATTATTGCTAAGCCTAGCAGCGATTCAGCAATGTTTGATAATACTTTAGAGTTTTTAAGCCTCAATGGGCGGAGTCTCGAAGAGGCTTTTATGATGATGATCCCCGAGCCATGGAGTAAAAACCATAATATGGACGCTAAAAAGCGTGCATTTTACGAGTATCATTCAACGCTTATGGAGCCATGGGACGGACCCGCGTCTATTATTTTTACCGATGGAATCATTATGGGCGCAAGCCTTGACCGCAATGGATTTCGCCCTTCGAGATATTATTTGACAAAAGAAGATTGTTTGATTCTTGCAAGTGAGACAGGTGCGCTTCATATCGATGAGAATAATATCGCTGCAAAGAAACGCTTAGAACCCGGCAAGATGCTCCTTGTCGATACTGCAAGGGGGCGTTTGGTTTCAGATACCGAGCTTAAAGAGCAATACGCTAATGCAAAGCCTTATGGTAAATGGTTGGAGAATCTTATCAGGATTGAGAATCTTGAGCTTAAGGGCTACAAAGAGACTTATTTAGACAAACAACAAACCTTATTGCTTCAAAAAGCTTTTGGTTGGAGTTATGATGAGCTTAAAGAGAGTATTTTGCCTATGGCACAAGCAGGTAAAGAATCTTTAGCCGCAATGGGTATTGATACGCCTTTGGCTGTTTTGGACGATAACCCACAGAATCTTTTTAGTTATTTTAAACAACTCTTTGCACAAGTAACCAACCCGCCGCTTGATGCGATAAGAGAAGAAATCGTAACTTCTCAACGCATTTATTTAGGGCGAGAGGGGAATTTGCTCAAGCCTAGCGAAAAAAATTGTAAGCGTCTCAAGCTCCCTTATCCCGTGATTAGCAATGAGGATTTACATAAAATCAAGCACTTGAAAGGCTTTAAGGTCGCAGAAATAAGTATTTTGTTTGATTATCATAAGCAAAGCCTAGAAGAAGCCCTTGATGCGTTGTTTCACAAGACTTTAGAGGAAATTGAAAAGGGCGCGTGGATTGTGATTCTTAGCGATCGAGGTGTGAGCGAGAATCTTTGCGCTATTCCTTCATTGCTTGCTGTATCGGGTCTGCATAGTTTTTTGGTGCGTTGTAATCGTAGGACGCATGCAAGCCTTGTGATTGAGACTGCAGAACCTAGAGAGATTCACCATTTAGCGTGTTTATTGGGATATGGAGCAACTGCGATTAATCCTTATTTGGTATTTGAAAGTATTCATCAGCTTATTTTGCAAGGTGAGCTTCGTATAAACGATAAAGAAGCAGTCAAAAATTATATTCATGCTGCTTCTAAGGGGATTGTAAAAATCGCATCAAAAATGGGAATCTCGACAATGCAAAGCTATAATGGCGCACAAATATTTGAATGTGTGGGAATCAGTAGCGATGTGATTGATAAATATTTCACCTCTACACCAAGCAAAATCGAAGGTATTGGATTGGAACAAATTGCCAAAGATTTGCTTAGTGTGCATAAAAGCGCATTTAGCTCACACACCAATGCACTAGATTCTAAGGGTAATCATCTTTACAGAAGTGGTAAGAGAGAGCATTTGCTTGATCCTCTTGTGATTTTTAAGCTTCAAGAATCTTGTAGGAGAGGAGATTATGAGCTTTTCAAAGAATATTCACATTTGGTAGATTCTAAGATTGTGAATTTGCGTGATTGCTTGGAGTTTGATTTTAGTGAGGCGATTGGAATTGAGGAAGTAGAGAGTGTAGAAAGCATCGTCAAGCGTTTTAAAAGTGGCGCGATGAGTTATGGTTCGATTTCTAAAGAAGCGCATGAAACACTTGCGATTGCGATGAATCGTCTTGGTGCAAAAAGCAATAGTGGCGAAGGTGGAGAGAATGCGAGCCGTTACACGCCTCTAGCAAATGGTGATGATAAATCAAGTGCGATTAAACAGGTAGCGAGTGGGCGTTTTGGTGTGAATATTGAATATCTTGTGAATGCAAAGGAGATTCAGATTAAAGTCGCTCAAGGGGCAAAACCCGGTGAAGGAGGGCAATTACCCGGCTTTAAGGTGTATCCATGGATTGCAAAAGCGCGAAACTCTACACCCGGTGTGGCACTCATTTCGCCTCCACCTCATCATGATATTTACTCGATTGAAGATTTGGCGCAGCTGATTTATGATCTTAAAAATGCAAATCCTCATGTCAATATCTCTGTCAAGCTTGTTTCAGAATCTGGCATTGGCACAGTGGCTGCAGGGGTCGCAAAGGCTGGAGCAAATATTATCCTTGTTTCGGGTTATGATGGTGGCACAGGAGCTAGTCCAAAAACCTCAATCGCTAATGCGGGGATTCCATGGGAGTTAGGATTAGCAGAAACACATCAAACATTGATTCTCAATCAATTGCGTGATAGGGTGCGCTTGGAAACTGACGGCAAGCTTTTGACGGGTCGTGATTTGGCGATTGCTACGCTTTTGGGTGCAGAAGAATTTGGCTTTGCGACTGCGCCTTTAATCGTGCTAGGTTGCACAATGATGCGTGTGTGTCATATGAATACTTGTCCTTTTGGTATTGCGACACAAGATAAGGAATTACGCGAGCGATTCAAGGGTAAGCCCGAAGATGTGATGAATTTTATGCGTTTTATTGCTCAAGAATTGCGTGAATATATGGCAAAGCTTGGATTTAAGACGCTCGAATCGATGGTAGGGCGTGTGGATAAACTGCGCCAAAAACAACTTAGCGGCAAGAAAGGAATGATCAATCTTGACAGAATGATTAAAGATCTTAGCACTTACAATAAAACAGCGGTGCATTTTCAAGGATTTAAAGATAATAAGCTTGAAAAAACGATTGATTATAGAATCTTGCTTCCGCTTTGCCAAAAAGCAATCAAGGAGCGTAAAAAAATCAAGCTAAGCCTAGAAGTATCAAATCTTTCCCGCACTTTTGCTACGATGCTTTCTAGTGAAGTTACAAGGCTTTATGGCTTGAAGGGCTTGGCTGAAGATTCTATTCAGATTCAGGCTATTGGTAATGCAGGCAATAGTTTTGGAGCATTTTTAAATCATGGAATCACGCTTGAAATCATCGGCGATGCGAATGATTATTTGGGCAAAGGGCTAAGCGGAGGAAAAATCATTGCTAAAACCTCAAGCGCTTTCACTTTGAGTGCGGAAGAAAATATTATCGTAGGTAATGCGTGTTTGTATGGAGCGACAAAAGGCGAGGTGTATCTTGATGGTATTGCAGGCGAGCGGTTTTGTGTGCGCAATTGCGGTGCAACAGCGGTTGTGCTGGGAATGGGTGTGCATGGTTGTGAGTATATGACAGGCGGAAAGGTGTTGTGTTTGGGCGATGTGGGAGAAAATTTTGCAGCAGGAATGAGTGGCGGATATGCTTATATCTTAGGGCAACATAATATCCCACGCGTGAATAAAGAGCTTGTCGATGTGCGCGAAATCAATCGAGATGATGAACGAGAGATTAGAGCATTACTTGAAGCGCATATCTGCTATACAGATTCTAAAAAAGCAAAAGAGGTGCTTGAGCGATTTTCCAAGAACGATTTTTTCAAAGTGATGCCACGAGATTATGAAAAGGCGATTAAGGCTTTACAATCGTGTAAAAACGAGAGTGATCCAGAGCTTGCGGCATTTTTAAAGATTAGTCAAGGGATAATAAAAGATTGATAAAGACAAAGGAGCGACAATGGGAAAACCAAGAGGATTTTTAGAAGATGCAAGAACAGAAGCAAAGGCATTAGCCCCTAAAGAGCGTGTAAAAAATTATCAAGAGTTTTATGTGCCTCTTAGTAAGAAAGACCAGCAGATTCAGGCGGGACGCTGTATGAATTGTGGCGTAGCATTTTGCCATACAGGCATTATTGCTCCCTCACAAAAAACAACACAACCCTATGGTGTTATTGGCTGCACGCAAACTTCTAATCAACGCATTGTCGGTGGTGAAGTAGGCTGTCCGTTGCATAATCTTATCCCGGAATGGAATGATTTGATTTACAAAGGGCATTGGGAGCAAGCCTATGATCGCTTGAATCTGACAAATCCTTTTCCAGAATTTACCGGGAGAGTTTGTCCTGCTCCTTGCGAAGATTCTTGTGTGTGTGCAATCAATGGAGAGAGTGTAACAATCAAAGCAAATGAGCTTGCAATCATTGAAAATGCTTATAAAAATAAGCTTGTAACACCCTATAAGCCGATAAATCGGAGTGATAAAAAGATTGCAATCATTGGTTCAGGTCCTGCAGGATTAGCGTGTGCGTGGGAGTTAAATCAATATGGGTATCAAGTCGTAGTATTTGAGCGAAGTGATAGAATCGGTGGGCTTTTGATGTATGGCATACCCGATATGAAATTAGATAAAAGTGTGATAGAGCGTAGAGTAAAGATGATGCGTGAGAGTGGGATTGTATTTAAGACTAATCACCCTATTGATTCGCAGAAAAAAGTAGATTCTCTTTTGTCAGAATATGATGCGCTTGTTTTGGCTACCGGAGCGAGTAAGCCTATTGATTTGTGTTTAGAAGGTCGGAATTTAGAGGGTATTATGTTTGCGGTGGATTATTTGACACACAGCACAAAATCTTTGCTTGATTCAAAACAAGGCGATTATCTCGCAAAGGGCAAAGATGTGCTTATCATAGGAAGTGGCGATACAAGTGTGGATTGTGTGGCGGTGGCGACTAGACAGGGTGCAAAGTCTATCACGCGTTTTGAGCGAAGTCCAAAGCGTCCGTTATCTCGCCCCAAATCCAATCCTTGGCCTCTAAAAAAACAAACTTTCAGCACAGATTATGGGCTTAAAGAGGCGATAGAAGTGTATGGTAAAGATCCTAGAGAGTATCAGAAACTCACGCAAAAGTTTGTCGGTAAAAATGGCAAAGTAAGCGGTGTAATCGCAAGTGATTTATGTTGGAGTGAAGATTCGCAAGGCAGACGCGTTAGCCAAGAAGTTAAAGATTCACAAAAAGAATACAAAGCGGATTTGGTTTTACTTGCAATGGGATTTGGTGGGAGCGAAGAGCAGATTCAAACACATTTCAATGTCGCATTTGATGCAAAAAATAATATTTGCACCCATAACTACGAAACGACACATCATAGAATCTATGCTTGTGGTGATGCAAAAATGGGTCAAAGTCTTGTAGTTTGGGCGATTCAAGATGGAATCAAATGCGCTCAAGCAATCCAACAAATGCTTGGAAAAAGTGATGAAAATCAAAAAAATAACAATAAATGCGTATAATAAATGCTTTGAGAATCATAAATAATTTTGTTGGAGTGTGAAAATGAGTAAAGATTCTGGGCGACAAAACTTGTTGGTTTCGACAAGAAGTGAAGATGCGGTAGGTGTAGGCTTTGAAGAGGCGATTTTGCAGCCTGTGGCAAAAGAAGGAGGGCTTTATACTTTTCAGTCTTTACCTACTTTGAGTAAGGACGATATTGCAAGGTTTGAACGATTAAGTTATAGTGAGCTTTGCGAGGATATTTTTGCAAGATTGGGGTTGGGATTAGATACTCATATCCTTAAAGAAGCCTTGCAAAGTTATGAAAGTTTTGATGATATTACTAATCCTGCACCTGTTAAAAAGATAGATTCTGACCTTTTTATCTTAGAGCTTTTTCACGGACCCACGAGGGCTTTTAAAGATATGGCTTTGCAGCCTTTTGGGAAGCTTTTGTCAAGTTTTGCCAAACAAAAACATCAAGATTATTTAATCCTCACTGCGACAAGTGGAGACACAGGACCTGCAGCATTAGAAAGTTTTGCTCACAAAGAAAATATCCGTGTAGTGTGTTTGTATCCTCAAGGTGGGACGAGTGATGTCCAACGTTTGCAAATGACGACACAAAATGCACATAATCTCAAAGTATTAGGAATCGAGGGAGATTTTGATGATGCACAAAGTGCTTTAAAATCGCTTTTGGCTGATAGTGCGTTTAATGATGCTTTAGCGCAACGAAAAATTGCATTATCCGCTGCGAATTCTGTTAATATCGGACGCATTGTTTTTCAGATTATCTATCATATTTGGGCGTATGTGAGTTTGATAAAAACGCATTCTTTAAGCTATGGTGAAAAGCTTTCTATTATTGTCCCTAGTGGAAATTTTGGCAATATCTTAGGAGCATTTTATGCAAAGAAAATGGGATTGCCTATTGGGCGTTTGGTCGTAGCGTCTAATCCTAATCATATCCTCACAGATTTTATTACAAGCGGTGTTTATGACATTACGCAACGTTCGCTTATCAAGTCTTTTTCACCTGCTATGGATATTCTCAAAAGTTCCAATGTGGAGCGGGTATTGTTTGACCTTTATGGGGTAAAGCGCACGAAGGAATTGATGCAAAGTCTTGAGAAAACACGCCGATACGCGCTAACATCATCGGAATTGGCTTTATTGCAAGAACATTTTGATGCGTTTTTTTGTGATGATGAGAAATGTCTTCAAAGCATTGCAGCTGCTTTTGAGAAAGGGCATTTGATTGATCCTCATACAGCGGTAGGGTATTATGTCGCACAAGTTTTGGGACGCGAGAAATTGGGTAAATGTGTGATTGCCTCAACCGCAGAATGGAGTAAATTTGCCCCGATTGTGGAAAGTGCGATTTCATCAAGAGACACTCATCAAGCTCTTGCTGATAAAGAGGCGATTAAGGCGATTAGTCAATATCAGATTCAGGGTCAAAATGTGTGCATCACGCAATCCATAGAGAATCTTTTCAGCAAAACTGAAGTGCATCGTGAGATTCTCAAAACCTCGCAACTAAAAGAAAATATTTTGCATTGGCTTGATGAGGCATAAAAGGTATTAAAAATGCTTAGCGTTTTTGTAAAGTATGATTTAAGGAGCATATAATGGATTTTGTAAGTGTGATTATGGGGAGTAAAAGCGATTGGGCGGTGATGAGCGAATGCGTAGAAGTGCTTAAAAAATTTGATGTTGCTTATGAGGTGATCATTTCATCAGCGCATCGCTCACCCGATAGGACAAAATCTTATATTAAAGATGCTCAAGCGCGTGGAGCGCAAGTATTCATTGGAGCAGCAGGTATGGCAGCTCACCTTGCTGGGGCGATTGCTTCTCAAACTTGCAAACCCGTCATTGGTGTGCCATTAAGCGGAGGCGCGCTTGATGGCTTAGATGCGCTGCTTTCGACAGTGCAAATGCCTAGCTCAATGCCTGTAGCAACGGTGAGTATCGGTAAAGCAGGCGCGATTAATGCCGCTTATTTGGCAATGCAGATTCTTAGTCTGAAAAATGATGAGCTTGCGGGCAAACTCGTTGAAGATCGCGTGATGAAAGCTAAAAAAGTTGAGCTAGATTCGGCAGATATTGAAGTGAAAATTTCATAGGGGGATTATTATGGAAAATGCACCTAGCACGAATGTCTCAAATGAAAATACCTCGAACATAAATTCTGAAACGACTTGGCTAATTTTAGAAGAATTTGTCAAGCTTTCCGGGCTAGATGAGACGAAGATTATGGATTTGATTAATGAAGGCAGTATTAAAAGTAAAAAAGAAGATAATAAAATTTTTATTGATGCGACAAGTGGCACTTCGGCGTTAGTCAAAAGGGTTGAATCCGGGCTTGTTTCAGCAGATATGAGCGGTAAAGAGCTTGATCCGGTATTTGTAGAGAAAACTATCTCAACGATTCTAGGATTACACGATAAAGTTGTCGCGGCAAAAGATGAAACCATTAGTGCATTTAAAAATGAAAATACATTTTTGAAAGACGCACTCATTTCGATGCAAGAAGTTTATGATGATGATAAAAAGACAATGGAAACCCTACGCGCGGAATTGGAGCGTTCAAGAGACGAGATTGAATTTATGAAGCGTAAATATCGTTTGATGTGGGGAAAAGTATCTAATATGACAGAGCCTAAATGATTGCCCAACATACATGCTTTGATTGTCTGCAACGACAAGTTCAACATTTTTCTTCTTCCTTAAAAGATCAGAATCTTGATGTGTGTTTGGCAACTCAAAAGATTCTCGCACCTTTACGCATCGCCCCTCCTGTAGATTCTGCACCACCACAAATCGCTATTGATGTGTATGAAAATCTCTCGACAATGCTGGGCGTAAGCGATCCTTTTTTGCGCATCAAACAAGAAAGTATGCGCAAAGCAAAACATGCTCTTAAGGCTATCTTAGGTATTTTCCCTCCTTCTTTGCCTAATATATTGGATTTTCTAGAATCTGATTTAAGCTCCCTGTCTGTGTCGGATTTGCCCTTGTCAGATTCGCACAAAGAAAAGCTTTTAGCGTGGGCGATTAAGGTTGCGGTAATAGGCAATGTGATTGACTATGGCTCTCAAAGCACTTTTTCTTTTGAAGAGGCAGATTTTGATCCTTTGGGATTAGAATTTGCATTTTTTGACATAAATGGATTTATAAATAAGATACAAAATGCTAGAATTATGCTTTATCTCGCAGACAATGCAGGTGAAAATTATTTTGACGAAGTGTTGCTTGCGACATTAAAAATATTATATCCGACACTTGCAATTTACTATGCTGTGCGAGGAAAGCCGATTATTAATGATTTGACAATGGCGGATATGAGTGGAGATGCGCGTTCAATCGAACGATTTTGCACTTTGCTTGATTCTGGTGTGCGAAGCCCGGGTTTTGTGTATCGTGATGCAAATGCCCAAACACAAAAGATTTTTGATACTTCTAGTGTGATTCTTGCTAAGGGAATGGGAAATTTTGAGTGTTTAGAATCTCATAAAGACGAACGATTATTTTTGCTTTTTAAAATTAAATGTGATGTTGTGGCAAATTTTTTAGGAATCCCACGCAACAAAATGGTATTTAAACACAATATCTAAAGGAGTGTAATGTTAAGTTTTTCAGATATTTTGCTCACCTTGCAAGAATTTTGGAAAAAACAAGGCTGTTTGATTGTCCAACCTTATGATATTCCTGCGGGTGCGGGGACATTTCACCCTGCGACTTTGCTAAGGAGTTTGGATTCTAAGCCATGGAGCGTCGCCTATGTCGCTCCTTCTCGCCGACCTACTGATGGGCGATATGGTGAGAATCCTAATCGTTTGGGGAGTTATTACCAATTTCAAGTGCTTATCAAACCTAGTCCTGATCGCATACAAGAGCTTTATTTAAAAAGCTTAGAAGCATTGGGATTAGATCTCAAAGCTCATGATGTGCGATTTGTAGAAGATAATTGGGAATCCCCAACGCTTGGTGCTTGGGGACTTGGCTGGGAAGTATGGCTTGATGGTATGGAAGTTACACAATTTACCTATTTTCAGCAAGTAGGAGGGATTCCCTGCCACCCTGTGGCTGTGGAGATTACCTATGGGGTAGAGCGTTTAGCGATGTATATACAAGGTGTGGAGAATATTTTTGATATTTTATGGAGTGAAAAAACTTCACAACGCGAGGCGATGTATTATGCCGATGTGCATTTACAAGGCGAGTATGAGTTTTCAAAGTATCATTTTGAGGTTGCTACGACAACGATGCTTTTTGAGCTTTTAGGACAATACACACTTGAAGCAAAGAAATGTTTGCAGGAGAGAATCCCGCTTGTGGCTTATGATTACACAATGCTTACAAGTCATTTTTTTAATATCCTTGATGCGCGAGGAGCGATTTCAGTATCACAGAGACAAAATTATATCTTACAGATTCGAGAGTTAGCAAAGGCTTGTGCTGTTTTATATAAAGAAATGGAAGAAGAACGCGAACAAAGACGCAAAAAGATCAAAGGTAAATAAGTGATAGCTAAATGGCTTATAGGGCTTCTAGTATTCTTAAGTATGGTGAATGCAGAGAATCTTGTGCGTGATTTTGAGTTATACAAGCTCAACGAGGGAGACAAAAGAGCACCGACTTTATTGCTTATGGGTGGCATACATGGTGATGAACCCGGTGCGTATTATTCAAGCGATTTGTTTTTACGACATTATAAAATCACAAAGGGCAGTGTGTGGGTTGTGCCTGTGGTGAATCCTCACGGAATGTTTGCAAATATGCGAGGTGTGTATGGTGATATGAATCGCAAATTTGCCGCTTTATCTTCTAATGATCCTGATTATGCGACTATTATGCGTATTAAAGAGCTCCTTGCCCAACCAGAGATTGATATTTCTCTGCATCTTCACGATGGGAGTGGTTATTGGCGTTCGCATTATGTCAATGCGCTACTGAATCCACATCGTTGGGGGAATTGCTCGGTTGTTGATCAGCCTGTGCTTGAGGGGGTAAAATATGGCGAATTAGAGGGTTTTGTAACGCAAATGGTTGCAGATATTAATCAGCATATCCTTGCACCCATACATGCTTACCATGTGCATAACACCGACACAAAAGCCAAAAGTGATCAAGAGCAGCTTAGGGCTTTGACTTTTTATTCGCTTTCGATTAGAAAGCCTGCACTCACAAATGAGGCAAGTAAAGAGCTTGATTTGCATACGAGAGTGTATTATCATCTCTTAGCCATTGAATCGTTGATGGGACAGCTTGGTATTGGCTTTGAGCGTGATTTTGAACTCACTCCTAAAAATGTCTCTCAAATCCTTTCGCCCTCCATTTTGCAGATGAAGATTGAGGAGAGAATCTCCTTGCCACTTGTTGATTTGCGTCCTCAATTGACACATTTCCCTTTGCCCAAAAATGTTTCATTGAAGAATCTTACTATTCAATCCCAAAGTCGCATACTTGGTCTTGTCAATCAAAGCAAAGGTGCTGTGGAGCTAAAATACGGCTACAAGACTTTAAGCACCCTTTATCCAGATTGGATTGAGTTTGATAATGACTTAGAATCTGTGAAAGTTATTATTGATGGTGTGCGTAAAGTCGTGCCTGTGGGATCAATCATCGAGGTGAAAGAGAGTATTGAATTTGAACCAATTGCAGATCATCGTGTGAATGTGATTGGTTATGTTAAGCCTAATGATACATCTGAACGCCCCAATGAGACGGGAGTTACAATCTATAAGAAAGATTTTATCCCAAGATTCTCTTTAGATAAAAATGGGCAGATTTATCGCGCGGAAATTTATAAAGATAAGGCTTTTAGCGCGATGCTTACGATTTCTTTTACACCTATTCCTGTTTATTCATCGACATTTACCAATGTCGCTTATCAGCCTGCACCTCATTCGCCTCTTGCGAAGAAACTAGCTTTAGCTGCTAATGAAAATGATAAGATTCACGCATTGCCCAAATCTCAAACGCCTCCATCGCCCTTAAGAGAATCTAATCACAAAGCATCTCAAGAAACACAAACACGAGATTCTGTGGTTGCGTATGTAAAGTCTCAAAAAGGTGTGAATGTGCGTTTGTCTTCTAGCACGCAAAGCGCGATTGTAGGTAAGCTTGCAATGGGTGCAAAAGTAGAGATTGTAAGCAATGAGGGAAAATGGAGTAAGATAAAAGCACCGCAAGGTTATGTCATCTCTCAAGCGTTGATTGAGACGCTGCCTAAGGCGACAAACGCATCACCTCTTTTGCACTCGCGATTAGATTCTGATGTTAAAAGCGTAACTTTAGAATCTCCAAGTGTCGGCAAAGATACGCCTGTATCTAATCTATCAAAACCCGCTAACGATTCTGTGAAAGATTCTCAAAAGAGGGATTATAAGGTCAATGCACGAGTGATTGTGAATGTGGCAAATGTGCGTTTAGCACCTTCGCAAGAATCTGCAAGTATCGCAAAAGCACCTTTAGGGCGAGAAATGGAGATTCTTAGTATTGAGGGTGAATGGGCGCATATTTATTATGTGTTTCAAGGTAGTAATGGAGAACGCGTGATTGATGGCTATATTGCCAAAAGATTATTAAAGGGTTTTTAAAATGACATTTCCTATTGATTCTGATACTTTTCTTATTTCAGATAGTCATTTTGGGCATAAGGCAGCATTAGTAAAAGAGCCTAGTCGTTTGAGAGCGGCTCAAGCATATGGATATGAGGATTTTTATACGCTTCATCAAAGTTTATGGAATGAAGAAGTAGGTAAAAAAGATTTTGTTTTGCATTTGGGAGATTTGTATTATCCGGGTGGATTCAAATATTTAAAGAATCTGAATGGCAAAAAAGGTTTGATTGTGGGTAATAACGATGTCGAGCGTTACTCTAAGCTTAAAGAACTTAAAGATTGGCGTGTGCAAAGGGGTTTGCGCCTAGAAATAGAACAAAAAGATATGATTCTTGAGGCTTTAAAAAATAAATACGGCAAAAGCGCACTCAAAGATGATGTGTATTTTAATGCTTTGGTTGTCGATTATGATCATGAGCGCATTATGTTTTCGCATTTTCCGGTGTTTAATCGCAAGCAAAACGATCGTTTTGCCAAAACCCGTGATGTGCTTGATGATGCGTTTAAATTTGCGGATTGTTCGTTGAATATCCATGGGCATTTGCATTCGCGCCAAACGCAGAATTCTTTTTGTTTTAATGTTTGTTGTGAGCAATTAGGTTTTCGCCCAAAGAAATTGAAAGAGATTCTGACATTGTGGCGTCATAAGGCTTTTATTTAAAGGCACACTATGCTGTCATTTTATGCGCTTATCGCGACTGGCTGTCCAATGCGACAGATTCACAAATCTTTTATATGGGCATTAGAGCGTCTAAAGAGCTTTGGCGTTTTGGAGATTAAAGGGGATTTTTGCACGCTCAAGTCGGATTTTGTCATCGGCAGTATTGATATTTCCCGCAGCAAGAAAGTTTTTTTAAAAAGTTTCAATCCTGCACACACGCGAGATTGGGTTGTGCAAGGAGGATTTGGACTGAAAAAAGGCGATGTTATCCTTGCAAAGATAAATACGGCTAAGGGTGTGAAATCACACAAAACAACTAAAAAACGCACAAACGCGCGATATATCACCACGCTTTTTTCTCCTCAAACGCATATTATTGCTCTTATTGTGATGAATAAGGGTCGATACAAGGCGTTTGCGTTGAGTAATTCTATGGAAAATGTGCTTGTAGATGTGAATGTCTCACAAAAATCACTCAAAGTATTGCCTAAAAATTGTGTGGTAAAACTTGAATTGCAAAGCAAAAATATTACTGAAGTCTTGGGTGTGCTTGATGATGCGCATATTGATGAAAAAATCGTGCTAGGATATTATGACAAGCAAGAAGCATTTAGTGAAGAAGCATTAAAAATGGCAGATTCTTTTGGGCAAGTCGTAGAGGCGAGTATGTATCCTTCTCGTGAGGATTTACGGCATTTGCCTTTTTGCGTGATTGATCCTATTGATGCCAAAGATCATGATGATGCGATTTATTTTGATTCTAAAACACGCACACTTTATGTAGCAATCGCTGATGTGAGTGAATATGTAAGTATCAATAGTGTGCTTGATAATGAAGCACGCAAACGAGGATTCAGTATTTATTTTCCTCACAAGGTTGTGCCGATGCTGCCTTTTGCACTTAGTGCGCATATTTGTTCTTTACTCCCTAATGAGGATCGATTGGCGATGGTGTGGCAAATCACACTTGATGAAAATGCGCAAGTGATAGAATCTCGATTGTTTGAGGCGATCATAAAGTCGTATGCGAATGTTTCTTATGAGCAAGTCAATCAATGGCTTAATCACCCAAGAAGCAAACATACTATTCCTAAAAGTATCACTCAATGGCTCAAAGCCTATATCCCGTATGTGCAGAAATATAAAGAGAATCGTTTGTGTTATGGTTATGAATTTAATCATCAAGAAATTATTTTGGAGCTAAATCAAGATGCTTTTGTCTGTGGTTGGCATAAGCATAAACAGACTTTTGCACATAGTATTATTGAAGAATCTATGCTGCTTGCTAACACGCAAAGTGCAAAAATGCTCCAATCTCACACACCTAAAGCTCTTTTTAGAATCCACCCTCCACCAAAAGAAGAGCGCATTAGAATGTTGATGTGGGAGCTTGAGAATCTAGGTTTTGAAGTGCCAGATTCTAAGAATCTGCACACATTGATTACGCATCTCCAAACACAGAGTCATAATGAGACTTTAAGAGATTTGCTTGATAGTGCGATTATCAGATCGTTTGCCAAGGCGACTTATAGCACGACTAATGTGGGGCATTTTGGTTTGGGATTTGAATCTTATACGCATTTTACCTCACCGATTCGCCGATATAGTGATTTGGTCGTGCATCGGATTTTAAAAGCGATTTTGCACCAAGAAAAAAATCTCACCTTTTTGCTTGAATCTTTAAATGGCATTGCAGAGGATCTTAATGTAAAAGAAAAGCAAATAAGTCATATTGAGCAATATTTTTATCATCTTAAGATGCTTCGTTATGCTACATTTCTTTTGGAGCAAGATTCAAAACCGCTGATGTGTCAAGCTCTTGTGATTGATGAGATTTCTCATTGTGTCGCGCTTGATATAATTCCCGAAGCAAAGATTTTGCTCCCTCAATCTTTAGAAAAATTTACACTTGTGTCTGTTGAGATTGTCAATGTCGATAGGGTAAGAGGGATTATTTATGGCGAGATACGATTGACAAACAAGGGAGATTCTGTAAAACAAAAGGATTTTTATGTATAAATCACAGCTTGACACATTACTCAAAAAAACCGCTCCAAGAGCAAGTTTGCTTTATGGTGAGAGTGAATTTTTGATTAATTATTATAGTAAAAAGATTGCTCAAAATATCACCACACAAAGTGAAGAAAAAACGACTTTTTATTTTGATGAGTATCAATTTGAGAGTGTCAATGCGCTTTTGTCGCAAGGTTCTTTATTCGGCGGACAATCCCTTGTGATTATCAAGACAACGCAAAAATTACCCGCAAAAGAGATTCAATCGTTTTTAAAGTCTATTGCTCGTTATCCTCAAAATGCTTTGATTGTCGAGTATTATGCTCCAGCCTCTAAGTCATTAGGGGAATATATGAGAGATTGTAAGGCATTTGTGGCATCATTTAAGAATCCTGAACTTAAGGGCAACGACATTGCTGAAGTGCGATTTTTTATGCCACAATTTGATGAATGTAAAATGTTTTTGCAAGAGAGGGCTAGGGAATTAGGCTTGGTCATTGATGATCGGTTGCTAAGCCATATTTTGAGTTTGCATAATAATGACATTGGTATTGCAAGCAAGGAGCTTGAGAAGTTTGTGATTTATAAAACAGACAATCAACCTAAGACGATTGAATTGGGTGATGTTAATGTGCTGTGTGATGGTGTGGCGAGTTTTAGTGTCGAAGAGCTTAATTATGCGCTTATGGATAAGAAGCCATTTTTAGAAATCCTGCATGCGATTTATGAAGAAGGTGTGAATGAGATAATGATGATTAGTGAGATTCAGAGATTTTTTTACCAGCTTTTTTTGTTTTTTGCTTATATCAAGATTCACGGCAAGGCTAATGCTGTAGAAATTTTAGGTTTTAATCCACCGCAACAAATCACCCAAAGACTATCGCATTATTGTATTCGCTTAAAAGAGCAAGATTATGCTCGTATTTTTGAGATTCTTTCCCAATGGCGTTATGATGTGAGCAAAGGGCAATCCAAACAATCCTACAATGCTTTAATAAAAATTCAAGCATTAATAAGATAGAATCCGCAGTTTATACCCTTGCTCTTTGGTCTTACCAAAGGGCGGATACACCAAAAGGAGCGATAATGAAGTTTTATGAAACAATGTTTATTCTCAAACCTACACTTGTAGAAGAAGAGATTAAAGCACGGATTGAATTTTTTAAGGAAGTTCTCACCAAAAATGGTGCAGAGATTGAGGCTTGTCTTGATATGGGTATGCGTAATCTTGCCTATGAGATTAAGAAGAACAAGCGAGGTTATTATTTTGTTGTTTATTTTAAGGCATTGCCACAATTGATTGCAGAATTAGAGAGAAATTATCGAATCAACGAAGAAGTCTTACGATTTATCGTTATCAAATACGAAAGCAAGAAAGAGCAAAATGCGTGGCGCACTTTAGTCGATAGGGCAAATGGCAAAGTAGAATCTAAACCCAGCAAAGCCAAAAAAGTAGCTGAAAATACAGAATCTGAATCTGCACAACCAAGCCAAGAAGAAGCTAAAGAATCGGCTCAATCATAAAAGTAAAATTAAGGGTAGCTAGATATGTATAATAAGGTCATCATAATGGGCAATCTCACCCGTGATGTGGAGTTACGATATTTGCCAAGTGGGAGTGCTTTAGCAACCATTGGTTTAGCGAGTAATCGAAGATACAAAAAACAAGATGGAAGCTTAGGCGAAGAAGTGTGCTTTGTAGATGTAAAACTTTTTGGACGCAGTGCTGAAGTCGCTAATCAATATTTGCGCAAAGGCAGTCGGATTCTGATTGAGGGACGATTGACTTTGGAAAGCTGGACTGATCAAAGTGGCGCAAAAAGAAGCAAACACACAATCACTGCTGAATCGATGCAAATGTTGGATTCTAAGTCGGCAAGTGATAATGCTCAAAATACTAATTATACTAATGCTTATAGTGCGCCTAGTGCGAATGTCGGGAATGTGGATAACACAAATTATCCCCAAAATATCCCTGAAATCAATATCGATGATGAAGATATACCTTTCTAAAAATTCAAGGAGATACAATGGAAAAGAAAAAATACTCAAAACGTTACTGCCGATACACAGAAGCTAAACTCGAATTTATCGACTACAAAGATGTAGAGATGTTAAAACACTCGCTTTCTGAACGTTATAAAATCATGCCAAGACGCTTGACAGGCAATACTAAACGATGGCAAGAACGCGTAGAAGTAGCAATCAAAAGAGCGCGTCATATGGCTTTGATTCCTTATATCGTTGATCGAAAAAAGGTAATTGAAAATCCTTTTAAGATTTAAGTCGTATTGCGCATTTAATCCTTTGTTTGCAAATCTTTCTGTCAATACATTTTAGGTATAATGCTAAAATGTATTGCACATTGTGAGGGGAACAATATTTTCTTTATACAAAGGATTCTTTATGCTTCGTTATGTCAATTTTATCTTGTTTGCATTGTTAGGAGGAGCATTTTTACTTTTCTTCCAAACGCAGAAAATCACCCAAGAAGTGCTTGACTTATTTCCCACAACGCAAGATCGTAAGATTATTGATATTTATCAGCAGTTTTCAGCTTCCAATTATATCCCTGTGGCGATTAAAGGTTTTGATGAATCATCAAATCAAGAGTTAGACACTCTTCTTAAGCGTATAGAATCTTTAGATAATGTCATCTCGACACAAAAAGAAGCAAAGCCAAGCGCGGAACTTGAAGACTTTATCACTAAAAATTATCTTTACCTTGCGTCTCCAAAGGATTCTAATCCCCCTCTTCTTAGCCAAGCTCAAATTGCTCAAAAATTATCTATGGGTCTTATCAATCCTCTTGATCCTTTGGGATTATTTGCATTGCCGCAGAGTGCCCCTAAAACACTTATGGCTAAAGATTATGGCTATATGGCATTAGTAGAGCTCAAAAGTTTGGACGATAAGCCGATGAAACAAACTTTGCAAGATTTTAGAGAGATTGCAAAAGATTATCCGACACTGCATTATTTTTCACCTAAGTTTATGATGGTTGAAAATCTTGATCTTATCCTTAGTGAAGTGAATTTTTTGTTAGGATTTGCTTCGCTTGTTTTTATCACGCTTTATTTTGTAATTATCCGTATTCCTCTTTTGACGCTTAATACAATATGCACTTTGATTTGCTCAAATATTATTGCGATTTTTGTCGTGTCTAGTGTGTATCCAAAGGTTACTATTATGGCTCTTAGCTTTGGTATGGGGATTTCAAATATTGCCATTGATTATATGATGCACCATAATTTTTTTGGTCTTTACGCGCAAAATAAACGCGTTTTTAATCGTCCTGTTTTTTATGGGTATATTACTACGATTGTGGGCTTTGGAGCGTGTTTATTTATCCCTTTTCCGCTTCTTGCTCAACTTGCGCTTTATGCGATTATTTCGCTTAGTATTGCTTATATTAGCTTTGCATTTTTGTATCCGCGCATCGGTTTTAGTCAGCCTCGATTGTTTCCTTATCTAGCATCTTTGCGATTCCCGCGTGTGCCTAGTGTGATTTTTCTTACCTTAGCATTTGTGTTTTTTGCTTTTAGCGCAAGTCATCTCAAACTTGATTTTGACCTCTCTAAACTTGACTATCAAAATGAGCCAATGCTTGCAGAGAGGGATTTTTTTGATAAAGCTTTAAATGAAGATAAAACGCAGATTTTATTATCGGCTTCTAGCGTGGAAAATTTGATTATGTTAAGTAAATCTTTGCAACAAAAAATTAATACAGAATCTACAAGCAGCAATCCTACTTTTATCCCTCTATCCTTACTTCCTACACAAACACAGATAGAGGCGAATAGGGCTTATTTGCAATCAGATAATATGCAGCAAAACAAGGCGATTTTGAAAGCGTTGCTCCCAAACCTTCAAGCAAAGATGACTAAAGAGGCAAAAGATAGCCAACAGCTTGATTCTATTCATCAACTTTTTGCAATGCTCCAAATGAGCTATGATCTTCCTCAAGAGCCTATCTTGGATATTGACACATTAGGCAAATTAGGATTTGCCTTAGTTGCAGACGATGAAGATTCTATGCGTTATTATTATCTTGCAGAGATTGAGAAGGTAGATTTGGCTTTGGTGCAAAAGTTCGCACAGAATCTTGATTCTGATTTATCTCAACAACAAAATATCACAGAGCATTTTGCTAAAGATTCTGCCAATATTGAAACGCGTCCTTTGCAAAGCATTATGGACCATTTGACCGATGGCATTTATCAGCCTATGCTTGTTGTGTTAGGCATTGCTTTTGTCTTGATGATAAGCACACTTTTCTTTACGGCTAAGGGAGCGTTTTTTGATGCGGTAGTGTTTATTTTATTCCCCTTATCGGCGGCATTGTTTGTTGTGGCTTTGCATAGCCCTTTAAATATTATGCACCTTTTTGCTTTATTGATTTTGGTGGTTGTGAGCGTTGATTATGGTATTTATTCAGTGAAAGAGGGAGATAATCCACGCACTGCTCATGCGATATTCTTTTCTTCAATCACGACTGGTTTATCGTTTGGAATCTTGATTACTAGTCATACAAAAGCTCTTAATTCTTTTGGAGAAGTGATTTTTACAGGTATGTGTTGTGTCTTATTGATGTTAGTGTTTCATAAGGCAAAGCATAAGATTAATGTATAAAATAAATTGAAGTTGGAGCAAAATGAGGACATTCTCTAACACAAGTTTAGAGAATGTTTCGACCTCTTTAGCGATCCTTGAGTTTAAGTTCAGCGATTAGTTTTGTGTAACGATGATATTGCGTTTTTTTAAGGTAAGAAAGCAATGATTTTCTTTGTCCCACAAGCTTTAAAAGCCCTAATCGGCTTGAGTGATCTTTGGGATTTGCTTTAAGGTGTTCTGTAAGATTGCTGATTCTGTGTGTGAGTAAAGCTACTTGCACTTCACAAGAACCTGTATCTTTGTCGTCTCTTGCAAATTTTGAGATAATCTCTTTCTTTTTTGCCACATCTAAAGCCATTTTGACCTCCTTGATTTGGTATAAATGAAGTTAGGATTCTATCGCAATAACCTAAAAATAACATAAATATTTTAGAATCAGAATAGGTTGATTTGAGATGTTTTTCAGTGTTTTTGAGTAAAATTATTTCAAGAAAGGATTGTCGGTGAATGTGAAAAATGAAGTCTCTCAAAGACCTATTTTAGATAAAAACCTTGATAGCAAAGTATTTCGCGATTATTATTATTTGAAGCAAGAATTGATTGATTTTTGTAGGAAAAATCATTTGCCTATTTCGGGAGGGAAGATAGAAATAACAGAGCGGATTGTTCATTTTCTTGATACAGGAGAGATACTTCCCGCATCAAACCAAAAGAAACAAACAACATCTTTATTTGATATTAACAAAAATACAAAGATTGAAAGCCCCTTTGTTTGTTCTCAAAAACACAGGGTATTTTTTAGAGAATCTATCGGCAGCAGTTTTTCCTTTAATGTTGCCTTTCAAAAGTGGTTAAAGAATAATGCGGGCAAAACTTATTGGGAAGCTATCACAGCTTATTATCGTATTCTTAAAAGAAAAAAACAGAAAAAACCAGAGATTGATAAGCAGTTTGAATACAATATCTATATAAGGGATTTTTTTGCAGACAATCAAGGAAAATCATTAAAAGAAGCTATCAAATGTTGGAGATATAAAAAATCGCTACAAGGACACAACCGCTATGAAAGATCAGACCTTGTTGTATTAGAATCTCCCACGGCTTGTGTTGATTAATAGATTAAGAAACTTTATTCTTCAATATAATTTTTAAGTTTCCGTCCTACTTTTGGGTGTTTGAGTTTTTTGATTGCGCTAGATTCTATTTGTCGCACTCTCTCACGCGTAACATTTAGTTCTTTACCAATTTCTTCTAAAGTGCGATCACTTTCATCATCAAGCAGTCCAAAACGCATTCGAATGACTGCTTTTTCTCTGTCGTTAAGTTGCTCAAGCACTTCATCAATCTGCACTTTTAAATCTTCTTTTAAAATGTAGTCCATCGGACCAACCGAGCTTTTGTCTTCTACAAAATCTCCAAATTTACCATCGTCATCACTGCCGATTGGTGCATCAAGGCTCACCGGTTCTTTGGTGATTTTGATCACATTTTTCACTTTATCAATAGGCAAACCTACTTCTTTGGCAATGTATTCAATATCGGGTTCTTTGCCTGTTTCTTGCACATGTTTGCGCATAATTTTGTGGATTCTGTTAATGGTTTCAATCATATGAATCGGGATACGAATAGTGCGGGCTTGATCGGCGATTGCGCGTGAAATTGCTTGACGAATCCACCAAGTTGCATAAGTAGAAAATTTAAAACCTTTTTTGTATTCAAATTTATCGACTGCTTTCATTAACCCGATATTACCCTCTTGTATCAAATCAAGGAAAGGCAATCCGCGATTTGTATAACGTTTAGCGATACTTACTACAAGGCGGAGATTAGATTTTGCCATTTTTGCTTTTGCTTTGTCTGAAATGGATTTTCCTCGCTTGATTTGCTCTAAGATTTCTTTGAGTTTTTCTGGCTCGAGGTTAAATCCTCCCTCACTGGCTTCTTTTGTTTGGAAAAGTTTTTTGAGCTCAATATAAACGCTGACCATTGTTGTCTCTGGCACCATTGCAGCAATTTCATCACGCGTCATTGTTGTGATTTGAGAGAGAATCTTTTGATGATTTTCAATGAGAGCTTCATTAAAAAGAGGTAATTTATACTCAAGACGCTTAAGTTCTTTTTCAAAACCATCACCACTTTTAAGAGTATTTTCCATTGCTTTTACAAGCTCACTGATAAGCTTGCTTGTGGGTCCCAAGTCTAAAAGACGCGATTTAAGAATATGTTTTTTGTGTGAAAGCAAAAGGATATACATTAGTTCATCTTCATCTTTTGCAATAGGGGTTTCTAGTATTTTTAGCCATTCTTTTTTGGCTTTATCTAATGCCTTAAAGCTTTCCACTACTTTTTCGATACGTTTTTGATCTCGCTTTGAATTTGTTTTTTGTGTCGCTTCATCTTCTTCGAGCATATCGAATTCATCGTCATCATTTTCCTCTTCTTCCTCATCGTCAAAACTTTTAAACAATTCCTTGACGCGTCTTTCACGATTAATAAGCGCATCCTTGTAGTCATAAATAAAATCAATCAAATAAGGGACAGAACAAATGGCATCAAGAATAGTGTTTTCACCCAGCTCAATTTTCTTGCTCAAGCTAATTTCCTCTTCTTTGACTAAAAGAGGTATTTGTCCCATTTCTCGGAGATACATACGCACAGGGCTATCGCTTCTGCTCCACTCAAGCAATTCTTTGTCTTTCATAAAATCAAACTCATCCTCGAGCTCTTCACTCAACATTTTTTGTTTGTTTTCTTGACGTTGAATCTGCTCTTGAGTATTAAGCATTTTTGCTACTTCTGAAGAGCTAAGCAATTGTTTGTTGTATTTTTTGCTAAGTTCTTTGATTTTTTTTACTTGAGCAGCAGTTGGAGCTTTAAGTAATGTTTGAGCAATTTTTTCATAAGTGATATAATCACTATCTTCTTCTTTAAAAAGATTTTCTAATTCTGTATTGATTTCTTTGGCTTTTTTGGCGTTTTTTTCAGGTTTATCTGACATAGAGATTCCTTGAAGCAAGTTGATAGAACCTTCAATTATACCGAAGATTCTATTAATATTTGCTTACATAAGTGTTATTTGGGATTGATTTCTTCTCTTCGTTGGAGATATTCCCATCGTGCATCGACATCTTTTTGGAATTGTGCGATGATATGCTCATTTTCGGGTTTAAAAAGGTGTTTAAAACGTCCTTGAGCACCGAGATAATCACGCACAGGTATAACATTTCTTGGACGATAGGTGATGTGTAATTCTACACCATTAATAATCTCAAAAAGTGGGAATACGAGAGAATCTACAGCCAAATCGCTGATTTCAACGGTTCTATGAGATTCAAAACGCCATTCTGTGGTGCATGCACTCATTGCATTGATAAATGTAGGACCTTCTGTATCTACAGCGCGTTTGATTTTTTTGTTCATATCTTTCCACTTATTAGGAGCTACTTGTGCCACATAAGGAGCATTGTGTGCCGCCATAATGAAAAGAAGATTTTTTTTGCGCTCTTTCTTGCCATAACTTGCGCTTCCTGCAGGCGTAGTGGAAGTGCTAGAGCCTAGAGGTGTAGAGCCACTACGTTGCCCACCCGTGTTTGCATAGACTTCATTGTCTAGACAAATGTAGGTAATATCATGTCCGCGTTCAAAACATCCGCTGATCCATTGAAAACCAATATCGTAAGTCGCACCATCACCACCGAATGCAACAAATTTTGGTTTTTCACCTTTGTAACGTCCTTTTTTTGCGAGTGCCTTATACATTGCTTCAGCTCCCGCTACTGCTGTAGAGCCATTCTCGAATCCAATGTGAATCCAAGGCACATCCCAACTTGTGTGAGGATATACGGCACTTGAAACTTCCAAACAACCTGTAGAATTGCCTAAAATGATAGGTCCATCGACTGCACTCAAAACCTCTCGCACAATCATTCCGTGCGCACAGCCCGGGCAGAGTAGGTGAGCTCCTTCAAATTTCTTTGACGATTTTTGAAATTCTTTAAGATTTTTTACTTCTTTTACCATGGGTTACTCCTTTAATAAAAGCTCATTTTGGGTCCGCGGAGCCCTAACATTTGCTGAACAGGGTGTGTAAGCTTACCGGCTTTAGCGTTTGCATCAAGTTCTTGATAAATTTGTCCTAAATGCGCTTGTGTAAGATCACGCCCACCCAAGCCATAAATATAGTTTGAAACAATAGGACGTGCGCCACTTGCAAGAGCTGCAGCCGAAAATTCATTAAAGAGCATACCCATTGCGCCTGAAGGCAAACTTCTATCCAAACAAGCAATTGCTTTAAGATGTTTGAGTGATTCCCCCACTTGTTGGAAAGGGAAAGGACGCAAAGATCGGATTGATAAAACTCCTGCTTTAATACCTTGTTCTCGTGCTTTTTTTGCAGCTACACGCGCAGATTCAACACTTGTGCCTAATGCGACAATTGCGACTTCGGCATCTTCTAAATCATAAGATTCTACAAGACGATATTGACGTCCGCTTAGTTTTGCAAATTTGTCAAAGACTTCTTGAATCACACTTTGAGAATCCATAATTGCCTTATGGAGTTGTGCTTTATGTTCAAAATGCCAATCTTCTTCCGTTTGCGCACCATAAGTAACGGGTTTAGAAAAGTCCAACATTGGATTGTGTGGGCGATATTCTCCGATAAATTTATACGCCTCTGCATCATTTAATGGTCGCACAGATTGTGCTGTATGTGAGCAAATAAAGCCATCTTGATTAACAATCACCGGCACACGCACACGCATATCTTCAGCGATTTTAAATGCCATGAGGTTGAAATCGTAAGCTTCTTGAGGATTGTAGGTGCATAGATTGACCCAGCCTGTATCACGGCTAAGATACATATCGGAATGATCACCATTGACATTCAAAGGCGCAGCCAAAGCACGATTGACAAGATTCAAAACGATAGGTAAGCGCATTCCTGAAGCCTGATAAAGGACTTCAATCATTAACGCAAAACCTTGGGAGCTTGTCGCAGTCGCTACACGCCCACCTGCTGCAGCTGCTCCCACACAAGCACTCATAGCAGCATGTTCGGATTCTACCATAACAAATTCGCCATCAATATAGCCATTGCTCACATAACTCCCATAATTTTGCACAATAGGGGTTGAAGGTGTGATAGGATATGCAGCAACGACATCAATTTGTGCTTGACGAAGTGCTTGAGATGCCGCTGTGTTTCCGTCCCATACTTCAATTGTTCGTAATTCCATTGTTTTAGCCATTTTCCCCTCCTTATGCTTTATTTTTAGGCTCTTTAGCAGGCCATTGTTTAAGAGCCTCTTCATTAGGCTTGTGATCGTTAAACATTAAAAGCGATTTGGGGTTTGTCGGGCATACATCAACACACACACCACAACCTTTACAATGCACATAATCTATACCAGCGAGTTTGTCATTGCTTGTCAGAATCGCCGCATCAGGGCAAAATACCCAACAAGTAAAACAATTAATACATATTTCGCTATTATGCACGGGTTTATCCACGCGCCAATGCGCTACACTATCACTGAATGAGCTATCACCGCTATAAGTTCTTTCTTGTTTATAAAGCTCCATTGCGCCATCTACACCTTTTTTAAAAGGAAAAAGCACAGAGCCAATCTCAAATTGATCCCAATCTTTTAACTTATCCATCATCTCTCCTTTGGCTTTGTTTATTTTACTTCTTCGTATGCTCGTGTAATGGCTACTTTATTTGCCTCAATCACTTGTGGAGGAAGTTTTTTGCCAAGCACTTTAGAGAAAGATTCTAAGAAGAAATCAAGTTCAAGCATACCAGAGACTTTCATCAATGCCCCAAGCATAGGTGCATTGGGGATAGATTTGCCAAGTGTGTCGATAGAGATTTGGATACAATCAAGTGTGTATATCTCTTTGCTTGCAAGTTCTGGTTTTTTTTCAATAAGTTCATCTTTACTTAGTCTCGTTGTGATAATGTATTTAGTCGAAGGTTTGTCGTAAAGACAAATATTGGTAATAAATACAAGACCGGGGTCGATCACTAAAATATAGTCCGGATTCATAAATTTCTCATGGTTGAGAATTGGTTCAGAATCAATCCGATTATAGGCTGTCATTGATGCACCACGTTTAGCTGAACCATAAAATGCAAAAGCTTGCACCTCTTTGCCTGTCCCTGCAATCACATCTGCCAAACCCTTTGCACCTGTTACAGCACCTTGTCCAGCACGAGAATGCCATCGTATCTCAAGCATTTTGCTTCCTCCCTTTGTTGATTTTGCCCAATATTCTATCACAATATTTACCATATTGTGTAATCTTGAAACAATTTTAAATAAAACTCTGCGATTTAATGGTAAAAATTACACATTATTTACGAGTTTAACTAATACAAATGACATGATTATTGCGATAGATAAAATTCCAAAATATTCATCAATCTATTAAAATTATATATCGTCTTTGAAAATTTAAAGTATCAAAATCATAAGCTTGGATAAAAATTATAGTATGATTACATATCGCATTTTAGGGTTATAATTTAGAATCTATAACAATAAATCATATAGCCGACAAAGGAAAACAATGACAAAAAAACGCGTTTTTTCTGGGATTCAACCTACGGGAAATATTCATTTGGGCAATTATTTAGGAGCAGTAAAAAATTGGGTAGATTCTCAAGATGAATATGAAAATATTTTTTGTGTTGTCAATACACATGCAATCACAATCAGACAAGACCCTAAAGAGTTAAAAAAGAAAACTTATGAACTAGCAAGTATGCTGCTTGCATGTGGCATTGATATGGCAAAATCAAGCCTTTTTATCCAAAGTCATATTGATGAACATGCTGCGCTTGCATGGATTCTGGATTGTCATATTCCTATGGGTGATATGAGTCGTATGACACAATTTAAAGATAAATCTGCGAAGAATCCTAAAAATGTGAATGTCGGGCTTTTTAATTATCCGGCTTTGATGGCAGCAGATATTTTGCTTTATCAGGTTGATGATGTGCCAGTAGGGGAAGATCAGAAGCAACATTTAGAGCTTGCGCGTGATGTGGCAATGCGTTTTAATCGTGATTATGGAGAGTGTTTTAAGATCCCTAAGCCGATGATTCCTGTAGTCGGGGCAAGGATTATGGGTTTAGATGACCCACAAACTAAAATGAGTAAATCCGCACAAGGAGAGAATCACGCGATTTTCTTGCTTGATAGCCCCGATGTGATCAGTCGTAAGTTTAAAAAAGCAGTTACAGATTCTCAAACCTCTATTGTATTTGATCAAACGCGTGCTGGGCTGTATAATTTGCTTAGTATCTATGAGATTCTTACAGGCAAAACACGAGAAGAGATAGAATCAGAATTTGAAGGTAAAGGTTATGGACATTTGAAAACTGCCCTTGCCGAAGTGGTGATTGAAACCTTGCGACCCATTCAGGAAAATTACCACAGAATCCATAAAGAAACAGGCTATTTAGAATCTGTGCTTTATAATGGTGCGCAACAGGTGCGTCCTATCGCAAAAGCGACTTATGATAAAACTAAAGAGCTTGTAGGGTTATTGTAAAGCATCAATCCTTATTTAGCGGATTCTTATTTATGCTTACTATCGTGTTTTGTGATGTTGAGATTCTATCTCATCACTTAACTCATAGAGTTTTTTTGTAAGTAGAATCTCATTGCGGCTTGTGTCGATTAGCCCTTGAGATTTAAGCTCTTTTATCACGCGTGCAACTGCCTCTCTAGCACTGCCAATGTTGTTTGCTATGCTTTCTTGGCTTACTTCTACGCGATTATCTTTAGCATTGCTTAGCAGAAATTTCACTACCCGATTTTTCAGACTTTTAAAAGTTACATCATTAATTGTATCAAAGGCTTGTTTAAGGCGTTTGGAAACTAAAGAGAGATTAAAACGCATAATGGATTCATTGTTGTGCGTGAGCATATCAAACACCCTATTTGGCACGATGAAAACTTCAGAATCTACCATAAACTCTAGCACCACATCAGCTTGAATATGTGAGAAAATACAGCTTGTAGAGATGATACAGCTTTCTTTGTCGCCTATGGTAAAAATGGTTATCTCTTTGGCATTGCTTGAGACACTAAAAAAACGAATCTTCCCGCTAATGACATACAAAAAACCTAAAAGCTCATCACTATCCGGGTAGATTCTGTATCCCTTTGTATAAGTTTTAACAATGCCTTGTGATTGGAGAATCTCAAAGCTTTTTTCATCGCCACACATTGCGGTATTGATCTGTCCTAAAATGTCTGTAGATAGAAGTTTCATATTTTCCTTTTGTGATAAAGTTACACACAAAGCTTACAAACTTGCATACAATGCCATAAAATTATATCTCAAAAAAGGCAGGATAATGCAAAGACGCAACTTTTTAAAATCTCTAGCACTTACCCCTGTGCTAGTAGCCAGTGCAAATGCAGAATCTACAGATTCTACTAAAAAAGATACGCGATCGCTTATAGATTCTAGCAAATTTAGTAAAACTAAAGGCAAGGCAAGCATCATTGATTTAGATAAATGCGATGGTTGTGTGGGCTATGATACACCGCAATGCGTGAGTGCGTGTAGAGAGAAAAATACCAAAAGATTCCCAGAACCAATAAAAGAAATCCCTGAATACTTCCCGCGTAAAATCTATGAAGATTATTCTAAAAACAGAGATGATATTTCACGCTTAAGCCCGTATAATTGGACTTTTGTAGAAGCAGTAGAAGTAGATTCTAAAAAAGTTTTTATCCCACGCCGCTGTATGCACTGCGATGATCCTACTTGTCAAAAAATCTGTCCTTTTGGGATTATTGGTAAAGATGACAATAATGCGGTGGATATTAATGAGCATTTTTGCTTTGGTGGAGCGAAATGTCGTGATGTTTGCCCTTGGGGGATACCGCAAAGACAAGCTGGAGTAGGAATCTATCTTAAAATAGCACCAAAATTCGCTGGTGGTGGAGCAATGTTTAAATGTGATATGTGTGCGGATTTACTCGCACAAGGAGAACAACCTGTCTGTGAGACAAAATGCCCAAAAGAGGCTTTAATCTTTGCGGATAAAGCTAAGATTCTCTCCCTTGTGGAAGAGGCAAGGGAAGAGGGCAAATATATCTATGGCGATACGCAAAATGGCGGCACAAGCACATTTTATATCTCTTCTGTGGATTTTGCAAAGATTGATGAAGCCATTGCTAAAAAATATGGCAAAGAAGATGGTGTGCTGGATAAGAAAAGCCAAAAAATGGGGCGACCGCATATGAATGTCGTGGTGAAAAACTTTGTGAGCGAAGATTCAGCCTTTATTAAGGGTGTGTTAGCCGCACCACTTATTGGCGTGGCAGCAGGGGCGATTGCTGTAGCAAAGTCTAAAAAAATAAAAACAAAATAGATAAGGAGAGGTTATGGAAATAAAATCGTGTGTGCAACCTAATACAAATAATGCTTTAAATCGCAATGCAAAAGTTTTGCGACCAACGATATTGCGCCAAAGCCTACAAAATCGTGTCGTGCATTGGGGCGTGGCATTTAGCACTTTTATTCTTATTGCAAGCGGGATTTTTCAAATGCCTGTATCAAAGCGATATATGATTAATGAACTGCCATTAATGGCATGGAGTGGGGACTATCATATAAGCCTTATGTTGCATTATGTGGGAGCATTTGGACTGATATTTTTTGTAGCGTTTCACTTGTATTTTCATATAGCAAGGGCGGAGTTTGATATTTTCCCCAAAAAAGGCGATAGCATCAAAAGTCTAAAAATCATCAAAGCTATGCTTTTTGGTGGGGAAGAGCCACCGAGTGAGAAATATCTGCCCGAACAAAGACTAGCATATTTTTTCATCGGGCTTGTGCTGTTACTTTTAATTATTACCGGACTTATAAAGACGCTTAAAAACTTAGCAGGGTGGAATCTAAGTGATAGTTTGTATATTTGGAGTGCGCAACTGCATAATCTTGGAATGTTTTTAATCATTCTTGGAATCATAGGGCATTTAATGGCATTTGTGTTTAAGGCAAATCGTCCGCTTTTAAGGGCAATGTTTAGCGGACGAGTAGATTCTGCTTATATTGCTAAGCGACATAGTTTGTGGCAAGATGGGATTCAAATGGTGGAAGATACTAAAAATGCGCAAGAGCAACACAAGGGGTAAGCTATGGCACAAGAGAGTATAAAACCAGAATCCAAACTTGCAAATCTCCCTATTGCATTGTTTGCTTCAGTTATGGGGATTGGGGGATTAAGCCTTGTATTTAAAAAAGCAAGCATCGCTTTTGGCAGTGTGGCAAGTATGGATATGGCAGAATCTATACCGGTTTCTAGTGTGGCAAAGACAATTGCTCCATTTTTATGGTGGAGTGCGTATGGATTTGCGATTATAGCAGCTGTTGTTTTTAGTCTTTTGCTTGTGTGCTATGGCGCAAAGATAATTTATTATTTTAATGCTTTTAAAGCGGATTTAACGCATCAAGTCAAAATCAATTTTCTCTCTAGTATTCCTATCAGTATGCTTATTATCGTAGCGTTTTGGAGTGATTTAAGTGGTGGTGTGGATATACTTTGGTATGGTATTTTGGGGTTATTTTATGTGGCGAGTGCCTTGCAGCTACTCTTAAGCTTGTATGTTATGTCCTTTTGGTTTAGGGAGAGTATGAAAAGCTCTTTGCTTTCTCCTGCGTGGTTTATCCCAATTGTAGGTAATTTAATCGTCCCGCTTAGTGGTGCGCTTATCCATGCACCAAAAGATATGCTACTCTTTTTCTTTGCCATAGGCTGCTTTTTTTGGATCATTTTAAGTGCGCTTATTATGCAGCGGCTAATTTTTGAGCAAAGTTTAGAATCTAAATTTCTCCCCACGCTTTTTATCTTTATCGCTCCGCCTAGTATTTTTGTGGTGGATTTTCACAGCCTTTTTGGATTCCATAGCGCGTTAAGTGTTATGGCGTATTTTGTCGCACTCTTTTTTGTCCTATTGCTGGTATTTTTGGGCAATATTTTTACGAAACTAAGCGTGGTGGGCTTTCACATTTCCGCTATGTGCCTTTGGGATAGCAAGCTTTGATTTGTATATGAGCTATGCTTTGAGATGTTTTTATGGATTTTTGGGAATCTTGGGGCTTGTAATGGCACTTTTTGCAGTGGTGTTTATCTCATATAAAACCTTGAGGGCTGTGGCAAGTGGCGCGATTTTTAGGGAGTAAATTAAAGCAGTCAAAGGCAGGATTTGCCTCATAGTGTTTTTAAGATAATTCTTATATTGTCCTTGCATCTAAGGCGCGTTTGAGCGTTTTACCAAGATCAGAGGCGAGTTCGGGATTAAGCTCCTTGAGACGTTTTTCTGTTTCAATGATAAGTTCTGTGGAGGTATTGACATGCACAACGACTGCAAATAAAAACATTCGTTTGCGGTAATCACTAAGTTCAAGCTCATTATAATGCTCAAAAAACAAATCCACAGCTTTTTGGAGTTTGTGCAAATCACTTTTGGGTGTTTCAATGACTTTCATAATTTCTTCGATAGTAATCTTTTGATTGGGCTTAGAGGCAGAATCTTCTGCTTTTTTGGGAGAGGGACCAAAAAGATAGAGAATAACAATCAATGCAAATAAAGCAACACAAAAAATACTAACCAGCATAAAAATACTATCAGGAGAAATCATAAAATAACCTCGAAAGTTAAAAAGTTTAATGTGATTTTAGTCTTATATTTTAACATAATATTATGCTATTGTAGATAAAATTTCCTTTTGTATTTTTCATTTTTATTTGTTGTTTTTGGAGAAAATTTATGGATTACAATACACTTGCTCACACCTATCAAACTCCGCTTTATGTCTATGATTTGGATAAAATTAGCACTCAATTTGAATCTATTAAAGAGGCTTTTAAGGCGCGTAAATCATTAATTTGCTATGCAATCAAGGCTAATTCGAATCTTTCTGTGATTCATCATTTAGCTCTTCTAGGAAGTGGTGCAGATTGTGTGTCTATCGGTGAAGTCAAACGCGCCCTTATGGCTGGGATTCCCAAATATAAAGTTATTTTTAGCGGTGTGGGAAAAAGTGATGATGCAATCAGAGAAGCTTTAAAAGAAGATATTTTGTTTTTAAATATTGAGAGTGAGGCGGAGCTTTCACGCGTTGAATGTATTGCTAAAGAAATGAGCAAGGTTGCGCGCATTTCTATACGCGTTAATCCCAATATTGATGCTAAAACACACCCTTATATTTCTACAGGTTTGCATGAAAATAAATTTGGTGTAGATATTGATCAAGCTAAAGCAATGTATATTTTTGCAAAAAACTCCTCATTTATTGAGCCTATAGGGATACATTTTCATATTGGATCGCAGATTACAGAATTAGAGCCTATTAAACAAGCTGCACAGAAAATCGCCCAACTCGCCCATAGTCTTCTTGCGTTAAAAATTGATTTGAAGTTTTTTGATGTGGGTGGTGGAGTAGGCATTCGTTATACTGATGAGCAGACAATCACACCTTATGATTATGCTCAAGCAGTCTTAGAATCTTTGCGCGGTTTGGATTTGACGATTATTTGCGAACCCGGACGATTCCTTGTGGGCGAAAGTGGTGTGCTTCTTACAAAGGTTTTATATGAAAAATATAATGGACAAAAACGTTTTGTGATTATTGATGCAGCGATGAATGATCTTATGCGCCCCACACTTTATCACGCTACACATCAAGTGAGGCATTACAAAAGTGAGCAAAACACGAGTCTTTGTGATGTTGTAGGTCCGATTTGTGAAAGCAGTGATTTTTTAGCGAAGCAAGTCGCATTGCCCCCAATGGAATCTGGCGATTTGCTTGTGTTTGAAAATGCAGGAGCGTATGGGTATAGTATGTCTAGTCAATACAATACACGCCCACGAGCCGCAGAAGTAGCAATCCACAATGGGAAAGTGCGACTTATCAAGCATCGAGAAACTTTTGAAGATATGGTGCAAGATGAAAAAGTATTGTTGCAAACATTTATAGATTCTGATAAGTCAAATGAAACCAACAATGGATAAAGGATTATAATGGATAGTGATAAAGCATTACTTTTGCTCCGACAAAGTATTGACAAGATTGATGATGAAATTTTTGAAAAATTACAAAAGCGTATGGAATTGGTTGCGCAAGTAGGTTTGCATAAGTCAAAAAATGGCAGTGCAATCTATCGCCCTGAACGAGAGAGAGAAATCATTGAGCGTTTGAGTAGCAAAAAAAGTCCTTATCTTGGTAGCAAAGCCATTGAAGCTATTTATCAAGAGATTTTTGCTATTTCTCGGAATCTTGAATTACCCGAAAAAGTCGCATTTCTTGGACCTTTGGGAAGCTATACGCATCAAGCAGCAGAAGAGCGGTTTGGAGCGATGAGTGAGTATATCCCACTGAAGACAATCACGGCAGTTTTTGAAGCACTTGAGCACAAGAGGGCAAAATACGGCGTGATTCCGATTGAAAATAATAGTAATGGAATGGTGGGTGAAACGATTGATTTGCTTGCCACAAGTGAGCAAAAAATCATTGCTGAAATTATCTTGCCTATACACCATAGCTTTTTAAGCACATGCGAACATACGAGTGAGATTAAAACGATTTTTTCTAAAGATATTGCTTTTGGGCAATGCCAAAAATTTCTTCATGCGCATAATTTTTATTATATTGAACAAATCCCGACAGATTCTACTGCCAAAGCGGCGCAACTTGCCAAAAATACACCAAATAGCGCGGCAATTTGTTCTAAAGTCGCGGCTAAACTTTATGATATTCCTGTGATGTTTGAAAATATCGAAGATTCTCAAAATAATAAAACGCGTTTTGTGATTGTGAGTGATTTTGCAAATGCTGCGAGTGGAAAAGATAAAACTTCGCTCTTTGTGAATATTAAAAATATGGATCAAGTCGGTGGATTGTTTATGTTGCTAAAGGATTTTAAAGATCAAAATATCAATCTTACCAAGATTGATTCTCGTCCGATTCGTGCTAATAATGACTTTAGAATGGGATTTTTTATTGATTGTGAAGGGCATTATTTAGACGAGAGTTTGCAGAAGCTTTTTGCCAAACGAGGTGATGAAATCAAATGGCTAGGAAGCTATATGCGCACTGATAATATTGAGGAGTAAAAGAGGAGTAAAAATGGAGTTTAAAGCACTTGGGCTAGAAGACAAGCCTTTGATTGATCGATATTTACATCAAGATAAGACAAGCATTTCTGATACAAATTTTACAAATATGTTTATGTGGAGGCATTCGCGTGAGATTAGTTACAGCATTGTCAATGATCAGTTGATTATTCAAACGCGTTATCCCAAACAACTGCCTTTTATTTTTTATCCTATCGGTCAAGGTGATAAAAAATCCACAATCAATGCTTTGATGAATTATTACCAGTCGCTCGGTTATCCTTTTGAGATTCACTCTTTAGAATCTTATCAGCTTGAGGAGTTTTTGGCTTATTTTCCTTCTGCATTTGAGGTGATTGAGAGGCGAGATCGTTTTGAATATATCTATCATTTGCCCGAGCTTATCGAGCTTTCAGGGCGCAAATATCATAAAAAGAAAAATCATCTTAATCGTTTTTGGCAAGAATATCCTCAAACACAATACGAAAGCTTGAGAGATTCTCTTATTGATGAGGTTGTTGCAGTTAATAATGCGTGGTTTGACGCATTGCCTAATCCCGATGATGGCTTGAAATATGAGAATCTCGGCATTAATGATGCACTTAAATATTTTGATGCCTTAAAGATTCAAGGGGGGATTTTGCGATATGAGGGTGAGATTATCGCATTTAGTTTTGGAGAGGTGCTAAATAGCACGACAGCTCTTATTCATATTGAAAAAGCAAATATCGCCTATAAGGGGGCTTATCAAGCGATCAATCAAGCTTTGCTCAAAAATGAGTTTGCTTCTTTGCGTTATGTAAATCGTGAGGAAGATTTGGGTATTGAGGGATTACGCAAGGCAAAGCTTTCGTATCAGCCCGAATTTTTGCTTGAAAAGTATGATGTAAGGCTCAAGGCTTGAAAAGCTTTGTAAAGTGGGGAGTGAGAATCTGTATTTGCTTAGTCATTGTCGCTATTTTGGGCGGCGTGTTTTTTATTTTACAAAGCGGTGGTATCGTATGGTTTAATATGCCAAGTCATACGAAATATCCTATCAGAGGTGTTGATGTCTCTGCTCATCAAGGGAGCATTGATTGGACAATTTTAGGCAGACAAAATATCCATTTTGCTTTTATTAAGGCAACCGAAGGAAGTTCGTGGGTTGATAAACGTTTTGCCTATAATTTTGAAAATGCTAAAAAAGAGAATCTCTATGTGGGTGGGTATCATTTTTTTAGTTTTGAAAGCAGTGGAAAGACACAAGCGCAAAATTTTATCAACACCGTTCCTTTGCCTACCAACGAACAAGAGCATTTGAAATTTTTACCCCCTGTGGTTGATATGGAATTTTATGGTATTTTTGCTAAGCAGCTTCCAGAGCCTCAAAGCGTGTATGAAAAGCTTAATGATTTGCTCCTTGCTTTAGAATCTCACTATGGCACAAAGCCTATCATTTATACTACGCCGTCATTTTATAGGGCGTATTTACGGGATCATTATCAAGACTATCCGTTGTGGATTCGCTCGATTTTCTTTGCTCCAGATTCTACTTGGGCGCGAATGTTTGATGTGTATTTTACGCAGTGGAAATTTTGGCAATACAATCCCAAAGGGATTCTCAAAGGCTATAAAGGCGGGGAAAAATACATTGATTTGAATGTGTTTCAAGGTGATTTAGATGATTTGCACCAATGGCTTAGAGAATCCCGCTAATGAAAAATATAGGGGAATTTTATCCCTCTATCACTTCGTATGCAGGCAAAGATTCTAAAGTCTTCATCGTGCGCACACTCATCTCAATCACACTTAAAAGCAGATATAATACATACTTCCCGCCCTTAAGTCCTTTTAATGCGCCCTCCTCGCATTCATAGAGATTAGGGTCATTTGGGATATGAGAATCTTTATCAATCTTTACTTGATACCTATCCATAATCCACTCTATGCCGCTTTTGCCATTGACTTTATACTCATACGCTTTTAAAGGGATATGCACAATCGCGATATTATCATTAAAGATGATGGTATCTAGCTTGCCTTTTGCTTCAAAACGCAATTTATTGATTGTAAAATCTTTCTCCTGTAAGGCTTGTATATCTCTTATCGCTTCTTCTTTGGGGTGAAAGAGATTTTGCCCTTTAAAGTCATTTATTTTTGACTTGAGACACGCAAAAGCACCATTGCTAGAATCCAAGCATGCCTCTGCAAAACTTTCATAGTTAAGATGTAGCTGCGCTAAAGCCCTCCCTGCATTCTCAAATCCCCAAAAGTCTTTCATAAAAGGGATTCTAGGGAGCATTTTAGAGAGATTATCTTTATACTTTTCTTTGTAAGTGGGGTGATTAAGGAGGGCATAGAGATAATAAAAAATAGAATCTTTGCTTATCTCACAGCGATAAATTGCAGATTCTGCACTCTCGGCTCGGTCATTTAGGCTTACTAAACTCCCTTCGCCTCGAGCTTGAAAAGCTTTGCTTTCTTTAGTAAAACTACAATTTCTCATCTGTGATAAAAGCAAAGTAGAATCCCCAATATTGTGAGGTGCTTTATACTCTGGGTGAATTTCCCAAAATGCTTTATACACTTCCCTAAATTTATCTAATGCCTCATCTCTTATCGCGTCTTTGCGGCGATAAAAGTTAGAATGCGGGTTATCCTGCATTTGCTTGTATTCCGCCTCACTGATGCCATTTAGCAAAGATTCTTCTTTGGACATTGTGCTATCAAGCTTTTCGTAATAATAGAGGGGGAAGCATTGGGAGTTTGATAATGTGCCATATTCTGTCAATCTATCTGCCATTAAAGAAGCAAATTCTTTACTGCCCCCTAAGCCATTAATGCAAATTGTAAGATTGGGTAAATAGGTATTATTTTGTAATGGAAAAATTGATGGCATTTGGCTTGGTCTATGATTAAAGGTTTTATCATAATATAAAACTTGCTTACAAAAGGGTCTATACATTGATACTATTATTTCATTGGGCGTAAAAGATTCTAAAATCCCTTGTTTAATTTTCTGTTTTAGAGAATCGCTCCACGAGATTTTTTGTGTATCACGACAAAGCAAATTTTCGTAATCTTTTAATGTTTGTCCTTTAAATTTTTCACATTCTTCATTAAAGGTATCAATACAAATGCGCATATTTTTTTCTAACTCTTGTTTAGAAAAATTAACACACCACGCATCACGACTTGTTAAGATTCCTTGTGAAAAAATATGAAAAATCTCTAATTCTTTATTCCCTTTAGAATCTTCCGCTAAAGGTTTTAGCTTTGTTTTGATATTGCCTAAAGGTATATATGCCATAAAGCTATAATCCCTTTGGTTTATCCAATCATAGTCTTTATTAGGAGTAATGGTTTGGAATCTTCCCTCTAAGCCCTCTATGGATTTGCAATTGGCTAGGATATTAAGCTTTTCTTCTCTTGATTTATAATCCCCTATGTCGTAATAATAAATCCTCGCTTTTGTCTTAGGGTTGCCATTTTGAGGTGAAGCTGAAGAATCTTTATTATCAAAATCTTTGTTTGTAGATTCTTCTTTTTCAAAAGATTCAAAGCTTTCCTCTTTATCGCAAAAAGAAAAAGGGTTTCTCCTTTCCCCGCTCTCCCCTGCCCCAAAAAGAATAAAGCTGTCGCTTTTTCTTTTTGGCAAAAGGGGAGAGAGCCTCGCTTTATCCGCTTCTAGCTCCGCATTGGCGGAAGCACTACTGCTTCCTTTTTCCCAATGCTCCGCACCACGAAATGGGCGAGAATTTGTGTTTTCTGCATTTTTTCTAGCTGGGAGGTATATCCTCCCTGCGATAAATTTAAATCGCACGATAGTGCCGACCTTAGAAGCGTCGTCGGGGTGGGGGATTTATAAGGGGGAGGGAGCGACTTAAAGATTCAAGCCCCTCCCCCTTATAGAAAAAGAATCTATTTGAGATTCTAAATTGTGAGAAGTTTTAGAAGATTTTAAAGAATCTGTATTTTGAGAATCTTCGCATTTTATAAGAATAGAGATTGCCACAGGGGTGCGACTTCCGCTATCAAAGATTTTGCCTCCCTCTTTGCGTGATGTTTCGCCTGAAGTGCGTTGATTCCCCCGCAGGTTAAAGATATAAATATAGTCAAATTCAGATTCTAAACATGCCCTTAAGCCACTATCGGCATTACCCTCTATGAAAGAGCCATTAGTTACAAAACCGATAATTCCTCCACTCTCGCCGATTCTATCACTAGCATAACGCATTGCAAGTTTAAATGTATCATAAACTTTGTTCTTATTTGTTGAAGTTGAGTTTTTGACATAAGTCTCTGCAATTCTTGATTCTAAACTTGGATAGTTAGTATTTGCATTGTTATCATTTTCGTTATCTTGATTAGCAGAATAGGGTGGATTTCCCACCAGAATCTTAAAATCAGTGTTTTTAAACTCTTGTATTTTGTCATAATTTTTCTTCAGATATTCACCTTGAAAAAGTTGCGGGTATTCCTTTTTACCTTGAAAGCCTTTAGAATCTGGCGTGTAGGTATTAAAAGTATCAGTGAAGAGAAGGTTGTCAAAGAGTGTAAAGGATTCACTCTGGGCTTGGCTTTTAGGCAAAAATCGCGGAGATTTGCCTTTCGCTTCGTCGGTGAATGCGTCTATTCTACCTCCTTGCTCAAGGCTGCACAACCCCGATTTTTCCTCTAAAATACTTCGCCCTTGATTTTTACTCTCTTTAGAATCCACAAAATTATCGCTAAACCCTTCCGCTTGGGAATCTTTGTAAGAATCTGTTTGATTATGGAGTTTAGAATCTTCGCATTCTAAGGTTATAGATGAATTTTTGGGGTTGTGCGAAGTAAGCGAAGAGTCTTGAGTTTGTGAATCTACTTCACTCTCTAAGCTTCCAAGATTTGCTCTCCTGCTTTGCTGGTTTTGCGTAGGTTTGAGGGGTGAGCTAGACAAATGGTCTGCGATATCCCCTTCAAATCCTGCGCAATCTGGCGAATGAGGAGACAAAGCTGAAGTTTCCTTAGGCTTTGAGAGGCGTTCGTGATAGGCTGTGGTGATATTAATCTGTGCAATATAATAGCCTAGCAGTGTGATTTCATTTGCCCACAGCTCATTTTTGTATTTAGATTCTAGATTAGCATCTAAATAGCCGCTTTGGATAAGACGCGTGAAAAATGTCCCTGTGCCTGTGAATGGGTCGCAGATATGGACATTTTCATCGCTAAGATTCTTATTAAAATGCTTTTTTAACGCATAGGCAATAGAATGAATGATAAAATCCACGACTTCAATAGGCGTATAGACGATGCCTAGCTTTTCTTGTGTCTTTTTAAAAGCCTCCTTAAAAAGCCTATCATAGAGATTGCGGATTAAATCTTGCTTGCTTCTATCGCTTTGGGCATATTGTGCATTTTGCTTCACGCTCTCATAGAATCTCTGCAAGTCTTTGATTTCAGATTCTAATCCAAGTGTGCAAAGCTCTTGATAGAGTTTATCGAGCTCGTGGCTTACCTTATCAAATGTGCTAAAGTCAAGATTGGGGAAAATGCACTTAAAAATAGGCTTTATGATGATATGCTGGGCGATTAAGGCAGTCGCCTCGTCTGTGTCAAAACTCGCATTGAGGTTGCCCTGCAGGGCTTTGCAAAAAGATTCAAAGAGTGCCTTGATGTCGTTATGATTTTCAATCAAATCTTTTATCCTTAAGGCTAGGGAGTGCATAATGCCTCCTACTTTTGCACCATAAAGCTCCCAATATGCTAAATCCCCTAAATGTTTGGGGATAGCATTTTTCATATTGTCAAATAGCTCTTGGAGTGCAAAAAGTGTAGCCTCTGGGAGGCTTTGGCTTTCTTTAGCATCTGCAGTGATTTTGACTACTTCATTGATGCGTCCAATATCTACAAGTCGCTCATCGTGGCTTCTTAGGGCTTTTAATACTTTCCAAATACCCTTAAACTTATCGCTTTTTAGGGTTTTGTCATATTCTTGTATTTCTTTGTCGCTTAGGACGATGGGGAGGATAATATAGCCGTATTTCTTACCCTCACTTTTGCGGATGGCGCGTCCTACGGCTTGGACGATATCCACGACAGAATCTCGCGGGTCAAAAAACGCTATGGCATCAAGGCTAGGCACATCAATGCCTTCTGTGAGGCATTTTGCGTTGCTTAAGACTCTGCATTTGCCCTCTTCTTCCTCCTCACTTAGCCAAAAAAGCTTCTTTGCTTTTTCTGCGGCATTATCTGTGCCATCGATATGACACAAGGTAATGTCTTGTGAAATGACTTTAAAATTATCTGTAACGAATTTTGAATGCCTGATACTTGAGTGAAAGCATAATGCGCGCCGCATCGGGAGAGTGGTATCGCCAAACACATCTTGTTTAAGCTCTTCATCGGGGGTTTGTTGGCTTCCGTCAGTATCGATAAGGACGATATTTTTCTTTGTGAGGGCATGGGCAAAGCCTATCATTTGCCCCGCATCATGGATAGAGAGTTTAGAGTGCTCTTGTGCTTTGGTGAGTGCGCCTAAGTATTGAGTAATCAGCTCTTCGCTCATAAAGCTAATAATCACGCGATAATCGCTTAAAATGTTGCGTTTGATTGCTTCGCCAAATTTGAGGCTAAAAATCTCACTACCGAAAAGCTCCTCATCGCCCATATCAAAAAGGAGCAAATCTTTGCCTGATTTGTCTTTCAATGTCTTTTTTGCTTCTTGTCGTTTTTCTAGCGTATCGCCATAGATTCTGGGTGTGGCAGTCATATAGAGGCGATGCTTGGCATTAAGCAAGGTATTATCATGCGTCTTTTGCCATACGCTTAATTCACTAGGGGCTTCTCCTTTTGAATCTAGCTTTTGATACCCTGCGGTGCGGTGCGCTTCATCATTGATGATAAGTTTGATTTCTTGTTTAAAGATTTTTTGTGCGTTGATAATGGTATCTATACTTTGGTAGGTAGAGAAAATGATGATTTTATTGTTGGATTCTAAGTAGTGACTGATGTAGTGTGCAAGTTTTAAGGGGTCTGTTGTCGGTGGGATTATAAGCTCATCTTGCTTAGAATCTTCACTTGCCCCCCCCCCCGCTCACTTTTAAGCCAACCTTAGAATCTGAACATACCGCAAAGACGCGATAATCGCCAGAAGATTCTTTAAAAAAATCTTTTAACATTTGATTGATAAGCGCAAGGCTAGGGGCAAAAAATACGCAAATCTCACCCTTTTGTATGATAGAATCTATAGCGCGGATAGAAAGTAGGCTTTTTCCTGTGCCACAAGCCATTATGACTTTAGCCCGCGGTTTGTTTTGCTCTAAAAATGTGTGTTTTATCGCTTCAAGGGCTTGCTTTTGATAATCTCTTAGAGATTTTTTACCCTCTAATGACAAGTTTTCGATGCTAGATTCTATATTTTTATGATTTAAGCTATTCCAATTGATGCCTAACTCTTGGGCTAAGTGATAATAGCTATAAGATTTTGCATTGGTGCTTTGAGTGATTGCTTTTTGATAGTTACTGCTTTCAATTTCGCAAGTGTGAAAAATAAGCTTTTCTGCAATATCGCAAATAAAGTTATTATGAGCATCGAATAATCTATCGATTCCTAAGAAGTTTTTTAAATCATTTTGTTGCAAAATGTGTTTAGAATCAAAACATTTACACTGAATGCTTACATACTCATTATCATGAGTGATTGCCATGATGTCTATGCCAATATCTTGCGATTTGAGATTATATTTTGCGCTAAATTCATTCCATAAATAGACTTCTTTAAATCGTGTTGTGAAAAGTGGGGAAGTTTGCAGGATTTTTTTAATGAGCTTTTCAAATAATGTGCCTTGTTCTTTAGCGGTATCTGTGATATTGTTGCTTTGTAATTGTTTTAAAACCTCGTTAAAACTCATTTGTTGTCCTTTATTGTCGTATGAAAGGTAATATTATATTGATTTTGCTCTTAAGATTCTATACATGAGATTTTCTTATTTTTTAGAATCTTCAATATTTTTTATTTTTCATTCTTTGCGATTATTTTGCGATTTGCCTTTCTTTAGAATCTTAATAATTATCTTTGTAAAGGAATAAAATGGACACACCAATTTCAGTGCATACGCATAAGGATTTGACTTTTAATTCTTCTTGTGATGGCTTAAAGATTTACTATGATATTTATGAGCCAAGCCCTCTCCCATCTCGCCCTATCATCATACAAATCGCGCATGGAATGGTTGAACATAAAGCGCGTTATGAATGGGCAGCATCAAACCTTGCACAAAAGGGTTTTATTGTCGCGATAAATGATCATCGCGGACATGGTAAGAGTATCGATAAATCCCACCCTTGGGGTGAGATGCGAGGCTTAGGAGATGCAGAATCTCAAGTCAATCAAGATTCTAAAAACCATACAAATACAGATAAATCCCGCGCAGAATCTACTGACGGCTTTAGGCGCGCTGTTAAGGATATGCACCAGCTCACAGAGATTCTAAAGGCGCGCTATAATGATTCTAGGTTTGTTTTGCTTGGGCATTCTATGGGTTCACTCCTTTCGCGAGGCTATCTTAAGCTTTATGCGTCTGAACTTGATGCGTTAATCCTTTCAGGCTCTCCAGCGTATAATCCGCTCATAGGCGTGGGTAAAACTTTGGCGCAGATTCTGAAGATTCTCACATTAGAATCTCAAGGCAAGAATATCATCAATGCGTTATCTTTTGGCGGATTCAATCGTCCGTTTTTGCACAATGTCGGCGAGGATAATGCCAAAGGAGGCTTTGCGTGGCTGTGTCGCGATAAGGCTGTGGTAGAGGCTTACAAGGCGGATAGTGCGTGTCAATTTGTCTTTAGTCTCTCAAGTTTTATCGGGCTTTTTGCAGGTATGCAGTGGGTCAATGATACGCATGATGTGCAAGCGGAGCATCTGCCTTTGTTGGTCGCGAGTGGGAATCGTGATAGTTGTGGGGATTTTGGCATAGGTGTAGAGAAAATCGCACGACAATATGAAAAATGTGGTTTAGATGTGGAGCTAGTCCTTTATGAGGGCGCAAGGCATGAGATTCTTAACGAAACGAATAAAACCCAAGTGCTCAATGATATGATTGCATTTATCAATAATGCGATAGAATCAAAATAGGGGGACAAAAATGAAGCGATTTTTATTAATGATTCTTGGTGCGAGTGTTGCGTTTGCATTTCCTCCCAGTGGGGCGTATTTTCAGAATCTTTTAGTTGATAATGGTAAAGTTATCAAAAATACCCTTAAGCCCCGTCCTTACTCTTATCAAAATCAAAACGAATATAAGATTTGTTTTGAGGGTGAAATAGTATTAAGCGGTGTGCTTGAGCGATCGGATAATACTGATGCTGATATGATTTATAATGCCTTGAGATTTTACCCCGATAAGAATCTTAGCTTACCCTTTTTGTATAGTCATTTTGATGATGATTCGTTAGAATCTAAAGGCGCAGTGAGAAAAAATAATGCGTGGGATTTAAGCAAAGTAGCGTTTGAGGGATTGTCTTTTGGCGTCTTGCTTAATGATAAAAATGTGAGTTTGCCCAAAATGTTAGACTCAAGGCTTTTTGGCGTTGCAGCTGTAAGAGCGGAGATTGGCATTAAAAATTATTGTTTTTATGGAGAAGGAGATGCAGGGAGAGAGGCTTATGCAGACCTTGTGGAATTAAAGCTTTTGGGTGATATAAAGACAAAATATTTTACGCGCAAAGATTATGACTACTATAATACTTATGTAAAGCTTTCATACCACTCCAAAGATGATTATATCAATATTAGAGAAAGGGCTAATGGAGCAATAGTCGGTAAGATTCTCAAAGAAGATATGGTGAATAATAATGGGCTTTTAGTGTATGCAAATGGAGATTTTTATTTTAGTCCAGAAGATTTAGATTCGATGTGGCTTGAGGTGTTTTATCTCCCTCCTGATGCCCTTGATGGAAGAGATGCGATATATGGGGTTGTGCATGGCTCACAGATAAAGCTTGTGGATTGATTTATGAATAGCTTACCATTCATTTAAAAGCTGCTTTGCGTGGGAGAGGATAGCATAATCCATACGAACACCAAATTTTCTGTCTGTTTCGTTTGTATAATCTTCAGAATCTGCATTTGATAAAATATTTTCTAAAGTTTTTATTAAATGTATTAAAGATGCTTTAGATTCTGTAGGCAATATATTTTTAAAAAGACGCGCTGCCCAATATATCGTTTCTCTAGAATCATTTGTCTCCAAAAGAAGTTTGATTGTATCGATTTTATGATGAGTGATGAGGTGTTGCGCGGCATTTTCGATGTCCCATTGGCTATTTATCTGCTCATCTTTGTCATCTTCAATCACTGCTTTAAAATAGACAAAAGTTGCTTCGTATAGGATAGATATAGCATCAATCTCAAGCTTTTCTTCATCGGTGCACTGCCACCAACGGGTAAAAAATGCGCGCCAATGCTCAAAAAATATGTCCTTTGAGATCAGTTCATATACTCCATTTGTCCAATCGCGATAGTAGGATACATAAAAATCATCGTTTTCATTGAGTGGATCATGTCCGCTCCTTGTGTAATAATGCTCGAATCTAGGCTCTTCTCTGATTGCTCGAGAGATGCCATTGCTTGAGCTAGCAAAGAAAAGTGTGCCTAATTTGCCTTGATATTTGACAAAATACTCTCCTGTGTAGTCATGCTTGCTAAGTTCTATTAATGCACTTCTAAAATCGATTTGACGAGCGGCGTTTAAGGATTTGTAGTTGATTTCTGCGGTGATTGTGCCATGGATACATTGTGGAGAGCGTATCAGTGCGATATTAGCACAGATGCCATGCTCATTGAGTAGTGAGGTCAAGAGATCTATGCGTCTCCGTGCTTCTAAGGCGAGATTTTGGGGGTCAAGCCAGATTCTGATCTTAGCCTCGAAAATGTCGCTTTTGGGATAAAGAAAATATGCTGCATGAATTTCCTTATCAAGAGTTTTATAATAATCCCCATCGGGCTTAAGGTCGAGAATCTTGATTTCATCTTCACGAAGAAAGATGCTGATAAATCTCACCCACCATCTGCGGTAACGGGAGAGATACCACGATATACTGCCAAATATTCCTGCTATCCCTAGCACGATAAGCCCTCGATAATCCCCCTCATTCATCGTGCGATATACTTCAAATCCAATTATCACTACAAGAAAAACAATGCTAGTTATTACTATAATAGTATAGGCAGTGATTGTGAGAATCCCCCGATTTTTGTTGAAATTTTTATTGAATGGGATTTCTGTCCCTTTTTCATACAGGAATATCAGCATAAAAATAAAACACATCACACCGCACAAAGCAAAAAGAAATGTATCGGGTAGAGACTTTACTATTTTTGGGAACATAAGAGAGCAGATTATAGCGATGCTGAAGATTAGGAGTTTCATGAGTTTTGACCTTGCGGAGCTGGATTTTGTTTGTGATAGAAATTTTAATACAAGTTAATCCAAATGTAAAGAAGTGTCTAATCCTTAATGTATTGTTTTTAATACTTATGGATTGTGTATTTTGTGCTATAATCTCCAAATGGAACAATTTATCAAAAAACTCAAACGCGAAGTGTTGCGTCCTTTTAAAAGAAAAACACAATCTAAAAAGATGACTTTTGAGGAAATAGAGAACGATAGAGAATCTTATGTCCGCTTAAATCAAGACAAACGTTTTATGATGAATCGTGCGTATGATTACATTTGCAAATATGACAAATATGCTCCCAATGCGAATTTTATGGATTCAGGATATTTTATCCAAGACATTTGGGGGGCACGCAAAGTTTTGGAAAATACTCCAAAATTGCATTATGATGTGGGCTCTAGTGTGGCAGGATTCATTGCGCATTTGTTGGCTCAAAAACAAAAAGTTGTTTTGCTTGATATTCGTCCAATCAATAATTAATTTAATACAAAATTCCTCAATGGGGGGGGGGTATAACCTATATTCAAGCTAATGCGACACTTCTTGAAGGTATTGCCGATAACTCTATCACATCACTTTCGGCATTGTGCAGTGTAGAACATTTTGGATTAGGCAGATACGGAGATCCTATCGAGCCTGACGCATGGGAAAAAGCCCTCAAATCATTTCAAAGAGTCCTCAAGCCTCAAGGCAAACTTTATATCAGTGTCCCTGTGGGGCAGGAAAATAAAGTCTGTTTTAATGCTCACAGAGTTTATAAGCCCCAAACAATTATTGATACCCTAGATCAGATGCAGATTGTAGAAATGGGCTATATTGAAGGTTTTGACATAATAGAGTGTATCACTTGGCAAGACAAAGAGCTTATAATATACCAAGAGAGATTAGATTCTATTCCTGATATAAAAAATAATGGAAAAACAGGATTGTTTGAATTTATCAAGCTATGAATATCGGGATTTGTGGTGAAAGGCACAAACTATTGATAGCTCATAGCACAAGACAGAAAGGGGTGAGCGGGGTCATTCTCACCGACAGATTAACGACCCCAATTTTCACAATTCTGCCAAGAGGCATTATACTGCAAAATCTCACCGATTTAGAACATTCCCATAGAATCTGCCAATATTAGTAAAAAGTATTAAACTAATACAGCCTTAAGAAAGTGAAATATTTTAAAATATATTTTATCAATTTTTGTCTTTTAATTGATAGAAATATTTACCAATAATCCCTAATCCTTGTATATTAGGGAAAGATAAAATGTAGTAAAATTGATTTTTAAGGGTAAATTTTAGAATCTTTGGATTTTAAAATTGTGCGTATCTTCCGGAAAGTTGTAAAAAAGTTTCTAAAGATTTGCCAACTTGCGAGAGATTCAAACCTTTTGCGATAATGACTAATTTTGAGCCTTTTGCTTGCGTCTTGATATGGCTTGTCGGATAGATGAGATGTCCCACGCCATTAAGATTCACAAGATAGTCCTCCCCCACATCTAAAAGTCCTTTCACTCTTAGAATCTGCTTTCCATAGCGATGCAGGAGCATACTTAGCCAAATACTAAAAATACTCCAATCCAATGCTTCTTCAAAGCAAAGGCATAAAGAATCAATATCGCTTGTGTGAGATTGTGTGCGGGAGGTTTTGTCATATGTAAAGTTTAAATTTTGATTTTTGACATTGATGAGTTGATTAAAGTTAAAATCTTTTTTATCGATAAAATCTATGCCACGATGAATAGAATCTATCTTTGTTTTCAATGCGCTTACATCGGGGTTGAGGTCTGTTTTTGTGAGCAAAATACAATCCGAGCTGATAATTTGGTTGTGTGCTTCTTGGTTATTTTGTATATGTGAAAGTCCGCTAAGTGCATCAATACAAGTAATGATATTGGCAATCTCAAAATGGTTTGATAAAAATACATCACTTAAAAAGGTGAAAATAATCGGAGCAGGATTAGCAATACCTGTCGTTTCAATCAAGATTCTCTCAAGTTTTTGATTATTTTGGTCATACTTATTAAGAAGTTCCTTAAATTTTATGCTCAAATCTTCTCTTTTGTTGCAACACATACAACCCGCATCAAGCATAATCGTTTTTTCTTTGACAAATTCGGTTTGGATAAGCGTATCATCAAGTGAAATTGCACCAAGCTCATTAACGACAACAGCTATATTTGCTTCTTTTTTATCGCTTAAAAGCTCTTTTAAGAAAGTCGTTTTGCCACTTCCCAAAAAACCTGTGATGATATGGATAGGGATTTTAGCTGGCATTTTTTGTATTTAAAAAATTAAGGAGATTTTCATCAATAGCATCAAGTGGGAATCCTTCAAGTTCATTGGCTTTAATCCATAAGTCGCCAAGATCATTGACAATCACAAATCCGCCTTTTTTGTTGCTTAGGAGATATTTGCTCCCTTGCCAATCTTTCAAGCTTAACCCATAAAATGCCAAAATATCATTAATGATTGCTACTTTTTTGAGCCTTAGACGCATTCTCTCTCTTTGATGCTCTCCTGCGATGACTAAAGAGCTTTCTTCTTTGAATCGTGCATCACTCCAATGAAAAGTGCTTAGTATCTCTCCGCATAAAATACACATTGACAAACCTTTAAAGGGCTAAGTTTTAGCCCTTTGTTTTTAGTATTTTCTTCGTGGAGATCTTTTGAGGAAGTCATCAGCGATTTCATTGAAATTCACCCAACGCACACCTTTTTTCTTATTGATATGCTTGATGATTCTCTCATGCATAAGCAATACTTGAGGTCTCGCACTCACATCAGGGTGTATCGTCATTGCAAAGACTGCATAATCCATTTCTCGATAAACCCAATCAAATTGATCAATCCACATTTTGCCTATGTCTCGTGGGGAAACAAATCCAAAACTATTGGGGGATTTTTTGATAAACATCATTGGAGGTAAATCATCTAAATACCAATTTGCAGGGATTTCTACCAAATCTGTTTCTCGCCCTCTGATTAGAGGTTTCATCCAATCTTTCGCATCAGCTCTGTAATCAATTTTTGTCCAACTATCACCCACACGCACATAATAAGGTGTAAAATCATTGTGCATTAAGGAATGATCGTATTTAATGCCATGTTTAAGCAGAAGCTCATTGGTAACATTGGAAAATTCCCACCATGGAGCGACATAGCCATTTGGTTTTTTACCGGTCAAACCCTCAATCAACTCTATGCTTTTCACAAGCACTTCTTCTTCTTGTTTGGGTGTCATTGCAATTGGATTCTCATGCGAATAGCCATGCGCACCGATTTCATGTCCTGCTTCTACGATCATTTTCATTTGTTCGGGAAAAGTCTCTATTGAATGTCCGGGTGCAAACCAAGTCGCTGGAATATTAAACTTTTTGAATAAATTTAAAAGTCTAGGAATCCCTACTTCACCCGCAAAAAGCCCTCGTGAAATATCATCAGGAGAATCTTCCCCGCCATAGCTCCCAAGCCAACCTGCAACTGCATCAATATCAACGCCATAAGCCACTAGAATTTCTTTTGCCATTTGTTCTCCTTATGTTAAGATAAAAGCCCTTTAAGGACTTTTCGGTTAAGCCTTATATCTATATCTTTCAGATAAGGCAGATTCTCTCTTTGCAGTGCAACTTCTTCAAGATGCAAATCCGCTATAATGACCTCTTCATCTTGCAAAGCTTGAGTGAGAATCTCACCTTTTGGATTAATGATTCTAGAATTTGCAGCAAATTCTAATTTTTCTCCACTTATTTGTGAGACTTCAGAGCCACTGCGATTATTCGCTAAGACAAAAACACCATTTTCTAAAGCCCTTGCTCTGCTTGCTAAATCCCACACATAATTTCTTGCTTTGCCAAAAGCAGCAGGATAAATAAGAATCTGCGCTCCTTTGAGCGATAAGTATCTCGCCCCCTCGCCAAAGCCTATTTCATAGCAAATGCCTAAACCTACTTTGATGGATTCTTTGTCGATTTTGAGCTTAAAGACAGGATAGTCTTTGCCTCTTTGGAATCGTTGTTTTTCATTGCCCCAAAGATAGATCTTGCGGTATGTGCCTACCAAGCCATCTTTATTGATAATATAGGCACTATCATAAATCTTACCCTTGTCTTTTTGAATACTTGAAGCGACAATGTGAATTTCATAGGTTTTTGCAAACTCGTATAAGCGAGCAAGAGTAGGGTATTTTAAGGAAAGCTCTTTAAATTTTTTGTCTTTAAGGGCTTTTTGAAAGAATGCAAAATCAAGCCCTAGTTTAGAATCTTGTTTTTCGACACAATACCCGCTATCAAAAAGTTCAGGCAAAACGATGATTTTTGCCCCTTCCTCAATGGCTCTTAGAGCAAGATTCAAAGATTTTGCGAGGTTTTCTTCTCTTTGGTCGGCTTTGGGTGCAAATTGTATCAAGGCAACTTTCATAATCTAATCTTTAAATTTTGTTTAAAATAACTCTTTACATTGTAGCTAACAAAACTTAAAATTTACTGATTGATAAAATTTCATTTACTTAAAATAGCTTGATTTTAATGCCCGTTTTGAGGTGAGAAACTAATCTTGTGATGTATCTTGCAGACAATGCCCTAGTAATGCTTCGAGAAATATTGTAGCATAGCTTCCTTTGGGGAGAGTGAAGCTTAATTCAAAATGTGCATTTTGCTTGATGTATTGACTTTCGATATTTTCTGCCCATACCCATGCGTAACGTCTTGAACCATTTGCTTTGATAGAATCTAAAAAAGGCTCTTCAAGCGTATAGGCGAGACTTGATGAAGGAGTGAGTTTCTGCCCGCAAATAGCACCTGTAGGTGCGATGAGACGATCTTTGAAACGCAAGGATTCCGTTTCTAGTTCTTTAGCCTCAAAGGTTTTGCCAAAGGGATAATGGCACATTAAATCACCTTGTAAGATCTTAAAAATAGAGGGTTGAGATTGCAAAGATTTGATCATTTCAAGCGTGAGAGGGAGTGCATCAAGAGGTGATAAATCCGAATGTTTCAAGGATTGCAAAACTTCTTTGGGTGAAAAAGCATTCAGAATCTTTGTAAGCGTGATGCGTGTATTAAGCCATTGATTAAAAAGATAACTTTGATAACTGCTAATCAAAAATGAGCTTAGTTTTTTATTTCTCAAATGCTCTTTGTGAAGATGAATATCCTTGCCAATGTGGTGATTATTGCCGTCTTTACCAAATCTTTGTGCGCCAAAAAAATTTGGGAATCCATGTGTGGAGAGGATTTGCAGAGTGGATTGGAGCTGTGCTTGTTGGACAGGAAGCACTTTTTTTAAGCGCACAAAAAAAGCGTTACCTTTCAGATGCCCGATTTTGAGTTTATTATCATGACGCGTGCAATTGAGAATCTTAATCTGCAGAGATTCTAGGTTATCTAATGCGCTTTGTAGTTTGCTTTCTAGGCTTTGGTGAATACTGATATATTGATAAGTAGTCGCCGCTTTGTCTTTAAGCCCTGCATAGCCGATGTCCCTTTCTTTGCAACCGAGTGTGCGGGATAGAATCTTGAGCAATTCAAAAGTGCTTAGCCCTTTTTTGCGCACAAAGACGATAAGGTGTTCGCCTTTCCCACTAAATTCATAAAGAGGTATTTCTTTGACGACAAAATCACGCATAGAGGGATTGAAATAGCATGAAATAGGTGTGTGTGTAAAGGGGTAGATTCTATTTTGAGACATTTAAATAATCGTGCGTTTGATAAAAGGTGAGAGACGCACAAGAATCTCGTAGCTAATCGTATTAAAAGCCTTTGCTAGTTGGCTCACATCGTCAAATACGCAGATTCTCTCCTCATCGCACAGACATGAGAAGCAGTCCATTGAAGAGCGGGGCAATATCGGGTATCCTTTTTGTGTGAGAATCTGTAGCCCTTTATCAATGCGAAGCAAACCATCGCCATAACCAATGTCATAAGTGCTCACAATCGCATCAGATTCTAAAACACTGCAGCCGCTATAACCAATGCGCGCTCCTTTTTTGAGTGTCCTTTGGGAAATTTTATCCGCCCATAATGAAGCGACTTTTTGCAGTTTAGAGCTTAAGGGATTCTGAAATTGTGTATCAAGATAGCCATAAATTGCAATCCCCATACGCACCAAATCATCATCAATCGTGCCATTCATTGCAGTGCGTATAGCAGCCGATGAGTTGAGAGAATGGAAACGAGGAAGAGGGAATCCGTATTTTTGGCTTAAATCTTTGGTCGATGCTTTTATTTGTTCAAAATGTTTTTGTGTGTTGTGAAATTCATCATCTAAATCATCACCATAGCCGTTGTGTGAGAATACACCAATAAGATTGAGCTTTTGCTCCAAGATAAGGCGAATAAAAGTCTCAATTTCGTCAGATTCTATGCCATTACGATTCATACCGGCATTGACTTTTAGCTCGACATTTGTATGTGGAGGAAGACAAGTGATGTCTTCTTTGCGATTGATGACCATTGCGACATTAGGAGGGATTACGCCTTGCGCTCTCCCATAAAGTGCGGTAATAGATGTGAATTTATCCTTGACACTGATTGCTTCGGCGTAATTTTTAACAAACGCATTCTTGATACCATATTGTTGGGAGAGATCACTCATTTGTGCTAACCCATGTCCATAGGCATTGTCTTTAAGCACGACTGCAATTTTATCGCGACTGCCAATGTGTGCGGATATGATGTCAAGATTGTGTTTGTAAGCTTGAGAATTGAGGATAATTTCAGACATTTATAAGCCAGCTTGCGAGAGAATGAATCTCTCGCAAAAAGAGGATTTATTGTTTTTTGGGAAGTTTAGAAACATAATCTGCTAATGCTTCAATATCCTCATCACTAACATTTGCCATTTGACCATACATAATAGCCTTTGCACCACCATTGTCGGCAGTTTTAGCTTTGTAACCTTTAAGCTGTGTAAGTAGATAGTCTTTAGGCATACCAGCAATTGTTTTATCACCTTTAGAACCCGGAGCAACTTTTTGTGCATCAGGACCATGACAAGCAATACATTTTTTGAATACTGCAGGAGCATCTGCAAGAGCAACACTAGCAAGACCTAAAAGTCCTAAAATAAACAACTTTTTCATTTTCAATCCTTTTGTTGAGATTTGAACAGACCTCATTATACAAAAAATAAACCAACAAGATTCTTTAAAGTTTGACTCGTGAGCTCATCGCCCTTGAGAGTGAAAGCTGATCAATCGCATCAAGCCCAATGCCTGTTGGCACACCTTGAGCGATTTTGCTAAACTTAATCGGAGCGGAGATTTTGTCTTCGACATAAAGCATTATTGCTTCGTTAGCGAGGCTGGGGGAAAGCGCAAAAATGACTTCTTCAATGTGTTCAGAGGAGATTCTCTCATTCAAAAGGGCAAAATCAATATGTTCTAAATCATTTTGTGATTCTAAGACGAAATAGCGTCCGCAAAATTCTCCCATATCTTCAATGATAAAAATATCACGCGGGTTTGCTATGATGCACAACTCACCATTAAGACGAGAATCGTCAAGACAAATATCGCATATTTCACTTTCACTTAACCCAAAGCATTTTTGGCATTTTTGCACATTCATTGTGGCATTTTCAATCGCATGAGCAATATTTAGTCCTAAAAATTTATTTTCTATACTAAGCGTATAAGCCATTTTTTGCGCACTTTTTTTGCCAATGCTCGGGAGCTGCTCAAGTGCTTGCACAAGATCATAAAATGCTTTAAGCCCGGTTTTATACGAATACATTTATCTACCCCTTTAGGTTTAAGAAGCCAAAAAAGATTCTAAAATCAAGCAAGTTTTTGTAATTTTTTGGTTGGAATATTTTTTGGATTTGTAATCATAGTTTGGCTAAATTTAATTTAGCCTTATAAAATTTTGATAGAATCTTAGGTTTTATAAAGGAAAAAGGAGTAGGTTTGGAGAATTTTGATTATTACGAGGTGTTGGGAATCTCGCGCACTGCAGATAAGGAAAGTATCAAAAAGGCTTATCGCAAAATGGCACTCAAATATCACCCCGATAGAAATCCTGATGACAAAGAGGCTGAAGAAAATTTTAAACGCATCAATGAAGCTTATGAAGTGTTGAGCGATGATTCTAAGCGTCAAATTTATGATAAATATGGTAAAGAAGGCTTACAAAATTCAGGTTTTAGCGGCTTTAGCGGACGTGATTTTAGTGATATTTTTGGAGATTTGGGTTCGATTTTTGAATCTGCTTTCGGTGGAAGTTTTGCTTTTGGCGGCAAACGCACAGGAAATGAAGGAAAATATCAGCTTGATGAGTTGATTGGTGTTGATTTGAGCTTTAAAGAAGCGGTTTTTGGGTGCAAAAAAGAAATCACACATCGTTATAAAGTCGCTTGTGAAGATTGCAAAGGCACAGGCGCAAAAGATGGTCGTTTGAATACTTGTCCGGATTGTGGAGGGAAAGGGCAAGTATTTATGCGACAAGGCTTTATGACATTTGCACAAACTTGTCCAAAGTGTAAGGGTGCAGGGCAAAGTGCTGCAGAGAATTGTCCAAAATGCAAAGGGAATGGCTATGCAATGCGTGAGGAAAAATTTGAAGTCAGTATCCCCGAAGGTATTGATGATGGTCAGAGAATCCGCATCACGGGTCGAGGTAATGCGGACAAAAATGGCAAAAGAGGAGATTTGTATATTTCAGTGAGTGTGGCTGAAGATGAAGTCTTTGTGCGTGATGGAGAAAATGTCTATATTGAAGTGCCAGTATTTTTTACTTCTATCGTATTGGGAACAACACTTAAAATCCCTTCTTTGCGAGGCGAATTGGAATTAAAAATACCGCCTAATACAAAAGATAAAGCGCAGTTTGTATTTGATAATGAAGGCATTAAAGATGTCAATAGTGCTTACAGAGGAAAGTTTGTCGCACAAATCAAAATCACTTATCCCCCTAAGTTAAACGCTAAGCAAAAGGCTCTTGTAGAAGAGCTCCAAGAGAGTTTTGGGATTGAAAGCGAGCCTTATAAGAATCTGTTTGAGGAATGTTTTGCGAAAATCAAGCAATGGCTGCATCATAATAAGGGCGAGAAAGATTCTTAAATCTATCTGATTCGTTTAAGGTATGGCTTTAGATTCTGTGCATTTGTCGTATCTTTAATAGAATCTATATTAGAATCTTCAGCAAGCATTAATAAAGAGATATTTGACAAAAAGATTTTTTTGCGCATTTTATGCGTCATAGAATCTTTGAGATTTGGGGACGATGGATAGAAATCTTCTGTAATAATGTATCGCTAAGATTCTAGAATCTCACTAGATACTATAAAATATTCAAGAATAAAATTGAGAAGTTTGAGATTCTAAAATCTTGGAAAATGTTTAAGGGGGTTTTATCCTTACAGACTGCGGATTTTTGCGATTTCATCACGGAATCTTGCCGCTTCTTCAAAATCAAGCCGTTTTGCTGCTTCGTGCATTTTTTTGGTAAGTTCCTTAACAATGCTTTCGCGTTCGGCTTTGGGAATCTTATGGCGATTTTTTTCATAAAGTTTAGACAATCCGCTACTTTCGATTTTAAGCTCTTCTTCGAGATTTCTTTGAACGCTTGTGGGCGTGATATGATGCAGTTGATTAAATGCTTCTTGTTTGGCTCGGCGATAGTCAGTAATATCAAATGCTTTTTGCATTGATTGGGTGATTTTTTTAGCATACAAAATCACCTTGCCCTCGACATTTCTTGCGGCTCTTCCCATTGTCTGAATAAGGCTTGTTTCAGAACGCAAGAATCCCTCTTTGTCTGCGTCCATAATAGCAATCAGGCTTACTTCAGGTAAGTCTAAGCCTTCACGCAAGAGATTGATACCAATCAGCACATCAAATTCTCCAAGTCTCAAAGAGCGTATAAGATGATTGCGTTCAATCGCATCAATATCGCTGTGCATATAGCGCACCTTGATGCCTAGCTCTGTGTAATATTTGCTTAGTTCTTCTGCCATTTTTTTGGTCAAGGTTGTGATAAGCACGCGTTGCTTTTTGGCAATACGCACTTTAATCTCATCAAACAAATCAAGCACTTGAGAATCAGAATCTCGCACCTCATAAAGTGGGTCAAGTAAGCCTGTGGGTCGTATGATTTGTTCGGCAATATGTTCTTTGCTAAGATCGAGTTCTTTTTGTGATGGTGTTGCGGAGACAAAGAGAAAATGCGGGGCTTTAGTGATAAACTCATCAAAACGCAAAGGGCGATTATCAAGTGCGCTAGGTAATCGGAATCCGTATTCGACAAGCACTTCTTTGCGGCTTCTATCACCGGCATACATACCGCCGAATTGTGGTAAGCTCACATGAGATTCATCGACAATGACTAAATAAGGTTTGCCCTTTTGTTCGAAATAATCTAATAGCGAGTAAGGTGTTTCCCCCGGAGCTTTACCTGTGAGATGTCGTGCGTAGTTTTCAATCCCCTTGCAAATGCCAGATTCTCGTATCATTTCCAAATCAAACTCTGTGCGACCTTTTAGTCGTTGATATTCTATTTGTTTGTCTTGTGCGAGAAATTCTTGCAATCTCTTATCAAGTTCGTTCTCAATATTTTTCAGTGCAGTTTGCAAACGGTCTGCCCCTACGATAAAAGGATTAGCCGCATACAGCACAAAAGATTCTAATGAGGTGAGTTTGACGCGCTCAATAGAATCAAAAACAGCAATATGCTCAATCTCATCACCAAAGAATTCAATGCGGATAAATTCATTTTCATTATAGGCAGGAAAAATATCAATCACTTCTCCATTGACACGAAAATCTCCGCGTTCAAAAACACTATCATTCCGTGTGTAACCCATATCGACAAGTTTGACTAAAAAATCTTTTTGCTTTCGTTCTTGTCCAACTTCAATTTTTTCAATCATTGTGAGATATTCTTTGGGATTACCTAATCCATAGTTTGCAGAAACGCTTGCGACTACAATCACATCATCATAGGCTAAAAGTGAAGTAGTGGCTGAAAGGCGCAATCGCTCTAAATCTTCATTGATGCTTGAATCTTTTTCGATAAATAAATCCCTTCGGGGGATATATGCTTCGGGCTGATAATAATCAAAATGAGAGATAAAGTATTCGACATGATTTTTGGGAAAGAATCCTTTAAATTCACTATAAAGCTGCGCAGCAAGGGTTTTGTTATGTGTCATAATAAGCGTGGGAATCTTGAGATTAGCAATAATATTTGCCATTGTGAAAGTTTTTCCGCTCCCTGTAACACCTACTAATGTTGTGTATTTTGCATTGTTTTTGATAGAATCTGTGATTTTAGCAATAGCTTGGGGTTGATCACCCGCAGGTGCGTATTTGGCATTCAGAATAAAATTTGCCATTAAAATATATCCTACCTTGCGTTATTTTGGTGTAATTTGTGTTAGAATTATACTTTATTTTAATAACCAAAGGATAGTTTATGAGCGGTGTGATGGAAAAATTGTCCCAAAAGATTGAAGAGATGCTTGCAAAAATCGCAAGTCAAAAAAATGAAATCGAAACCTTACAGCTTGAAATTTCCTCTCTTAAGGCACAAAACGAAGCTAAAGATAGTCAGATTTCAAGTCTTTATGAAGAAATTGCCAACAAAGATCAAGGTTTTGAGAATCTTTTTGCAAAGATTGATGAAGGGCTTAGATAATGGCTCAAGAAACCATAGAAATTTCTTTAGCGCAAAAACGTTTTAATATCACGCTTGATCCTCTGCTTGATGAGGCAAAAGCAGAAGTCAAAGCACTTTTTGCAAATGAAGTTGATGTCGATATTATTACGCTTTTGAAAGCTTATATCACCAAAACTCAAGAATACGCTCGAATCTGCCAATCATTAGAGGCACTTTATGCAAATATTGAAAAAAGCCAAGAAATTGGCACAAAAGATCAAGAGTGTATCAAAATCCAGAGTGTTGAGAATCCTCATTCTTGAATTATTATCTCATCGCGCCCCTAGGGCAAAATTCTCCACTTTTGACCTATGCTTGCGATGAGTCTTGTCAGATTGGGCAAATTTGCCTCATACCTCTCAAAAGCAAAACGACACAAGGCGTTGTTTTATCCGCTACCTCTAAACCTGATTTTGAATGTAAAATCGCTACCAAAACAACCTCTTATTTTTTACCCAATCAACAGCTTTTGGCGCATTTTATTGCATCTTATTATTGTGCGAGTATCGGTGAGAGTTATAAGCTTTTTACGCCTTTTGATGCAGTATTAGAATCTCAAATAATATTTGAAGAAGTGAGAGATTTGACACTTCAGCCTTTAAGCGAATCCCAAAATAAAGCATTGGCTTTTTTGCAAACACATCACAACCCTTTGCTTTTTGGCGATACAGGGAGCGGCAAAACAGAAATTTATATTCATTTGATTGCGCAAACTTTGGCTCAAGGGAAGAATGCTTTGTTTTTAATGCCAGAAATTTCTCTCACACCGCAGATTGAAGCGCGTTTAAAGAAAATTTTTGGGCAAAAAGTAGGAATATGGCATAGCAAAATCACACAACGCAAAAAACAAGAGATGCTCCTTAAGCTTGCACAAGGTCAGATACGCGTTATCGCAGGTGCAAGAAGTGCATTATTTTTGCCTATATTCTCTTTAGGGTTGGTCATAGTCGATGAAGAACATGATGATGCGTATAAGTCCCAAACACGCCCACGATACAATGCACGCGATGTAGCACTTTATCTTGGTGCGAAAAATGAGGTTAAAATTGTTTTGGGGTCAGCTACCCCTAGCCTCAATAGTTATTATCGTGCTACAAATGATAAAAATATGTATCGTTTGAAGGGGCAGTATTTTAACGCGCATAAAACTTTTACTTTTGAATCTCCTCATTTGCCTACAGATTTGTATCAGAATGATTGGGGATTGAGTGCGTCTTTGGTGTCAAAAATGCAGAAAGTTTTGGATAGGCAGGAGCAAATTATTGTTTTTTTACCCACACGCGCTAATTATAAAATGCTTTTGTGTGAAAAATGTGGAGAAGGGATAAAATGTGAATTTTGTGCAGTAAATATGAGTTTACATACGGATAAAAATGCTCTTATATGCCATTATTGCCATTGGAGTAAGCCTATAATGAGCGTGTGTCCGCATTGTCTTTCTCCCACATTGCGTTCATTGCGTATTGGCACGGCTGAAGTTGCAAAATATTTGTGTGAGATTTTTCCAAAAAAGCGGATTGAAGTCTTTGATAGGGATCATATCACTACACATTGTAAGCTTACAAGAGTTCTTGAAGATTTTAATAACGGCGAGATTGATATTTTAGTAGGCACACAAATGCTAAGTAAGGGACATGATTATCATAAAGTGAATCTTGCTGTGATTTTAGGGATTGATTATATTTTAGGGGCGAGTGATTATCGTGGTAGCGAACGAGCTTTAAGTCTAATGTATCAGATTGCGGGGCGTAGCGGACGAAAACATCATGGTGAAGTGTATATTCAAAGTGCTAAGAGTGATTTTTTAGAGAAATTTATAGCAGATTATGAAATTTTTTTGCGTTATGAATTATCCACACGCCCGAAGCTTTACCCTCCTTATATGCGATTGGCAAACATTACTTTTGCGCATCATATTGAATCTAGAGCTTCTCAAGCTCTTTATCAATCTCTTGAGATTCTGCAAAGAAAGCCGCATAGTGAGGTTGAGATTGTCGGTCATTCCCGAGCGATGATTCAGAGATTATACGGGAAGTTTCGTTTTGTCCTTTTACTCCGCTCTCATTCTCCTCGCGCACTTCTTGATACATTGCATTATTTTATCTCCCAAAGTCCTCTAGAGCTACAAAGAATCTACGAAATTGATATTGACCCTTTAAATGTGTTGTGAAAGTATATTTGGTTTTTTAGGTTACTTTTAGATACAATTTAAGATGTTATTATCATCAGGGAGGAAGTTATGAAAATCGCTCTAAAGTGTCAATCCCCGCTATTGGAGAGTAGCTTGACAATGTTTTTAAGAGATCATATTGTGTGCGAAGAAGAATGCGATTTTGTTATCAGCGATGAGCTTATAGAGAGTAATAAGGCAGTGTGTTTGATAAATGATAGAGAAGATTCTCATATCCGCAAACCTTTCACAAAAGAAAGTTTGCTTGAAGATTTACATCGATTTTACGAAACAATTACGCTCAACCCTCCTTTGAAAAATACACTTGAAGTATCGTCTGCTCAAGAATCTTTGCAAGATTTTGTGCCTCTAATGTCTCCACCAAATTATCCGCATAGTGAGCATACACAAGATTTGCAAGAGCAGATTCAGAAGCTTGCTCAAGAGTTTGCCCAAAAAGTGATTGCATTAGTTCAGAATCCTTCATACAAATGATAGACACAGGCAATGAATTTTAAAATCACGACAGGTATATTAAAGAATCTTCCTTTAACGCTTAATCCAAATCCCTCCACGCGTCCCACAAAGTCCATTGTGAGGCAATCATGCTTTAATACTATTGGTTCAGAAATTATCGAAAGTGTGTTTATTGAGGGCTTTGGTGGTTGTGGCTCAATGGGGATTGAAGCTCTTTCGCGTGGAGCAAGCAGGGCGGTATTTTTTGAAAAAGACGCTTTTGCCTATGAGATTCTTTTAGAGAATCTTGCACTTGCCAACAAAAGAGAATCTTCCCTTGTCTTTCAGGCTTATAATGCTGATTTTTTCACTGCCTTTTGGAATCTCCAAAAGGCAATTCTGTCTGCACACAATGTGATTTTATACCTTGACCCACCTTTTTGTATTCGTAAAGGAATGGAGGATATTTATGAACAATGCTTTACATTCATACAAAGTTTGGAACAAGGTTTTGTGAATTTAATTGTTTTTGAACATTGGAGTGAGTATAATATACCTCATTTTATTGGAGATTTTGCTTTGTATAAAACGCGCAAGTTTGGCAAAACAACTCTCACTTATTATTTACTAAAGGACGCATAATGGCAGAAGAAGAAAAAGCAGCCGAGAAGAGTAGCGGAGAAAAAAAGAGTAAAGCAATTTTATTTGTTGTGATAGGAATCGTTTTTGTTTTGTTGTTGTTGATAGGGATTTTAGTCGCTGTGATGCTTGGAGGAGGTGGAGATGAAGAGGCTCATAATGAAGCTCAAGTCGAAGTCGTGCAAGAGCAGCAAGCTCCTACTCAACAAGCAGCGAAAATTATTGTAGGTAACACCGTTACAGCAAGAAGTTCTGATCGTTTGAAACCCGGACCTATTTATCCTATCCCCACAGATTTTACGGTGAATCTGATGACGCAGACAGGCAAACGATACCTTAAAACAAGTATCAGTCTTGAGATTGATAAGCCCGAGACTGAACCAGAGATCACAACAAAATTGCCTATCATCACTGATACGATTATTGAGATTCTCTCATCAAAATCACTTGAAGATGTTTCTACAGCAAAAGGTAAGAATCGTGTTAAAGATGAGATTGTCAAGCGCATTAATGAATTTTTACTTGATGGGCAAGTAAGAGATTTATTCTTTACACAATTTGTTGTGAGCTAAGTTGATAGGTATTGATATTGTCCAAATCGCTCGTATGGAGCGATTGATAAAAAGATTTGGTGAAAGAGGGCTTCATCGCTTTCTTTCACTAGATGAAATCGCGCTTTGTATGCGTTATCCTGAAGATGCACAAACATATCGAACATATCAAAATTCGCATAATGAGAATCTACAATCACATGCTGTTTTATCTCCCACTTTTATAGATAGTTTGTTCCATACAGATAGAATCAATGTCGCTCGTGTCGCTGGATTTTGGGCTGCAAAAGAGGCATTTTCAAAAGCTTTGGGTGTGGGTATCGGGTATGAATTAGGGTTTTTGGATATGATTGTTACTAAAGATTCGAAAAATGCTCCACACATCACGCTCACAAAATCCAAACAAACTTATTTTAAAATCAAACAAAGTGCATTAAGCATTACTCATGACGGAGGGTTTGTCATTGCTGCTGTGATATGTCTATGAGTTTTACAGAATCTTGACAAAGATTCTGTAAAATTTAGAAAGTTATTGCCCTTGCAATGTTTCCTCAAGGATTGATTGAGCGACAGGAGCATCTTTAGGATCGACAAAGAAAAAGATTTCTACGCGATTATTTTTCGCACGATTTACAAGACTATCGTTGGGCACAATAGGCTGATGTTGTCCGTAACCTGAAAATGAAATTTTGTCCGCAGATATGCCATTTTTGATCAAATGTTTCATCACAGTTAGGCTTCTTGCTGATGAAAGCTCATAGTTATCCTTATAACGCGATCCAATAGGCAAAGCAGAATCATCTGTGAAGCCTCTCACATCAATTTTGACATAGTCTGGGAGTTTTTTGATGATGGCAGTGATGCGTTGTAAATATAAAAATACATCACTATCGGTGATTTCTGCACTTCCTGCTTCAAAGAAGAGATTGGAAGGCAGGCGTAAAGACATACCCATTTCCATCTGTTCGAGAATCCCACCTTCTTCTGCCATTTGTTCAATATCAGCTGTCGTAACCGAAGAGTTGAGCGTTTGCGCTCCACTTTCGCTTTCAATTTCAGTCTCACTTATGTCTTCTTCATTTGTAGGAAGTGGGGCGGTGAGTGTGAAATCAAAAATCTTGACAAATTCTGTTTTGACTGCTTCAGCATCTGATTCACTTGTCGATGAAATCGCCCAAAGCGCAATAAAGAGCGCAAGTAGAAGTGAAAGGAAGTCCGCATAAGGGACAGCCCATTTTTCTCCTGCAGGGCATTCTGGACATTTTTTCTTTTTAGACATTTTGATTGCTCTTATTCAAATTGTGAGACTTTTGGCTCACCCGGTGGGATAAATCCTAATAGTTTCTCTTCAAGGTTACGAGGGTTATCACCATTGGCGATACCTACCACACCCTCTAAAACGATTGTTTTTTCTTTCATAATTTCTTTGGATTTTGCAATCATTTTGTGTCCCCATGGACCAAATAGCGCATAAGAACAGAAAATCCCTGTAACCGTTGCGGTAAATGCTCCCGAAATACCAGCAGCCATTGCTTTTGGGTCATCAAGTAATTGTAAGGCAAGAATAAGCCCGCAAACCGCTCCGACAAGCCCCATAGTAGGACATGTTTCAGCGTATAATATCCAAAAGTGAGCCGAGCCATGATAGTATTCTTCCAAAGATTCTATTTGCACTTCCATATCTTCACGCACCGCACCTGCATCTCTTCCGTCAATAATCATTGAAAGTGCTTGACGCATAAAATCATCTTCAATCTGTGCTGCTTTTCCTTCGAGCGAAAGCACCCCATCTTTTCTTGCTAAAGTTGAGAGTTCAACAAGTGTGCGTATGGTTTCATTATAATTAACGCCCGTTGAACCAAAGATAATTTTTATTTCTTTAAGTGCGCCCTTGATGTGTGAGCCATGTGTAGCTGCTACAGCTGCAGCACCAGCAGTAGGGATAATAATGATGAGTGAGCTAAGGTGGATAAGATGTAAAGGGTTACCACCTTCCAAAATATCGCCTACTGAAATACTTGCAATAGCTCCTATAAGTCCCAAAATAGATGTTAAATCCATTATGCACCTCTCTAAATATTATTTAAACAAAAAGCAAAAAACATTCCTTCCTTGCGGATTATGCACTCAAATGTTTAATCCAAAATTGCACATTTGTTTGTTCATCATGAAGATTTGTAGGAATCCCATGACCGGGATAAATGATTTTGTTTGGATTGTTGGGTATTGCTTGAAAACGTATCAGAGAATCAAGCATATCTTGAGTGCTTGAATAGGGAAAATCACTGCGCCCAATAGAACGATGGAAGATAAAATCCCCGCTAAAAAAATTGTCTTGAATCTCAACCATAGAGCAGCCCGGCGTATGTCCGGGAAAATGATAGAATCTTACCTTGACACCTTCAAAATCCATATCTTGAATTGTTTTATCGCATTCGACCATGATGTCAGCCTTGCTAGGTAATACTCCTGTGCCAAAGCAATCAGATTCTAACATAAAACAATCAAGTTTAGGACATACGAGAGGTGTGTGAGGAAAATATTCTTTTAAAGCGGCATTACTCCATATATGATCAAAATGCCCGTGTGTGTTGAGGATTGCAAGAGGATGAGGAGCGTTTTGGATTACCCATTGTGTCGCTCCCATTCCTGCATCAATGATAATTTCCCCTTGGGGAAATTTGCAAATATAACAATTTGTTTGATATTCGCCAAAAGCTTGAGATAAAATTTCCACGAGAATCTTATCTTTTTGAGAATTGTGGGCTTCGGCGAGCTTTGCGCTTACCATATTTTTTACGTTCAACAACTCTTGAATCTCGAGTAAGGAGACCTTTTGGCTTGAGAATTGCTCTAAAGGCAATATCGTAGTTATTTAACGCTTTAGAAATACCATGTCGCAATGCTTCAGCTTGTGCAGAATAACCTCCACCAAAAGTTACGGCATTAATATCAACTGATTTTTCTTGTTTTGTAAGAATCAAAGGTTGCATAACTTTCATTTTAATTGCTTCGTGCCCACCAAGCCATTCATTAAGGCTTTGCCCGTTAATAGTGAGTTTGCCACTGCCATTATTGAGCCAAACTTTTGCGATTGCTGTTTTTCTTTTTCCTGTTGCATAAACTTTTGCCATACTTTATCCCTTATTTTGAACTTTTGGAGACTTGCGCACTATGAGGATGTTCGCTGCCTCTATATACTTTGAGTTTTTTAAGCATTGCTCGACCAAGTTTGTTCTTAGGTAACATACCTCGCACTGCAAGGTGATAGAGTTTTTCGGGATTCTTATCCAGCATTTCTTGCAATGTTTTGCTTTTGGTGCTACCAAAATATCCTGAATGCGTAAAGTATTCTTTATCTTGAAGTTTCATACCTGAAAACTTGACTTCAGCAGCGTTAATTACTACGACAAAATCACCACAATCAATATGAGGGGTGAAACAAGGTTTATGTTTGCCACGCAAAAGTGTAGCAATTTGGGCAATCAAGCGACCAAAAGTTTGACCTTTTGCATCTAGCACAACCCATTGGCGATTAATATCGCTTTCTGTGGCTATTTTTGTTAATTCCATTGTTTTTCCTTACGAATTTAAAAGTTGATCCAAAGATGCAGATTCTAAATCAATTTATCTTAAATATCCATTAAGTTAAGTAAATTTTAATATTAATATAGAATCTAGCCTAAAATTTGAAATTTTTCTAAAAATGCTTGATCAATATCTTTTAATAGCCCCTTTTCTTGTAACGATTCAATCACTGCTGGGGTGCAGTTCGTTTCTTTAGGCCATTCTCGTAAATGTCCATCGCATTGGTTTTTATCAGTCGCGTCAATAAAAATGAGATTCTGTATAATGACTATATCACGCTTAGCATCAATGTGATTGACAATGCGCCAAGTGAGCATATAAGGGTTTGATAAGTCATTTTTATCAGAATCAACCAAGATGATAATACTCATTGCGTTTTGCACAGAATCAAATTTATTAGGATTAGCACGAATGTAGGTAGTGAGACTATCTTGTTTTTCTACGGCAATAATGCTTATAGGATTAGATGTGTGTGCAAAGTATTGTTTGAGGGCTTTAGCTTGAGGCATACAGGGGGCAAAAAGTTCCCATAGTTTTTTATCATCATAATGAATAAAATCAAGCTTTTGCATAGGTGTGATTGCTTCAACACCTAGTTTGCCTCCTGTGCCATAATGTGGGCTTGAATGATCAAGCGCATCGCAAATGCCTTCTGTGATAAGAAGAGATTGAGGAGAAAATCGTTCAAGAATATAATTGCCCAATGCCTCGTAATCAGCTAAATCTGGCGCATCTTCACCCACAAAGATAGCATGTTTGACAAAGCTCATTTGTCCCACACCCCAAAAATTGTGCATAATTTGTTTGCTGTGTGAGGGATAATCAGACTTAACTTTAGCAAAAATAAGGTTATGAAATACGCCATTTTCAGGCATATGATAATCTATTAACCCATGTGCTGTCATTTTTAAGAGTGGTAAAAACACGCGTTCTGTCAAATATCCCATATATTTGTCTTCTAAAGGTGGTTTTCCAACAACGGTAGCAGGGTAAATAGGCTTTTTACGCATTGTAATAGCACTCACTTCAAGCACCGGATAAGGTTCAATAGGCGTATAGAATCCTGTATGATCTCCAAAAGGTCCTTCATCACGCATTTGACTGGGATCTACCCAACCTTCAATCACAATATCGACATCACTGGGTACATAAAGAGGATTGGTGATACAACGCGAAAGTTTGGGTCTTTTGCCGCGTATGAATCCATAAAGCATCAGCTCGAAAATACCCATTGGCAACGGAGCTTGCCCACACCAAATATATAAAGGGTCTCCACCCAACGCAATGCTTACAGGCATCTTTTTCCCGGCTTTTTTGTATTTGAGGAAGAAATGTTGTGAATCTTTATGTATTTGCCAATGCAAACCTAAATGATTGCGGTCATAAACTTGTAAGCGATACATTCCTAGATTCTTTTTTTTGCCATTGAGGCTTTGTGTATAGACTTGCCCCATTGTGATAAATGCTCCCCCATCATGCTCCCAAGTCGTGAGTATGGGTAGATCAAAAAGATTAATCTGTGAATCTTGCAAGATAACTTCTTGACAAGCCCCTCTTTTTTTTGTGTATTTGGGAAAAATATGACGCAAAGCAAGCACATCTTTGAATTTTTGATAAGCATCTTTGAGATTTTTTGGGGGAGTAAAACGCAAAAGATTCTCTATGCGCTTTGTGATATGAGGGATAGGCTGTGTGAGTAAAAGATTTAATCTCGAATAAGAGCCAAATACATTCATTAAAACAGGTGTATCAAATGTTTGATTGCGTTTTGCACAAATAGGGCGAGTGAATAAAAGAGCTTTGCTGTGAGGCTTCTTGACTTCTAAATAAGCAAGGTGAGGAATTTGTAAATCAATATCTAAAGGCTCATCAATAATAGTAATTTCATCGTATTCTTTGAGGTATTCAATCAGTGAGTGAGAATCAAAATTCATTTAATCTCCAAAATATAACTATAGACTAATATACAAAAACACAGAATCTGCGTGGTTCGCTCTGATTCTGTGTTTCAAGATTCTAAAAATTAAAGAAATTTTAGAAATGTAAAGCTACAAGCCCTTGAATGCTGTGCATTGTTTGGCTTCGAGATGTAGCGTCATAGTCGGGAGCTTGATAAGTATAAAGCACACCAAGAGAAACAGGAATAAAGTTGATTTTAAGCTTTAAACCAACATTATAAGCCATAGTGTCTTTAAAATATTTATTAAAGCTTGAATAATTCACACCAATATAAGGTGTTAGTCGTGCAACGAAAAGCCCGATGTTATATCCCACAGACAAACCATATTGGGTGTTTGAATAGTTGCTGCTATTCCATTTGTTGTAATCGTATTTGACTTGAGGAGCTACGACAACATTAAATGCTCCCAACCATACTCTTGCAAAACCACCATAATTTGTCGCATCATCACCCGTATCTTTTAGCTTTGTGATACCGCCAGCAAAACCAATTTCTGGGCTGACCTCAAGTCCTGCAACACTCATTGCATTAACTGAACTGATTCCGAAAACTGCACTCATAAGCATCATTAGTAGATATTTTTTCATAAAGCAAACTCCTTAACATTTGATGAAACTGAGCGGTGATTATAACTAAAAATTTACGAAATTGCAAAATAACCTAATATTGTGAAACAATTTTACAAAATAGCATTTTATGTCTCTAAAGTAAGCGGTTTGATTTGCATTCAGAAGGGGAATTTGGATAGAATCTAAAATGATACACAAAGTGCTGACACTTAAACTATAAGGTAAAGGGGACAGAATGACAATCAATGATTCAAGAATGTATTTTAATCGTGAAATTTCATGGTTAAAGTTTAACACACGCGTGCTTAATGAGGCAAAAAACACTAATATTCCACTTTTGGAGCGTTTGAAGTTCATCGCCATTTATGGAACAAATCTTGATGAATTTTATATGATTCGTGTAGCAGGGTTAAAACGACTTTATGCAAGTGGTATTACAGAAGTGGGTGCTGATAAACTTACTCCTTTGCAACAGCTTAAATATATTCGCGAACATTTAGACAAAGAAAAACAAACTCTTGAGGCGATTTTTAATGAAATTAAAACCGGACTTGCTAAAGAGGGTATGTTTATCAAGCAAGTAAGTGATTTGAATGCTCAACAAAAAAAGCATCTAAGAGAATATTTTTTAAATTACCTTTATCCTGTTATCGTGCCTGTTGTAGTAGATTCTACACACCCATTTCCGCATTTAAATAATCTAAGCTTTGCGATTGCGCTTAAACTTAAAAACACACAAGACGGAGGCGTTAAATTTGCAATGGTGAGAATCTCGCGAATGTTGCCGCGATTTGTAGAGGTAGAAAGTGGTGTGTTTGTCCCGGTAGAATGTGTTGTGGGCGAATTTGCTAATGAGCTTTTTAGTGGGTTTGAGATTATCAGTTATGTCCCTTTCAGAATCACTAGAAATGCGGACATAGAAATCGAGGAAGAGGAAGCTGATGATTTTATTGAAATTATGAGTGAAGGATTAAAAACTCGTAGAAAGGGAGAGATTGTCCGACTCGAGATAGGGCAAAGCAAGGATAATAGTTTTTTGAATGCTATTAATACCTATTTAAATGTTGATTCTAAAGATATTTATATTTATACGATGCCATTAAATTTAAGTGGTTTGTGGGAATTGGTAGGCAGTAAGGCTCATGCTCATTTGACTACACCGCCTTTTAATCCTAAGACACTTCCCCCTCTCCATGATGCTGTGGATTTATTTTCAACGATTGAAAACCATGATGTAATGTTGTTCCACCCTTATGAAAGTTTCGATCCAGTGGTGAATTTTATTCAAAATGCGGCTAAAGATCCCGATGTGCTTTCGATACGAATGACACTTTATCGTGTGGGAAAAAATTCACCTATTGTTAAGGCTTTAATTCAAGCAGCCGAAAATAACAAACAAGTTACAGCATTGGTAGAATTAAAAGCGCGTTTTGATGAGGAAAATAATTTACATTGGGCGCATTCTTTAGAATCTGCGGGAGCACATGTTATTTACGGTGTGCCGGGGCTAAAGGTGCATGCTAAAATCGCGCTTGTGATTAAAAAGATAGGAAACACACTGAAAGAATATGTCCATCTTAGCACAGGGAATTACAATCCTAGCACAGCTAAAATTTATACAGATGTTTCTTTGCTGACTTCTAATCATGATTTTGCCAAAGATGCGATTAAGTTGTTTCATAGTCTTTCTACGGGTTCATCGTATCGCACTAAGCTTGATAGTCTTTATATTGCACCTACACAAATTAAGCTTAAAATCCTTGAATTGATTGATAATGAGACAAAAATGGGAGCTGAAGGGCGAATCATCATGAAAGCCAATGCGTTTGTTGATATTGATGTGATTAAGGCTTTATATAAAGCATCGACTGCAGGCGTGAAGATTGATTTGATTGTGCGAGGTGTGTGCTGTTTGAGACCGGGTGTCAAAGGCGTGAGTGAAAATATCCGAGTGTTTTCAATCGTTGGCAAATATCTTGAACATGCTAGAATCTATCATTTTAAGCACGATAAAGTTGGTATCTATTTCGCTTCAGCAGACATTATGCCTAGAAATTTGGAGCGGCGTGTGGAGATTCTCACACCGAGTTTGAATGCCCAAATGAGCCAACGACTAATGGATATTTTACAAATGCAATTAAAAGACAATGTGCAAATGTATGAGCTTCATAGTAATGGTGAATATCAAAAGGTCGCATCTAAAGAAAAGGCTTTTAGCTCACAAATTGCCTATGAAGACTATGTCAATGGTATTTATAGTGATTCTGTAGAAAATGAAGAGGCTATCAAGGCAAAAAAACTTGCTAAAAGAATGTTGAGAGAGAGCTAAGAAAGTCTTAAGGCAATGATTATTGCCTTAAAGGATTAAAACCCAAAACTAAATTGCAGACGCACTATGTGGCTGCTATTTTTGGGTTCATAAATCGCCACACTATCACCTGTTACTATGCTTTGTGTTCTCATAGGATTTGCCGCACCAACATTCCAATATTCATAGACAAGATACACACCTCTTCGATTAGAATCTTTTAGATAAGTTGCTCCTAGCAAAGCATTAATCCCAAAGCCATTTTTTTGAATTGTATGATAATCATCAGTAAATCCGTAATTAGACGCGGCTGTAAAGTGATTCCCTAATATAAAATAACGATAGCCAAGCAAGAAATTTAATGCCATAGATTTTTGAGCAGGGAGTCTGACTTCACCTTCAAGCTCTAGGGGGACATACAAATAACCTTGCAATCGATTGGCTGACATAAATTCATTGCGATTGAGAAAATAACCTATACCACTTTGAAAATAGAGTTTTGCATTATCTTGATGAAAAGGCTTGAGAAGGTCATATCCTGCTTTTAAATCAATATTCCCTGTGAAAACACCATCTAGATTTTGGACAGCCTCTCCATTACGATCGGAATTATCCGTATCAAGAATGCTTCCTGTATAAATACCTAAACCATAACTTGCTTCCAAAATCCCTTCTAGTTTGAAACCTCTTGTTGCATAGCCAAGATTCCCTACAAAACTTAAACGAGCAGTATTGATACTCATTATAGAACCCCCATTTTCATCTTGTTCGGAGTAGTTATACCAACCGATGGAGACACCTAAGGATTTGTAAAAATTCTCTTTAAGCACATCATTTCCCCAAAGCCATAATGGCAATAAGCTTATCATAAAAATTTTGCGCATATTTCCTCCTTAGAATCCAAACCCAAATCGCATACCTATATAAGTCGTATGACTTTTAGGGTAATACACTTCGTTTGATGTGTTAGGTTTTGCACCGGGCATAACAGTGTCAGCTATGGTAGTGATCGTAGTTTTTTGGGAGGCATTAAGGTTCGCATACCGAAATATCATCGTTGCAAAGAAAAAATATTTTTGTGAGAGTTGGTAAGTAAAGCCTAGATTTGCTCTAAGTGCATACCCTCCGTTGATAGGGAGTTGCTTTGTCTCTTGTATTTCACCTTGAATCCCAATAGCACTTTGCAGTTGCAAATCATAGCTTGCAAGGTATTCTAAACCCCATTTGCCTTTGATAAGATTGCCTTTAATTTCCAAAGGAAGATAGGTGTTGACAACTATTGCCGTAACGGGAATATTAACAGCACCTATAGCAAAGTTATTAATGACTAGACCCGTCCCTAGATACAGGGGATGATCTTTTGGGCTTGAGATGAGATTATACCCAATGTGTATAATCATATCACTTACAATATTTCCCCCACCTTTGGGAGTAGGGAGATCAGTAAATGATTGGATACCAACCAAAGGGAGTCCATTTGATAGTTTGTTGGGGCTTGAACCTATCTGAACATCATAACCAAGCTCCATTTGATTGGTAAAAGTGTATCCGCCGTCTATATACAATGAAGCAAATACGCTTTGTGAGCGAGATTGCCCAGCTTGATGCACCAAATCCGCAATGCCGATACCTGCGCGCCCAAACCACCCATGCTTTAGAGTATCATTACCATAGAGTGCGATCATGCAAAGGCTTAGGAATATCAGAATCTTCTTCATACCCCACCCCTTTTTTTTACAGATTCTAAAGATTTTTTATTGAGATATTTTCATTATAAAGTATGAATTATATCTTAATTTTAAATAAATTTGAAATGGGCTTTTAGGATAATTAAGACAGAGAACAAAGAAAATCTAAGTTTCAAAGAGGAAATTAAAGTTTTTTTGATATAATGGCGAGTTTCTCTTTGAGAATCTTAAATCTTTTAAAAATATTTAACTTCTCATTTTTTGGATAATTTAATGTTTAGGTCGGGAGCGTAATCTAATGGGAATAACCACTATTCTTTTTGTTGTGCAAATTATTTTAGCCGTGATGATAACAATTGTCGTGCTTTTGCAAAAAAGTTCAAGCATAGGGCTTGGTGCTTATAGTGGAAGTAATGAATCTGTATTTGGCGCAAAGGGACCCGCAGGTTTTATGGCAAAATTTACTATGGCATTGGGTTTGATTGTTGTGTGTAATACTATTGCTTTAGGTTATTTTTATAATCAAGCAAGCAGTAAAAGCGTTATCGATTCTGTTCAGTTGCCTCAATCGGATATTCCAAACGCTCCAGATTCTCCTTTAGGTGCAGGTAATACAGAATCCGATGCAAGTGCATTTATTGTCGATGAGAATGCCGCCCCATCAGCCCCTATTTTTGATGCAGAAGGAAAATAAGATGCTTGCAGAAATTTATCAAAACGCTAAAACTCATATGGACAAAACAATAGAATCTTTGAGACGAGATTTTGGCACACTTCGCAGTGGTAAAGTCAGCGTAACGATTTTGGATAATATACGCGTGGATTACTATGGCACGCCCACACCTCTTAATCAAGTGGGTTCAGTAATCGCTCAAGATGCGACAACGATTGTTATCACGCCTTGGGAAAAACCTTTGATCAAAGAGATTGAAAAAAGCATTCAAGAGGCAAATATCGGTGTCAATCCTAACAGCGATAGTGAATGTATAAAATTATTTTTTCCTCCAATGACTCAAGAGCAACGCAAGGAAATTGCTAAGAATGCTAAGTCAATGGGTGAAAAGGCTAAAGTAGCGATTCGTAATATCCGACAAGAGGCAAACAATGCAATCAAAAAATTAGAAAAAGATAAATCAATCACAGAAGACGAAAGCAAAAAGGCTCATGATGAGATTCAAAAATACACTGATGAATATGTTAAAAAGTCCGATGAGATGGTCAAACACAAAGAAGAAGAAGTGATGAAGGTATAAAATGAGTGAATTAATTGGTGTTTATGCACAAGATCACATTTATGATCTTTGCACATCAGATGAGCTAGGTATAAAGGGTGAAGCTATCTATTTTGATAATTCTACCCACGCACTTTCAATTATCAGACATTCTTGTGCGCATTTGATGGCTCAAGCGATTAAAGAAATCTATCCTGAAGCGCAATTTTTTGTAGGTCCTGTGGTTGATGAAGGATTCTATTATGATTTTAAGGTCCATAGCAAAATAGGCGAGGAGGATTTGCCTCGTATTGAAGAAAAGATGCGGGAAATTGCACAAAAAGCTTATCCTATCACCAAAAGAACGCTTTTGCGACAAGAAGCTCAAGAGATATTTAAAGACGATGAATTAAAACAAGCAGTTATGAGTAGAATCAATGATGATAAGTTGAGTGTCTATACTCAAGGAGATTTTGAGGATTTGTGTCGAGGACCGCATTTACCCAATACAAAATTTTTGCAGCATTTTAAGCTCACAAAGATTGCAGGAGCATATTTAGGGGGTGATGAAAAAGCTCAAATGCTCACAAGAATCTATGGTATTGCCTTTGCAAATAAAGAAAGTCTCAAAGCATATCTTTTCCAGCTCGAAGAGGCTAAAAAGCGTGATCATCGTAAGGTAGGGCAAGAAATGGGGCTTTTTGGTTTCGATGAAGAAATTGGAGCAGGCTTACCCCTATGGCTACCTAAAGGTGCAAGACTCAGACGCAATCTTGAGAATCTTCTCACAAAAGCTTTGATTGTTCGTCATTATGAACCTGTCCGAGCTCCAGAGATTCTTAAAAGTGATGTGTGGAAAAAAAGTGGGCATTACGCAAATTATAAAGAAAATATGTATTTTACAATTATTGATGAGCAAGAATATGGTATTAAACCTATGAATTGTGTAGGACATATTAAGGTTTATCAAAGTGCGATGCGAAGCTATAGGGATTTGCCTTTGAGATTCTATGAATATGGCGTGGTGCATCGGCACGAAAAAAGTGGTGTGTTGCATGGACTTTTACGCGTGCGTGAATTTACACAAGATGATGCGCATATTTTTTGCACTTTTGCACAAATTAAGCAAGAGATTAATCATATCATTGAATTTACTAAAAGCATTATGAATGCCTTTGGATTCTCTTACGAAATGGAGCTTTCTACGCGTCCTGAAAAATCTATAGGCAGTGATGAAAAATGGGAAAGTGCAACCTCAGCTCTCAAAGAAGCATTAGATGAGAATCACATTTCTTATCAGATTGATGAGGGCGGGGGTGCATTTTATGGACCTAAAATCGACATTAAGATTACCGATGCTATTGGGCGTAAATGGCAGTGTGGCACGGTGCAGATTGATATGAATCTCCCCGAACGTTTTGAGCTTGCTTATACAGATGAACACAATGCACAGGTGCAACCTGTAATGATTCATCGTGCGATTTTAGGTTCATTTGAGAGATTTATTGCTATACTCACAGAACATTTTGGCGGAGAATTTCCATTATTTATCGCTCCTACGCAGGCTATCCTTATCCCTATAGGCGAAGCTCAGCTATCTTATGCAAGAGCCTTGCGTGAAAAGATTCTTGCTCAAAGTGATGCGTATGTAGAGATTCTTGATAAAAATGAAACATTAGGCAAGAGAATTCGTGATGCTGAAAAGCAACGAGTGCCTTTGATTGTCGTGCTTGGTAATAAAGAAGTTGAAAGCAAAGTGCTTGCTATTCGAGATAGGCGGGAGAAAAAACAATACGAACTCCCTGAAGATGAGTTGATTCAGATGTTAAAACAAAAAATAGGAGAGGTTCATTTTTGAGCAAAGAAGAAGTGTTACTCAATGAGGAGATAGATTTAAAAGAAGTGCGTTGTGTGGGAGATGATGGCGAGGTATATGGTATTATCTCTTCCAAAGAAGCTTTGAGTTTAGCGGTCAAACAAGGATTGGATTTGGTGTTGATTTCAGCGACTGCCAAACCACCCGTGTGTAAAATAATGGATTATGGAAAGTTCCGTTATCAAACTGAAAAGAGGCAAAAAGAAGCTCGTAAAAAACAAAAACAAATTGAAGTAAAAGAAATCAAGCTCTCTACACAGATTGCTCAAAATGATATTAATTATAAAGTGAAACACGCTATTGAGTTTTTAGAATCTGGCAAGCATGTCAAGTTTAAAGTGTTTCTCAAACAGCGTGAATTGAATATTCCGCAAGCAGGAATGGAGACTCTTAGAAAAGTAGCAGAGATGCTTGAGGACATTGCAGTAGCAGAAAAAGAGCCTAAATTAGAGGGCAAACATCTTAATGTCCTTTATGTCCCTAAGAAAAAATAATCGCAAAGCCTTTTATGGTTTAGCTTAATCTTATGAAAGGAGTGATAATGCCAAAGATGAAAACTAATCGTGGTGCAGCTAAGCGTTTTAAATTGAAGAAAAATGCAATTAAACGCGGGAGTGCTTTTAAAAATCATATTTTGACTAAAAAGTCCCCCCAACGCAAAGCTAATCTGAATGCACCCAAATATGTTCACCGCACAAATGTTGATTCTGTAAAAAGCTTACTTTGTATGCTTTAAGAGAATCTGACTCCCCTTATTAAAGTGATAAGGGTAAGAGAAGCAAAAGCTTACACCTTCAAAAGGTAAAGGAGAAAAAATGAGAGTAAAAACAGGCGTTGTCCGAAGAAGAAGACACAAAAAGATTTTAAAACTTGCTCGAGGTTTTTATAGCGGACGCAGAAAACATTTCCGCAAGGCAAAAGAGCAATTAGAACGCAGTATGTGTTATGCGTTTCGTGATCGTAAGCAGAAAAAACGTGATTTTAGAAAGCTTTGGATTACGCGTATTAATGCCGCGTGCAAAATGAATGGCACAACCTATTCACGATTTATCCACGCGCTTAAGCTTGCAAATATTGAGCTTGATAGAAAGGTTCTTGCTGATATGGCGATGAATGATATTGCAGCGTTTAATCAGATTGTTGCAAGCGTAAAAGATAAAACAAAATAATTTCAAGATTCTGTCATCTTACGGGATAGACAGAATCTATACAAACTCACGACCAATCCTAAACCCACATTAGCATTTGCTTTTATTCATAGTCCAAATTGTTTCATTTTCTCAATCATATCTTTTATTCAATATGTTATAATCTTAAATAATTTTTTTAAAGGAGTATAAATGCAAGATGTTCCACAAATTGCTCAAATGCAAAATGCTTTTTTCCCGCTCGTTGGGGCTTTGATTTTTATTTTGCTGCATTTTTATATCTATAAAGGTTTGGTAAAATCTGTTTCTACTAAGCCTACAATCCGTTTGCTATGGAAAGTTTTTGTCGTGGTTAATATGTTTGGGTGTATTGCGTATTTGTTTTTCCGACAGAATCCTATCATTCCTCAAGCTATCTATTTCTTGCTTTCACTTTCTTTGGGTATGGCTTTTGTGCTGTTTATCGCTACTTTATTGTATCAGTTTTGTTCTCTTTTTATTATGATGATTCGGAGTAAATCTGAAAGAAGTCGCTGGAGACATCGTTCAAAGGTAGGTATTTTTGTATTAAGCCTTGTGATGATTGTTTATGGCACATTTAATGGCATCAAAACACCCGATGTTACTTCTGTGAAGATTGAGTTAGAAGGTTTGACAACACCGATTCGCGCAGTTGTATTGAGTGATCTTCATATTGGAGGCTTGATTGAATCTAATAAAATCAATGAAATTGTCCAAATCGTCAATGACCTTGATGTGGATATGGTTTTTCTTACAGGTGATATTGTCGATGCAAGACTTGCTGATGCAGAAGAGGCTATTGATAAACTCAAAGGGCTTCAAGCAAAAGATGGTATTTTCTATGTGCTAGGCAATCATGAGTATTTTCACGATATTGAAAATATTATCGCTAAGATAGAATCTTTAGGATTCAATGTGCTTATTAATAAAAGTCAAATCGTCAATGATAATGTCAATATCGTAGGGATTGCTGACTTAATGGGCTTTAGAGTAGGGTATCTGATGCCTGATTTTCAAGAGGCATTTTCACAAACTAATCCTGCTTTGCCCACCATTCTTCTTTCTCACCAACCTAAGGTGATTGAATATCTTAGCAACGATGATAAAGTCGATTTGATTTTGAGCGGACATACACACGGAGGGCAAATATTTCCTTTTTCTTTAGCGGTTTTGGTGCAGCAACCTTATCTTTATGGTTTGCATGAGATTCCAAATTTTCTTAAAACCAAAATTTATGTGAATCAAGGCACGGGTTTTTGGGGTCCGCCGATGAGAATTGGAAGCTATCGTGAAATCACACTTTTGGAGCTTACTCCCCTTTCATCAAATCCTTAAAGTATTGCAAGATTCAGAGGAAAAGGCAACTGCTACCCTTTCCTTTTGAATCTATGCCCAAAACTTCGTTTGTTTGAATCTGCTTTGAGGTTAATATTTATACTCGATGTGCAAGGATTTGACAAACATAATATCCCAAGCATTTTGCATCAGCACGCGATAACCCTTTGTGTGTAAAAAATCTATTATTTGGTATTTAGCATCTGTGTAGTTATGTTCTATGGTCATAACACTGAAAGTATATTTATCAAAATCTATGCCGCGCAATACTTCCATTTCACCCCCTTCAACATCTAGGGTCATAAAATCAATATGAAAAACATCTGGATAATGTTGCATAATCTCATTAAATGTCGCTGTCTGCACAGATATGGTTTTTGCTCCTCCAAGTTTGTCTATGCGTTCTTTGTGCGATTGTGTCAAGTTTATCTCTAATGTATCAAGTGCAGAGCAATCAGAATCTGAAGCGACAAGAGTCGTCATACCGATATTTTTAGAAAAAATAGCAAGATTGTAAGTATCGCATTTTCTGTTTTTCTTTAGCGCAGCATAGGTTTGCGGATTTGCTTCAACACAAAATCCACTCCAACCAAGACGCTCAAAAAGATAGCTGTTATTAATGCTTATGCCATCATGCGCACCAATATCAACAAAAAAACCATTTTTCTTTTGACGCAAGATTGAATACGCAAGAGCATCTTGCCCTAATTGCCCTTCAAATCTTTCATTTTGTAAGTTTGAAAGCCATAGCGTGTCAATAAGATATTCTATCCTGTCGATTTTTTCTTCTAATGCGTATTTAGAGTGCTTACTGCGTTGATATATGGGCATACCAAAAAGTTTATATTGCTTTCTTATAATTTTGCCATCAGATAAATATTTTTTATGCGTTGTAAGCACAGGAATGCCACATATTTTCCTTATCTTTTTATTATCTTGAATCTCTTTTGTAACAATGCGCATACAAATCCTTTATTTTATGATGCGAAGCATTCTACACAAAAAAAAAAAAAACGATTCAAGAGGTATTAAAGTGATTTAATTTACTCAAATAAAAGTCTAAAGAGGTTTGTTATAGAGTGAAAAAATGGCAGCTATTCTTGCGTATTTGTAGGGTTTTGTGAGGATTGTTCTTGCTCTACTGCTTGTGAAGTTTGGCTTATCTCATCAGTATTATTTTCTTCTGAATCTTCTTGATGTGTTTCTTGAGATTCTGTGGATTGAGATGTATTTTCTTCATCTTCATCTTTGTCTTTTTTTGCTTTGGATTTGTGTTGCAAGGTTTGGAGAATGTTATTTGAAAAATAACAATCAACATAAATGCGATAATTGAAAGGCTTTTTAGCCTCAAAATGTGGCACAACAATAGCAAATGTTTTTTCTTCTTGGGGTTGAATCTCAATCTCTAGCTTTGTTGAAAAAGACGATTTGGGCAATACGGCATTGATGTATTTTATAAGCGTATTTTTCTCTTCTTCCCGCACTTCATTAGCGGTAATGCGGCATTCATTGATAGCAATTTTACCTTGATGTATGATATTACCAGCGACAAAAAAACCTTTTGTGTATTCCATAGGGTGAGCGGTTGTTATATCGACTTGGATTTTGTAGAAAAATTTTGTCATAGCTAATTGTAATGTGATAGGCGTGCTAAAGATGACACAGATTGAAAGAAAAAAGAAAAAACCAGCGATAAAACGTCTCCCGCGTAATAATAGACCTAAGGTAAAAAATAGAATAAAGCAAAAAAAGATAAGCAATAAGATTCCGAGTTCATAGATTGAAAAATATGAAATCATTTGAAATACGAAATCTTTTAGCTGCTCTTTCAAGTCATTTCCTTGGTCTGTTATTTTTTTGTTCTTGAGGCTTTTTCAGCAAGACCACTTTGTCCCATACGCGATTTGAGTTCTTGATAAACGCGCTCTATGGAGATGTGTTTAAAAGCTAGAGCGACAAGAGTATGATACAGCAAATCTGCACATTCATAAATAATCTCTTTTTCATCGTGATCTTTGAGGGCAAAGCAAAATTCTCCCGCTTCTTCGATAATTTTTTTAGCAATGGTGTTATCGCCTTTTGCAAACAATGAGGCAGTATAAGACACTTCGGGCGAAGCATAATGTTTTTCGCATAAAGAATGATAAAGCTGATCAAGCACATCATAAGTATTGCTCATATCTTTTGTAGGGATTTTTTCATCTTGAGTAATGTGATGAGAGCTAAGACTGCGATAAAAACAGCTGTATGCGCCTGTGTGGCAGGCTACACCTTCTTGCTTAACCAAAAAAAGCAGACTATCATTGTCGCAATCAAGCTTAATACTTATAATTTTTTGGATATGTCCGCTTTGCTCACCCTTTTTCCAGATTCTATTCTTGGATCGAGAAAAATAATGAGCAATATTGCTTTGCAATGTCTCTTGCAATGATTGACGCGAAGAGTAAGCCAACATCAAAACATCTTGCGTCTTTGCATCTTGAGCGATAGTCGGTATCAGTGAGCATTTTTCCCAATCAATTTGATCAAGCACGGATTGCATTAATTATTGTCCTAAAGCAGTATTTTTTTGCTTGGATTTAGAATCCACCCAAATATTAGGCACAGCACCACCGGGAGTAAGGAAAATTTGAGCATCTTTATTTTCTTTGAGTGCTTCATTAAATTTACCTTGTGTCTCGATTTGTCGGAGCTCAAGTAAGCGTTGAGAGAGGCTTTCATTGACAAGGCGGTTTGCCTCACTTTGCCCTTTTGCTTCGATTTCAATCGCATCAGCCTTACCCTTAGCACGCTCACGCAAAGCATTTGCTTCTTCTTTTGCCTTTTGTGCATCTCTTTTGGCTAATTCTACACCTTCGATTCTGATTTTTACTTGTTCGGGCAGGACGATTTCGCGCAATTGAATAGAATCTAATCTCACAGGTTGATTAGGCGTTGAATCAAGCTTATTTTTAAAGCCTGTGTAGATAAGATTCGCGACTTCATCGCGTTTAGTGGGTAACTCTTCAGTGGGATAATTCCCTACCGCACTTCGCACGACATCACGAATCACAGGATTAATAATCTTTTGTTCCCATGAAGTGCCGTATTCTGCGATAGTTGCAGGGACTTTGTCCTTGTAGAGTTGGTATTGCACGGTAAGCTCAATAGAAATTGTCATACCGCTTGTATCCATCACATTGATCGCATCATTGCGTAAAATACTTTGATTTTTGCCAACCGTTCCCATATCCTCACTACGAGAAAAGTTTAGTGTTCGCACTTTTGTATCCACAATGATCACATCTTGAATGATAGGCACAAAGAAATGCAATCCCGGATCAAGAGGTTTGGGGTCATACTTACCTGTGGTAACTTTAATCCCTACTTCACCTGCATTGACGATGACAAAAGGACGCGCTAAAATAAAAATTAATATCAGCAAAATAATAATGCTTAAAACGGCAAGAGATTTGCCATTAGGCATTGAGGGCATAGGAAAAGATTCTATATTGAATCCGTTTTTGTCTTTGTTGTTTCCACCATTATTCCAATTGTTAGGATTCTTTCTGGGAGGCTCTTTATCGGATTTATTTTCTTGAGAATCTTGGTTTTGGTCAAGCTGTGCTCGTTTTTTCTTGAGGTGCTCGTTTAAGTCAATGGGCATAATATTTCTCCTAATTAATATAAGTCAGATAGTGATTGTATTTGGGATTCTCACCATTGACAATTGCAAAAAACGCTTCTTGAAGTTTTTTGGTTATTTCGCCTGCTGTGCCTTTGCCAATACTTCTTGCATCAACTTCTCTAATAGGTGTAATTTCTGCGGCTGTGCCTGTGAAGAATGCTTCATCAGCAATATAGATTTCATCTCTTGTAATATGTCGTTGTTTGAGAGGAATATTCAAATCTTTTGCGATTTCAATTACTGTTGCTTGAGTGATAGATTCTAAAGTGTTGTCATAAGGAGGCGTGATCAATGTGCCATCTCTGACGATAAAAAAGCATTCTCCGCTTCCTTCAGCTACGAATCCATTATCATCTAAGAGCAATGCTTCATCACAACCATAAGCGATTGCCTCGTGTTTTGCCATTTGTGAGTTAAGATAATTTGCCGCTGTTTTTGCTTTACCCATTATTGCTTTAGTCGGATTTCTTACAAAAGAGCTGATTTTTACTTTGATACCATTGGCGATACCTTCAGCCCCGAGATATGCTCCCCATTCCCATGCGGCGATAGCGACATTAACAGGAGCATTCATATGATACAGACCCATTACACCATAACCGAGATAAATAAGAGGACGAATATACACATTACCTTTGTAATCATCTTTGTTGGCTCTTAGAAGCTCAATATGCGCATTTTCAAGCTCTTCTTGTGTATAAGGTGAGTTAATGCAGACAATTTTAGCAGAATTTAAAAGCCTTTTGGTGTGGTCTTTTAGTCTGAAAATTGCTAAACCTTTAGGTGTCATATAGGCTCTTGTGCCTTCAAATACTGCATTACCATAATGCAAGGTATGGCTCAAAATATGTGTTGTTGCCTCTGCCCAAGGCACTAATTTACCATCTTTCCAGATATATTTTGCTTCTTTCATTTATAAACCGCCTTTTTTGAAATTAAAACATACGATTCTATCAAAACTTTTATAATATTAATATTTAAGATATGATGAATAGCGCACTTAAAGCAAACCTTGACTTTTTTGATCCAAAAGCAAATATTGATTGATTTTTTCTTCAAGTTCATTTTCAGCTTTTTCAAGCTCTTTGGCAAGAGTATTGATACCTTGTGTTTCGTAGATTTGAGGGTTGCTTAGAGAATCTTGGAGTGTTTTGATGTGAGATTCTAAGGTTGCAATTTGTAAGGGTAATGATTGCAATGCTCTTTGTTCGTTATAGCTTAGTTTTGTTGGTTTTTTGTCATTTTTGTTTTCGCGTAAAATATCTTTGGGATTCTCATTAGAATCGCTCTTATTGATTTTTTCGGCAATTTTTTGTAATTCGTTTAATGATTCTTGAATGTCTAAATATTGGCTATAAGCAAGATGAGAGGTGCTTACTTTTCCATTTCCTTCAAAAATAAGTAGTTTTTGAGCAAGTTTATCCACAAAATAACGATCGTGGCTGACAAAAATCACACTGCAAGACATACTAAGCAAATATTCTTCGATGATATTAATCGTTTGAATGTCTAAGTCATTTGTCGGCTCATCAAGAAGAAGCACATCGACTTCTTTAGTGAAAAGTAGTGCTAAGGCGACACGATTTTTTTCGCCTCCGCTAAGCGCACCGATTTTTTGATTCAAAAATTCTTTAGGGAATAAAAAGTTTTTTAAATACCCATAAACATGTATATTTTTGTCTTTGACTTGGATATGGTCTCCGCCCATTGGACAAAATGTCTCAAGCAAATCTTTGTCATCATCAAGGATTGCAATGTGTTGATCAAAATATCCTATACGAATGTCTCCGACTTTGATAATGCCTTGATCGGGTTGTTGCTCTCCAAGCAACATCTTTAAAAAACTTGTTTTGCCCGAACCATTTTTGCCCACTATGGCTATTTTTTCATTTTGCAGGATTCTAAGGTTGAGATTTTCAATCAGGCACTTATTACCAATATATTTGCTAAGATTTTGAATGTCAAAAAGGCATTTTTTATTATTTTGCCCCTCTGTGCGGTTAAAGGCTTTTTGTTCTCTTTGAAGCTCAAGCTGCATTTTGCGTAAAACTGACGGATTCTTTTTGGCTTCTTGACGCATCGCTATGAGGCGATTTTTTCTCCCTTCATTGCGTTTGAGACGCGCTTTGACACCTTTTCTCAACCATTCTTCTTCTGTCTTGAGAAGTTTGAGAAGTTTTTGGTGTTGGGTGCTAAGATTCTTAAGAATCAATTCTTTTTGATTCAGATAAGCCAAATAACCTCCTTCAAAGGAACGAATCTTCCCTTCATCAATTTCGACAATACGCGTGGCAATATGGTCAATAAAGTAGCGATCATGGCTAATAAAAATAAGCGTAGTTTTGCTATCAAGAAGAAATTGTTCTAAAAATATCACCATTTGTGCATCAAGGTGATTGGTTGGCTCGTCTAAAAGAAGAATATCTGTGCTTTGCAAAAGTAGTCCTGCAAGAGCAATGCGTTTTTGCTCACCACCGCTCAAAGAGTTTGCCAGTCGATCTTTAAAGGGAAGCAATTCAAAGCGTTGCAGGATTTCGAGGGTTTTTGATTCTAAATCCCAGCCATTATGTTCGTCTAAAAATGCACTGATTTGAGCGTATTCATCGAGAATCTCCTTGCTAGGGTTATTTTCAATAAGCTGTGCAAGGGTTTTTAGTCGCTCATTTGCAATTTTAAGTTCGCCCATACTTTCTTGCAAGACATCATTGACGCAGGCGTTAGGAGGAAAGTAAGGTTTTTGCTCTAAGGAAGTGATTTTGAGATGATTAATGGCGGTTCGTTGCCCCTCGTCAAATTCTAAACTTCCTGCGATGATTTTTAGTAGGCTTGTTTTGCCCGAACCATTTTTGCCCACAAGGGCAATGCGTTCATTTTTGGATACACTCAAGGAGATATGATCTAAAATGATTCTGTGATCATATATTTTGCTTATATCCTGCAGTGAGAGGAGATGTGCCATTGATTAGAATGTGAGCTTTTTTACATCTTCTATCGATAAAAGCGAAAAGTTTGTGTCTTTATTGCGTCTTGATTCTTTTCCTATTTTGAGGATAGCAGCAGGCTTTTGTAATCGCAAATTAGAATCAATGTAAATAAGCTCATACTTTGTATTATTAACAGCACTGAAATATTCGACTTCTTTGTGAAAGACTGTTACATGGTGATACTTGCTTGCAGACATAATTTTGATTTTGAGATCCACACCAAAATCAGCACTATCTGAAAATATAAGAAAATTCTTAATATTTTTTGAGACATATTTATTATAATATTGGTAGATTGAATATTCATTATCTCGCAATTTGGATTTATCAAGTCTTTTGACATGATTGCCTAAAAATGTCATCGCACAAAAGGGGCTACCGATATTGTTTTGCTTAAAAAAGACATTTTTAATCGCCATTGAAGACATACCGAGCTGCCATAATTTATTGTCAATATGTGTAGCGCAAATATCCATTGCGGATTTGGTTTGAGAAATAAGAATCTCATACATTTTATTAAAGACAACTTCAAATTGTTTGAGATTATCCTTAAAGAATTGTTGGGAGAGATTTTTTAGACGATCAATGGTTGATTCGATGACTTTAATATCTGATTCTGCTTTCGTGATGACTGCTCTTGTCTTGCTCTTTTTTTCTTCCAAAAGTTTAATATCACCCTTTTTAGCATCTATCTTAGACTGGATTGAGCGCAGTTCCATTGCACCCACGCGTATTTTATTTTGCATTGCAAGCTTTTTTTCATTGAATGTTTCAATAGCTCGCAAAACGCCTTTATAGTGATATTGCACATCTAGGAAACATTCTTGGAAGATTTTATCAGGTGTGAGATTGGTGTTTGTTTGGAATTGTCGGTAAGCGTATTCAAGCTGTTTGAGTGTCTGCAAATCATCAGCAAAATTATCCATTGTGATATGTCTGTCATTAAAAACTAAGTAATCAACAGCTTTTGTTAAGTAGGGTTTGACAATAAGATAATTGACTTTATATTGTTGTTGTGTAGGGTCATCTTCCATTGTTGCAATTGCATTGAGTGTATTAAACTCATCACGAAAGTAATCTTTGATAGTTTCAGGTATAGGAGTGCTAAGCTGGATACTATTAAGCTTGAGATAATTTGTCTCATTAAAAATTTGTTTGGCAATCGCGGTTCTTGCATCGGCTTCTTTGCTCTTAAGTTCTTCATCAGTATTTGTGCGCCAAAAATCAATTTCGCGTATCAATCCCTCTTCGGGAAAATGCTGATACCTAGAAGCCCTACAATCCGTGATTGTATAGCCCCCGTCATCAAGGCGAAATTCTACGAGCATACCTGTGCTTGGCATCATTCTTTGATCATGCCAACTTGTATTGCGTAGCTCAAAGATTTTTTTTGAAGCATTAACTACAACACCATTTTTTGTTTGAGTTGAGTATCTTAGTATTTTGCCATGCACACCAAACTCCTCAATTGGTTTTATTCAGGTGAAGCAGGTTTATTTACTGCTCCATCACTTTTAAAGTTTTGGATTATAATCAAAAAAATATAAAAAAATGATTATATGAACAAGGCTTTGTGATTTTGTTTGTGTTATAATAACAAATTTATTTTAAAAATGTTTTTATCTCTAAAATCAAGGATTAATCATAAAAAAACTTTATTCGTATATCGCAATCAATATTTTATTAATATTTTTCTCTGTGGCGACAATTATTGGGGATTATGGTGTAGTAGGGGAGTTTGGGATTGCTTTTGCCAATGCTAATATTAATATTTTTGGCTATTTTGCTTATGTGTATTTATTGCTCTTGCTTTATCCTGCATATCGATTCTATAAAAAACCTTCGATAGATTTCAGACGTTTAGAGTTGATTGTTGCGTCTTTATTATTTTTTGTTGCTTTATTGATTCTGCAAGCATTAATTTTTTCTAAGGGTTCTTTTGGCAATAGTCTTGTGCTTTTTTTGAAAGATTATATTGGCTATTTTGGTGTTTGGATATTGGATATACTTTTTGTATTCATTTCTTGGCTTGTTGCAACAGAAAAAAATATTGATTTGTTGAGAAAAAGGGCTCAAAATAAGATTCTCGTTTTAGCTGATCGATTAAAGCATATAAGCATTATGTTTTATCGTTTATGTAAGCATTATGCGAAAGTTTGTTATCAGAAAGTGCGCACATTGACAGAGACTTGGTTTGTCCAAAAACGCGACAATATAAGTGGAGTGATTAATCTAGAAACTCAAGTCCAAGAGAAAACAATCAACGCCCAATACGATTTTAAAGATGTCTTTGTAGAAGAGGTTTTCGATGAGGTTTCTTCTCAAATGCCTCAAGATACAGATTTATCGCACATTTCGCCTGCCCCATCGCATGATTCATCGGAGCAAACTCCATTGGCTACTGATACTCAAACACCCTTACAGACAAACCAAACACAAGCTCAAGTAGATTCTATCTCTTCGCAAGATTTATCAACCAATCAAGACAAATCACAAGAACATACTATGTCTTCTCCATTGAAAATTGTCAAAGCTTCAAAAGAGCAAAAACTTGAAGATTTTCTTAAGAATCAGCTTGCCGAACATCGCGATATGCTTGAGAATCTAAAACTTCAGCAATACACAGCTCTCTCAAGTCCTGCGTTAAAGTCTCATACGCCTAAGATAATCACGCCAAATTCTCGTGTTTTAGATGAACATACTGTGCAAGAAGATACCCAGCAATCAGCTCAACAGACGCAGGTTACAAAAGATATGCCTACCTCTAAACGCCCCTTAAACCCTAATGTGTTTTTGAAATCCACGCCAATTCCCCACGCTCATATCGAAGAAGAGAATCTAAAAGCTGCTCAAAATTTACCTGCTACATTTGATACGCAAAAAACACAAGAAAAACTCGTAGATTCTCAATCTCTTCCTGTAAATCAAGAAAATCAATCCCAATTACAAGTAACACAACCGCCCTTATATCCTCAAAATCCTCAAACGACTCAATCAGATGTATCAATGACTAAACCTGATTCTCAAAGTGATTTACAAAGCTTACAAACACAAACAATTCAAGCCAAGACTCAAGTCTCAACAACAGCTTCAGAATCTGCTATTAAGGTTATAAGCGATTCTGCAACACAACCTCAAGCTGCTTTAACACCATTTCTTGATATTGAGATTCAGGAAGTTTCAGCGACACCACAGACATCAAATAATGAGCGCGGTGATTGGGTTGATACTATTATTCAAGAAATTCAGCCTCAAGATTCTTCTCAAACGCCAAAAAATCGATTTGATTATCCTCCAAATAAACGAGCGTTGGTTACCGAGCTTGATGAAAATGCGGCATTATTACAGAATCTTGACTATGGCAGAAGCGAAAAACCGCTTAATTTTAAGCTCCCTAGCACGAGTTTGTTGAATCAGCCTAATGATGAGAAAAATGAGATTGATGAAAGTGAAATTGATCGCAAGATTGAGGATTTGCTTGCGAAACTTAAAATGTTTCGTATTGATGGGGATATTGCCCGCACTTATTCAGGACCAATTGTTACGACTTTTGAGTTTCGCCCAGCTCCTAGCGTGAAAGTCAGCAAGATTTTAGTGCTTGAAGATGACTTAGCAATGGCTTTAAGGGCGCGTTCTATCCGTATTCAAGCACCAATACCGGGTAAAGATGTCGTGGGCATTGAGATTCCTAATAACAAAACACAAACGATTTATTTGCGTGAAGTTTTAGAATCTGATATTTTTAAAAACTCTACTTCGCCTTTAAGCCTTGCTTTGGGTAAGGATATTGTGGGTAATCCTTTTATCACAGATTTGAAGCGATTGCCACATTTGCTGATAGCTGGCACGACAGGAAGCGGTAAGAGCGTGGGTATTAATGCGATGATTCTGTCTCTGCTTTATAAAAATTCGCCTGATCATTTGAAACTGTTGATGATTGATCCTAAAAAAGTAGAATTTAGTATTTATGCAGATATTCCACACTTGATTGCACCTATCATTACTCAACCCAAAAAGGCAATTACAAGCCTTAATAGTGTCGTGATTGAAATGGAGAGACGTTATGATTTGATCAGTGAAATGCGCACAAAAGAAATTGATACTTACAATAGAAAAGTTTTAGCTGAAGGAGGAGAGAAACTTCCTTATTTAGTAATTATTATTGATGAGTTAGCAGATTTGATGATGACAGGAGGCAAAGAAGTAGAAGTTTCGCTTGCTCGTATTGCGCAAATGGGGAGAGCAGCTGGGATACATATCATTGTCGCTACACAACGTCCTAGTTCCGATGTGCTTACGGGGCTTATCAAGACAAATCTTCCCTCGCGTATCAGCTATAAAGTTGGAAACAAAATCGATGCTAGAGTCATTCTTGATGTTTGTGGTGCAGAGTCGCTTTTAGGTAATGGTGATATGCTCTTTACTCCACCGGGTATAGGGGGCGTGATACGTTTGCATGCTCCTTGGAATACTGAAGAAGAAGTTGAGCGAGTGGTGAATTTTATAAAAAATCAACGAAGTGCGGAATATGATGCAAACTTTATGTTTGATGAAAGAGAGAATACTCTCCCCATAGATTCTAATCATTCAAGCAATGAAAGTGCAGACTTGATAGTGGAAGCTAAAGCAATTATTTTGCAAGACAGAAAAACATCAGCAAGTTATCTCCAAAGACGATTATCTATAGGTTATAATAAGGCTGCAAACATCATAGAACAGCTTGAAAGAGAGGGATTCTTGTCTGCACCTAATACTAAAGGTATAAGAGAAATTTTAGGCTCATAAATCCGAGTTGTAAAATATTTAATTTAACTTAATAGAATCATTCTTTGTATTTGAATATCAATTATTTTGGATTTGTCAAGGAGTGTTTATGAAATATGTCAAGATATTTTTTTTAATGTGTATGTTGGGCTTGTGGAGTGTTGCTTTAGGGTTTGATATTAAAGAAAGTCCTAAAGTCCAAAAACGCATTAGCCCTCAAGAAAATAGTGATGTTTTGTATTCTTTTAGCTCTTCAATCGAAGATGCAACTAAGGCTGTCGTCAATATTTCTACACAAAAAAATGTTAGCAATCAGTTTTCTAATCACCCGATGTTTAATGATCCATTTTTTCAGCAATTTTTTGGTGATATTTATGGACAGATTCCCAAAGATAGGGTAGAGCGAAGTTTGGGAAGCGGCGTGATTATTTCAAGTGATGGCTATATCGTTACAAATAATCATGTGATTGAAGATGCCGATAAAGTGATAGTCTCGCTTTCTAATAGCACAAAAGAATATACCGCTAAAGTCGTAGGCACAGATTCTCGCAGTGATTTGGCAGTGATTAAGATTGAGCAGACTAATCTTTCTCCTATTAGTTTTGCAGATAGTCAGGCGGTGCGTGTGGGTGATGTCGTCTTTGCGATTGGAAATCCTTTTGGTGTGGGTGAAACCGTTACACAAGGGATTGTTTCTGCAATCAATAAGAGTGGTATAGGTATCAATGATTATGAAAATTTTATTCAAACAGATGCTTCGATTAATCCGGGAAATTCGGGTGGTGCGCTGATAGATTCTCGTGGCGCACTTATTGGCATTAATACTGCTATTTTGTCCCGCACAGGTGGGAATCATGGTGTGGGCTTTGCAATCCCTTCGGATATGGTCAAGAAGATTGCCAAAGAGCTTATTGAAAAGGGCGGTATTAAACGCGGATATTTGGGAGTAGGGATTCAAGATGTGAGCGAAGATCTCAAAGAAAGTTATGGTGACGCAACAGGTGCGGTTGTCATTAGTCTTGAGCCACAATCTCCTGCTGCAAAAGCAGGGATTATGGTGTGGGATTTGATCACACATATTAATGGCAAAAAAATCTCCAATGCTTCAGAGCTGAAGAATCTAATCGGTATGTTATCCCCTAGAGAAAAAGTAACGGTGAAATTTATACGCGATAAGCAAGAACGTGTTACACAAATTACGCTTGCAGAGTTGCCAGATTCTAAATCTAATGCTTCCAATGCTTCTCCTAATACACAGGGTAAAAATAATCAAATGGAAGGTTTGAGTGTGAGTGAGCTTGATGCTACTCAAAGGCAAAGATATAGGATTCCAAGTCAGATTAATGGTGTGATTGTAACGCGTGTAGAAAAAGATTCTAAAGCTCAAAAGGCAGGTTTTGAAGTAGGGGATATTATCGCTCAAGTAGAGAATCTTCATATTCGAAAGCCTATTGATTTACAAAATGCTTTTACACGTTTCAAAGATAAAAATAAACGAATTTTGGTTTATAGCTCTAATGGAACAAAAACAATTGTGCTAAAATAACATCAAAAACAAGGAAAAGTTCGCTATGGTGATGCTTGATACAAAACAGCTAAATATCATCAAAGAAAAACTCTATGAATATTGTGGAATTTATTTGGGTGATTCTAAGCTTACAATGATTAAAAATCGCATTTATCATTTGATGCGTGAGACACAAGTGTCAGACATTAATACTTTGCTCGCAGGGCTTGATCGTAATGAGAAAATCCAGCAGTCTTTTATTAATAGCTTTACAACAAACAAGACTGATTTTTTTCGTGAGGATTTTCATTTTCAAGATATGATTGATAGGTTGTTGCCTTTATTGTTTAGACAGAATCAACCTATTAAAATTTTTTGCTGTGCAAGTTCTACGGGTCAAGAACCTTATTCGATTGCGATGAGTGTATTGTATGCAAAAAAGATTTATAGCTCAAATGTGCCAGTCCAAATTATTGCTACAGATATTGATACAGATGTGCTTCAAGAGGCAAAAGAAGGAGTTTATACGATTGATTTTAAGGTAGAAAAATTCCCTAATTGGATTGATATATCAGAATATTTTGATGCTCTTGATGATGGTAAAAACCCTCATGTGAGAATGTTTAAGGTGAAAGATAAGCTCAAATCAATGATTACTTTTAGGCAGCTCAATTTATTCAATAAGCGTTATCCCTTTACAAATGGAGAATTTGATGTGCTTTTTTGCCGCAATGTTTTGATTTATTTCAAACAAGAGGATCAGCAAGAGATTCTCAAGCGATTAATTGATACTTTACGCGTAGATGGGACATTTTATTTGGGACATTCTGAAAGTCTTTATCAGTGGGCGGATAAATTTGAAAAGCTTGGTAATAAAATTTTTATAAAAACAAAGGTATGATAATGGTGTTAGAAACAACAAAATACCATCCTGATACGATTTTAAAAAGCAATCCTTGTAAGATTACGCGTAATAAGTTAGTTGTGATTGGTGCATCGACAGGTGGTGTAGATGCGCTTTCTTATATTTTTTCTCGACTCCCTGCTTCACTTCCGCCTATTGCAGTAGTGCAACATATTCCACCAACCTTTGGGAGTTCATTTATTAAACGATTAGATACACTTTCGGCTTTAACGATTTGCGAGGTTACCTCAAAACAAATTTTGAAAGATAATAATGTATATGTTGCAGGTGGAGATAAGCATATGGTCATAGATTTTGATAGAGGGTCATATTACGCTTCTTCACTTAATGAGGAATGCAGAATCTCTCGCCATAAACCAAGCGTGGATATTTTATTTCGTAGTGCTAATAATGCTGCTGGAAGATCAACTTTGGGCATTATTCTTACCGGAATGGGTGATGATGGCTGTATCGGTCTGAAAGAACTCTACGATAATGGTGCGCATACTCTTGCAGAAAATCAAGAAGATTGTGTTGTCTTTGGAATGCCTAAAAAAGCTATTGAGATGGGTGCAGTGAGTGAGATTCTAAGTCTTGATATGATTATTCATCGTATTGTTGATTATGCTAAAAAACCATTAAAAGATATTATTAACGAAAAGCAAGAACCTGCCATTTTGCTTGATGATAATACTTCATCTCCTGCCTCTGATTTATCAAAGTAAGCTTCAAACAGAAGGCGACTTTGATTTGTGGTTTGGAGGTATGGGTATTTTATTCTATGATTTGTATTTCTGGCTCAAGCTGTATGCCATTTATCTCATATACGCGTTTTTGAGCAAGTTTGATGAGAGAAATGGCTTCATCAAAGGTTGCATTTCCCACATTGATAAGGAAATTAGCATGCTTTTCACTGAAAGCAACGCCACCGAGACGATAACCCTTAAGTCCTACAGATTCTAAAAGTCTCCCTGCGTAGTCTCCATGGGGATTCTTAAAGCAACTCCCGCAGCTAGGTTCTTTCGGGTGGGTTTGACGCATCTTAATAAATTCTGCTTGGAGTGAGGCATCAAAACCTACGCGTTTATAGAATCTCCCTGCCAAAATAATGCCCTCTATACCACTATAACGATATTCCATTGGAAAAGCATTTGTGTTGTGCCATTGTCCATTGACATTAATTGATTGAAGCAGGTTTTTCATTTCATATTGTTTCATTCCTGCATTCATTTTGATAAGCCCTCCCAAGCTCCCAGGCAATGCTTGTAAAAATTCTGCTCCTGCTAGATTGTGGGATTTGAAATAGCTAAAGATTCTTCCCGAAGCCAACGCCCCGCCTATCTCGATGTATTCTTCATTATCTTGAATGTAATTATAGCTTTTGTCTAAAATAGCAAGTTTCTTTGCTTGAGGAGAGATAAGGAGATTATTAGCTTTGCCGATGATTCTGTAATTTTCAGAGAGGCAATCAAAAGCATCTTGTAGGGTTTGTATAAGGGCAACATTAAGTGGTGCTCCGATTTTGATGCTAGAGTAGGTGGAAAAATTAATTAGTTTATACTGCATAGATTAGTAATTAATAGTTCCTATTAGCTCAAAAAGCATGCGTGTATATTCGGTAATCATATTAATCATCCAAGGCATTGCGAAAATGATGACGACTACTACAGCAAGGATTTTTGGGACAAATGTTAATGTCATTTCATTGATTTGTGTCGTAGCTTGAAAAATGCTGATAAGCAGTCCTACAATAAGTCCAGCAAGCAACATTGGAAGCGAGAGAATCAAAGTCAATTTATAAGTCTGTATTGCTAATGCCATTAATTGCGCTTCCATAGCACAAGTCCTTCTTTTAGAATTTGAGATTGGCAAGAAGGCGAGAGAATCGAACTCCCCAAGGATTAGACACCTAACCCTTCAATGGGTTTGAAGCCCACGGCGATCACCAGAGACGCTAGCCCTCCATAAAATTTATTATAGCATTAATTTTTATCAAACTGATAGTTTATTCAGCGAAATTGCGGTGGGGTTAATGCCCACAACCACAACCACCGCCACCATGTCCGCCACCACCGCAACAACCACCGCCACCATGTCCACCACTGCCACAACCACAACCTCCACCGCTAGCTTGTAGTATTTCCATTTCATTTGGCTCACGCACATCAAGCACTTTGACTTTAAAGCATAAAGTTTTTCCTGCTAATGGATGATTGTAATCAACAATGACGAATTGATCATTGAAATCTTTGACACTTACTTGCACGGTTTGTCCATCTTCACTTTGTCCAAATAATGTCATTCCAGCTTTAAGCTCAATACCTTCAAATTGATCCCTTGGCACTTCTTGCACGAAATCACTTTGGTAGATTCCATAGGCATCTTCAGGTATGATAGTTGCCTCAATTACATCACCTGCTTTTGCCCCCATTAGGGCATTTTCAAGCCCTATAATGACTTGTCCTGAACCGACTAAAAATTCTAGAGGCGCACCACCTTTATTTGAATCTAAGAGCGTTCCGTCAGAAAAATCTAATACCTCGTATTCTATAGAGGCAATTTTATTTTGAGCAATCATTTTTTATCCTTATTTTTGGTTTTTAAGTTTTTTTGCACTTTGAGCTTCCTTACTCGTGGGGTAATTGGCTATCAAAGAATCTAAAAACTTATTATAATTTTTTGTATCTTTGATAGCGTTGAAAGATTGTGCGGTATGCAATAATAAAGTAGGCATATAGGTTGCTTTATCATTACTCATTACACTTTCTTTATAATAAGAAATCGCATCATTATGGCTTTTGGTTTCAAAAGCGATTTCTCCTAAATAAAAGTAACATTCTGCCTTTTTATAGTTAATTTGTGCTAACCACACAAATCGCTCTTTTGCAGAGTTGTATGATTTTTGTTCATAAAATTTTTTTGCTTGGGTGAAAATGTCGGCTTGTTTTGTCTTGTCTTTAATGAATTTTTGTTCAGTTTGAGTTGTTTGGGTAGGAGTGTTTATTTTATTAAGTTCGGCAAGAATAGATTGATTAAGTGTAGTGATACTCTTATTGATTTCTTGGAGCTGTGTTTTAATACTTTTGATTGCTTGTGTGTTTGAATCTACTTGCTTTTTGAGATTATTTAAGGTGTCAAGCTGTGTTTGGATTTCTTCAATATGTTTGCCTTGTTCAGCATTTTCAATAATTTGTTTTTGCAGTTTGCTACTTTGAGATTCGTAAAGGCTTGATACTCCCTCTTGTGTTTGCTGAAGGGTATCAACTTTTGATTGTAGGTTTGCGATATGACGTTGAATATTTTTAATATCGTCTTTGGTTGCTCCACTCTGTTTTTCAAATGCAGAAGGCTCTGCAGCGCAGAGCAACAATGGGATTAAACAAGCAATCAAATAAAATTTTGCCAATTTTTTCCCTTATTAATGAATTACTTTATTTTGCAAGTTTAAATTCAACGCGTCTATTTTCTTGGTTGCATTCTGATGTTCCAGTAGTGCAAACAGGCTTGCTTTCACCATAGCTTACGGTTTTGAGTTGAGAAGCATTTACGCCACGAGCAATAAGAGCATTTTTAACAGCATTAGCTCTTTTTGTTCCTAGAGCATAATTGTAAGTGTCAGAACCATAAGAGTCAGTATGTCCCTCTAGCACTACTTTAGCACCAGTTGATTTAAGTGCAGCGGCACTTTTTTCTACTCTGTCTTCCATATCTGAACGAATATCATATTTATCAAAATCAAAAAATACTTTTGCGTATCCAGAAGCATCATCAAGATTCACAAAATTATCACTGCCATTGCTTGTAGCTGTTGTTCCGCTACTATCCGCTGTCTCTGGTTCTCCGCAGCCTGCTATAAATAATACAGCTAATGTACATATTGCAACATATCTTTTCATTTCTATCTCCTTAAAAGCTTAAATTAAGGTTTAATTTTATGCCATAAAGGTAAATAAATCAGTAATTACCAATCAAATGCCTGAATCTTCATTTTATTAAGTGGAAAGAAATAATTTGTATTATAATCTACACGAATAATGCCTAAAGCACTTTGAGCTTTATAATGTTTGAGGAACATGATTGTTCTACCATCATGAGAATATCGAGGCATTTGATTCTTGCCGGTTGCGGTAAGGCGTCTGATATAGTTTGAATTTGGAGCAAGTGAAATAAGATAGAGATTAAAGGTGTTATCCCCAAATTCATTATTAGTTTCACGACTTGTATAGACGGCATATTGACCATTAGAATCTACAGCACTATTATTTCTACCATGTAAAACAACTTGTTCAGTGCCTCCTCCATCAATTCGCATCATAAAAATATTAGGATAACCTAATCGGTCTGATACAAAAATGATTTCTTTTTCATTATTGATGAATTTTCCATCGACATCAATACCTGAATAATTAGTCAATTTGCGAAGATTTTTTGTGTTAGTATTGTAGAGATAAAGATCGGATAATCCTACAGGAGAGAGGCTTAAAATCAAATTTTCTCCGTTTTTGCTGACATCAGAAACAACGGCAATTCCTTCGCTGCTGACAAGCTGTTGGATTTCTCCTGTGGCAAGATTCTGTTTGACAATTGTTGGTGTCTCAAGGTATTTTGTATAATAAATGTTTTCTTGTTTAGAATCTGCCCATTTTGGGAAGATATTAAGTCCGCCTTTCACGACTACTTTTTGATAAGTCAGCGTATAATCTGCAATCATAATTTCACTATTGCCTGAAGTTGTGTATTTAGACAAAACTACAAGACGTTGCATCCAATCAATGCTGGGTGCTTTAATATGTGCATTTGTATCAATCGTCATACGATGTGCAATAAAAGGAAAGCGTCCCAATTCATTTTCGCTATATTGCTTTGAAAATATCCTTGCAGAAGTATTAATATCATAAAGATTGAGCGTTCCTGTGAGTTTTCCAGAGGATTTATTGACTTTGATTTGAGCAAGTAAGTCGATTTTTTTATCGGCATAATCTTTGAAATTTATTTCTTTTTCTTTGATTATTCCTCCATCATATACTTGAAAATGTCCGCTTACCTTCAAATCCGCGACAAGCATTTTAAGTACTTTTGCACTATATTCACTATTTTCAGAATCAAGCTGTTCCACGATAATATAGGGAATCTTATTTGTGTTTTTAACAATTTCAAGGGTCGCATCTATGGCAAATAAATGAATACTCCATAGTAGGATTAGGCTCAATATTCTCATAAAACTCCTTTAATTTTTAAAAGTGATTGCAATATCCTTATTGCCTTTGGGATGAGGCGGGAAATGTTGTTTGGTGCATTCCTCAAGCATCATCTTAAGCGCATTATCAAAGGCTGAATTACCGGAGTATTTTACAACTTTATAGCTAAAAACTCCATTGTTTGTGATACGAATATGAATAACTGCTGCGAGTTTTTCTTCAATATAGATTGTTTGCTGCCAACGTTGATAGAGTATTTTTTCAATCTCGGCATACCATTCATCGTATTCTCCATCGGTATGATGAGAATCTGTGCTGATGGTAAGATTGCTCAAAGTATCAAGTTTGTTTTGAAGTTCTTGTGTAGCGGCTTTGAGATTTTCCAAACGTTCGTCATTGCTTGCATTTTGTTCGACTTTATCTCGATTATCGCCTATTTGCGTATTTTGAGAAGGTTGTTTGCTGTCGATTCTATCAAACATATCTTTGATGCCAGATCCAGCGAGAGGATTATTCACACTAGCAGGTTTTTTATCGACTTTAGAGGGCGTGGGGCTATCATCAATAATCGCTTCAATGCTAATGGCATTAAGGGCAATCATTGAATCTTTAAGCGAAGAGTAGTGAGTGGGAGTTGAGATAAAACTAAAAATAAGCGCAATGAGTAAGAAGCAATAGGTGCATATAGCAATAATTCCACTCGCCACAAAGAGAAGTGCATTGTTCATTTTTAACTGCTAGTAATGAGAGATACTTTAACAAAACCAGATTCTTTAGCCACTTTAAGGATATAGATGACATCTTCATATTTTAGATTTTTATCCGCTCGGATAAAAATATCAAGATTCTTGTCAAGATTCTTACTAAAGAGCACGAAACTATCAGCAAAGTTGTTAAATTCATACACTTGATCACGAATATGGATTTTTCTATTTGCGCTTACACGTATTTCAAGCATAGAATCTTGAGCAAGTTTTTTGGTTTTTGAGCCTTTGGGAAGAGTGATGTCTTCTTGGTAGGTGATTGTGGGTGTGCTGACCATCAAAATAGCAAGTAATACAAGCATAATATCTACAAGAGGCGTGATATTTAACTCGGGCTTTTCTTCCCATTCAAAATCATCATTATTCATTATGAGAGCCTATTTATGGGACAACATCATATCAATTTGCATTTGAATACAATTACTAAGATGATAGGCTTTGCGTTTGAGCAAAAGGTGAAAAGAATATGCAGGGATTGCTACAAGGATTCCAGCAGCAGTAGCTACAAGAGCTTTGGATATGACAGGTGCAACAACATCAAAAGTAGCGTTACCACCACCTAAATAGCGGAATGTCTCAAGAATCTCAACAACCGTTCCAAATAAACCGATAAATGGTGCAGTAGATGCGATGATGCTTAAGATAACCAAACCAGAAGTAGCCTTTTGGGTTACTTTGAGTTTCCAAACTTGAAAGATTTCACGGGAGATATGCCCTTGCGTTTTTTCTAAGAGTGCTACAAGAAAAGGACTCTTAGATGTAATGATAGATTTTGCAAGAAGCATATCTAAGTAATATTTTTCTGAAGCCAACCACTCGCCTAAGGCGAAATTTTTATAAATATAAATCCAAAATGCGAGCAAAAAATACAATGATAACCAAATTAATACGATAATGGTTACTATCGTGCTTTCATCAAAAAAGGCTTTAAAGACTGCCATCAATCAGAATCTGCTTTTTGCGGCACTTTCTATACGCGAAACCACAGTTCCTATGATAGCACTATCACTCGTTGCTTCATTGAGCAGTTGTTTAGCGTTATCAATGGCTGAAGCAATTTCAGATTCTAAATTTCCTGAAATTGCAACAGCACCATCAGCAAGGACTTTGACATCAGTCGGAGATACTTGAGCATATCCCCAATTGATTGCAACAAGCTCTTTGGAGCCATTTGTAGATTCAAATTCCACAACCCCTACTTTAAGAAGAGAAAGGAGATTATAATGTCCGGGATAAACGCCAAATTCCCCTTCGCTTCCGGGCATAATAACATACTTGACTTCCCCATCATAAATCGTCCCATAGGGTGTTACAATACTTAAATTTATATTTTCCATTGTCAGCCCTTATGCGCTTTTAATTTTTTCAGCTTTTTCTAATACTTCTTGAATATTGCCTACCATATAGAAAGCATTTTCTGGAATATGATCATATTTTCCTTCCAAAATACCCTTGAAACCTTCTAGAGTTTCATCAAGAGTTACATATTTACCGGGACTTCCTGTAAAAATTTCTGCAACAAAGAAAGGTTGAGAAAGGAATTTTTCAATTTTTCGAGCACGATCGACAACTTGCTTGTCTTCTTCTGAAAGCTCGTCCATTCCAAGTATAGCAATGATGTCTTGCAAGTCTTTATATTTTTGAAGCACTTGTTGGACGCCTCTTGCAATTTTGTAATGTTCTTCACCCACAATTTGAGGGTCAAGGATTCTCGAGGTTGAGCCAAGAGGATCAACAGCGGGGTAGATTCCTTTTTCGGCAATCTTTCTATCAAGCACGGTTGTTGCGTCAAGGTGTGCAAACACCGATGCAGGTGCAGGGTCTGTAAGGTCGTCCGCAGGGACATAAACCGCTTGCACAGAAGTAATCGAACCTTTTTTGGTCGAGGTAATACGTTCTTGTAATTTACCCATTTCGCTTGCCAATGTTGGCTGATAACCCACAGCAGAAGGAATCCGCCCAAGCAACGCTGACATTTCAGAACCAGATTGTGCATAGCGGAAAATGTTATCGATAAACATCAACACATCGCGTCCTTCTTCATCGCGAAAATATTCTGCCATTGTCAATCCTGTAAAGGCAATCCGATTTCTTGCTCCCGGAGGCTCGTTCATCTGTCCATAGCACAGCGCAACTTTGTCTAAAACACCACCTTCTTTCATTTCGTGATATAAGTCATTACCTTCTCTTGTTCGTTCGCCAACTCCAGCAAAAACAGAATAACCGCTGTGTTTATAGGCAACATTATGAATAAGTTCCATAATGACCACGGTTTTACCTACTCCAGCACCACCAAATAGCCCAACTTTTCCACCTTTAGAGTAAGGAGCAAGCAAATCAACGACTTTTATACCTGTTTCAAACATTTCAGTTCGTGTGCTTTGATTCTCAAAATTTGGAGCTTCACGATGAATAGGCCATTTAAGATCGGTATTGATAGGTTCGCCTCCATCAATAATGTCTCCTGTTACATTGAAGATTCTGCCAAGGACACTTTCTCCTACGGGAACTTCTATCATTTTTCCTCGTGCCTTAACTTCTTGACCGCGAGTAAGCCCTTCTGTCATATCCATTGCAATGGTTCGCACTCGATTATCTCCTAAGTGTGCAGCAACTTCAAGGACAAGTTTATTCGTTCTTCCTTCGACATCAAAAACTACATCAATTGCCTCATTAATCATCGGTAGATAAGAATCAAAGTCAATATCTACAACCGGACCCATTACTTGCGTAATCTTACCTTGCATATCATCTCCTTTTTAAATTTATTTCATCGCTTCAACACCAGCATTAATCTCAACAAGTTCTGTTGTGATTGATGCTTGCCTAGCTTTATTATAAGAAATCGTCAAACTCCTGACTAATTCTCCAGCATTATCTGTTGCAGCATCCATTGCTTGGATTCTCGCACTATGCTCTGCCGCTAAAGAATCTACTAAGGCATAATACATATTATACTCAATATATTTTTTTGCCAATTCGTCTAGGATAATATCCTCATCATCTTCAGGTTCAATATTGAGAATCGAGGCATTATCATTTTGTGCGGGCGCATTAATTGTGAGGGGTAAAAGCGCCCGAGATTCTATTTCTTGTGTGATCATATTTTTAAATCCATTATGGACAATGATCACTTCATCAGTTGCACCATTGAGAAAATCTTCAACGATGCTTTCAATAAATTGAGCTGCTTTTTCGAATGTAGGCATTGAACTCATTCCTACAACTTTATCAAGAACCTCAATGTTATTAAAAGCAAAGAACGAGATACCCTTTTTGCCAATACCACGCAAACGAATCTTAATCCCTTTTTGCTTGTATTCTTGCATTAAGCGCATAACTTCTTTAATGGTTGCAGTATTAAATCCACCACACAAGCCTTTATCAGCTGTAATGAAAATAATGTCTATTTTTTTAATCTCTTTGTCTTTAGAATCGACAAAGTAACGACTATTGATACTATCCAGTCCCCTTAAACGAACTTTACTGATAATATCATCAAACATTGCATTAAGCTGCTTCGCATAAACTTTGGATCGTCTTGCTAGCTCTTCTGCTTTTTTGAGCTTAGAGCTAGAAACAAGCTTCATTGCTTTTGTTGTTTTTTGTGTGTTTTTAACACTTGTAATTTTTTTTCGAATATCTTTGAGGTTGCCACCCATAACAACTCCTTATTTTATGCTCCAAAATTTATTTTGAAATCTCCAAGAGCTTTTTCTAGCTCTGCTTCTATGTCTTTATCCAGTGCTTTTTTTGCACTAATTTCTTCAAAGAGTTTAGGATATTTTGCCTCTAAGAAAGGATACAATTCTGCTTCAAAATCAACAACTTTTTCTGCAGGAATACTGTCCAAATGTCCATGCGCTCCTGCATAAATAATAATAACTTGTTTCTCAATTCCTAAAGGAGAATAAGGAGGCTGTTTGAGAACTTCAACCATTCTTTGTCCTCTCTCAAGTTGTCTTCTACTTGATTCATCTAAGTCCGAAGCAAATTGTGAAAATGCCTGAAGTTCTCTAAATTGTGCAAGATCAAGTCTTAATGTTCCTGCTACTTGTTTTGTTGCTTTGATTTGTGCTGCACCACCCACTCGAGAAACAGAAAGACCAACATTGATAGCAGGTCGTATACCAGAATTGAATAGGTCGGTTTCCAAGAAGATTTGTCCATCTGTGATAGAAATGACGTTTGTGGGGATATACGCTGCCACATCACCTGCTTGAGTTTCGATGATAGGAAGAGCAGTAAGAGAGCCTGCACCTAATTCATCACTAAGTTTTGCAGCTCTTTCGAGAAGTCTTGAGTGTAGATAGAATACATCCCCTGGGAATGCTTCTCTTCCGGGGGGTCTCCTTAAGATAAGAGACATCTCTCGGTATGCTACAGCATGCTTACTCAAATCATCATAGATAATAAGCGCATGACGTGCATTGTCTCTAAAATATTCACCAATCGTTACCCCTGTATAAGGAGCTAGGAATTGCATTGCTGCTGAAAATGAAGCAGGTGCATTAATAACAACAGTGTATTCCATTGCTCCATGTTCTTCAAGTCTTCGGACAACTTGTGCAACTGTAGATTCTTTTTGTCCTATAGCGACATAAATACAAATTACATTTTGCCCTTTTTGATTGATGATAGTATCAACGGCAACGGTGGTTTTTCCTGTTTGTCGATCCCCAATAATAAGCTCTCTTTGTCCTCGACCAATAGGCACAAGCGCATCAATAGCCTTTATCCCTGTTTGTAATGGCTGATGGACAGATTTTCTTGCCATAATGCCCGGTGCTTTTTCCTCAACAAATCGGAATTCATTTGTGTCGACTGATCCTTTACCATCAATAGGTTCGCCTAGTGTATTGAGTACTCGACCTACTACAGCATCTCCTACAGGAACTTTCATAAGCTTTTTAAGACGTTTAACAGAAGTTCCTTCTTTAATTGTGCGTCCAGATCCAAGCACCACAACCCCAACACTACCTTCTTCAAGGTTAAATGCAAGCCCTGTATCTCCTGTATCAAATTCTACCATTTCATAATACATTACATTATTGAGCCCATAAACTTTGGCTACACCATCAGCATAAGTAATAACTTTACCTGTCTCACTAATGTCAATGTTTATTTCAAAATTCTCAATTCGCTCCTTGATGATTGAGCTAATTTCTTCCGACTTTAATTTTGTTGTCACTGGTCTCTCCTTATTTATAAGATAAAATTAAATGGCTTTGAGAATGTGATTCTTTAAATCACTCGCAAAGCGTTCTTTCGAAAATGCAACCTCAATACCTAAATCCTCTACACTTAATTTGATGCCATCTAAACCACTTAGTTCTTGTTTAATACTAAGTTTTACACCTAATTTATTTGCAAGTGAAGCTTGAATTTTTTGAAGTGTTCCACTATCAAGCTCTTCTTTGCTGACGAGTTTTGCCACGTATTCTTTTTTAAGAGCAAGTATTCTCTTTTCTAATTCTAATGCGATGTGTGGAATGAGCAAAAGCCTACCTGAATGATTGAGGAGCTTAATAAAATTACAAATTTTTTGGTTTGATTGATCTAGGACACTTAAAATCAAACTCTCTTTTTGATTCTTGTTTAAAAAAGGAGAAGCAAGCAAATCATAGACTTTTTTATCCTTAAAAACAAGACTAAGATCTTTAAAGATTTGAAGATCGGCTTCTAATTCTGCGGAATCTTTGACTGATCGCATTAAAGCTTGGGTGTATTTTTTTGCAACGATACCATACATTATGAGATCCTTTTCGTGATGATATTGATGTAATCTTCCTTATTGAGCTGAACTTCTTCGCTTTGCATAAGCTCATTTAAGACTTCATTAACACTTTCTTGTGTTAGCCGTCTTTGTTCAAATTCTATACTTGCATCTAAAGAATGCTTAAGTAATTCTATATCTCTTTTGATTTGATCATTATATTTTTGCTCAATAAGATAAGCTTCTTGTTTAGCAGCATTGACAATGTCTTTTGCGCGTTTTTTACTTTCTTCTAGACGTTTGTTGGCACGCTCACTTTCTTTTTTTGCTTGTTGGAGATTGTCTTGAACAGCTTGAAGTTGGTCTGAAATAGCCAATCTACGCTTTGTAAAAATGCCTTTAATTGCATCAAAAGCAAAATACCACAAAATGGCAAGAAATATGACGAAGTTAATGACTCGTTGGATAAAATCACTTTCTTCTAAACTTCCTGATGCAAACATAAGCGATGGAATGCTTACGAGAATGAATAATCCTGCTATTTTTTTCATTAATCAGCCCCCCCCCTAAATTTGTTTAAGCTTTGTTTTAAGCGATTCTCTAAAAAGCGGTAATTGAGCAATGAGATCGCTACGAAGCTCTGCTTTTTGAGCTTGAAGCTCTTCTTTGTATTGAGCAAGCTTGGCTTCATTTTCTGCTTTTTTGCTATTTATTTTACTTTCATAAGTAGCTTTTGCTTCTTTTGTTGCTGCATCTAGTATTTGTGCTGCTTCTTTGCGAGCTTGTTGAAGATTCTCAGAGATTTCTTTTTCAATCTGGGAAATATCATTTTTATGCCCTTGTGTGCTTTCTAGGTCTCTCCGAATCGATTCATCTCTATTTTTCATAAAGGTAAACATAGGCTTGTAGAGCCATTGATTGAGGAGATAAATCAGAAGCATAAAGACAACAAAGACAAGTAGCATTAAGTATGGATTAAGGGTAATACTCATTTTATTCCTCCTCTAAAGTCAAGTAATCTATTCTAGCAAGTTAAATTGTTTTTAACCTTAAATAAGAATTATTTTGAAATTTTTTTTATGAGGGTGGTAATTTCCGCATCATTTTCAAAATATATAGTGAGCTTTGGGGACGCAATTTGTGAAGTAATACCCAGTTTATCAAGCTTTTCTTGAAGAGAAAGTAGCAAATCTGTATCGATTTTTTCAATATAATCAGCTTGACTAATTTTAGATGAGTTTGGCGAACCTTTTTTGTTTTTAAGTTTTTTAATGAGATTTTCCGTATCCCGCACACTTAGTTTTTGCCCCATAATAGAATCTGTAATAAGTTTTTGCTCTTGTTCATCAAGAGTTACGAGCATTTTGGCGTGCCCCTGTGTAATTTTATTTTGATTCAGCAAATCTTTTGTTTCATCACTTAAGTTAAGCAAACGTAATGTATTGGTGATTTGAGCACGTGATTTTTTAATGCGTTTTGAGAGTTCTTCATGTGTAATACCGTATTCTTCTAAAAGTTCTTGATAAGAAAGTGCTAATTCAATTGCCCCTAAGTCTTCGCGTTGGATATTTTCAATAATAGCAAGCTCTCTTAAGCGTTTGAGATCAATATCTGCGACAATGGCTCTAATATTTGTTTTACCTGCAAGTTTTGAGGCACGCAAACGCCTCTCTCCTGCGATAAGCGCATAATCTCCATCGCCATTATCATAGACAATAATAGGTTGTAATAGTCCATGCTCTTGTATAGATTCTGCAAGCTCTTTGAGAGATTCGTCATCGAAGCTTTTTCTTGGTTGATAAGGATTTGCTTTAATGATGTCGATATTTAACTCTAAAACAAGTGATGAATCATCACTTAGGTTCTTTTCATAAGCTTCTTCTACTTCTCCTAATACTGCCCCGAGTCCCCTCCCTAAGGCAAGACTTTTTTTCTTTGCCATTCGTTTATGCTCCTTGCAAAATCACTCTTGCAAGATTCTCATAAGCTATGCTACCATTTGACCGAATGTCATAGAGCAAAATAGGTTTGCCAAAACTCGGAGATTCTGCAAGTTTAACACTGCGAGGCACGATAATAAATTCATTTTCGTCTTTAAAAAGCTCTTTGCTAAAATGCTGTGTGAGCTCTTCAAAAACTTGCCTTGAAAGGTTATTTTGTCCTGAATACATTGTCGGTAAAAAGCCCTTGATGCTAAGTCGAGGATTAATTGTGTCTTTTAAGATTCTGATTGTGTTTAAAAGTTGGGCTAAACCTTCAAGTGCAAAAAACTCACATTGAATAGGAATAATGACAGAATCTGCAGCCACAAGAGCATTGACCGTGAGTGATCCGAGTGCAGGAGGGGAATCGATAACGATAAAATCATATAAATCTTTAACTTCGCTAATTTTTTTACTCAAAAGTAATTCACGTCCTTTAGCGTTATTTTTATTATAAAATTCTTTTTCAATACCTGCTAGCCCAATATTTGAAGGAGCAATATCAAGTAAAGGAATATCTGTTTTAAGAATGATTTCTGAAAGTTTTTTAGAACCTGTAAGGACATGATAAATATCAAATTCGACTTTATTGCGTCTTATACCAAAACTTGTTGTTGCATTTGCTTGCGGATCATAATCAATTACTAAAACTTTTTTATTTGCGGATGCCAAAAAAGCCGCCAGATTAACCGTAGTAGTAGTTTTGCCTACACCACCTTTTTGATTTGCAATAGTTATAATCTCACACATTTGTTTCTCCATTATCTTAAACTATAAATTCTTTGTCCATTAAAATTCAGCGAGCCATCATCATTGAGAGATGTGTCCCTTAAGCAAACCCTTTGACCTTGAAAATGAAAGGTAAAAGTATTGTTGCGATAAAATTCTAGCTTATAAATACTAAAAATCTGCTTCCAAGAAGTATTTTTTTTGATGTTTTTTATATATTCTTCCAAGAATGCTTGTGGCTGTATTTTTTGGCTTACTTCCTCCTCTAATATCCCATAGGGACAATGTTTGTTGCTATAAAGATTAATACCAATCCCACAAACGAGGATATTTTGGACTTTTTGAGTGAGAATCCCACCGACTTTATTTTCTCCAATATATAAGTCATTAGGCCATTTTAACCACACTTGCGAACCCAAATTGGCAAGAGATTGCTGGAAGATAAATCCAAAAAAAATTGAGCTTGATTCTACAGGAAGATCTTGAGGGAGCGTTTCAATATTCATGGCAAATGAAAATGTCAGAGCTTTGGCGACTTGATCCCATTTGTTTCCACGACTGCCTATCGCATCGCTTTGGTGTTTTGCAAGGATACAAAATGGCGGGGTAAGAGCGTTTGACTTGATTTGTTCGATAGCATAAGTTTGTGTAGAGGGTAGAGTATCAAATGTGTAGATTCTCAACATAGAATCTCCCCAATCTTCAAACGCTTGCCACATAAATATTCTACTGCACTAAGAGCTTTTTTCCCCTCTTGTTGTAATGTCTGAATCCGCAAACTTCCTTTGGCACAGCCTATTATAATACTATCAGATTCTATAGCAAGTATTTCTCCTTGTGTGTTTGAAGATGATGCCTCACATAGAGAAATATGAGAGAGTTTAAGTGTATAGCCTAAGGAAGAATGTATAAAAATATGGGGCCATACGCAATAGGCTAAGTATTTGTGATAAATTTCACAAGCGTTATCAAATGTTACACACCCATCATTTTTTTTGATTTTTTGACAATAAGTAGAATCTGCATCAATTTGTTTGAGGGCTTGGAGAGAAGAGAGATTTTTAAGCACTTTTAGAGCAAGTTTCCCTCCACTTTGAGCAAGTTCAAGAGACAATGTAGGAAAATCTTGATGTGTATTAGGCAGATAGCTATACCCGAGAATTTCTCCGCTATCAAGCTTTGGGCTGATATTCATTGCGGTGATACCAAAATAATCAGGTTGGTTGATAAGCATTTGTTGCAGCGGGCTTGCCCCACGCCATTGAGGTAAAAGCGAGGCGTGAATATTGATACAACAAGCGATATTTAAGAATCTTGTAGGCAGGATTTTGCCATAAGCGACCACGAGAATCACATCAGGGGCTAGAGATTCTATTATTTTTATTGTGTCTTCGTCAATTTTAGCGGGTTGTAAAATTTTGATGCCTAATGCTTCAAAATGTTCTTTTGTGTGTGGTGGTTTGAGTTCACCCTTACGCCCAAAAGGTTTGTCAGGTTGGCATAAAAGCCCTACGATAGTAAAGCTATTGTCATGATAGATTCTCTCAAATATTGCTGTGGCAAATGCGGGTGTGCCTGCAAATAAAATTTTCATAGATTCCATATACCTTTCAAGCCTTGAGAATCTTTGGGGCAAAAAAGTGTGCCGGAAGTTTGTTTGTGTTCAAGTAAAAGATCTCGCACGATATGAAGTTTATGAGCATGACTTAAAAACATTGCGCTACCTTTTTGGAGTAAAAAATCAGCCGCCATAAGTTTGGTTACAATGCCTCCGGTGGCAAATTGCCCATGCGGTGTGTGTTGGGCTTCAAGGGTTTGTTGTGGGATATGATTGACAAGAGAGAGAATCTTTGCATCATCATATTGATGTGGATTCTTATCAAAATACCCATCAATATCACTCAAAATAATCAGAAGTTTTGCGCCAAAGTAATACGCAATATACGCGCTCAAACGATCATTATCGCCAAAGACAATTTCACTAATTGCGATTGCATCGTTTTCATTAATAATAGGTAAAACATTATTAGCAAGCAAAGCGTCAATCGTGCCTCGTGCGAAGTCTGTGCTTTTACGCGAATCAAAGTCGTGCCCTGCCAAAAGTAGCTGGGCAATGTGAATCTGATGAGATTCAAAAGATTTGCGATAACTTTCAATCAGCAAGGGCTGACCAATGCTCGCAAGGGCTTGTTTGTTTTGGAGCGTGTTTTTGTTAATACAAAGCTTTGTATGTCCGATAGCCACAGCTCCAGAGCTGACAAGTATGACATCATAATATTGGCGTAAGTCTTTAATCAAAGTAGCAAGCGCATTCATTTGATCAGTGTGAATGGTTGTGCCATCACAAAGAGTGGAGCTACCTACTTTGAGGACGATTCTGTGTTTAGAGGACACGGCGTTTCCTTAGAATGATTTTAGAGGCTTTTGTGTTGTGCCTATTTTTAAGATTTGCGATTATACTCAAAGAATATGTAAAAAAAAATAAGCCGATGATTTTAATCTGTGAATCTCAAATGCCTAGTTTATGATGCAAAATATCATAGAAGTGATTTTGAATGACAAAAACATCTAGCATAATAGGATACAGAGGCGTGTTTTTCAGTAAGAATCGCCCATCTTCATCAGTTTTGAAATAATAAGGCTTAGATTCTATCATTGCACACAGCATACTATAACGCACATGTAATGCTTTGAGGTCATTTTGCAAGAGGGTTTGATGATGAGGCTGATGAGTGATGAATTCTATAATGCGTTCATTCAAGATGAGATTCAGTGTTTTGAGCTGTTCAAAATCTTTTAAGAGATCATCAAAAGCAGTGATTAATAAAGGTGCGCAATGCTTTTCATTTTTTGCCTGCAAGGTTAGATTCGAAAAGTCATTGATGCTTCTTGTGAGCTGATTTTGATACTCAAGTATTTGACTATCTGTCTCAAGATAGGGGAGGGATTGCGTGAGGAGATTGAGCTTTTCTAAACATTCTTTACATTTGGGTAAAATCTCATCAATACTATACGAAGGATAGAGAATCTTTGAAGTAAAAAAGGCAAACATCAAACCCAATAAAATATCACCGAATCGATACGCAATAAGCTGGACAAAATGTTGATCCACAAAAGAAAACATCACGACAAGTTCCAACATCGTGATACTTGTCCAAAGCATCAGCGGATAAGGTTTGAAATAAATCACTAAAAACAAATTGCACACGAACAATATGTAAATAAAAGTAGAATCTCCTAGAAATGTTACCAATCCAAATCCTAGCATCAGCCCTATCAAACTTCCAAATACAGAATCTTTCCCTGTATTTTCGATAAGTGTGATGTTAGGGTGCATCATACTTATCACGCCTAGAGCAATCCATGCGCCATGATCAATCTGAAAAAATTGTGCGACAAACATTGCCATACCCATCGCTCCGCTGTATCGCAGGGCGTAATGCAAGGGTTGGGGATTCTCACGGAGAGATTGTCTCATTTCGCTGAAACTTTTGCGTGGCGTGTTTTCTACAAAAGCTTTAGCTTCTTGATGCCCGATGCGTATGAAAGATTCGAGTTTGGAATAAAAGATTTTCAAGCCATTGACCCAAGTCCAATCGATTTTTTGTTCCACAGCTGCGATAAATACCGAGGTGTGCAAGGTTGGTTTTTTGCCGTAAAATATTGATGAGAGTTCTTTAAGGTTTGTAATCATTTCTTGTTGAATGTGCTTTATGAGTTCGTGAGATTGTGGGGATTGTGATTCTAAAGAGTAGTGCATAGAATCAATCACATAATACATACTCTCAAGTTTGTAGAGATAAAATAAGGCTCGCTTATGGTTTTTAATCGAATGTGCGTCTTTAATTTTCGCTCCTTGCGATGAGAGCTTTGCTTTGAGGAGAGAAATATGATTGAGAATTTGAATCTTGATAATGTCATAATCCTTGTGGTTGCCAAGATTCTCGCACATAATGCTTAATTCAAATAGCATTTGAACAAATTGTGTTTGGATAAATTTGCCATATTGTCCAAATGAAATAAAGAGTCTGATACCGATAGCTACTCCTCCGCCGAGCATTGCAGCAAGTATGCAACGCCAAATCTCTACATCAGGGTGAGAAGTCGCATAAATATTCGCTACGAGTGCATTGACAAGCGTCATCGTAATGATTTTGGGGAGATCGTTATTATAAAGGCTTGAAATGCCAATCAAAAAAGCCAAACACATAGTGGGAAGTATAAGCCACAAACTGCCTTCCCAAATGCTAAATAAGGGTATCATAGCACAAACGCAAACGACAAAAAGCACGAGATATTTTCCGTCCATATCTTTGTTGCTTGAAAAGCCATTGAGGAAAAAGATATACATTGCCATCATTACCGACCAAATGACGACAGGAGAGCCTAATAGAAAATAGCTTAGCCCCCCGCTGATACACACAGCAATCATTGCTTTGCATGCGTAAATCAGGCTAAAGAATCCGGGATCATAAACATAGAAAAATCGTTTGAGTAAAAAATTAATCCCTTTCACCCTTGTTTCACTTTTAAAAATCCGTTTTATTTTTTATAGTAATGTCCTTTTGCTTCTACGCATTGTTGAGTGCAGCTTGTGCCTTTACAGATGGTTTGGCATTCGAGCGTTTTAAAATTTCCAACAGGCTGTTTTTGTGTCCCACAAGCACTTAACACAATCAATAAAGTTGCGCTTAAAAGCAAAGCAATTGTCTGAAAATGTTTCATCATTATACTCCTTTCCTTTAATGATAGTGTAATCTAAGCATTTTTGATACCAAAAGCAATACTCTTGCAATGCCTTTTAGATTCTGTAAGCCAAAATGAGTTAAGCTTTTGATATTTCTAAGAAATGATTAAATTATATTCAAGGATTGGATATGTCGATAATTCCCCCCCAACTCAAACCGAGTTTGCTTAAGAAAATTTTTGTTGCTGCAAGTATCCGCCGATGGAATGACCAAGCTACGCCGGTGGAGTTTGTCGAGCTTGATAAACAAGCACATAAAATTGTGATTGCCTATATTCTTGCAAAATATGAAGAAAATCAGGGCAAAAGTGTGGATTGGGAAGCTTTGATTCTGCAGTTTTGCTTTGAGTTTTTTGAACGCATTGTTTTGACTGATATTAAGCCTCCCGTGTTTCATCAACTTCGACATTCTCATAATAAAGAGCTTGTTGAGTTTGTATGCGCTCAATTAGAAAATGATTTAGGTTCGTATGTGTTTTTTCCTCAAATGAAAGAATATCTCTTAAGCACTAAGAGTAATCTTGAAAAGGAGATTCTCAAAGCTTCGCATTATTATGCTTCTAAATGGGAGTTTGATATTATTTATCATTTTAACCCCTATATGTATGATGTCCAAAATATCCGCAATATCATTAATAAGCAAGTCGAGGAGCATTATCATCTCGCAGGTATGCAGCAAATTATGCTGTATGAAGATGTGCGGGAGCTTATCACGATGTTTGGGCAACTAAGATTCCAAAAGCGTTGGAGTCAAACGCCTAGAGTCCCAGCGACTTCTGTTTTAGGGCATACGCTTATTGTAGCCTTGAGCGCGTATTTAGTGAGCTTTGATATAGGCTGTTGTAAAAAAATGCGTATCAATCACTTCCTTTGTGGGCTTTTTCATGATTTGCCTGAAATCCTCACGCGTGATATTATCTCGCCGATTAAACGCAGTGTGAAAGGGCTTGATAAGCTCATTAAAGATATTGAAAAAGAGGCGGTGGATAAAAAGATTCTCTCCATTGTCCCGCCCAATATTAAAGAAGATATTGTGTATTTTACAGAAAATGAATTTGCCAATCGCTATATGATAGAACATTTTATTTATAATGCTAAGAGTGGCGAGGAATTGATGGAGCAATACAATTGTGATGAATATAATAGTATTTATGGAGAGTTTTTGAAAATATTTGATTATTTGAGTGCGTTTTTAGAAGCAAGAATCTCAATCTCTCATGGAATCTCAAGCGATGATTTGGTTAATGGTGCAGAAGACATTTATCAAAAATGCGCTCATAAAGTGATCAATAATATCGATATAGGCAAACTTTTTAGAGATTTTAAGTGAGAATAAATAATTGTGCAAATACTTACTTTGAGGTCTGATAATGCAGCAATGTAGATTGATTCTCATACAATTAGGGCTTTCTTTTTGTCTATTGTTTTTTGCTGGGGCGGTGTATTATTTTATGGTGTTTCAGCCAAGCGGGGAATTTGTGGGATTCTATCCTTTTGATTTTGGGATTAGGAGCTTGTCGTGGCTCTTGGTGGGATTCTTGATTGCTTTATTGATCGTGTGGTGTTTTTTGACATTTTTGCCTCGTCAAAAACTCTATGATGAAAATGTTTTAGCATTTTCGCAAAGTATTTCTTTATGGTTTGCGCTGCCTTTTTTCTTTCTGAATGCTTTAAGTGAAGAGATGCTTTTTCGAGGAGCTTTGCAGTATCAATGGGGGATTTTTATCGCGACTATTGCTTTTACCCTTGTGCATTTCTCGTATTATAAAAAGCCTTTTATGTTGCTACAAGTTTTTGCACAAGGTTTGCTTTTGGCGTTTCTCTATGAGATGAGTGAATCTTTGTGGGTGTGCATACTTTGCCATACAGGGGTTAATTGGCTATTGATTTACCTTATCAAAAAGAAATATATAAGATATAAAGACCAAGAATAGCAACGATAAGAAAACACGAGTTGTGTTATACTTTCAAGCAAAAATTGCGTTTTGCAAGAGGAGTAAAAGATGATTATTATCCCCGCACGCTTAGAATCGACACGATTCCCTAATAAAGTCTTATGTGATATAGGTGGATTGCCTATGGTGGTGCGCACAGCATTGAATGCAAAAAAGGTCGATGATGTCATTGTAGCATGTGATGATGCACGCATACAAGAAGTGTGCAAGGCGCACAAGATAGAATCTATACTCACAAGTAAGCAGCACACAAGTGGGACTGATCGATGCGCACAAGCTTGCGAAGAGTTGAGATTGGCAGATTCTGAAATTATTATCAATGTCCAAGCCGATGAGCCGTTTTTAGAATCTGAAGTGATAAAAACTTTGCAAAATCTTATGAAAAAGAGCGGGGCGTTTATGGGAAGTTTGGCAAAAGTGATTGATAAAACACAAATCAATGATACAAATCTCGTCAAAGTCGTGTTAAATGCACACAATGAGGCGATTTATTTTTCGCGCTTAGGCATTCCTTTTTGTCGTGATGAAAGTAGTGCGGCTATCGTGGATAAAAATCCATATTTAGGACATTTGGGAATCTATGGATTCAGTGCGCGAAGTTTGATTGAGTTTTGTCGCCTGCCTAAAAGCCCTTTGGAAGATATTGAAAAGCTTGAGCAACTAAGGGCGATTTATCATCGCAAAACGATTGCTATGGCGATTGTGCAAACCCAAAGCGTGGGGATTGATACGCCAGATGATCGTGAGAGGGCAGTAAAGCTTTTTCTATCATAATAAATCTTAAGTGAGGTTAATATTATGAGCGGAATGAATGCCCAAAAAGTTGATTTGGGCAAAGATTCTATTTATCGGTTGTTTTTTTATTTTTTTATCCCTAACCTTTGTGCAATGTTGGCACTCTCGACTTATTCGACCGTTGATGGAATCTTTGTGGGTAAAAAATTAGGTGAAGATGCCTTAGCAGCTATCGGGCTGTGTTGGCCTGTATTTCCTGCAATCATTGCTTTTGAGCTACTTTTTGGATTGGGTGCAGCATCAATCGCATCATATTTTTTAGGCAAAGGGCAAGATCATCGTGCAAGGCTGATGTTTAGCTCGGTCTTTTATTTTGCAACAAGTAGCAGTGTGATTATCGGTGGAATCCTGTTTGTCTTTGTCGAAGATGTGGCTTTAGCATTGGGTGCAAGTGAATCTACCTTGCCTCTCGTGGTTGCGTATTTGCGTGTGATTTTTAGTGGGGCGGTGATCATGGTGCTCCACCCTTTGCTTGATGTGTTTGTGATTAATGATAGGCGTCCGATTCTCGCAATGGTAGCGATGATCATCGGATCGGTATCAAATATCATTTTGAATTATTTATTTTTGTTTGTTTTTGAAATGGGTATTTCTGGCTCGGCTCTTGCCACGGTTTTGGGGCATATGTTTGGAATGTGTATTTTGCTTAGTCATTTTGTGATGAAATCCGGCAAAGTGTATCTTGTCAAACGATTTTCGTTTAATGCTGTTCTTGCTTCTGCAAAAAATGGTATCCCTCAAAGCATTTCAGAGTTGAGTGTGGCATTTGTAATGATTGTATTTAATCACACCTTAAAGGGGCTTGCTGATACTGAAGAGCTTAAGGTGAGCTATTTGGCGATGTATAGTATTATTATGTATGTGGGTGTGGTTTGTTTTACAATTTTGCTTTCTTGTGCGCAAGGAGTTCAGCCAATCGCAAGTTTTAATTATGGTGCGAAACAAAACAATCGCGTGCGACATATTTATCTTTTTGGTGTGGGGTTTGCTACGATAATAGGCATCTTGGTTTATGTGTTGTTTATGAGTGTGGATACGCATTTGGTAAAGTTGTTTTTAAAACAAGGACAAGAAGGCATCTTAGAATCTACACTTGATGCGATGAGTGTTTATTTTGTGGGCTATATTTTGTTGGGATTTAACATCGTGAGTGCAATATTTTTTCAATCCATTCAACGCCCTAGAAGCTCTTTTATTATCACGATTTCTTATAATCTGATATTTGTTTGTATTTTGCTTTATGTGCTAAGTCATTTTTATGGATTGAGGGGTGTATGGCTTGCCTATCCGCTTTCTTTGGTTTGTTCAAGTTTGGTAGCACTTTGCGTGGTGATTTATGAATATCGCTTTGGCGCACTTGCTAAAGGAAAACACAGCTGATGATTATGCGGGATTCTATAAATTCTATCAAGATTAGTGTTTTTTGGTTTTGCCCATGAGGTGCGCAATTGATCCAGCATAAATAATATTTTCAGTAGGGATAGAGGTATTGTTAAGAAATTCACACACACCTTCTTCATTAGTTTTGATTTGAGCATTGATTTCATCTTCTTGATACGCATAGTGCATATTTGCGCTGATTACTCCCTCAAGGTTTTCCAAACAACGATTGATAGCGATTTCTTCTTCTGTATTGGGGGCTTCAATCACGACAATAAGATGATGGGTGGATTTGTCTTCAAGGTAAATTTCACACCCTTGTATTTCATTGATAATATTTTTGACAGATTCAAAGTGATTTTCGTGCGTTTTAACGACAATGCTTGATATATTCATTATTTATCCTTTGTGAGATGAGGTTTGAGATGCCAAATGATAAGCTGTTGATTATCGCTCCCTGAAATAAGCGTGTATTCGTCAATAAAAACAAGCGTATTGATAAGGGAAGTCGAGCCTTTTAGTGTCAGAATCTCCGCTAGATTCTCTAAATCCACAATCCCGATGTCATTTTGTTCATTCTTGCTGTATGCGCCTAATGTGGCATTTGGGGAAATGCCTACTGCATAAATAAGAAAATCACTCTTGATTGCTTGAGCATTTTGAAGACTAAAATGCGGTGTAGGCTTAAAGGTATAAATTGCCATTTGCCGATCTTGTCCTGCAGTGAGAATCTTATCACGGGCAGAAGCAATTTGGTAGTTGTTGTCTTTATTGATAGAATCAATCCTTGAAAGTGTGTTGCCATTTTTGACATCAAGCACATTAACGACACCAGATTCATCGGTGCTAAAAATAAACGATTCATTAAGGCACATATCCGAAAATCCTGCTGTGCTAGGGTGAGACAGATATAAAAAACTTTGCGTAGAGAGGTCAAATACTCCGATTTCGTTACTCAAAAAACCTACAAGTAGATGTTTGGCATCTAAAGCAAGAATCTTTTTGGGAGATAGAGGTGTTTCATAAATGATTGAGGGCAGAATCTCCTCTGCAAGATTGATATGCACAATCGATTTTTTGCCTTTGGAGGATTCACTAAGGACGAAAAGGTTTTGACCATCAAAGGTGGTAATATGAAAAACTTGAGGAGCTCTTTCATCACCAAAATAATCTTTAATCATTGGAAGCGTGATTGTGCGAATCTTTCGTGCTTTGTGAGAAATATCTAGCTCAAAAATTTCAATATGACCGGTGGCATTACCCACAAAAAAGCGATTTTTAAATACGCTAATATGAGTAATAATGCCCTCTATAGGGATATTTTGTTGCTCTGTGGAAGACAAAATATAAGATTTTGCCCACAGAGGCAGTATTAAGAATAAACAAAGAGCAATTGCTCTCACTTCACGCCCTCATTGAGAATATCAAGAAGATTTGATTGGCTTTTGCTTGCTTGATCTCTAAAGTCAGGCGTAAAAGTATTGGTAATGAGTGGGAGTGCATTAGTCTGTGGAGTATGACAAAGCACACAATTAAATCGTGCATTTGCAACTTCGCCAAGTGATTTGTTGAGACGCAAATCATAAGTGTGTGAGCTAGGAACGGCAATCGCACCGACATCGGCTGCAATCGCAGGATCATGACAAGCAAGACACTGATTATCGTCTTTTGTGATAGGCAGCATTCCCTCTACGCTGTGCGAAATCATCGGAGGAGCATTTTCAAATGAGCGTTCAATGCGCTCACTTTCGCCAGCAGCTGAAGAAATATACTCATAGTCAAGCAATTTGACATCTTTTTCATCTTGGAGGTCGACTTTTCTAAGTCCTATGTCGCTATCACGCACACTTTCGGATTGGCTTTGAGTGTTAGAATCTGAACACGCAAATAAAATAAACCCTAGAGAAACTATTAAAATACCTTTCAACCATCTTTTCATTTTGACTCCTTTTTTAAAAAGTTATAAATTCCAAAATTCAGTGCATCATCATTGCACGCCTCAATACATCTTCCACAACGAATACAAGCCATAGACATAAGCGCACCACTTTGCTTGCTAATAGGTTTTAGCACTTCTGGTTCGGGACAAACTCGCACACATTCCATACATTTTGTGCAACGCGAATGTGTGTGTTTGACGCGCAAAAGGGCAAACTTCCCGATTAAAGCATACATTGCGCCAAGCGGACAAATATGCCCACAAAAACCATTTTTAAGCAGCAGTAAATCAAACAAAAATATTGCTAAAAGCGCAAATATACCAAAGCCCATACCAAAAACAATACCACGATGAGCCATTGAAATAGGGCTAAGAATCTCAAATGCACCCACTCCAAAGATAAAGCTTAGGACAAGCACTAGAGCGAGAATCACAAAGCGTGTATAGCGAGAGAGAAAAAACTTGCGTTGCGCGGTGTTTAATCCGAGTTTAGCGCGTAAAAAATGAGCTAAATCCGTGATGAGATTAATAGGACACACAAAGGCACAATAAGCTCTTCCTAAAAATACACCATAAATGATGATTACAAGCAAAGCTCCTAAAACAATATCAAAAGCCAAACCACCTCCAGCAAGAAAGATTTGCATCACACTCAAAGGATCACTTAGGCTAAAAGCTCCACCAAACCAACGAGAATGGCTAAGATTGCCTTGTGCAAACCAGCTTGTAAAACTTGCTTCCTTTGCTACAACAGAGCTAGAATCACCGATTAAATGCTCAATATTACCGCTAAATACACCCACAGAATCCATATTTTGGACATTTTTAATCGTAGCAATAGAATAATTACCCAGAATAAAAATGGCTAAAATGGCACATTGTGTGAATCTTCGCAAGATTAAGTATTTGTATTTGGATAGTTTAGATAGCTTCATCACAAATCTCCTAAAGAGCTATTGAGATAATCTAAGCTTTGCAAAGGTGTATCATTGGATTTTTTAGGTGCATCTTTTTTGATGTCAAACAAACGATTTTCATCGGTTTTGTCCCAACCTTTAATATAATTTGTCCCCATTTTGCCAAGAGCGACATTGCGAGGAAATACAATAATCGTTGGTAATTCTGTTACGCAAGCTTTTTCGCACATACCACAACCCGTGCAATAATCGCTATCCACGACAGGAAGTAAGAATCCATGCTTACCTGTGCGTTCATTGCGTTTATATTCTAGCTTGATGGCTTGATCTATCAAGGGACACGCACGATAGCACGCATCACATTGAATCCCTGCATACGCTACGCAATGTTTAGAATCTACGATTGCTACGCCCATTGTCGCATTGTTGATATTCGCCTCTGTATAGGTTTGCTCTTCTATTTGGGCTTTTTTAGGGCGAAATAAACGCTCTAAAGAAAGTGCTTGTGTCGGGCAAATGCTTGCACAGGGAATTTCTTTACACATATAGCAAGGCACTTTGCGCGCTTCAAAAAAGGGCGTGCCTATGACAGCAGGATCGCTAGGAGTAGCGAGCTTAAGTGTATAGAACGGACAAGCTTCTACGCAAAGCCCACATTTGATACAGCTTGCGACAAATTCTTCATCGTTTTTGCTTGCACCCGGCGGACGCAAAATCATACCATTACCTGCTTTAGCGACATTGATATAAGCTCCCCAAATCAATGCACCAAATAAGGCAAAACCAGCATTTTGCCCTATCTTGACAAGTGCTTCGCGTCTTTGAGGGTTAAATTGGTTAGGAGTTTTGTTTGACACATTTTTCCCTTTTTAACTATGCTTTATAAACTTTAACTGCACATTTTTTGAAGTCAGTTTGCTTTGAAATCGGACAAGTCGCATCAAGGCAAACTTTATTGATAAATACATTTTCATCAAACCAAGGCACATAAATAAGCCCTTTTGGAGGACGATTGCGCCCACGCAAGTCAAGCTTTGCTTTCACTTTGCCTCGTCTGGATTCTATCCATACGGCTTGATTTTGCTCAAAGTTATATGCTTTAGCATCTTCTGGGTGCATATAGCAGAGTGCTTCAGGCACAGCGCGATAAAGTTCAGGCACACGCATTGTCATTGTGCCGCTATGCCAATGTTCCAAAACTCTTCCTGTGCAAAGCCATAATGGGTATTGTTTATCAGGCATTTCGCAAGGATCCATATAAGGGCGTAAGAAAATCTTTGCTTTATTGTCAATACTCATTTTTTCTTCGCTTGGAGCGTTCAAAGATCCAGCAGGCATACTTTTGCCTTGATTCCCATAGAAAGCGAAAGCCTTGCCATTGCCAAGTTTTTGAGCGTAGAAATCATATTTTGCATTGAATCTCCATTGTGTTTCTTTACCATTGACTACAGGCCAACGCAAACCTCTTACGCGGTGATAAGTATCAAAATCAGCCAAATCGTGCGCGTGTCCTACGCCAAATTTACGATATTCTTCCCAAAGATATTTATGGACAAAGAATCCATAGCCTTTGAATGGTTGTCCATTTTCACCCTCGACATTACGATAATCTCCAAATACTTCGGTGTTGAATTGGTTTTTAAGCATCGCATCATCACTACCAAAAGCTTTTGCGCTTTGGTTTGCAAATAAAACATCAAAAAGTGTATCGTCTTCTTTGTAGCCCATAGCTTTAGCAGATTCTAAAACAGGTTTAAGATCAAGTTCGGGATATTCTTTATTCCATACTTCACTTAGTTTGAAACGTTTGGAGAATTCCATCATTTGCCAAATATCCGTCATTGCTTCGCCCGGAGCGACAACTTGCTGTTTCCAATGTTGTGTTCTTCGCTCGGCATTGCCATAAGCTCCCCATTTTTCATAAATCATTGCAGTAGGCAAAATCAAATCCGCGACTTTAGCGCTCACACCCGGATAACACTCGCTTACCACGATAAAATTATCCAACTCTCTTGCTGCAGCAATCCAATGATTTGCATTAGCAGTATTTTGCCATGGATTATTGACATGCACCCATGCCCATTTTACTTTAGAATCTTCTAAGTCTCGCATAATTTTTAGGAAAGGCGCACCGATTTTACCATTGAGTGTGCCAGCGGGTAGATTCCATATCGTTTCTGTAATCTCTCGGTGTTTGGGATTTGCCACAAGCATATCGGCAGGAAGTCTGTGTGCAAATGTCCCGACTTCTCTTGCTGTCCCGCACGCACTTGGTTGTCCTGTGAGTGAAAATGCTCCATTACCGGGTTGAGCTTGTTTGCCTAAAAGCATATGCACCATATAGCTTTGCTCATTGACCCATGTCCCTCTTTGATGCTGATTCATACCCATTGTCCAGAAGCTTACAATTTTGCGATTTTTGTCAATATAATAATCAGCAAGGGCTTGAAGTTTTTGTTTGAAAGATTCTATACTTTCATCGGGATTGCCTTTGGCAAGATTAGCTACAAAATCAAGCGTGTAGGGTTCTAAACCTTTTTTGAAGTCTTCAAAACTGATGCCCCAATGGTTGCCAGCTGCTCCAGCTTTGTCCATTTTCATCATATCACCGCTTTTGATGCCAAGATATTGCAAGGTGATACCCTCATCATCACTGACTTTTTTTTCAACTTCTTTAGCGACAATTTCTTTTTCTTCAGGCTTGAATTTAGGGTGGTTAGGATTATTTCGCATACCATAGCCAATATTAACAAAACCCGTGCTAAAGACGCAATTGTCTTGCACAAACTTTGTATCGACTGCATTGCGTTTAATGATCTCACGCGCAATATAGTTCCAAATCGCAAGATCAGTGTGAGGCTTAAAAATAATTTCAATATCTGCCAAATCCGAAGTTCTATTTGTATAGGTAGAAAGATTAATGATTTTAACATTGTTATTGCTAAGCTTTCTGTCTGTTACACGACTCCAAAGCACAGGGTGCATTTCAGCCATATTCGCTCCCCAAGTAACGATGGTATCAGTGAGTTCGATGTCATCATAGCAACCTGCAGGTTCATCAATGCCAAAAGTTTCTATGAATGCAACCACCGCACTTGCCATACAATGTCGTGCATTAGGATCAATATTATTACTTCTGAATCCTCCTTTGATGAGTTTGACAGCCGCATAACCTTCTTGCACGGTGTATTGTCCAGAGCCAAATACGCCAATACCGGTTGGTCCAAGCTCATTGTAGGCTTTTTTGAAATGTTTTTCCATTTCATCGAATGCTCTTTTCCAGCTTACGGGCGCAAATTTTCCTTTTTTGTCAAATTCTCCTTGACTATTAACGCGCAAAAGTGGTTTAGTGAGGCGGTCTGCTCCATACATAATCTTGGCGCAAAAATAACCCTTGATGCAATTAAGCCCTCGATTGACAGGTGCTTCAGGATCACCTTTAATCGCAACGATTTTGCTTTGTCCATTGGCATCTTTTTGTGTGGCTATCATAATACCACAGCCTGTCCCACAGAATCTACATACACTTTTATCCCATTTCCATTGTTTTTGTGCGTCTTGTGCTTGAGCACTCATCATACTCGGTATGCTCAAACCAACACTTGCTGCCGCTGAAGCTGCCGCTGCACTTTTTAGAAATTCACGGCGTGAGAGAGTAGGCTCTTTGCCTTCCATTTTAATTGTCATAATACCTCCTAGATACAGAATCAGCTTTTACATTCGAAATTCTCATTTTCAAATGATTGTGTGAATTATGAATTCATTCCCGATTTGATTAATTGATGATTATCAATTGAAGTCAAACTTTTATTTACCTTTTTTTAAAAACCAATATATTAATTAATATATATTTAGTCATAATTTTCTGTTGCAAAGGTTATAATTGCACTTTTATTGAATCTGCAAAGGTATGTATTTATGGGAGAAAAAAGCAAAAAAACAGGGATTATTTTATTTGATTTGGACGGGACATTGATTGATTCTACTGCTGCCATTTATGCGAGTTTTTGTGAGGCATTTGAGAGAATGGGAGAAAATCCGCCGTCTTTAGAATCTGTAAAATCATGTATAGGGCATACTTTAGAGGATATGTTTTTACAAAATAATGTGCCAAGTGGGCTTGTTAGTGAGTATGTGGAACATTATAGAAAACATTATCGCTTGATGATGGAGGAGGGCACAAAGCTTCTTGATGGCGTCAAAGATGCGATTGAAAGAGCGTATGAAATGGCATATTTGGGTGTAGTAACCACTAAGAGAGGAGATTTTTCTCGTATTTTACTTGATAGGTTTGGTGTGGGGAAATATTTTGATACGATGATTGGTATAGAATCTGTAGATTATCCCAAGCCAAATGCCCAGCCGATTCTTAAAGCAATCCATGCAATAGAATCTCAACACGGAATAATACAACCAGAGAGAATCTTTATGGTGGGGGATACACCTTTGGATCTGATTGCTGCAAAAAATGCCAAGATTCAGAGTGTGGGTGTATTGTGTGGGTATGGGAAAGCAACAGATATGCGAGATTTGACACCTTTTCTTTGTGAGCATGTGCTTGATGCTGTGGATTGCATCGCCCAAAGATTAATTTTTTAACCCTTTTGTTATGTTAGTTTGGTTATGATAGGCAAGATAAAATGCAGTTTGATAATAAATTGAGAATCAAAAATGGAGTAAGGTCTAATGATTAAAGAACCAATGACAAATTATGGGTATGAAAAATTGTGTGCAGAATTAAAGAATCTTAAAGAAGTAGAGCGTCCTAAAATTGTGGTAGAGATTGATGTAGCACGTAGCCATGGGGATTTGAAAGAAAATGCTGAATACCATGCAGCACGAGAAAAACAAGCATTTATTGAAGCGCGTATTAATGAATTAGGCGTAATGCTTGCCAATGCACAAGTGATTGATCCTTCGACTTTATCCCATGATAAAGTGAGCTTTGGTTCAAGTGTCAAAATACTTAATTTGGATACAGATAAAGAATTTATCTATACATTGGTAGGTTCAATGGAAAGCAATCCTTCTAAAGGGCTTATTTCTGTCTCTTCGCCTATCGCTAAATCATTAATTGGTAAATCTCAAGGCGATGAAATTACGATTGAACTCCCCAATGGTGAAAATGAATTTGAGATTCTTGAAGTATTTTATAAAGATATTGTTTTTGAAGATTGACAATTGGCATTGAGATTTAAGACAAGGGTAAATTGATGAAAATCAGAATTAAAAAACTTCATAAAGATGCTATTATCCCAACTTATCAAACACCACAAGCAGCAGGGTTTGATTTGCATGCTCTTGAGAGTAGTGTGATTAAAGCAGGGGAGAGGGCATTGGTCCAGACAGGATTATCCTTTGAGATTGATGAGGGTTATGAAGTGCAGGTGCGCCCACGAAGTGGATTAGCCTTAAAGCATGGAATCAGCGTTTTAAACACACCCGGCACCGTCGATAGTGATTATCGTGGAGAAATTAAAGTGATATTAATCAATCATTCTTGTGAGGATTTTACGATTCAAAAAGGCGATAGAATTGCGCAGGGTGTTGTGTGTTTGGTGTATCAAGCAGAGTTTGAAGAAGTGCAAATATTGGCAGAAAGTGTGCGTGGTGAGGGTGGATTTGGTTCTTCAGGTTTGGCACAAGAAGGCGCGTATCATACCAAAAAAGTTGATAAAATATAAGATAATTTTTTAAGGAGAATAAAGTGAGTTTAAAACAGAATCTAAAAACTATTAAACAAGAATTTGACCAAGATGAAAAAATGCTTGAGAATGCGTTTCGATTGGAGATTCTTGCTAGACGTTATCGCCGCTATTTGATTGCGATAGCTGTGATTTTAGTCGCTATAGGAGTGTGGTATGGTGTGAGCCATTACTTGAAAGCACAACATACACATCAAGCGACTGCGGCATACGCCAAACTTCTTGAAGATTCTACCGATAGTGAGGCTCTTAAGGCATTAGAGAAAGCAAGTGTTGAGCTGTATGATTTATATCGTTATAGTAATGCAAATGAAGATGAGGTTTTTCAAAGTTTAACACATTCTAAAAACGAGCTTGTGCGGATTCTAGCGACTTATGAGTTGGCTTCTATTGAAGCAGGAAAGGCAGACAAAGAGGGTAAGCTTGATACGGCAAATCTTGATGCAACGCCTAACTATCCGTTAAAAGATTTTGCGCTTTTGCAAGAGGCATTTTTGCTTTTTAATCATCATCAAGCTCAAAATGCTAGAGACAAACTTTTATTAGTCTCGCAACCTTCGATTTTGCAGGAAGAAGTTGATAATTTAAGACATTATCAAATATTTGAAAAATAAGCAGAGAATTATTGTATTTTTATGAGGAATATCAATGAATAGATTGATTATATTGCGCAATGTGATGGTTATATCAATATGTATAATGATATGGGGTTGTAGCTCTAAAAAGCATTTTGAGCCACCATTAGTGAGTGGAGAAATGGTTTTTGATGGGAAGCTTTCTAGTGCGATTGAAAGCACTTCAAGAGAGGGAGCAGTTTTAGCTGATCAAACATTGATCAGTTTTCAAGAAGGTATTACATCTCTTGTGTTGGAAAAAGATTATAAGTTTCTTTCACAAGATGAGCATTATTTTTTATTTCAAAAACAATGCAAAGATCTTTTGATTGTTGATGCAAATAATAAAAATATTCAGACCATTCCCTATGATCAATGTGTGCTTTCAGCGAGATTGCAAGGCGATAAGATTGCTATGGTGTTAATTGATAATACATTAGTGTATTATAATGTGAAAGATTCTCAAACGATTTTTTCACAAAAATATGCCCCTGTGATAGCGATTAATTCTTATCTTGCTTCGCCGTATATTTCTTCTGAATATATCGTTTATCCTGATTTAGAGGGTAAAGTGCTTGTGTATAGTATTGCTCAAAATAAAATCATTAAAGATATTTTAGTGAGCAGTGATAAATTTTTTAACAATGTGATTTATCTTTATACACAGAACAATTACCTTGTAGCAGCAACTTCTAAACGCGTAAGTGTGGTGATAGATAATAGAAGTTTTAAATACGATATTGATTTGCGTGATGTGTTGTTTTATAAAAATAATATCTATGTCTTGAGCATAGAAGGTGAGATTATCGAAATGGATCATACACTGAATCCTTTGCGCCGTGTAAAGCTACCTTTTGCTATTTTGAGTGGTATTGTGATACAGGATAATAAGCTTTATACGCTTGAAAAAGGCGGCTATGTGATTGAGCTTGATTTAGCGGATTTTGTGCCTAAAGTGTATAGAAGTAAGCTTAAAAAACATAAGGGTATGTTCTACAATCAAGATACGATCTTTTATGATAGGGTATTTAAAAGGTTTTAATGATGCTTTTATGTGATGTGGGCAATACTTTTTTGCATTTTTATCACAAAGGTAAGATTTGGAAAGAGAAGCCTTATGCTCTCACATCTAAAAAGGAGAGTCTTCCTATTTACTATATCAGCGTGAATGAACGCTATGAACGATGTCTTTTGGCTTCACACAGTCATTGTGTAAATATTGCTCCTTATATTGAGATAGATACAAGCTATCAAGGGCTAGGCATAGATAGAAAAGCTGCTTGTAAGGCAATTGATGATGGGGTGATTATTGATGCGGGTAGTGCAATTACGATTGATGTGATGCAGCAAGGAATCCATATAGGGGGTTATATTATGCCCGGTTTGGGGGCGTATAAGATGATGTTTAAAGAGATTTCTAAAGTGCTTGATATTGAGATAGAGCCGGGTGTGGATCTTTCAAGGTTGCCTCAAAATACAAAAGATGCACTAAGCTTTGGAGCGATTAAAAGTATTATTTTGATGATTAAAAATACTTCACGCACAAAGAAGATTTATTTCACAGGAGGCGATGGGAAATTTTTCGCAAGGTTTTTTGAAAATGCAATCTATGACAATACCTTAGTTTTTAAGGGTATGCAAAGTGCGTTGTCAAAACATATTTAATAAGAAAGAATAAAATTCAAAAAAGGAGGTGATAGATGATTAAGGTTGCATTGCCTAAGGGGCGTATAGCCAAAGAAAGTTTGGCATTGTTTGAAAAAGTGTATGAAAAAAAATTTGTGTTTGATGACCGAAAATTGATTTTACAACAAGATGATTTTATTTTTATGCTCGTGCGTAGTCAAGATGTACCAACTTATGTGCATTATCAAGCTGCAGATATTGGAATCGTAGGACGCGATGTGATTGAAGAGCAGCAGGTTGATCTCGTGAAGTTGCTTGATTTAAAGATTGGCAAATGCAAGGTTGTTGTAGGTTCTCAAGAAGGCAAAGGTATTGATTATCAAAAGCCTCAAATAAAGATTGCCACAAAAATGCCAAATATTACGCGAAAGTATTTTGCGACTAAAGCCGTAGCAATTGAAGCCTTAAAACTTTATGGTTCAATTGAACTTGCGCCATTGGTAGGGCTTAGTGATGGCATCGTGGATATTGTCGAGACGGGAGCTACGATGAAGCAAAATCATCTCAAGATTGATGAGGTGATTATGGAATCTAGTGCATTTTTGGTCGCAAATCAGCATAGTTTTTATGAGAAAAAAGCTTTGATTTTGGATATTTATCAAAAGCTACAGGAGGTGATATGAGAATCTTGTGCATACTCGCTTTTTTATGCTTGAATATCGCTTTGTGCAATGAATGGGTGATGTTTAGTGATGGTAAAGATACTTATATCTATAATGCCAAAAGCGGAGAAATTTATATTCGTCATTCAATGGGAAAAGCAAATTATGAAGATGTCTTTGTCAAAATGCCACGAGGAGCACAACCTAGTGAAATAAAAAATGGCAGATTCTCACAAAATAATACCTCAAATTCTTCTAATACATCTTTGTCTGTGAATACTGATAATGACAGAATCAAGCAAATGCAACTTGATGCGATTAAAAAATCTCAAGAAATGCTTAATAGTGCGCTTGAATGAAAGCAGAATTTTGCCTGCAAAAAATGGCAGATTTTGCAATGCAGATTCTTGACACTTGTAAAATATGCAGGATTTAGGAAAGCTTTTGCAACAGCTCTAAGTAGAGTTTAGCCTCTTTGCGTAGTTGCGCGCGATAATCTTTAGCATGCGGGCAATGTTTGGTTACTAAATGCCAAAAGTCTTGCGAATGGTTTTTGTGATGAATATGCGCAAGCTCATGAATAATGACATAATCAATAAGATGATAAGGAGCAAACACAAGCATTAGTGAAAAAAATAAACGATTATCATAAGTGCAGCTTCCAAATTTTGAGCAGGCATTGGTGATTTTTATATGTTGAAAATCCAGATTCATTGTGTTGGCAAGCTCTTGAGTGCGAGGAGCAATGTAGGTGTGTAAAAGCTCTTTAAAGGCATTTTTTTGGAGTGGATAAGATAATGTCGCAATATCTTGCCATTGTCCAAAGATGAGAATCTGATGAATGTGTGAGAGAATCTCATCAGATAGGTCTTGATGATTTTTAGAGATTTTAGCAAGCGTTTTGTCAATCCATTTTTGATGATACTCAATGAATGCTTGCGTGTGATAAGATGAGAAATGAAGAGGCACACTGACAATAATTTTTTGAGATGTTTTGATAGTGATGCGCGGATTTTTAATCGGTTTTTTGAAAATTTGTAAGGAGGGTTTTAACATAATATTGCCACTTTTAGTTATAATTTCGAGATTATAATCATAACAAAATGGAGAAAATATGAAAGTCCTACTTTTAGAAAATGTGCAAGGGCTTGGCAAGAAGGGTGAGATTGTAGAAGTCAAAGACGGCTATGGGCAAAATTTTCTGATTGCTAAGGGCAAGGCACAGCATGCAACGAATGAAGTGATTAACAAATATAAGGCTCAAGTCAGAAAACAGCAAGAGATTGAGGCATTAGAAATCGCCGAATTGCATCAAATGAAAAATGTCCTTGAGCAATTAATGCTCGTATTGCATAAAAAAGTGGGTGCAAATGATACGCTTTTTGGTTCAATCACAAAAGAAGAAATTGCTGCAGAGATTGAAAAACAAACCAAGATGAAGATTGATAAAAAACATCTTGAGATTCCCGTTGCGATAAAACATTTGGGTCAATTTCAAGTGCTTATTAAATTAGGACATGGTATTCATACAACCCTCAATGTGGAAGTAAAGGCGCAAGGATAGTAAATGTTTGAAGCAACAACGATTTTAGGCTACAAAGGCGAATATGAAGGCAAACCATACGCAGTGATTGGCGGCGATGGGCAAGTAACTTTTGGAAATTGTGTATTGAAAAATAATGCCACTAAAATTCGCACGCTTTATAATAATCACATTCTAAGCGGTTTTGCAGGTTCTACTGCCGATGCGTTTAGTCTTTTTGATATGTTTGAGCGCATTTTGGAAAGCAAAAAAGGCGATCTTGTCAAGAGTGTTTTGGATTTTAGCAAAGAATGGCGCAAAGACAAGTATTTAAGGAAGCTTGAAGCAATGATGATTGTCCTTAATAAAGAGCATATTTACATTTTAAGCGGGACAGGTGATGTGGTCGAGCCAGAAGACGGGAAAATCGCAGCCATTGGAAGTGGAGGAAATTATGCTTTGAGTGCAGCTAGGGCATTGGATCGTCATGCAAATCTTCCTCCTAAAGATTTGGTCGAAAATTCTTTGCGTATTGCCGGAGAGATTTGTATTTACACAAACACGAATATTAAAATTTTAGAATTATGAGAATCTGATAAGGCGAAGGAAGTTTGATGAAAGAAAATATGACACCCAAACAAATTGTAGAGTATCTTGATAATTATATCATTGGGCAAAAAGAGGCAAAAAAGGCGGTTGCTATTGCTTTGCGTAATCGCTATCGCCGTATGAAGCTTGATAAGGAAGTGCAAGAAGAAATTACTCCCAAAAATATTTTAATGATAGGTTCAACCGGTGTGGGTAAAACAGAGATTGCTAGACGCATGGCAAAAATGATGGGATTGCCTTTTGTAAAAGTTGAGGCAAGTAAATACACTGAAGTTGGTTTTGTGGGACGCGATGTAGAATCTATGGTGAGGGATTTGGTCTTAGCAAGTGTGAATCTTGTCGAAAGTGAGCATCGGCAAAAGGCTCAAGCCCAAATTAACGATTATATTTTAGAGAAAATCACTCAAAAGCTTTTACCACCTTTGCCTAGCGGCGTGAGCGAAGCGAAAAAAAACGAATACGAAATGAGTTTTGCCAAAATGAAACAAAAAGTGATTAAGGGAGAAGTTGATGACTTGATGATTGAGCTTGAAGTCAGCAAAAAGCCTTCTGTGAATCTGAATGATGACCATCTCACACCGGATATGATAAAAGTCCAAGAATCTATCTTTAAGGTGCTGAATGTTACAAATGATAAGATTAAAAAAGAAATTAGCGTCAAAGAGGCTAAAGAAGCACTTATGTATGAAGCGACAGAATCTGTGCTTGATGCAGAAAGCATTCGGAGTGAGGGGCTTAGACGCGCACAAGAAAATGGCGTGATTTTTATTGATGAAATTGATAAGGTTGCTGTAGGAAGCAAGGATAGCTCAAGGCAAGATCCGAGCAAAGAAGGTGTGCAGAGAGATTTACTTCCTATTGTTGAAGGGAGTGTGGTTAATACAAAATACGGACAAATCAAAACTGATTATATTTTATTTATTGCTGCAGGTGCTTTTCATTTTAGCAAACCAAGTGATTTGATTCCAGAGCTTCAGGGACGCTTTCCTTTGCGTGTAGAATTAAGCACACTTGATGAGCAAAGCCTTTATGAGATTCTTACTCAAACAAAAAGTTCTCTTTTGCGTCAATATCAGCTTTTGATGCTTACAGAGGAAATCAAACTAGATTTTGATGATGATGCGGTGAGAGAGTTAGCGAGGCTTTCGCATAATGCAAATCAACGCACAGAAGACATTGGTGCAAGGAGGTTGCATACGACTATTGAGCGTGTATTAGAAGATGTCAGCTTTGATGTGGATCGATATAAAGGCAAGGAAGTAGTGATTACTGCCCAAATGGTGCGTGATTGCTTAGGGGATTTGGTTGAAAATGTTGATTTGGCACGTTATATTCTCTGATTGCTTTTACTAATGATACCCACAAAATCAGGCTTTATTGCGACATTGGGCAGACCCAATGCGGGTAAAAGCACACTGCTTAATTACCTTATAGGAGAAAATTTAGCTCTTGTTTCACACAAAGCTAATGCCACGCGCAAACAACTTCATCTTATCGTGCCTTATGAAGATGCGCATTGTAAGGCTCAAATGATTTTTGTCGATACGCCCGGAATCCACCATCAAGAAAAATTACTGAATCAATATATGCTTTCTCAAGCTCTTAAGGCAATGAGTGATTGTGATATGGCACTTTATCTTGCGCCTATCAGTGATGAAATTAAACATTATGAGGATTTTTTACAATTAGCACAAGGCGTGAAGCATCTTCTGATATTGACAAAGATTGATTTATACACTAAGGAGCAAGTGCTGCATAAAATGGCACAATATCAAGTTTTTCAAGATACTTTTCTTGAGCTTTTGCCTATCAGTGTCAAAAGAGGTTTTGATAAGAATCAATTTCTTTCTTGTATTGCATCACATTTGCCCATATCGCCGTTTTTGTATGATGAGGAGATTCTGACTACGACTTCGATAAAAGAGATTTGTAAGGAAATGATCAGGGAGAGTTTGTTTGAGAATCTTAGTGATGAGATTCCCTATGAATCTGATGTGATTGTTACGCATTTTCATCAAATGCCACAATTAGACAAAATTTATGCGCGTATTATTGTCGAAAAACCCAGTCAAAAAGGTGTAGTCATTGGGCAAGATGCTCATACCATTAAGCGCATCGGTATTGCTGCGCGTAGAAAGATTGAGTTATTTACCCAAAGGCATATTTTTCTTAAGCTTGATGTGGAAGTCAGAAAGGGTTGGAGCAAGCAAAAGGATAAATTGAAAAAAATAGGGTATGATTTTACTTTGTGAAATACAAAAAAGGAGTTTCATCAATGAAGCATTTATTAGGCGTTGTATTTATCGCTTTATTAGTTAATGGTGCTTTGGCACTTGATTCGCAGTTGGTTTCTTTGGTCAATGAATATAAGAAAAATGGTATCAATGCGATTGAAGCAAAGTTGGAAGGTTATCTTTCGGATAAAGATTATTGGCAGGAAATACTAAAAAATACAGCTACAGATTATGGTTATTTTGAAGATTTGCAATATTTATTTGTATCAGACAAAAGTGCGCCCTCACTGAATCTGTATCAATTAAACGATTCTAAATTTACTGAAATTGGGCATTCATCAGCTTTGGTAGCAAAAGGAAAGGGCAATAAAAATCGTGAGGGGGATTTGACAACGCCCATTGGTTCTTATGACATTACTGCAAGGCTAACAGGGCTTGATCAATATTATGGTCCTTTAGCCTTTAGCACAAGTTATCCTAATGTCTATGATCAATCTCTTAGAAAGACGGGCGGGGGGATTTGGATACATGGTTTACCGCTTAATGGTAATCGAGAAGAGCTTAATACGCGCGGTTGTATCGCGATTGATAATGAGATTCTCAAAAAATATGACAAGGTTATTGATCATAAAAAAACAATGTTGATTACTTATGAGGGATCATTAAAGCCAGTAACAATTGAAGAGCTTGCTATTGTCTTAGCAAGTTTGTATCAATGGAAAAATGCTTGGCAACAAAGTGATTTAAAAACTTATCTTGCTTTTTATGATGAAAAAGATTTTTATCGCCCTGATGGTATGAGTTTCAAAGCATTTAGTAATCATAAGAAAAATATCTTTGCCAAGGGTGAAAGTAAGAATATACGCATTTCGCACATTAATGTTTCAGTCTATCCTAACGAATCTCATCGCAATATGTTTCGTATAAGCTTTATGCAGGATTATAAAGCCACGCTTAATGGAAAGACAAGCTTTTCTTCAGTGGGTAAAAAAGATATGTATGTTGTATTAGAAGGAAATCAAATCAAGATTCTTAGCGAAAAATAATTTAAGTATGTGTTCTTTATGTTTTAAGAGAATCTTAACGCACCAAGTGCTTTGTTTATGCCAATGCAGGGGAGCAAGATGAAGCGACTTTGGAGCATTTATGGTTTTTTGCCTTTCATTTGTGTGGCATTTCTCAATGCTTTTGTCGATTTGGGACATAAAATCATCATTCAAAATACACTCTATAAGGTTTATGATGGTGCAGAACTCACACTTTTAAGCACACTTATTAATGCCCTTATTATTCTGCCTTTTGTGCTTCTTTTTACGCCTTCAGGATTCTTAGCTGACCGATTTCCAAAGAATCTTGTGATGCGTGTGAATGCTTGGGTGGCAGTTGTCATTACAATTTTTATTACATTGTGTTATTTTATGGGTTGGTTTTGGTGGGCATTTTGTCTTACTTTGCTGATGGCAGCTCAATCGGCAATTTATTCTCCTGCAAAATATGGCTATATCAGGGATTTGGTTGGTAAAGATATGCTTGCATGGGGAAATGGAGCGATGCAAGCGACTGCTATTGTTGCAATTTTGGCAGGAATGAGCGTATTTTCTTTATTTTTTGAAGCTTTTTATGATTTTCATTATGTGGATTGGTCGCCTACTCAAAGTGAGATTCTGCAAAGTATCGCGCCTTTAGGTTTTTTATTGATTCTCTTTTCAGTCATTGAGCTTTTTTTGTGTTATCGTCTTCCTACATTTACGCAGGGTAACCCCCAAGCCTTTAATCGTCAAGATTATCTACGCGGCAAGATGCTCAAACAGAATCTCAAGATTCTCACAAGCCATCGAACAATTTGGTTTTGTGTGGTTGGTATTTGTGTGTTTTGGTCGATTTCTCAATTGCTCTTAGCCTCTTTTCCTACCTATGCTAAATCAAACTTTAATGAGATGAATACCTTTAAGATTCAAATGGTGATTGGTTTCTCGGGGTTGGGTATTATTGTCGGTTCTGTCATTGCGGGAAGATTCTCAAAATACTACATTGAAACGGGGCTTATTCCTTTAGGGGCGACTTTGGTTTTTGTGATGAGTTTGCTTTTGATGAGCTTTGATAGTTTGATGCCTTATAGTGTGGTGTTTTTCTTATTTGGTATGGGTGGCGCACTCTTTATTATCCCGCTTAATGCGTTGATACAATTTCATGCTAAAGAAGAGCAGTTAGGCAGGGTATTGGCGGGTAATAATTTTGTCCAAAATATCGGAATGTTGTCTTTTTTGCTTATCGGCACTTTTGCTTCTTTGTTGCATTTGCCTGTAGAATATCTTTTTTATTTATGTATGATTGTTGCTTTTTGTGGGTTTGTGTATGTCATTTGGTTATTGCCTTTTTCTTTGGTCAGAATGCTTATCACACTTGCTTTTTTACAACGTTATCGTTTGAATGTCGAGGGTTTTGAAAATGTCCCAGAAAGTGGCGGAGTGCTTTTACTTGGGAATCATATCTCATTTATTGATTGGGCAATCGTGCAGCTTGCCTTGCCGCGCAAAGTATATTTTGTAATGGAGCGGAGTTATTATAATCGTTGGTATATGCGCATTTTCCTTGACCTTGTTGGTGTGATTCCGGTTTCTCATGGTGCGAGTAAGGGGGCGTTAGAATCGATTCGCAAAAAACTCTTAGAGGGGCATATGGTGTGTTTATTTCCCGAAGGGGCAATTTCACGGCATGGGCATCTTAACACTTTTAAAAGCGGTTTTGAGCTTGCACTTAAAGATTTGTCTTTAACTGATGCGATTATTCTGCCTTTTTATATTCGTGGTCTGTGGGGGAGCGCATTTTCGCGCAGCCATGAGTCGTTTATTCAAAGACGCAAAAGCTTTGCCAAACGCAGAGTTACAATTGCTTTTGGCGAGCATTTGGAGATTCATTCAAGTAAAGAAAAAGTCAAAGCTAAAGTCTTTGAGCTTTCTTTCAAGGCATGGAAAACTCATTGTGAATCTTTGCCTTCAATCCCTCGCGCATGGATTGATAGCGCAAAGAAATGGCGTGGCGAAACAGCAATTATTGATAGTATGAGCGGAGCAATGAGCTATACGCGAATGCTTGCAATCACAATGATACTTTCAAGAATTTTTGCTAAGCATCAGTCAAATCTTTCATTACGCTCATCATTTGATTTAGATTCTGATAAAAAGGCACATTGTTTTGAATGTGCGGGGATTCTCTTGCCGGCATCTTTGGCAAGTGTGTTGTGTAATCTCTCGTTATCAATGACAGGAAAGGTGGTTGTGAATCTTAACTTTACCGCTGGGCAAAAGGCTATAGATATGGCAATAGAATCTGCAGGCATTCAGCATATTTATACTTCTAAGCAGTTTATGGCTAAACTTAAGGGTAAGGGAGTGGATTTGGTGTTTGCTCCAAATGTGGAGATTCACTATATGGAGGATTTGATTGATGAGGTGAAAGCACGCAAGTTTGTGCTTTTGTCTGCAATGCTTCAAGCAATGATTTGCCCAGCTTTTATCCTAAAATGCCTTTATACGAAAAAACAAAACAATACTGATGTGGCAGCGATTTTATTTAGCAGCGGGAGTGAGGGCAAACCAAAGGGTGTGATGCTCTCTCATCTCAATATTATGAGTAATGTCTCACAAATTTCTGATGTAATCCATGCGCGTGATAATGATGTGATGCTTTCTTCTTTGCCACCATTTCATGCTTTTGGATTCACGGTAACGACTTTGATGCCTTTGCTAGAAGGTATGCTTTGTGTTACTTATCCTGACCCTACCGATGCGGTGGGGGTTGCTAAGGCAATTGCGAAAAATAAGGTAAGTATTATGTGTGCGACATCGACATTTTTAGGTATTTATGCGCGACATTCTAAACTTGATAAGATAATGTTTGAGAGTTTGCGATTAGTCGTAGCGGGTGCGGAAAAGCTGAAAAAAGATGTGAGCGAGGCTTTTATGCTGAAATTTCACAAAAATATTTATGAGGGTTATGGAGCGACAGAAACCACACCTGTAGCAAGTGTGAATCTCCCTAGCGAGTTTGATGCACATCATTGGGAGTTGCATAAAGCGAGTAAAGAGGGCAGCGTGGGTATGCCTTTGCCCGGGAGTGCGATACGCATTGTCGAGCCAAACACTATGGAAGAGTTGCCTGTGGGTGAAGATGGTATGATACTCATCGGCGGACATCAAGTGATGCTTGGTTATCTTGATGATGAAGAAAAGACAAGAGAAGCTTTAATCAAACTTGATGGTATTGTGTGGTATAAAAGCGGCGATAAAGGGCATTTAGACGAAGATGGTTTTATTCATATTGTTGATAGGTATTCGCGATTTGCCAAAATTGGCGGTGAAATCGTGAGTCTTGGCGGTATTGAAGAAGAGGTGCAAAAACTCATTAAGACTTTAGAAATGAGCGAGAATCTCAAATATGTTGCAGTCGCTATTGAAGACAAGAAAAAGGGCGAAAGTGTGATACTTTTGGTGAGTGGGAGCGAGGAAGAGTGTCAAAGCCTTGAATCTGCGATAAAAGACTCATCTATCCTCCCGCTTTTTAAGCCTGCTAAAGTGTTAAGAGTGGATTCTATCCCTGTGCTTGGCTCGGGGAAAGTTGATCTCAAAGGTGCGAAAGATTTGGCACAAAAAATGATAAATTGACAATAAGGAGTATGAATAATGCAAAAAGAGATGATGGAGTTTTATATAAAGCGTTTGGTTGTGAAAATCTTGTGTTGGTTTGTGCCAAAGAAAAAGTGGCGTTTAGCCTTGCGTAATCATTTGCGATTTGGTAAGCAGGTCGTGCTTTTGCAGGATACAGATTCGTATGTACCAAAACCTGTGCTTGAGATGATGACAGAATCAAACCTTTCTTCTTTTCTTTTTTCTTATCAAAAGATTCTCCAACCCTTGCCTCTAGCACGCATTATCAGTGCTAATAAATTATGCCCCCCCCCCCATTACACCGCTAGAAGTATTACAAAATCACGCTAAAAACGCGCATTTACATATCAAACATCAAGGGTATTTTCTTGCTGATGAAAATGCCAAAGACCCCTTTTCCCCGCGCAATCCATGGGCATATATCCGTGTGAGAAATGAAGCCCATACCTTAAGGGCATCTTTGTATTCGATTTTGCCTGCGATTCAGCGAGGTGTGATTGGCTATAATGATTGCGATGATGGGAGTGAGGAGATTATTTTAGAATTTTGTGAGAAATTCCCGAGTTTTATCCCTGTGAAATATCCCTACCATGTGGATATTTATAATCCTGAAAAAGAAGAGAATAAGCTTTATCAATATTATACCTATGTGCTAAGCGTGATTCCCAAAAATCAATGGCTTGTGAAAATCGATGTGGATCATATCTATGAGGCAAGCAAACTTTTTAAGAGTTTTTATCTTGCTTGTAAGATATGGGATATAGTGCTACATTCGCGGATTAATTTTCTGTATAAGAATAGTGAGATTCTGATTGAAAATGGCAATAATATGGTGTTTGAGGGTGATCATTGGCTTGTATGTAATTTTCAATTGAAATTTATTCCTTTGAATCGTATTGAGCAACTTGTCCCACATAGCAGTCATTTGATTTCAACTGAATTACCCTCGTGGCATTTTCCCTATCAAAAAGAAATCCGCAAGGAAGTGATGAATAAATGTCAATGGATACCTTTAGAATCTTGGCAAAGCGAAGAAATCGGCACAAGGATAGATTCTAGCATGCTTACAAGCAAAGTGCTACATACTCTCGTAAAAGAATTTGAGTAGTTTTTATAAGTTTATTTTGCTCTTGTTTAGTGTTTAATATTTTAATTTTTTTTGCAATAAGATTGTAGAAGCTTTATTTTAGAATCAGGTCAAAATAAAGTAAAAACATTCAAGGAGTTACCTATGCAAAAAAATGGTTTTATTGTTAGCATTATGCTTAGTTTTAGGGTTAAGTCCGTTAGATGCTAAAACACAAAATACTATAGAGCAGGCTGATATAGAGATGCTGTTTCATTCTTATGATGCGGCTGATTTTGCTCATCTTAATGTTATGCTTCTTAGTGATGAAGAAATGCAAAATACGCAGGGTGAAGCTTGGTGGACACCTATTTTATATGGTGTTTTAAAGGGTGGTGCGATTTGGAGTTATAATTGTTTTATCAAAAAAGTTGTAGGAATTGGAAAGTAGAGATAAAATTTTAAAAAAGGAGTAGCAAGATGCATCAAATGATGATATTACTCTTCTTTTGTGTGATGTCTTGTGTGAAAGTTTTTGCTTATGTTTGTAATCATAGTGGCTATTGCGAAGACGGGCGCATTGGCATCGGAGCGCATTATGGCAATCTTGCTTCTCCTATTTCAAAAGCCTCTAGCACAGGCGGATACATCTCTATGTATGGAGGGTATTATTATAAGAGATTGTATGGGGCATTGGATTTTATAGGAGGGCTTACACGCCCGAGATTTAAGACAGATTCAGGCATATATAGGGATAATGCCGCCTATTTCTTTGCTTCTTCGGCGTTGCATCTTGGCGCGAGTTTTGGTAAAGACAATGCTTTTTTACTCTATCTTGTGCCAAGACTTGAAGTATATAGCTTTGGCGAAGATGATAGATTGGGGAAGTTTGCTGTTGCACACTTTGCCATAGGACCGCACATTCGCAATCGCTTTAGTTTAAGCGAAAAGCTAATCCTTGAAGCAGAATTAGGAGCGGAAGCCAACTCAAGACGATATATAGGTGAAAGCTTTAGCGATAAGAAAGGCTTTGATGGGAGTTATCGCCTCAATGCTTCTTTGGGTTTGTATTTTAAACGAGGCGGTGAATATAGCCGAAAAATTGATTTTTACACTAAATTAGGAGGTGTGTTTTATCATAACAAAGCGTATGTTCATAGCACCTCCGTTCTTCAACCTACAACTAGAGATTTTGCACTGATGCTCGAAGTCGGTATGACGCTTGAAAATCTCTTTCGTTTATAAGCTTCTATTTTAGAATCTATCACGATATGCGGTAGATTCTGTCTTCTTTATGATTCTCGCTCAATATTTTATGAACAAAGTGCTACATACTTTATTGTAAAATAATTTGAGTGGGTTTTGAAAAATAGAATCTGTATGAATAAGAATCTCAAATCTATCCTTATAAAAAGGAAACTAAAAAATTAAAAAATCTCGAAAAATAGGCAAAGTGCTTGACTTTTTTTCTTAAATTTCATTATAATTAGCGGCTCAAAACATCAATATTATTGATGAGTTCTTTAATGAAATAAGGAAAAAATATGGAAAGAATACGACTTAGGCTCAAAGCTTATGATCATAGGGTTCTTGATAGATCAGTTGCATCTATTGTAGAAGCAGTTAAGAGGACAGGTTCAGAAATTAGAGGTCCAGTGCCGCTCCCAACGAAAAAGAAACGATACACGGTGTTGAGGTCTCCTCATATTAATAAAGATTCACGCGAGCAATTTGAGATTCGTGTGCATCATCGTATTATTGATATTATTTCGGCAACCCCTGATACCGTAGATAGCCTTATGAAACTTGATTTAGCTCCTGAAGTAGATGTCGAAGTAATGTCTATGAGCAAGTAAAGTAAGGTAAAAAGGATTCAAGTATGGAATTTATAGTAGAAAAAATTGGTATGAGCCGAACAATAGGCGTTAAAAGTGAAGCAGTTACTTTACTCAAGGTTTTGGGAGCAAAAGTTTGCGAATTGCAAGAAAATGGCAAGGGTTTAGTAGCGTATGCTCAAGGCAAAACAATGAATAAAGCAATTGCTGGGAATCAAAAGAAATATAATCTTAGTAAAGAGTTTAATCGATTTGCAACGCTTAAAGTTAGCAATAAAGAATTAGGCGATTTGGATATGAGTGTTTTGAATGAAGCAAAAAAGGTAAAAGTAAGCTTCAAGACAAAAGGACGAGGATTCAGCGGTGCGATGAAACGATGGAATTTTCAAGGTGGTCCCGGAGCTCATGGGAGTAGATTTCACAGAAGACTAGGTTCTATTGGTAATCGTGAATGGCCCGGACGTGTGCAACCGGGTAAAAAAATGGCAGGACACTATGGGAATGAGCTTGTAAGCGTTAAAAATAGTGTGATGTCCTTTGATCAAGAGAGTGCTATTTTAGTGCTTAAAGGGTCAATTGCTGGATATAATGGCGCATTGGGTCGTATTCAAATTATAAAATAAGGTAAAATAGAATGAGTAAAGCAATCGTATTGGATAATAAGCTCAAAAAAGTCAGTGAGCTTGCATTGCCCCAAAGATATATGCAAATCAAAGAACATAATTTGTATTTGTATGTAAAGTCTTACTTAGCCTCTTTGCGTGCAAATAATGCAGAGGCAAAAAAGCGTGGAGAAGTAAGTGGCGGTGGCAAGAAACCTTGGAATCAAAAAGGCGGAGGACGAGCACGAGCAGGTAGTATCACTTCACCTGTTTTTGTAGGCGGTGGAGTTTCTCATGGACCTAGCAATAATAGAAACTATATCCTCAAAATCAACAAGAAACAAAAACGACTTGCATTAGAATACGCACTTTTGCAAAAAGCAAATGATAATAAGCTTTTTGTTGTTGATTCTGTGGCGGTTTCTAGTGGTAAGACAAAAGATGCGTATGCAATGTTTAAAGCTATTCAACAAAAGAATGTTTTATTTGTTGCACAAATGAGTGATGAGCCAACTTTCTTGGCTTTTAGAAACTTGCAACAATGTTATTTGATTGATTCTAATGAGCTTAATGCGTATTTGGTCGCAAATTATCGCGCTGTCGTGATTGAAAAAGCAGTATTAGATGAAATCATTGCGTGTGATAAGGGGGAATGAAATGGCAGATATTACGGATATTAAATCAATCCTCTATACTGAAAAATCTTTATCTCTTCAAGAAAGCGGTGTGTTGGTCGTTCAAACAGCAAGTCATGTGAGTAAAAATCAACTTAAAGAGATTTTCAAAGAATATTTTGGCATTACTCCTGTAAAGATTAATTCTCTTAAACAAGAAGGTAAGGTTAAAAGGTTTCGAGGTAAAGTCGGGCAAAGGGCTTCATTCAAGAAGTTTTATGTCAGGATTCCAGAGGGCGCAAAAATTGATGCGCTGTCAGTATAAGGAGTGAATGATGGCAATAAAAACATATAAACCCTATACGCCAAGCCGAAGATTTATGAGCAATCTTAGCTCAAATGATATTACAGGCAAGGCAAGTGTGCGAAGTTTGCTTGTCAAGCTTCCAGTAACTGCAGGGAGAAATAATAACGGACGCATTACGAGCCGACACAAAGAGGGTGGAGCAAAAAAACTCTATCGAATCATTGATTTTAAGCGCAATAAATTTAATATTGAGGGGCGTATTGCTGCAATCGAATACGATCCTTATAGAAATTGTCGCATTGCGCTTGTGCATTATAGCGATGGAGAAAAACGTTATATTATCCAACCAAGTGGGCTAAAAGTCGGAGATTTGGTAATGTCTGCAGAATCTGGATTGGATATTAAAACAGGTTTTGCTATGAAACTTAAAAGCATTCCTATCGGAACAATTGTTCATAATATCGAGATGCACCCCGGAGCAGGTGGACAACTTGCAAGAAGTGCAGGTGCAAGTGCTCAAATTATGGGTCGCGAAGGGAAATATATCATTCTTCGAATGCCTAGTGGGGAAATGCGGTATATTCTTGAAGAATGTATGGCAAGTATTGGGGTTGTAGGCAATGAAGATTTTGCTAATATTTCTATTGGAAAAGCAGGACGCAATCGTCATCGTGGTATTCGTCCGCAGACACGTGGTAGTGCTATGAACCCTGTAGATCACCCTCATGGTGGTGGTGAAGGAAAAACAGGTTCAAGCGGACATCCTGTTTCACCTTGGGGTATACCAGCAAAAGGCTTCAAGACACGCAAGAAGAAAGCGAGTGATCGATTGATCATCTCAAGAAAGAAAAAATAAGGAAAGCAGATATGGCAAGATCAATTAAAAAAGGTCCATTTATTGATGATTATTTATTTAAGAAGGTAACCAAAGCAAGAGAGAGCAAGGATAATAAGCCTATCAAAACATGGTCAAGACGAAGCACTATTCTTCCTGATATGATTGGAATGACTTTTAATGTTCATAATGGACGAGCATTTGTGCCTGTATATATTACAGAAAACCATGTAGGTTACAAGCTTGGCGAATTTGCTCCAACACGCACTTTTAAAGGACATAAGGGCAGTGTCCAAAAGAAAATTGGTAAATAATAAAGGAGCATAGATGAGTAAAGCATTATTGAGGTATATTAGATTATCTCCGACCAAAGCACGTCTTATTGCTAGAGAAGTGCAAGGAATGAGTGCAGAGCTTGCTATTGCGAGTTTGGAATTTACACCCAACAAAGCGGCAAGAGTTATTTCAAAAGTGATAGCTTCTGCGGTAGCTAATGGTGGCTATGATGCGCAAGATGTGATTGTTACTTCTTGCAGGGTAGATGCAGGACCAGTGCTTCGCCGTTTTATGCCTCGTGCTAAAGGACGAGCTACTCCTATCAGAAAACCTACTGCACATATCTTAGTCGAGGTAGGAACGCAGAAATCAACTAAGTCATCTGTTCAAACACAAGCTAAAACTAAAACAAGTGCTAAATCTAGCAAGACTTCTGAATCTAAAGTTTCGGAGGCTAAATCAAATAAAAGCACAGCTAAGTCTTCAGCTTCAAAGACTAAGGATACTTCAAAGAATGCTCAATCTGAAGTAAAGTCTAAGGCAGTAAAAGCAGATTCTGGGACTAAGAGTGCTAGCAAAAAGGTAACGACAAAGAAAAAAAATGAAGGTGAGGAAAAATAACAATGGGTCAAAAAGTCAATCCAATAGGTCTTAGATTAGGCATTAACAGAAATTGGTCTTCGCGATGGTTTTCTGTGTCTCAAACGACCCCTTCAAATATTCTTGAAGATCATAAGATTCGTAAGTTTCTTAAGCGTGAAATGTATTATGCGGGTGTGAGTGAGATTGTTATTGAGCGTGCTGCAAACAAGATTCGCGTTACCGTGGTAGCTTCTCGTCCAGGTTTGATTATTGGTAAAAAAGGTGTTGATATTGATAAACATAAAGAATCATTAAAAAAACTTCTTCAAAAAGAAGTATTTATCAATATCAAAGAGGCAAAACGTCCCCAAGCGAATGCTCAACTTGCTGCAGAAAATATTGCGACACAACTTGAAAAGCGTGTTGCTTTTAGACGCGCTATGAAAAAGGTTATGCAGGCTGCGATGAAATCAGGCGCAAAGGGTGTTAAAGTTAAAGTTTCTGGACGTTTGGCTGGTGCTGAAATGGCTCGGACAGAATGGTATATGGAAGGAAGAGTTCCTCTTCATACTTTACGCGCAAAGATAGATTATGGTTTTGCAGAAGCAATGACGACATATGGTATCATTGGCGTGAAAGTGTGGATTTTTAAGGGTGAGGTTTTGCATAAGGGTATTCAACCTGAAAAAAAAGAAGAGAATAAATCTGATAAAGAGACTCGAAGTAAATCACGAAGAGGGAGGCAGTAAATTATGTTAATGCCAAAGAAAACAAAATACAGAAAGCAGATGAAAGGACGCAATCGTGGTAAATCTTTCCGCGGTTCGTTATTAGCTTTTGGTAATATTGGTATCAAAGCAATTGAGCATGGACGCATTGATTCGCGTCAAATAGAATCTGCTCGTATTGCGATGACACGACATATCAAAAGAGCGGGTAAAGTGTGGATTCGAGTATTTCCTGATAAGCCATTGACTGCTAAGCCACTTGCAACGAGAATGGGTAAAGGTAAAGGTGGTGTAGAGAAATGGGTGATGAATATCAAGCCGGGTCGTATGATTTACGAAATGGCAGGTATTGATGAAGCATTAGCGCGTGAAGCTTTAACCTTGGCGCAAAGTAAGCTCCCATTCAAAACAAAAATCATAACGAGCGAGAGTGAAAATGAAATTTATTGATTTGAAAGATAAGGATGTTGCTGAATTACAAAAGATGTTGAAAGAAAAGAAGTCGTTGCTTTTTGAAAAAAGATTGCAACTTAAAACAATGCAGCTGACTAATCCTAGCGAAATTAAAGTGATTCGTAAGGATATCGCTCGTATTAATACAGCCTTAAGTGCGAAGAAGGATTCAGAATGAGTGAAAAACAAGCACATAAAAGAGTCATACAAGGTAAAGTGATTAGCAAGGCAGGCGATAAAAGTGTGGTAATACTTGTGGAGCGTAAGGTTGTGCATCCTAAATATCGCAAAATTGTTAAACGTTTTAAGAAATATACCATTCATGATGAAAATCATACATCAAAGATTGGCGATGTGGTTAGTGCGATTGAATGTAAACCTATTTCAAAAACTAAAGCTTTTAGATTGAAAGAAATCGTTACTGCAGGGGTGGAATTATGATACAAAGTTTTACAAGATTAAGCGTTGCGGATAATAGTGGCGCGAAAGAAATTATGTGTATTAAAATATTGGGTGGAAGCCACAGAAGATACGCTCATGTTGGTGATGTTATCGTTGCTTCAGTAAAAAAGGCTATTCCTAATGGAAAAGTTAAAAAAGGGCAAGTGGTGAAAGCAGTTGTCGTGCGAACGACTAAGGAGATTCATAGAGAAAATGGCTCTTTGGTGCGTTTTGATGATAATGCAGCGGTGATTTTGGACGCAAAAAGAGAGCCTATAGGTACAAGAATCTTTGGTCCAGTCAGTAGAGAAGTGCGATACGCAAATTTTATGAAAATAGTATCGTTAGCTCCGGAGGTGTTATAGTGGGAAAGTTCAAAATTAAAAAAGGCGATACCGTAAAGGTAATTGCTGGAGATGATAAAGGCACAAGTGGTAAAGTTCTGCAAGTTTTGCCGAAAAAATCGCAAGTCATTGTAGAAGGTTGTAAGATTGCAAAAAAGGCAATTAAGGCAAGTGAAAAAAATCCAAAGGGTGGATTTATAACTAAAGAAATGCCAATGAGTATTTCTAATGTTAAGAAAGTGGAAGGAGAATAGTCGATGTTTGCTCTAAGAGAAAAATATAAAAAAGATATTGTGCAACAGCTAAAATCTGAGCTTAATATCACTAATCCTATGCTTTTGCCTAAGGTTGAAAAAATTGTGATTAGCGTGGGAGCTGGGGATTATGCCAAAGATTCTAAAGTCATGCAAAATATTGCAGACACAATTTCATTGATTGCAGGACAAAAAGCGGTAATCACTTTAGCAAAAAAATCTGTTGCAGGTTTCAAGATGCGTGAAGGAATGCCAATGGGTGTGAAGGTAACACTTCGAGGTAATATGATGTATAATTTTTTAGAAAAACTTATTGTAATTGCGTTACCTCGTGTGAAAGATTTTAGAGGGCTAAAACGTAATGGTTTTGATGGAAGAGGAAATTATAGTTTTGGATTAAATGAGCAATTAATGTTTCCAGAAGTGGTATATGATGATATTATGGTAACACATGGTATGAATATTACGATTGTAACTTCTAGTAAGAGTGATAAAGAGGCATTCAAGTTACTTGAGCTCCTTGGTATGCCATTTGCGAAAGGGAGATAATTATGGCAAAAAAATCAATCATTGCAAAGGCGAAGAGAAAAGCAAAATTTAGTGCAAGAGCATATACAAGATGTCAAGTGTGCGGAAGACCACATTCAGTTTATCGAGATTTTGGATTATGTAGAGTATGTTTGCGTAAGATGGGTAATGAAGGGTTGATCCCCGGACTTAGAAAAGCTAGCTGGTAAGGAGAGAAGTATGGTGAATGATATTATTGCAGATTCTTTAACAAGAATCCGTAACGCTTCTATGCGAAAATTAGAGGTAACCACGCTTTATTATGCGAAGATTGTTGTTTCAATTTTAGAAGTATTCAAAGTGAAAGGTTTTATTAAAGATTACAAAGTCAATGATAAAGATGGGAAGCAGTCTATTATGGTGCAACTTATTTATGATGAGCAAGGTCGTAGTGCTATTAATGAGATTAAACGAATCAGCAAACCTGGGAGAAGGGTTTATAAAGGACGCAACGAACTTAAACGTTTTAAAAATGGGTATGGCACGATTGTAGTTAGCACAAGTAAGGGTGTAGTTGCCAACGATGAAGCATATCGATCAAATGTTGGTGGCGAAGCACTTTGCAGTATATGGTAGGAGAAAGATAATGTCAAGAGTTGGAAAAAAACCCATTAGTATTCCCAAAGGTGTTGAGGTTTCTGTTCAAGGAAGCAAGATTGTTTTTAAGGGTGCTAAAGAACAAAAAGAACTTGAAACTTTTGGGCGTGTTCAGATTGAGGTCAAAGATGGTTCTTTGAGTTTTGCTTGTATTGATTCTCAAGCTCAATCTCGTGCGTATTGGGGAACATATCGAGCGTTAGCAAATAATATTGTGATAGGTTTAACTGAAGGTTTTAGTAAAGTATTAGAAATTAATGGCGTGGGTTATAAAGCAAGTATCAATGGCAAGAATTTAGAAATGGCTTTAGGTTTTTCTCACCCAGTTATTTATCCTATTCCTTCCGGTGTAGAGATGAGTGTAGATAAGAATACAATCACAATAAAAGGTGCAGATAAGCAACAGATAGGGCAGATCGCTGCTGAAATTAGAGAGTTTCGACCACCAGAGCCTTATAAGGGCAAAGGAATTAAATATAGTGATGAAGTTATTGTCCGCAAAGCAGGCAAGACTTCTAAAAAATAGAATAAGGTGAAGCTATGACAGAAAAAGTATTGATACAAAAACAGATTCTAAGACGCAAAAGAAAGCTTCGCACACGAAGTAGTATTTTTGGTGTTGCACATAAGCCTAGAGTGAGCATTTTTCGTTCTAATAAATACCTTTATGCACAAGCTATTAATGATGAAAAGGGCACAACTCTTGCACATATTGATGGAAAGAAGCTAGGTTTGGGCAACAATAAAGAACATTCTAAAAAACTTGCTACAGAATTTGCTCAAATGCTAAAAAAAGCAGGTATTGAAGAAGTTGTGTTTGATCGAAATGGATACCTTTATCACGGAGTTATAGGGGTATTTGCTGATACATTGCGTGAAAATGGTATAAAGCTGTAATTTAAAGGAAATCTTATGGAAATTAACAGAGAAGAATTTAGCGAAGTTGTGGTAAATATTGGAAGAGTAACAAAAGTGGTCAAAGGGGGTCGTCGTTTTCGATTTAATGCCCTAGTAGTTGTTGGTAACAAAAACGGATTAGTAGGTTTTGGTTTGGGTAAAGCCAAAGAAGTACCTGATGCAATTCGGAAAGCTATTGATGATGCTTTTAAAAACATTATTCAAGTAAATATCAAAGGCACAACAATTGCTCATGACATTGAGCATAAATATAATGCGAGTAAAATTTTGCTTAAGCCTGCAAGTGAAGGAACGGGAGTGATAGCTGGTGGTTCAACTCGTCCTGTAATAGAACTTGCGGGAATTAAGGATATTTTGACTAAGTCGTTAGGTTCAAATAATCCTTATAATGTTGTGCGTGCGACTGTTGACGCACTTGCTAGAATTAAAGCCTAAAGGGAGAAAGAATGGCACTAGAAAATGTCAAACCTGCAAAAGGTAGCGTGAAAGATACTAAACGTGTTGGGCGAGGACAAGGTAGTGGTATGGGTAAAACTTCTACTCGCGGAGGAAAAGGGCAAACTGCTAGAACGGGCTACAAGGAAAAGAGAGGCTTTGAGGGTGGACAACAACCTTTGCAAAGACGTCTTCCTAAGATTGGTTTTGTCTCCCGTGTGCAAAAGCCTATTGTGATTAATGCGGATAAGTCAAAGATTCTTGATTCTTTGAATGAGATTACAATAGAAGTATTGCGAAAGCATTTTACATTACCAAAGAGTGCTACCAGTGTAAAACTTATTGGCACAAAAGCAAAAACATTAGTTTCAAAAATTAAAGATGCAAATATTAAAACAAGTGGAAATCAAGAATGACAAAAAGCATTATAAATAAGATTCTTATCACGTTAGCTTTTTTGTTTGCGTATAGAATCTTAGCGTATGTTCCTGTTCCCGGCGTTGATGTCTCTGTGATCAAATCATTTATTGATGATAATGCGAATAATGCGTTGGGATTATTTAATATGTTTAGTGGAAATGCGGTCGAACGTTTTAGTATTATTTCTTTGGGAATTATGCCCTATATTACGGCTTCTATTATTATGGAGCTTTTAGCAGCGACTTTCCCTAATCTTGGTAAAATGAAAAAAGAACGTGATGGTATGCAAAAATATATGCAAATCGTGCGTTATGTTACAATTGGAATTACTATCATTCAAGCTGTAAGTGTAAGTATCGGACTTAATAGTATGGGGAGTGGTGCGATTAAGATTGACCTCAATGTCTTTATTGCTGTTTCTGTTTTTTCCATGCTTACAGGCACGATGCTTTTGATGTGGATTGGCGAGCAAATTACTCAAAGAGGTGTGGGTAATGGTATCAGTCTTATCATTTTTGGGGGTATTGTTTCGGGAATACCTTCAAGCATTGCTAAGACATTTAATCTTGTCAATACAGGGCAAATCAATGTCATTGTCTTGCTAGTCTTGTTAGCTGTTATCATTGCTACGGTTGGTGTTATTATTTATGTTGAACTTGCTGAACGGAGGATACCTGTTTCTTATGCGCGTAAGGTTGTGATGCAGAATCAAAATAAGCGCATTATGAATTATATTCCTGTTAAAATGAATCTTAGTGGTGTTATACCGCCTATTTTTGCTTCAGCATTGTTGGTTTTTCCTTCAACGATTCTGCAAGCTTCATCTAATAGCACTATTCAAGCAGTTGCAGATATTTTAAAGCCTGATGGTTATTTTTATAATTTTCTTATGTTTGTATTAGTAATATTTTTTGCTTTTTTTTATTCTTCTATTGTTTTTAATTCTAAAGACATTGCGGATAATCTTAAAAGGCAGGGCGGATTTATTCCCGGACTACGACCGGGTGAAGGGACATCAAATTTCCTTAATAATGTTGCTAGTAATTTAACTTTTTGGGGTGCACTTTATTTGGCTCTTGTTTCTACATTACCTTGGATTTTAGTAAAAGCTACGGGTGTGCCTTTTTATTTTGGTGGGACAGCTGTTTTGATTGTCGTCCAAGTAGCTATTGATACAATGAGACGCATTGAAGCCCAAATTTATATGAGTAAATATCAGACACTTAGTGCTGTGGGTCTTTGATATGGCAATTTCTATCAAAAGTAAAAAAGATATAGAAGCATTAAGAATCCCCAATAAGATTGTCGCTCAAACGCTCGAATTGATGCGTCAGCATATCAAAGAGGGCGTTAGCCTTTTGGAGTTAGATTCTATTGCTGCAGATTATATTGCTTCACAAGGTGCGCGTGCATCATTTTATCAGCTTTATGGTTTTCCTAAATCAATTTGTATTTCCGTGAATGAGGTAATTATTCATGGTATTGCTACGGATTATCGTTTGCAAGAAGGTGATATTGTAGGAATTGACATTGGTGCTGAATATAATGGTTGGTATGGTGATGCAGCAATTACTTGTGGTGTAGGGACGATTACACCAAAAGATCAAGAGTTGATAGCATGTGCTAAAGACACACTTTATGAAGCTATAGGGCATATCAAAGAAGGATTGCGTTTTAAGGAGCTAAGCCAGATTCTCGAACATTGTATCACTAAAAGGGGTTTTGTCCCTTTAAAAGGATATTGTGGGCATGGGATTGGTAGGCGTCCTCATGAGGAACCAGAAATTCCTAATTATTTAGAAAGTCCAAATGCTAAGCAAGGTCCAAAAATTAAAGAGGGTATGGTATTTTGTATTGAGCCTATGATTTGTCAGCTCAATGGGAATCCAAAAATTTTGGCTGATGAATGGTCGGTTGTTTCTGAAGATGGGCTTAGAGGCAGCCATTATGAACATACTATTGCTGTTGTCAATGGGAAAGCAGAGATTTTAACGGAGGTTTGAATGAATGGCGAAAGATGATGTTATTGAGGTTGATGGGAAAGTTCTCGAGGCTTTACCAAACGCAACATTCAGAGTAGAGCTTGAAAATGGGCATGTTGTGTTGTGTCATATCGCTGGTAAAATGAGAATGCATTATATAAAGATTTTACCCGGCGATATGGTAAAGATAGAACTTACCCCATACAGCTTGGATAAGGGTAGGATTACTTATAGGCATAAGTAGTTTTATAAGTAGTCTTTAAATATTTTTTTTGTAAAATCGAGGTTTTTTAGCTTGTAAGAGTTAATTAAATTAAGACAAATAAAGACTAAGGGAAACAAGGAGTTAGTATGAAAGTGCGACCTTCGGTCAAAAAAATGTGTGACAAATGTAAGGTTATTAAGCGAAAAGGCGTGGTGAGAGTAATTTGCTCGACCCCAAAACACAAACAAAGACAAGGATAAACAATGGCTAGAATTGCTGGTGTAGATTTGCCAAAGAAGAAACGAGTAGAGTATGCTCTTACTTATATTTACGGGATTGGGCTTAAAAGCTCCAGAGATATTTTGAACGCTGTAAATATTTCTTTCGATAAGCGAGTTAATGATCTCAGCGAAGATGAAGTGTCTTCTATTGCAAAAAAGATTCAAGAAAGTTATATGGTAGAGGGAGATCTCCGTAAAAAGGTAACAATGGATATTAAAGCCTTGATGGATTTAGGAAGTTATCGTGGTTTGCGACATCGAAAAGGGTTGCCTGTGCGAGGACAAACAACAAAAAATAATGCCCGCACAAGAAAAGGCAAGAAAAAAACTGTGGGTAGCAAGTAAGGAGTAAGTGATGGCAAAAAGAAACACTACAAAAAAGAAAAATGTTAAAAAGAATATTGCGCGAGGTATTGTTTGTATTTCTGCATCATTTAATAATACCAACATTACTGTTACCGATGAGATGGGTAATGTTATTTGCTGGGCTACTGCTGGCGGGTTGGGCTTTAAGGGAAGCAAGAAATCTACACCTTATGCCGCTCAACAAGCCGTAGAATCAGCGATGGAAAAAGCAAAAGAACATGGTATTAAAGAAGTAGGAATTAAGGTTCAAGGACCAGGAAGCGGAAGAGAAACAGCGGTCAAGAGCGTAGGTGCGATTGAAGGCATTAAAGTTTTATGGCTGAAAGATGTAACACCATTGCCACATAATGGTTGCAGACCGCCAAAACGGCGAAGAGTATAATTGAAGGGGATATAATGGCACGATATAAAGGACCAGTTGAAAAAATTGAAAGAAGATTTGGCGTTTCGCTTGCGTTAAAGGGTGAGCGAAGACTTGCTGGCAAAAGCGCATTGGATAAGAGACCTTATGGTCCGGGTCAGCATGGGCAAAAACGTGGCAAGATTTCTGAATATGGGCTACAGCTCCGTGAAAAACAAAAAGCAAAAGTAATGTATGGCTTAAGTGAAAAGCAGTTTTTGAATCTTTTCAAAGAGGCTAATCGTCAAGAGGGTAATACAGGTGAAAATCTTGTGCGCATTCTTGAACAACGGCTTGATAATGTCGTTTATCGTATGGGATTTGCTACTACTCGCCGTTTTGCTAGACAATTAGTAAATCATGGGCATGTTTTAGTGAATGGTAAAAGAGTCAATATTCCTTCGTATGTTGTAAAACCCGGACAAAAAATCGAGATTAAAGAGAAGAGTAAAAATAATGCACAAATTATTCGTGCTATTGATTTAACTTCTCAAACAGGTATTGTGCCATGGGTAGATGTTGATAAAGAGAAAAAATTTGGAATCTTTACACGTTTTCCTCAAAGAGAAGAAGTTGTAATACCGATTGAAGAAAGATTAATCGTTGAGCTTTACTCTAAATAAGAATTAAAAGATAAGGATGGTTGAAGAATGAATACAATTAAAGTTGAGCCTTATATCCCTACAGATATTAATATTGAAGAAGTATCAACCAATCGAATCAAAATTAGTGCATATCCTTTTGAATCAGGTTATGCAATTACTTTTGCACACCCGATTCGGAGATTATTATTTTCAAGTTCTGTGGGTTATGCTCCAATCGCATTGAAGATACAGGGTGTTACCCATGAGTTTGACTCAATTCGTGGAATCGTGGAAGATGTTTCTCACTTTATCAGCAATCTTAAAAACATTCGTTTTCTTATAAAAGATAAAGATCTTGATAGAGTAAGTTTGCATTATGAGTTTAAGGGTCCAATGGTATTGAGTGCGAATGAATTAAATAACGAGATGGTAAGTGTTGTGAATCCAGATGCGTATTTGGCAACAATCAATGAAAATGCAGTATTAAATTTTTCATTAGTTGTTCGAAAAGGGATAGGTTATGTGCCAAGTGAAAGCATAAGAGGGACAATTGAAGAAGATTACATTCCCTTAGATGCTTATTTTACACCTGTCAAAAAGGCAGTCTATGAGATTGAGAATATGTTGGTTGAGGATAACCCTGCTTATGAAAAGGTTATTTTTGATATTGAAACAGACGGACAAATTGAACCTCTAGCTGTTTTTAAAGAGGCAATTTCAATTATGCACAAACAAATGAGCATTTTTGGTGTTGATTTGAGTGCGTCTGTGGGCAGTAATAAGAATATTGCTGAAGATTCGGGAGAATTAAAAACATTGATGATTAAAATCGATAGCTTAAACTTAAGTGCACGATGTTTTAATTGTCTTGATCGTTCTGGATTAAAGTATGTTGGAGAGTTGGTTATAATGACTGAAAATGAACTCAAGAACATTAAAAATATGGGTAAGAAATCTTATGATGAGATTGCTGAAAAGCTTGAAGAACTTGGATATCCAGTGGGTGGAGAGGTTGCTGATGATATTTTGCAGTTACTTAATCGTAAGCTTGCCAAATTGAAAAACAATTAGTCAGGAGAAAATATGAGACACAAGCATGGATATAGGAAACTCGGTAGAACTTCAGCTCATCGTAAGGCATTGCTAAAGAATCTAGCAATTGCGTTGATTGAATATGAAAAAATTGAGACAGGTGTATTTAAGGCGAAAGAATTGCAAAGTTATATTGAGAAGCTTGTTACGACAGCAAAGCAAGCTGATTTAAATACGCATCGTTATGTGTTTGCACATTTGCAAAGTAAATCTGCTACAAAGAAGCTTATCAGTGAGATTGCTCCACGATACCTTGAGCGTAATGGAGGCTATACAAGAATCCAACGCACAAGATTAAGAAGAGGCGATGCTTCTCCAATGGCAATCATTGAATTTGTGTCATAATAGCAAGATTATAAATATAAAATTCGATAATCCTACAAGAGTATTCTAGAATCTCTCCAAGACACAGAAGAGGTTTCTGGAAAATTCTCTTGTTAATATAATTCTTCCGATAAGTTTTAATCAAACCAACTTTTACTCTATGACGCAATATTTATCATATTTACTTTTTCTTGAATTGCTATGATTTATAAAATTATTAGAAAAAGCGATTCGTATTGCCGATATTGTGAAAATGCTATGTTACCAAACCGAATAGTATAAATTTATATAACGATATTTAATTAAAAGAATCATTGCCTTTTGCGATGATGTTGTATCATTTTATTAAAGAAAATGAAAGTAGGATATATGAAACAAAACATTTTGCCTCTTCAATCTAAAGATTATGAGATTCTCAACGAGGCTAATGAGATTGCATTAGATTTTACTGCTTTTGATTTGAATCGCTCTGTGTTTGTTGCTCCTACTCTTGCGGTTATTGGTAATGGGCAGCTGTGTGAAGATTTTTTAAATTTTTGCACAAAGCAAAATTCTTGCAAACTTTCTATTACGCATCTTTTACCCCAAGATTTTGTGCGTTTGAGTGGGCATTTGGGTGATTTTAAGATTTATTTTAAAGACACATCACATCGTATTGATACACTTTGTATTGCCCAAGTTGTTTCTTTTGCACACCTTGAGAATCTGTTTGCTTATAAAGGGATTCACCTAGCTAATGCCTATTCTGATGCGGCATCAATGTTTCAAGCAGTTGTAGATTTTATAGGAGAATATGCTTATCGCCAAAATATCATTTTTAATCCTTCGGTATGCCAATATCAGGATCGTCGCCCTTTAGAAAATGGAGAAGGATTTTGTCATTATTGTGTAGATGTTTGTCCTACAATGGGGATAGCCAAAGATGACACGACAATGCTTCTATCCACTTCGCCTATTGATTGTATAGGGTGTGGCAAATGCGTGTGTGTTTGTCCTACGGGAAGTGTGCAGAAAGAAGGCGATACCTTAGAGAGTTTCACATACAGAGCGAGATTGTATAAAGACAGAATCCCTCTCATAGTCTCATCATCGCAATGGGCTAATGAGGAGAATCTCCCAACCTTTAATACCCTGCTTTCATCGCAACCCCTTGCCTTACCTTTTGTGATTGATGTGCCAAATATGCTCAATGAGACTTATTTGCTGACATTGATTCAAGAGACTGGTGCGCCAGTCGTCATATTCGGGGAAATTGATGAATTGGTTATAGAATGTGTAGAATCTCTCAATGTAATTTGCGAGAAGATCTTTGGTCGTAAAGGTGTGATTTTTGGAGATTCTTTAAAAGATATAGATTCTTTGATACTGATGCCTCATTGGCATTATCTTTATACCCCTAATGCTAAAGAAGGCGTAAAAGATATTTTTTCCGCACGACTTCAATCATGGGTCAAACAAGAATCTTTTGGTAGCGTATCCATGAAAGGATTTGGCGAGGTTAAAGTCGATGCTTCAAAATGCACACTCTGCCTTAGCTGTGTAGAGGCTTGCAATACCCATGCACTGATCAATCAAACTTCGAGCTTTGAGTTGCTTTTTAAAGCTTCACTTTGCACGGATTGTGGGTATTGTGTGCCAACCTGTGCAGAAAATGTCATCACTTTAGAATCTCGCACTTTTGATTTGAGCCCCGTGTCTTTTGAGTATGTCTCTAAGGCACAAGATAAGCCTTTTAGATGCGTAGAATGTAATAAGATTTTTGCTACTCACAAATCTATTGAGAAGATTAAGGCGATTTTGTCTCCCGCATTTCAATCCAATCCTTCCAAGCTTAGAAGTTTAGAATGTTGTGCGGATTGCAAAGTTAAGGTGATGTTTGAGGTAGCCAAATGACACATATACAAGATTCTAAAAAGTCCGTAGCTAATGCACGAGCCTTGTATTATGATTTTTTCGCAGGATTTTTTCTGTATGAGCTTTTAAGTGAGCGCACTGATGTGATACTAGAGCAAATCAAGATTCTTAAGAGTAATCCGCTTGACGAAAAAGACTTGATATATTTTGAGAATCTCGAAAAAGAAATCTCAAATTTTGGCGTAGAAAATATTATGCAAGAATACACACGCACTTTTCTTTTACCCTTTGCTATTCCTAATGAGCATTCACCGATGCCCGCTCGTTCTAAGGGTCAAGTGCGTGAGAATCCGCAAATTATGCTTTATCTTTCTCATTATACAGAGGGTTGTTTGAATGGTAGCGGTTTGCTTAAAGCACGAACACTTATCAAACAAACAAACTTTAGGCTTAACGCAGAGACATTTAAAGAGAGTGAGGAACATTTTGGATTCTTATTGCTTTTGATGCGCTATCTTTTGCTTTCAAATGACAAAGAAGATAATGATGCTCTCAATGAGGTTTTAAAAGAGCTTGTATTGCCTTTAGGAGAGTATGTCGCAACAGCTTTATTGCAAAAGGAGGATTTGCATTATTATTCAAGTGTTGGGAATTTGTTGCGCAGTTTTTTGATTGTCGAGCAAAGTTTGTGATATTTTGATTTGAATCTTTTGTGTCAAAGAAGATTCAGATGGGAGTATCCCACAAGCAAAACAAAGGAGGCTTTTATGTCTGAAGTGCAAAAACAACAAAACCATTCTCGGCGAGCATTTTTAAAGACTGCTGGAATCGGTGGGGCTGTGGTTGCCGTAGGCTCGCTGACTTTGAATGGATGTTCTGGAGAACACACACAAAAAGAGGTTATCAAAGGCAAGAGCAAGAAGCAAGAAGTGTTGTATCGCAGTGATACCAAGTATTGGCAAGAATATTTTGAAGTTGCTAAATAGAATCTGTCCAATTTTTTAAGGAGGAACAATGAGCGAAGTGGAAAAAAGGCGCAATGCTCGCCGTTCATTCCTTAAGCTTTCTGCATTAGCTTCTGTAGCTGGTGTGAGTAATGCTTTAGGGAATGACAGCGAACGCGTATTGAGAGCGGCAAATGAAGCAGAGTTAAAGGAACGTTATCCTAATTCGCAAAGAATCAAGACGATTTGCACACACTGCTCGGTAGGTTGTGGTGTAGTCGCCGAAGTGGTTGATGGCGTTTGGGTAAGACAAGAAGTAGCACAAGATCACCCCATTTCTCAAGGTGGGCATTGTTGCAAGGGAGCAGACTTGATTGACAGAGCAAGAAGCGAAACAAGATTGCGTTATCCTTTGGAAAAAATCAATGGCAAATGGGAAAGAGTGGATTATGAAAAATCATTAGATAAAATCGCAACGCAATTAAAACAGATTCGTGAGGAAAGCGGTCCTGATGCAGTAATGTTTATCGGGAGTGCGAAATGTTCAAACGAACAAAGTTATTATATTCGTAAGTTTGCAGCGTTTTTTGGGACAAACAATATCGACCATTGTGCAAGAGTTTGACACAGCCCAACAGTCGCCGGTGTGGCGAATACATTCGGGTATGGTGGTATGACAAATCATCTTGGCGATATGATGTTTTCAAAATATATTTTGATTATCGGTGCGAATCCAGCAGTCAATCACCCTGTATCAATGGTGCATATTTTGCGAGCAAAGGAAAAGGGTGCAAAATTGGTTTATATTGACCCACGCTTTACCAAAACAGCGGCAAAATGTGATGAATTTCACAGAATCCGAAGTGGAACAGACATTGCGTTTGCTTATGGGCTTTTGAATCATATTATTGCGAAAAAGCTTTATGACGAGCAATATCTCAAAGAGCGTGTGTATGGCTATGAAGAGATCATAGCAGAGGCAAAGAAATTTCCTCCGGAAGTCGCAGCTGATGTATGCGGGATACCTGCAGATGAGATTCGACATATTGCTGAAGAAATGGCAGCAGCAAAACCAGCAAGCTTGATTTGGAATCAAGGGCTAACTCAACATACTGTTGGCACAAGCAATACACGAATTATGCCTATTTTGCAAATGTTTTTAGGTAACATTGGAAAAGTAGGTGGAGGCGTAAATATCTTGCGTGGTCATGATAATGTGCAAGGTGCATCAGATATGAATAATCTTTCAGATTCTTTGCCCGGTTATTATGGTCTTGGTGAGCCTGCTTGGAGACATTTCTGCAAGCATTGGGGTGTAGAATATGATTGGATGGCTGCACGATTCAAAGATAAAGAAATGATGGAAAAGACAGGTTTTGCGCATTCGACATGGAAATTTGGTGTGCTTGATGATGAAAATGCTGAAAATAATGGCGGCACAAAATTACGCGCTTTGGTTGTTATCGGGACAGGTATGACAACGGTCTCATTGCTTGATTTGCAGCGAAAGGCAATGGACCAGCTTGATTTGGTGGTGTTTGTCGATCCTTATGTGAATGATTTGGCTATTTATAGCGATAGAAAGGATAATTTATTCTGTTTGCCAGCAGCATCGCAAATGGAGACAAGCGGTAGTGTTGCAGCGACAAATCGTAGTTATCAATGGCGTTCTAAGGTTATGGAACCTTTATTTGAATGTCGCCCAGATGAGGAATTTTTGTTTGGTATGGCGGAAAGATTGGGATTCTTAAAAGAATATCAATGGAGACTTTATGATATTGCAAAATCTAAGGGTAGAGATCATTTTATTTGGCCAGAAGATGCAACAACAGAAATGACTCAAAGTATCCGCAGTATCGGTTTGCAAGGTATGAGTCCTGAAAGATTGAAAGCCCATCAAGAAAATTGGCACTTATTTGACAAGATTACCTTAGAGGGCAAAGGACCATTTAAGGGTGATTATTATGGGCTTCCTTGGCCATGTTGGAGTGATAAACACCCCGGCACCCCGATTATGTATAATGATAATATTCCAGTTATGCGTGGAGGTATGGGCTTTAGGGTCAATTGGGGCTTAACTGCTCCTGATGGTGCTTCTATGCTGACTTCAAGAAGCTTACCTAATGCAGTCCATAAGGGCGGACATGGTCCGGTAACTGCGGCAAATGCAGAATCTTTAGGAATCAAACTTACTGCAGAGGAGAAAAAGGCGATTGAAGGAAGCACTTTTGCTTTAGGTATTGGTAACAATATCCTCGTAGAAAAAGCATTGGAAGCAGGATTATGTCCTTATGGAAATGGAAAAGCGCGTGCTGTTGCGTGGAATTGGTATGATAAGATTCCTTTGCATCGTGAGCCTCTGCATTCTGTGCGTGGGGATTTGGTTGATAAATATCCTAGCTTCCCTGATAAGAAAAGCCATTTTAGAGCGAATATCAAATATCGCAGTCGTCAAAAAGAGCTGGGTGAAAATAAAAATTGGGTTGATGAATTCCCAATTAATATGCTTAGTGGGCGTCTTGTAGCTCATATGGGGACGGGAGCTGAAACAAGGAGTGCAAAATACCTTGCTGAAGTGGAAGGCGAGATGTTTGTAGAAATCCACCCTGATAAAGCTGCAGAAATGAATATCAAAAATGGTGATATGGTGTGGATTTATGGCACGATGGATACGAGAATCTTAGTGCCAGCAAAGCTTTCTTATCGTGTGGATTATAATAGTATTTGGTTGCCACAAAACTTTTCAGGCTTGGATCAAGGTAAGTCAAGACTTGATTTTTATCCTGATGGCACAAAACCTTATGCGATTGGTGAATCGGCAAATATGATTAGCAGCTATGGATTTGACTATAATTCAGCATGTCCAGAGACAAAATGCGGACTTTGCCGCATTGAAAAAGCATAGGGGGTAAAAGATGAGTTTAACTTATTTGGATAATGCTAGTCGTATTAGATTCTATTGCGATACAAATCGTTGTATTGAATGTCATGGTTGCGATGTCGCGTGTAAAGAAGCCCATCATTTGCCCGTAGGGGTGAATCGCAGACGCGTAGTAGTTTTGAATGAAGGTATAGTAGGCAAGGAAACAGCCGTTTCTATTGCTTGTATGCACTGCTCTGATGCTCCATGCGCTCAAGTATGTCCGGTAGATTGTTTTTATATTCGTGCAGATGGTATTGTGCTTCACAATAAAAAAACATGTATTGGTTGCGGATATTGTTTGTATGCTTGTCCTTTCGGAGCTCCTCAATTTCCTAAATCTAATGTTTTTGGTTCAAGAGGTGCAATGGATAAATGCACATTTTGTGCTGGAGGACCAGAAGAAACTAATAGCCCTGAAGAATATGAGCTTTATGGGCAAAATCGCATAGCAGAGGGTAAAGTGCCGATGTGTGCGAGTATGTGTTCGACAAAGGCTTTATTGGCAGGTAGTGGAGAAGAAGTATCTAAAATTATCACGCATCGCTCAACTGTCAGAGGTGAAAATATCCCTAATGCTGTGCCCAATGTGTGGAAAACTGCATATGGAGAATAGGGAGATGAAAAATGCAATGATGTTGTTTAGAATCTTAATTTTTACTTTGGGATTCGTAACTTTTGCTATGGCTGCTAATCCAAGTGTGCCACAAAAAGATGGAAAACAATATGCGGAAGTTATTAGCGGAAATAATGATTTGATTCGTGAAAGCGATCGTGCCAATCCTAAGATTTATGGTGGTCCCGAAGTAGAGGCGATTAAATCATGGGGTTTGGATTCTCCTAATGGTTTAGGTGTGGGTGAGCTTTTTACAATCTTGCAGGGTAAGTATTTTGCACTTATCTTTTTGCTGCTCATTATCTTTGTGCCTTTAGCCTTTTATGGACATTATAAAATCATTGGACAACGGCATTATGCGCATGGTAATTTCTTGCTTGTTTTTAGTAAATACAATATCATCGTGCATTGGTGCGCTGCCGTCCCTTTTGTGTTAATTTGTCTTACAGGGCTAATGATGGTTTTTGGAGATAAGTTTGGAGGCGGTGCGCTTATTGCTTTTGCGCGAGATGTGCATGGTTTTGCCACGATTTTTTTTGCTATTTTTGGGACATTGATGTTTTTTATGTGGGTAAAAGATTGTTTGTTTCACTCTTATGATATTAAATGGATGATGATTCTTGGTGGTTATCTTGATAAGGTTAATCGCGAGATTCCTGCACATAAGTTTAACGCAGGGCAAAAAATGTGGTTTTGGATAGCGACATTAGGCGGAGGCGTGATGGTAGTTACAGGCGGTATTATGTTCTTCCAATGTGCAGAGATTAATACATTGCGTTTAATGGCATTGACACACAATATCGTTGGTTTTCTTGTGATTGCATTACTTATCACGCATATTTATATGGCAGTGTTTGCTATTGAGGGTGCGCTTGAAGCAATTCTTAATGGAAAAATGGGCGAAGAAGAAGTTTCTATGCTTCACAGCTTGTATTACAAAGATTTGCAAAAGCTCGGAAAACTTGATTCTATGAGAGTGGAAGGGCATTAATGTTTGCAAAAGAATCACCTTTGAGTGAATTTGCACATAAAATATCAATGGTTAAAGTGAGGCGAGACGATATTGCCTCGCCTTCACTCCATTATGAAAATCATCTTTGTGAAGATTATATTGTCGAAGAACAACGGATTGCTTTTTATCTGAATGATACAAAATTGCTTTCAGTGATGAGTATGCCTAAGGATCAAGATGCTCATTTGGTTGGATTCTTGATGAGTGAGGGCGTTTTAGATTCTGTCGATGATGTGATTTCTTTGGAGATTGCTCCCGATGGCTTGAGTGTGCGAATGCAAGCACATATCAAGGAAGAGAAACTTGCGCATTTACACAAAGAAAAAACTCTTACTACAGGGTGTTGTGTCGGAGTGAGCGCAAACTTTGAAGGTGAGATTGTCCAAAAATTTATCGCTACGCCGATGAATGTGCCAATGCCTAGAATCTTTGCATTGCTTGATACATTCAATCAACCTACAGAGCTTTTTTCGCTCACGGGGTGTGTCCATAAAGCGATGCTCGTGCTTGAAGATGATAAATATCTTATCAGTGAAGATGTGGGGCGACACAATGCGATTGATAAAGTGATAGGCAAGGCAAGATTATCGGGCTTTGATATTACGCACTCGATTCTCATTGTCAGCGGACGTCTTTCAATGGAAATGGTGATTAAGGCTGCTATGCACTCTATCCCGATTGTCGTTTCTCGCTCGGCAACGACTTATTTAGGAATCAAATCTGCTCAATTACTTGGCATAACGCTTATAGGTTTTGCAAGAGGAGATACGCTCAATATTTATGCTCACCCTGCGCGTATTGTTTTATAGCTTGCGAGATTGCTTCTGTGCAAATCGAATAGGAATCTCTGGATTACTAATCCATGAAGGATAATCCAAATCTTGCAAAACTCCCTTTTCTCGTTTTTCATTTGTCTTTAGGCTGCGCATTATTTTATGATTACAATAGCTGACTTCTAAAGTCGTGCTAAAAAATAATCCTTTACTATAAAAGATTTTGCCATGATTATTAAAGTGCAAGTGAATAGGCGTAAAAAAATCATTTAATCGTTGTAGCTGTGTGATTCTGTGATGAAAACCTTGTTCTTCTTCTGGATTGCAACCATGGAATTCAAAAATGACTTGCGTGAAGTATTGTGCTAAGACTTTCATATCAATGTTTTTTAGCATATCCCATTCTGCATTTTCAATATCAACTTGTAGGATATTTTCTTGTGTTGAAACCAATCTATTATCACGGAGCACAGATTCTAAGGTAATTGTAGAGTCGCTATTATGAGATGCGATAAATTTCTTGTGAAAAGTAATGTTTGGGTGTGTAGGGTAGGGTGAATTTGTGATGCTCCCGTCATATTCTCTGACAGAAAAGCCCAATTCTGCCATTTCTAAATCCCAAGGTGAATTTTCTGAAACACCCAAAGAGATGGCTATGGGCTTTTGTGATTTTCGTGAAGAAGGTTTCATTGCCCCCCCCCCCGTTTATTTGCTTAGTTTTTAGCATCACATAGCCGCCGTCTCCTGCACCACCGATTCTTATTAATGAATCTTGATTGAGTTTGGTGGGTTGCAGGATTGTGAGATATTGTGAGATTCTGTCAAATACTTGCGCATTGTCATTAAGTCGGATATAGTTTTTGTCTCTTGTTTGTAAAAGATGTAGCAGGGTTTGTTTATCTTGTTCGTTAATTAAAGAGTGAGCAATCACATTAGACATTAGGATTTGACTTTGGAGGAGATTATTTTGTTTGATGTGTGAGATCAGATTCTCTAAAAGGTTTTTGAGTGTTGCCAGGTTTTGAGATTCCATAAGTTGCCTTTATCTATGATTTTAGGATTTGCTAGAATTATAGCATCAAGAATCAATTTTTCATCTTTAATATCATACAGAATCTGACATTTTCTATTTAGTGTTGTGAGAGATTTATTATTTTATGAAATTATTTTGCAATCAATCTTGCCCATATTATTCAATAATTTTTATTTAAAAATATAATAATAAAATAAATTTAGGTGTATATGCAACTATTTATTAATTCGTGCTAAAATTCTGCTTACTTTTTATAATTTTATGGTTGTAACCACAAGGGAGAAAATAAAATGAGACTAGTGATTATAAGTTTGGGGCTATTGGTATGGCTTAATGCCCAAGTTTATGAGAATCCTTATCCTAAAAATGCCTATCTAGCAAGTGCTGATAATGCTCAAACCTCTGATATACAAAATGAAACGACATCTGATTTGGATAATGAACAAACAGAATCTGCACAATCAGAATCTGAAGAATCTATCGGACGCACTTTTACACTTGCAGAACTCATAGAGGGAGCAAAAAAGAACTATAGTCTTGAGGCAAAGGATTTGGCAATCTTGCAGGCTCAAGCAAACAAGTCAGGAGCATACAGCGAGTTTATGCCTACGATTGATGGGAGCTATCAATACCAGTATAATAATAATCCTTATATGCGTATTGATGGACACACAGGGAATGTAAAGGCGAATTGGGAGTTTTTCAGTGGGCTTAAGACCTATAACAAAGTGCGAGAAAAGCAATCACTTTATCGTGCAAGTTTGGAAGATAAAGAAACCACCAAAGACCAGCTTTTTTTAAGCATCATTGAGCAATATTATACTTATTTTACCAATCGTGCGAGATTCCTTTCACTTGATCATAAGAGAATCCAGCTTCAAGCAAATGTAAAAAGAGTAGAGCGGCTTTTCAAAGCAGGGCTTACGACCATTGATGATTTAGAATCTTTGCGTGCGGAGTTGCTAACCACAGAACATGACATTGAAAGCGTGAGATTAGATATTGAAAAAAACAAATTGACACTCTCATGGCTGACTAATAGTGATGTTGGCTCACTTGAGCGTAAGACGATTAAAACGCCCGTCTTTAACCTCAATGAGAATCGCCATGATTTGAATATGCTCACTTATCAAGCAGCGGGTTCAAAATATCAAGCAAGACAAATGACTTATTTGCCAACTATCGGCATTAGTGATAGCTATTCGCTTAATAGTGGATTCGGGCAAGGTTTGCATATGAAAGGTGATATGGGAATGCCAGGGATGCCGGCAAATGCTGATATGTCATCATTTATTTTGCGATCTTACCCTAGTTATCAAAATGTCGTGATGGTAACAGCCAGCATTCATCTTGATGCTTTGACGACTTATCGACAATACGAGGCAGCTCGATTAGGGTATCTACAAATGCTTAAAAACCTTGCATATAAGAAAGAAGAGCAAAAGAAAGACGAGAGAGTGTATCGTAAAAGTTTAGAGATTGCAGCGACAAAGATTAAGGCAAGTGAGGCAGCTTTGCGTTCTGCAAATATTGCTTTTGAAAATGTAGCGAAAAAATATGATGCACAGATTCTGAATTTTATTGATTATTTGTCATCTTTGACAAAGAAATTTGAGGCAGAAGCGACATATAATCAAGCACTGAATGATTATGAAATGCAAAAAGCTTATTATATTTATTATAGTGGGCAAGACTTACAAGAGCATATCGAGTAGTGTTTGAAGCAAAGATTTAAAGAAAAAGGATAAAGCGTGAAAAAGATGTTTCGAGTCGTGTTGGTTTGTTTGATGTTTGTTTCGTTTGCTAAAGCTGAAGATGTGTATGCGATTTTTAATGCAGAGGCGATTCAAGATGCAGACTTAAAACTTGCAGTGAGCGGTATTGTGAATGAAATCTTTGTCGATGTGGGGAGTGAAGTGCATAAGGGAGATAAGCTTTTGACACTTTATAGTCAAGACTTAGAAGCACAAGTGATTGCTCTTGAGCATCAATATACTTTTGCTAAAAAGCAATACGAGAGATATAATCGTTCTGGTGGTGCAGTCGATCGAAACACTTTAGACAGATACCGCTCTGAATTTAAAAAGCTTGAGGCAGATTATAATTATCACAGAGTGATGTTAAACAAAACAATCTTACGAGCACCCTTTGATGGAGTTGTTGCTTCTAAAGATGTGGATTTAGGTGAAGGGGTCTCTGCAAATAGCACGACACTTTTTCGTGTCATCAGCAAAGAGGTCAAACTCGTCCTTGAATTTGATTTCAAATATGTATCAAAAATTAAGGTAGGAGACACATTTGATTTTTCAATTGATGGACGCAAGGAAACGATGAGCGCAAAGATTTCTAAAATCTATCCTACTGCTAGCACAACCAATCGAAAGGTCAAAGCTGAAGCACTTGTATCTGGTGTGATACCCGGGACTTTTGGTGATGGATATATAAGGATAAAATAATGTATAAGTTTGCCATTACTCGTCCTATCGCGACATTAATGTTTGCTTTAGCGATTCTATTTTTTGGATTCTTGGGTGTTAAAAAAATGCCTGTTGCATTATTCCCAGATATTGATTTTCCTATTGTCGCTGTGATTACAAGTTATCCGGGAGCAAGCGCGGAAATTGTAGAAACTAAACTCACAGATAAAATAGAAGAAGCGATTATGGGGATTGATGGGTTGAAGAAAATCACTTCAAGCTCTGCGAGAAATTCAAGCGTTGTGGTTGTGCAATTTGAGCTTGAAAAACCCCTTAATGAGGCAGTCAATGATGTGCGTGATAAAGTAGGAACGGTGCAGCTTGATTCAGGTATCAAGAATCCGGTGGTTTATAAATTTGATAGCTCTTCTGCGCCTATTATTTCCCTTTTTCTTACGAGTGATCAGGTTGAAGCTTCAGAAATGATGCGACATGCAAAGGACAATATCAAGCCGATTTTGCAAAAAATTTCGGGCGTGGGTGGTGTCGAGATGCGTGGGCATCGTGAGCGACAAATCAGAATCTTTGCTAGTCCTTCATTGCTGAATAAATACGGCATAACTTATACAGATATTTCCAATAAAATTGGTTTGGAGAATCTTGAAATTGATGGTGGAAGGCTGATTGGGACATTGAGTGAATGGGCTGTAACCACAGATGCGCAAAGCTCTGCTTTAAGTGATGTGGGTAATATTCGTATTGCTGAAGGCATTAGGCTAGCCGATATTGCTACCATTGAAGACACTATCGAGGAAGATAAGACTTTTGCTGCATTTAACAAAACACCCGGTGTTATTTTTGAAGTGCAAAAAATTTCTGGAGCAAATGATATTGCTATTGCAGATGCAGTGATGAAGGCATTGCCTCAAATCGAAGCGATTAGCCCAGAATATGAAATCAGACCTTTTAAAGATACTACACAAAATGTGCGTGCTTCTATTGCATCAGTAGAATTTGATGTGATGCTGGGCGTATTCTTGGCTGTGTTTGTTGTCTTTATGTTTTTGCGAAGTGCGACTATTGCGTTTGTATCGTTGTTGAGTATTCCTATATCGATATTTGGGACATTTGCGTTGATGAATTTCTTTGGATTCTCACTCAATATGCTTACACTTTTGGCGGTAGCTCTTGCGATTGGGATTATTATTGATGATGCGATTGTGGTGATTGAAAATATCCACAAAAAACTTGAAAAAGGTATGCGCAAACGCGAAGCAGCCTATGAAGGTGTGAGAGAAATCGGATTTGCATTGATTGCAATTTCTGCGATGCTTTTATCTGTATTTATCCCTGTGGGAAGTATGAGTGGGATTGTAGGGAGATTTTTCCAAAGTTTTGGAATCACTGTAGCTGCAGCGATTGGGATTTCTTATATCGTTGTGATTACAATTATTCCCATGATTTCTTCCATCGTTATTAACCCTAAGCATTCACGATTCTATCACCGCACAGAGCCCTATTTTCAAGCTTTAGAATCTGCATACATTGCTACCTTAAAAACGGTGTTGCGTCATAAGATTAAGGTTATTGTAGGGATTATTGCCATATTTTTTTCATCTTTAGTCTTGCTAGGAATCTTAGGAATGGAGTTTATTATTCCCGATGATAAAAGTGAATTCCAAGTCTTTATGGAAACAAAGCCGGGCACGAGTATGGAGGCAATGAAAGAAAAGACTAATCAACTACAAGATATCGTAATGTCGCATGAAGATGTTGCATTTTCAACCTTGCAGATTGGCTATGACACCCAAAAAACAATCTTTAAGGCTCAAATTTATGCGAGGCTTAAGCCTATTAAAGAGCGAGCAAGTAAGCAATCACAATTTAAGATTATGGCTGAAGTAGGGGAATGGCTTAAAGCAAGTGAAGCGGGCAAAGGGTTTGTGATTTCGACCTCTGAAGTATCTGATTTTGGTGGAGGAGATGATTCGCCTTATCAAGTCGCTATTCTTGCCCCTAATGATGCAGTGCTCAAAAAGACTAAAGATAACTTGATTAATCTTTTAAACACTGATCCAATTTTGGCAGGTAAGGTAACCAATATCCACCTTAATACATCAGATGATTTGCCCGAGTATCGCCTTAAAGTGCTTCGTGCAAATGCTGATCGCTATGGTGTAAGTGCACAAGAGATTGGAAATGTCGTGCGAGGGGCATTTTCTGGTGAGGCGGCGATAGGGTATTATAAAGAACGGGGCAAAGAATATGATATTACAATCCGTGTGCCTGATGATGAGAGAATCTCACTGAATGACATTAAGAAATTGCAAGTCAAGAATAGTCGTGGGGAATTGATGTTTGTTGAAGGCTTAGTCGATATAGAAACGACAACTGCTCCTTCAGTGATTTCGCGTTTTGATCGGCAGCGAAGCGTTACCGTGTATGCGTATCCTATCAAAGATTCTGGTATTTCTTTGGGGGATATGATGCGGGTTACTGCTGATAAAAAGGACCAATGGCTTGAACCCGGGACAACTTATCGTTTGCAGGGAGAAGCCGAACATGCTGAAGAGATGACAATGGCTTTTCTTGTGGCAGTTTTAACAGCTATTGTATTGATTTATTTGATTCTCGCTGCTTTGTATGAATCGTTCTTGCAACCTGTTGTAATTATGATGACCTTACCTTTCAGTTTCTCTGGTGCGTTTATCGCATTATTTATCGTGCAGCAACCTTTCAGTATGTTTTCGTTAATGGGGCTTATGATTCTTATGGGATTGGTAGGAAAAAATGCTACCTTATTGATTGATGTTGCTAATGAAAAGCGCAAAGAAGGTCATTCGACAGATGAAGCATTGATCCTTGCGGGAGGTTCGCGTCTGCGTCCGATTCTGATGACAACAATTGCTATGGTGTTTGGAATGATTCCTCTTGCAATCTCAACAGGAGCAGGTTCGGGAATGAAATCACCAATGGGTATCGTCATTATCGGTGGATTGCTTTTCTCAATGTTTCTTAGTTTGCTTATCGTGCCTGCTATTTATCGATTCCTTGCGCCTTTAGATGATTGGCTACAAAAATTCTATAAGCCTAAAGCGGAGGATAAATTCTAAGAAATAAAAGTGCATAAAAGTTGTAAAATACCCTAAGCCTTTAAGGCTCATTTTTTGCTTGAGAGTAAATATGAGATCAGCGGTTTTGGTATTTTTATGTATTTTATGTGTGCAGGTTATGGGGATAGATAGGGATAGAATCGCTCAAGAATGCCTCAAAAAATATTATCCTCAAATCAAATCCATTGAGGATAATCAAGTCATTTTGCATGATGGAAGAGTGTTTGTATGGAATGATGGTATCAAAAAGACCTATGAAGAAAAGGTTCTTAATCCCGATATGCACAATGCCTTTGAAGTCCCCTATCCTTTTTATGGCTCTATTGTGGAACGTGATAAAGATACTTCGAGGATACGACATTTGGAATTTTATAAATCCATTTACGGAGACACAGAAGATGAAGTCGCTTCGAATCTCGTCAAGATTCCATGGCTTAGTGAGTGGATTGATCAAAGCTATATTTATGTAAGCTCTCGTAATGGTGCAAGTGAAGCATTTAAGAGAGTGATTGAAAAGCTTGAGAATCTTCCCCCGACATATTTTCAATTTCTCAAAGATCAAGATGCTTTTTATTGGCGTAATATCGCAGATTCTCCGAATCTTTCTCCTCACAGCTTTGGTATTGCGCTTGATATTAACACACAATATTCTCAATATTGGCTTTGGGATATTAAAGAGCGCAAACAATATCGTTATGAGAATCAAATCCCTTTAGAGATTGTTCAAATTTTTGAGGAGGAAGGTTTTGTGTGGGGTGGGCGTTGGTGGCATTACGATACGATGCACTTTGAGTATCGTCCAGAGATTATTTGTTTTGCAAAAAATTACAATGCCTCCCGATAAGTGTGAAACACAGAATCTTAGTTGATTTACAAGATTCTGTGTTTTGTGTTTGCAAAGAATCGGGCTAGAATCTTTTAATCTTATTTCGCTTATGAAAAGAATGGTAAAAATTGCGTTATTTTTTCATAACTGAGTATTTTAGGGAAAGTGCCATTAATAAAAATGAGCAAAATAATAAAAGGCAGGATAAATTTCACATAATAAAACCATACTTTAGTGAGTTTGGGGGCAAGTGAGCCATTATTGCTTAACTCTTGTATCGCTTCATTTTTAAGCACCCAGCCTACAAAAAGCAGTGTGCCTAAAGAGGTCAGCACGAAAAGAATATTGCCACTGATGAAGTCAAATTGATTAAAAACTTCTTCGCTAAGGATACAAGGGATATTACCTAAAACAAAAATAACACCTAATGTGATATTGATTGCTGTTGTGCGTGGGATATTGAATTTTTCATTCAGAGCTGTAATGATAACCTCATAAATAGGCAGTGAAGTTGTCAAAGCAGCCGTGAGAAGTAGGACAAAAAATACAATGGCTAAGATATTACCTAAATAAATATGTGAAAATACAATAGGGAGAGCTTGAAAAACAAGACTCGAGCCTTGTGTAGGCTCAAGGTCAAAGCTAAAGAGTGAGGGGAAAATCATAAGCCCTGCCAAAAGCGCAATGAGTGTGTTAAGAATACCTGTTGTGATAGCGGTTTTGATCATATTTTCTGATTTTTTGAGATAAGAAGAAAGTGTGATCATCACGCCAAATCCAAGTGAGAGCGCAAAAAAGACTTGCCCTAATACATCAATAAAGAGTTTAGGAGTGATTTTGCTAAAATCAGGCATCAGATAGAATCTCACCCCTTCCATTGCATTGGGTAGTGTGAGATTCCGAATAACCATAATGATAAGGCAAATAAGCAGCAAGGGCATAAGGTATTTCATACTGCGCTCAATACCATTAATCACACCTTTTTTGAGGATAAACCAGTTAATGCTAACAAAAAGCATTGTCCAAATACTAATCATTATAGGGTTATGTTCAATCTGTGTATGATAAAAATGTGAAGCGATTTCTTTGTCAATCGGTGAGGAGAGATTCAGATTCCCATTTAAAATATTAATGATATAGGTAATGACCCAGCCGCCTAGCACCATATAATATGCCATAATCCCAAATGCCCCCAAAACTCCAAGATAGCCAACGAGGCTAAAAAATTTTGGAATGGGCTTTGTGTTTGCTACGCCCTTAAAGGCGTCAATGGCGTTTTTATGAGCGCGCCTACCGATGACATTTTCTACACAAATAACGGGGATTCCCACCAAAATCATTGCAAGAACAAAAACAAGCACATACGCCCCACCACCATTTTCGCCAACTAAATAAGGGAATCTCCATGTTGCACCAAAGCCGATAGTCGCTCCTGCAACGGTTAAAACATAAGTGAGTGTGTTGCTCCATGTCTGCCTTTTTTGCATTTTTTATCCTTGAATGTTGAGATTATTTTTTGGGTTTGATTGGTTTCCAAAATGTGTAAATGATTTTAATCAGAATACTAAAAATAATGCCTTCTAAGATTGCACCGAGAATGAAAGACGCATAAATCGTATCGTTAAGCTCTCCTAAGCCCTTGCCCAAAGTTGCAGTAGCAATAAGAAATGTTAAAGGCATAGAATCACTTAAGGCAAAAAGAAGTGTGTATTTTACATTTTTAAAATATTGGCTAAAGACAATACTTGCAGAAATAATGCGCAAGGCTAACATACCCAAAATAAGATAGGAAGCATGAAAAAGGATTTCGATATTTGTAAAAACAGCGGTGAGGTCAAGTGTAGAACCCACATAAACAAAGAAAAATGGCACAAAAAACCCGAATCCAAAATCATGAAGTTTTTCGGGGAGTTTTGCTTTGTATTTGAAAAAAGTGCTTAGGATTGTTCCTGCGATAAATGCACCTAGCACTGCTTTAATATCCAAAAATAACATTAAAAGCACAAAAATGAAAAGCAGCATTACTGCAAAGCGCAAATCTTGAGAGTTTGTGTCGTCTCGAGGAAGAAATAAAAGCTTGATAGAGGGTTTCCACCAAAATATGATTTTTGTGAGTTTGAAGGCTATAATCACTAGAATCAAAAATACAACTAAGACGATGAGTTTGTGTCCGAGTTCTGTATTCATACCATGCCTTGTAGAGCCATCGATAATCACCAATACTGCAATACTGACGAGCTCACCTATGATGCCAATTTTTAGGGCAAGATCTAGCCATGGTTGATTTTTACCATAGTCTTTGATTAATGCTACGATCATTCCTAAACTCATTACGGGAAATGCTGCGATATAGATATAGGACAAACCTGCGCTTAAAACCACAATGCAAGTGATGCTGTAAAGTGTGCAAAAATATGCTAAGGCTCTAAGCATAAAAGACTTACGAAGTTTGGTAAAGGATTTAATATCTACTTCTAAGCCACACAAAAACATCAAGAATAAAAAGCCCACTTCTGAAACGACTTTGACTTCTTCGGATTGATTGAAAAAGGTAAAAAAATGTGCGCACAAAGCCCCTAGTATCATTTCAACGACAACAAGAGGGATTTTGGTAAGATTACTGATGGGAGAGGCTAATAAGATAAGCACTGCAAAAATACTGAATGCAGAAACGATTTCCATCGTGTGATTCATTATTTAGTCTCCTGTAGTGAATCTTGCAGTGATGTCGCATCAAGATTCAATGCTTGAAGCACGGCAATGGGATAAAGCTCGTATTCAAGTGTGTGGATTTTGTGTTCAAAAGATTCTAAAGTATCTGTTGATTCTAAAGCGACTGACTTTTGAGTGATTAACGCTCCCCCATCAAGCTCTTCATTGACCCAATGAACACTCACACCACCATAAGAATCGCGTGCGTTAAAAGTATCAGCAATAGCATGCGCACCCTTATGGGCAGGCAAAAGGGAAGGGTGAATATTGATAGTAGGGAAATGTTGCGTGAAACTCGGCGTGAGAATCCGCATAAATCCAGCCAAAATACAAAGCTCAATATGATGAGAATCTAAAACTTTAATCATCGCCTCATCAAATGCAAGGCGAGAAGAAAAATCCTTGTGGGGGATAATGACACAAGGAATGCCTAAATCTTGAGTGCGTTTAATCCCATGCGCAGAGGGATTATTGCATAAAGTGATAGTAACTTCAAGCTTGATATTTTGTTTGTCAGAATCTTGAAATACTTTTTGATGCAATGTTTCGATGAGATTTTGCATATTACTTCCATTGCCGCTAAACAAAATGGCGAGTTTGCGTGTGAGTGTCAAGAGAATCTGCCTAACGAAAAAATTTCGGATATTTTTGACGCAAAGATTCAATGATACCAATCATTTCTTCTTGTCCATAGGGAGCATCTTCTGGAAGCTTGGCATAAAAAATATCCATTTGTTCTGTATAAAGCTCAATCAAGTCCTTGATATGTTGTTTTTTTGCCCCAGCAAAGTGTAATGCTACCGAAAGCATATCAATCACTTCTAAAGCCATTTCTTCAAGACTCATCTCAAGGGTTAATTCATCACTAATAGTTTCATTGATATGTTTATTGCTCATCGCTCCTCCTTAATTTTTGTCTAAAATATATTGCACTTGTGATTTTATATCTGCATACGCAAAGCTTTCTTTAAAGCCATCAATCTTGCCGCCTGAAGCATTTTTATGCCCTCCACCATTAAAAAGCTCTTTGCTCATGAGACTTACATCGCAGTTACCATTTGCTCTTAGGCTTACATTGCCTTTGGTATTGACATCGAGATAGAAATCGTATTCGGGATTTTGTCGTAAAAAAAGATTAGCTAATACGCTGATTCCACCCATTGAATAGCTTAAGAATCCTCTTTTGTCTTTATAAAATATCGTGCAAAGCTGCTTTTTTGAGCTGAGCAAATGCACTTGGATATTTGATGTGATGCTATCCATTGTTTGTGTTTGGGGATTTCCACCCAAGGCAGTTTTTTTGATACTATAGACTGCATTGTCAAAATGCACTTCCCCATGAGGTGTGTCTAAAAACTCTTTCATTGATTCTATCAGTTTAAATTTATAATCACGATGCTCCTCATCAAACATAAAGCGATTAAGTTCATTGCTTGTGCTAATCACGCCCATTGCGACTTTACCAAAAGCAAACTGATAGCCATCTTCAAGCCAAATATCTACGGAATTGATCATTTGGCTAAGATTCTCTATCCATAGTTTGCGTGTGCTATCACGCATAGGGTATTGAAGACTTAAAGTATCAAAGGTGATTTTGGAAGCACATCGAGACGAATCGAGATTATACCATTCGTATTTTTGCATACATTCTTGTCCGCTAATATGGTGATCTAAAAGTAAAATATCCACATCAATACCAGAGATTTTAAGCTCTTCAATGCGTTGATGAAGATGATGCGCTTCATTTAAAGTAAGATTAAGATCTGTGATGAGAATCAAGAATTTTTCGGAAGAAGTGTTTTTATGTTTAGGTGTTTTGCCAAATTTAGAAGCAAGCAAACTTTCCGGCGTATGTGTGATATGATCAAGTATAGTGTTTAAACGCACCAATACTTCCTTACCATAATTTGCATTATAGAAATGAATATGCTCAAAAAATTCTTTGGCAATGAATTGACAGCCGTAGCCATCAAGGTCTGTATGAGAAAGGTGAAAAACGCGCATAAATCTCCTTAAGTAAAGTCAATATGAAGTGTGCCTATCACCTCAAAAGGTGTGTGAGCATCAATTTCGGCATTGCTAAGCACTACGACATTTGTTTTGAAAGATTCAAGAAGTTTTGTGAGTGGTCGGCGAATCTTGTAATCCACGAGAATAATAGGCACAATACTTTTTCTTACCCTGTCTGCTTCCTGTCTAATGGTATTAACAAGCTTTTCAATATTATCTGTGGAGAGTATGAAAGTCTTGCCACCGGGTTGTTCTTTGAGCTTATTGACAAGGAATTGTTCAGAGCCAAGTGAGAGGGTAAAGATTTTTAATGTGCCATCTTCGGAGACAAAAGTATCTGTGATAGTAAGAGACAAGCGAGAGCGCACTTGTTCAACCATTGCATCTAAATCATCACGCAAAATTGGATAAGTATCAGTGATACTTTCAAGGATTGTAGGTATATCTTTGATAGGGATTTGCTCGTGAAGAAGTTCTCGCAATACATAGCGGATAGTGCTCATAGGGATTTTTTCTGCTTCGCTAATGATCACAGGATAATCTTTAGCATGACGCGTCATTAACATTTTGACTTCATCTTTTGTAATAAATTCTTCTGCATATTGTTTAATCAGCTCTGTCATATGGGTGGTGATGATTGTTGAGGGTTCTACAATCACATAACCTTGTATAATTGCATTTTCTCGATCTTTTGCATCAATCCATAGTGCGTCTAAGCCAAAGGCTGGTTCTTTAGTAGGGATTCCTTCAATGGGTGATCCTATGCCCCCAGTATTCATCGCTAGATATTTGTCAGGCATGACATTTCCTTCGCCGATTTGTCCGCCACGAAGCAAAATGCGATAGTGGTCAGGCGATAGGCTTAAATTGTCTTTAATACGCACTTGCGGGAGAAGAAAACCATATTCAGCGGCAATTTTTTTACGCATACCACGAATGCGCTCGAGTAAATCACCATTTTGTTTAACATCTGCAAGACGGATAAGTTGGAATCCTAAGTGGATTTCAAGTGTGTCAATCTTAAGGGCTTCATTAAGCGAAGCTTCTTCTTCTTTTTTGATTTCTTCATCGGTTTTATGAGGCTTTTGAGCTTTGTGTTGGGCAATGTCGGTTTCTGTTTTTTGGGATTGTTTATCACTTGCTGTGCTTGATTGAGAATCTATTTTCTTACCAAGCCATTTTTCAATCGTTGAAAATAGGCTCGTTACATCTTCGCGACTTGTAAGCCATGCTACTCCCAAGAAGAATATGCCCACAAAGCCTAGCGAAATAGGCAATCCCGGAACGAGTGCAAAGAGAATCAAGATAAAACCAACAATGACAAGGATTTTGGCATTATTTGTGATTTGTGTGATAATGTCGCCTGCAAAGTTTGTTTGAGAGCTTTTAGCGGCTCGAGTAGTGATGATACCTGTAGCAGTAGCGACAATAAGAGCAGGAATCTGTCCAACTAATCCATCACCAATGGTGAGAATCGTGAAGGTTTCCGCACTTTGTTTAGCAGTCAGTCCATGCTGAAAAACACCGATGAGAAATCCACCGATAATATTAACAATAGTGATAATGATTGAAGCAATAGCATCACCTTTGACGAATTTACTTGCTCCGTCCATTGTGCCATAAAAATCTGCTTCTTGTGCTAGGGCATCGCGCCGATTCTGTGCTTCTTCTTGGTTGATAAGCCCTGCATTTAGGTCTGCATCAATCGCCATTTGTTTGCCCGGCATCGCATCAAGTGTGAATCTTGCACGCACTTCAGTAACACGCGTTGATCCATTGGTGATAACAATCAGATTCACAATAACGAGAATCGTAAAGACGATGACCCCAATGACATAGTTTCCACCGACAACAAAATTACCAAACGCACCCACGATACTGCTCACAGCTTCTGGTCCGTTATGTCCTTCACTAAGGATCATTCGTGTTGTAGCGACATTGAGAGCAAGGCGATAGAGTGTTACGATAAGTAAAACCGTTGGGAATGCTGAAAATTCCGTTGCTTTATCAACATAAAGTGTGAGGAGAATGATTAAAATCGATAAGGCAATCGAAATACTTAAAAGAAAATCAAGCACTCCAGAGGGTAAAGGCACGATAATAATGCCGATAATAACGATGATGAAACATATAACAATCATCTCTTTGCTCTGCGTGAGATGACGGAAAAAGGGCAGAGTTTGATCGAGAATCTTAGATGTATTTAATGCTGGCAATTTCTATCCTAAAATTATTTCTTTAAAATCTATGATATTTTTAGCAAACTATTTTAGCAAGATTTTTGTAAAACTTTGCTTGTATCTTTGAGGTTTGTAATTTCAGCGAAATTTATGTTGATTTGAGAGGACGCAAAAGCAATTATTGAGCGTATTTTAATGTTTTTTGCCCTACAATGGCATTTTGCATTTCCTAAATAGGGCAAAAATCGCAAATAGTGAATCGGGATTGCAAGTTGAAGGTGGTTTATTTATGGATAAGGAAATATTATTAGCCAACATAGATAAGATTCACACCACTCCATTGGGGATAACTAGGATAAGGAATAATCTCCAATTAGATGCTTGTGATGTTGTAAGTCATTGTAAAAGTAAGATTCTAGACAAAAATTGCAGAATCTACAAGCAAGGAAAGAATTGGTATTGTGAAATAGATTCTGTAAGAATCACATTAAATGCTAGGAGTTATACAATTATCACTGCGCATTTGCTTTGATAGATGCTAAGTCATTTAGGAGTTAATAAAATTAGGGAAGGATATTTGGAAATGGATAAAAATGGACAAAGTGTGCAAGTGGAGCATCATACAGAATATAATCCGCGAATGATTGAAACAAAATGGCAAGCATTTTGGCAAGAACACAGAAGTTTTGAGCCTGTTAGTATTGATACTCAAAAACCTAAAAAATATATTTTGAGTATGTTTCCTTATCCAAGTGGAGCAATTCATATGGGGCATGTGAGAAATTATTGTATTGGTGATGCCCTAGCGCGCCATTATCGTAAAAATAATTTTAATGTCTTGCACCCTATGGGTTGGGACGCTTTCGGAATGCCTGCTGAAAATGCTGCGATTAAGCACAAAACACACCCAAAAACTTGGACTTATGCAAATATTGACACAATGAGAAAAGAGCTTCAAAGTTTAGGGTTAAGTTTTTCTAGGGAACGTGAATTTGCTACAAGTGATGCGATTTATACACGATTTGAGCAAGAATTTTTTATCAAAATGTGGGAAAAAGGTCTCATCTATCGTAAAGAAGCTTATTTGAATTGGTGTCCTAAAGACCAGACCGTGCTTGCTAATGAGCAAGTGATTGAGGGGAAATGTTGGCGTTGTGATACGCCTGTGGTGCAAAAACAAATGTTTCAATATTATATTAAAATCACAGATTATGCTGACGAACTTTTAGAAGATTTGGAGAGTTTAGAGGGGCATTGGCCTACACAAGTGATTACTATGCAAAAAAATTGGATTGGTAGGTCAAGAGGTTTGAATTTTCGTTTCGAGCTAGATTCTCATACTAAAGAACAATTGGATCATCAAATCACGCATCTTGAAGTCTTTACAACACGCGCTGATACGATTTATGGCGCGACTTATTGTGCTATCGCTCCAGAACACCCGATTGTGCAAAAAATTTGTGAAAAAGGGATTTTAGAATCTGATGTGTTGAGTGCAATTAAAGCAATGCAGAATAGCTCAATTAAAGAGAGGGCTTTGAGTGAAAAAAGCGGTGTGTCTTTGAATCTGTTTGTGATTCACCCTTTGACGCAAGAGCGTTTACCAATATGGGTGGCGAATTTTGTCTTAATGGACTATGGAAGTGGGGCGGTGATGAGTGTGCCAGCCTATGATGAAAGAGATTTTGAATTTGCTAAAAAATATCACTTGCCTATTAAACTCGTGCTTGCTACACCCGAAATGCAAGGAATGGATTCTTATCGTATTGATAACGATTTACAAAAAGCTATCATACATGAAGGGGCAATGATAGGAGGGAGATTCAATGGATTAATCGGCGATGAGGCGAGAGAACAAGTCATTAAATATTTTGAGGAACAACAATGGGGAGAAGGTGTCATTAATTATCGTTTGCGTGATTGGGGTGTATCTCGTCAGCGATATTGGGGTGCGCCTATTCCTATGGTGCATTGTGAAGAGTGTGGCATTGTGCCTGAAAAAATAGAGAATCTGCCTATTGTTTTGCCTGAAGATGTAAATATTGATGGTGAGGGTAATCCTCTTGACAAACACCCTGCTTGGAAGCAATGTCTTTGCCCAAAATGTGGCAAACCTGCACAAAGGGAAAGTGATACAATGGATACTTTTGTGCAATCAAGCTGGTATTTTTTGCGTTATAGCACGCCGCCATCATTATGGGAAAAACAAGCCTTTGATGAGGCAAGCTTGCGTTATTGGCTTAATGTTGATGAATACATTGGCGGCATTGAACATGCCATTTTGCATTTGCTTTATGCGCGATTTTTTACAAAAGTGTTGCGAGATTTGGGTTATATTCATATTGATGAACCTTTTGCAAATCTTCTTACACAAGGTATGGTGCTTAAAAATGGTGCAAAAATGAGTAAGAGTAAGGGTAATGTTGTCGATCCTAATAGTTTGGTCGCTCAATATGGTGCGGATACGGCAAGGTTGTTTGTGTTGTTTGCTGCACCGCCAACACGAGAGCTTGAATGGAATGATAGTGCTGTGGAGGGTTCGTTTAGATTCTTAAAGCGTCTGTGGGATCGTTCGATGTATATTTTGCCTGATTTTGCCCAGTCTGATGCTTCGGCATTGATAGATTCTCAAACTTGCAGTCTTAACAAAGGAGAAAAAGAGGCGCGTAAGAAAGTTTATGAAGCTTTGCAAAAAAGTCATGAAATTTTTAGTAAGAAACAAAGTGGCTACGCATTTAATACGCTGATTGCTGCAAGTATGGAAGCTTTTAATGCTTTGAGTAAGCAAGATAATCCACGAGTGTGGAGTGAGGGCTATTATATTTTATTGCATATTTTAGAACCCATTGTGCCTCATATTTGTTGGGAATTGAGTGAGCGATACTTTATGTGCAAAAATTTTCAATCTATTCCTGTGGATAAAACAGCTTTGGAGAGTCAAAGTGTGGTTTATGCTATTACGATTAATGGTAAAAAACGCGCAGAAGTGGAAATGGCATTAGATTTAGATCAAGGACAAATCTTAGAAAACGCACGCGCAAGTGTGGTTAAATGGCTCAAAGATGCAAATATCAAAAAAGAGATAGTTGTGCCTTTTAAGCTTGTAAATTTTGTGATTTGATATGCGTGTATTGATTGTATGGTTTGTATTGATAGTATTTGCAGGTTGTGGTTATAAACCTGTAAGTGCTTATACAAAAAATATCTTTGAGGGTGGAGTGTATGTGGATATTGATGTGTCTGCTTTCATTCCAGAATCAAGCGTAAGTATTAAAGACGCTGTCAATGATGCAATTGTGAAGAGATTTCATAGTAAATTGATGAAAAAGGAAGAGGCTCAAAGTTATTTTAAAATCATTGTCCAATCTATCACGCAATCCCCGATTGCCTACAATCAAGATGGGTTTGTGAGTTTTTATCGCACAACGGTGGTGCTTGATATTCATTTTCATAACAATGCAAATGTTAGCTTTGATGTAACCAATACGGGGTATTATGATTATAGTGCGGATTATACTTCTACGGTTGCTTTGGAAAATTATCGTTTAGAATCTATCTCTAATGCCGCTGCTCAAGCTTTGGATAAATTTATCTCACAAGTTGCTTATTATGGAGAATTTTATTAATGGGTGTTCGCAAAATTTCTCAAAAGGCTTTGGAAAAGTTACGACTTAAAAATACACCACCGACACCTAATGCGTATTTTGAAGCATTTTATGAAGTCGCAAAAGCTGAAGGTGAGAAAGAATTTGATTGGCGTTTATCGTGGCTTAAAAAATTTGACAAAGACACACAGAATCGACTAAAAAATGCCAAAAATCCTAATGAATTTATTGAGACACTTGCTAAGATTCTTAAAGAACATAAAGAATCTGACATAACAAGGCATGAGCATTATCTTAAAGCTTTATCTCAAGTATTATTAAGTGCTATTACAGATGTGCTTTCAGCAAGTGCGAAAAATCGATACCATGTGCTGTTTAAACAAAATGCGCTTAATAGCTCAAAAGCAACACAAAGGCTCTATCGGTATTGGGAGGCTTTTCGAAAGTCTCAACTACATACGAATGTGTTAAAAAAAATCGTAGGGATTATTGTCAAAAGTTTGCGCATTTCTGGGTTTCATAAAGTCGCAAACAAAGATACTTCTAAGATTCTTGCTAATCTTGCGATGCACCCTGAAAGCTTGACTGATTTGCGTATGCTTGAGTATTTGGAAACACAATTAAATCTTTTTTCTCCCCAGACTTTAAGTGAGCAAAAGCTTGATTCTGAAATTTCAGAGAATCTTTCTGCGTGCGAATCGAAGACACAAACTTATTGTGTGGTGATTTTTCAAGTGGATTATCAAGATTCACAAGATAGCTCATTTTTTGAATATGTCGATGCGCAGGAAAAAGCAATCAAGATTCTTAAAACCATGTGTGTGCAAAAACTTGGTGAGAGCATTTTACTTAAACATCAAGGGAATCGATTTGCATTTTTATTCCCATTCACGACTGATGCCGAGTTATTGGATAAAATCACACCCATTCAACAACAGCTCCAAGCTCAAAAGTTTTCTTATAAGGGTGTGATGTTTAGTTTTCGATTCAGTATTAAGATTTTGCAACGCAAAAATTTTGAAAGTTTTGAAAAAATGAGCGAAGAATTGCGTAAAGAATTATGCTAAAGCACGAAAAAACCCCACCAGCTCTCCAAGAATGGCTTATTTCAAAAGGAGAAGAATATGCGCCTTTTGATCCTTTGCGCGCAAAAAGGATTTATGATTTTCTCAAACCTTATTTGAATCTGAAGTGTCGCATCATTCATTTGATTGGCACAAATGGTAAGGGAAGCACAGGGCGTTTTATTGCAATGGGATTGGAGCAGCATCATAAAAAGGTTTTGCATTTTAGCTCCCCGCATCTTTTTGATTTTACAGAGCGATTTTATTGCAATGGCAAAGAAATTGACGCGTGGCAATTGGAGCAAGCACATCAAGAGTTGTGGCAATTTGATATTGTGCATCAGGCAAGTTATTTTGAATATGCGACTTTTCTAGCTTTGATTCTTGCGCGTGAATGTGAGTATTTGGTATTTGAGGCAGGGCTTGGTGGCGAATTTGATTCGACAAGTGTCGTAGAATCTGATGTGAGTGTTTTTACATTGATTGGCACAGATCATCAAGAAATCTTAGGAGAGAGTATTGAACAAATTGCTCAAACAAAGTTTCGTGCAATGGGTCAAAATGTGATTTTAGCGCAACAATATGATGAGAGAGTGTATCGCATTGCGTATGAGATTGCGCAAGAAAAAGGAGCATCATTGCGTAAGGTTTTAGGGAAACAGCATTATGCGGATTTAGCCTTTCAAGAGTATGTCCAAAGGTATGATTTGCCGACTTTTTTGCAAGACAATCTTTGCAGTGCGATTGAAGTTTTGCATTTTTTTGGAATGAAATTTGATTTTGAGAATCTTAAAAAGCTGTCATTGCGTGGGCGTTTTGAGATGATTACCCCCCGCATTATCGTTGATGTGGGGCATAATATTGATGGAGCAAGGGCAATAAGGGCTAAATTTAGGGAAAAATCGGTGATTTTAGTGTATAATAGCTACAGGGAAAAGAATATTGAAGCAATCTTAAGGGAACTTTTACCAATTATTAAGAAAGTTTTAATAATATCTGTAGAAAATTTTCGCATTTGTCCTCGATATGAAATCACCAAGATTCTTGAAAAATACAAGATTGATTATGGAGAGTTTTGTATTAAAAAGATGAGAGATGATGAAAGTTATTTAGTTTTTGGCTCTTTTAGCGTAGTGCAAGAGTTTTTGAAAAAATACCAAGAAACAAGGAATACAAAGTGGAAATAAAAGATAAACTAACAATTTCTATTATTGATGATAATGGTTCAAGACAATTTGACATTCATCGTTTAGTGCAGAGGATATTATTATTTGCATGTATCGGGTTTATTTCAATTATTATTTTATATTTTGTAACTGCACAATTTTTAATCAATGAACTTGATAAGATTCTCCAAAATAATAATCAAGCTAGAGAAAACTTCCAAAGTATTTATGAAAAAAATAGTGAATTAGAACGCAATATTGATTATAAGACAAATGAATTATTAAAAGTCAGTAGTAAGGTAAATGAATTAGAGACAATCGCAAACATCAAAGAGCGAGGTAATGAATTGTTTAATAATCAAGCCATTGATTTAGATGCTCTTACACCTTTGCAAAAAGATATGATTCTTAAAATTATCCCTAATGGCAATCCTGTAGATGATTTTGCTTCACGTGATTTATCTAGCAAACATGCTACGAGTTGTAATTATACTCTTGAGAGGGTAACACCTGTTTATGCTACGGCTAATGGCATTATTGATTCTGTGCGGGCTGTTGCTTCTGAAAATAATTATGTCCAGATTCAACATTCTTATGGCTTTATCTCAAACTACGGGCGATTGCGTAAAGTAGTGGTTCAAAAGGGTGATTTTGTAACAAAAGGACAAGTAATTGGTTATAGTGGTAATGCAAATGGTAATGCAAGCTTGTATTATGATTTGCGTTTTTTAGATTCTTCACTTGAAGTGGCAAGTTACACAGATTGGAATAGCGATAATTTTGTTCAAGTGGTGGGAGTAAATAGTGCCATTGATTGGAAAAGTTTGGTTTGGGCGCTTGATGATATTATCCAGCTAAAAAATTATCGTGTAAGTTATCAAACTGATGAGCATCTTAAAAACTATTAAATTTAGCTCGGTAATGATTGGTTTGTGATGCGTTCTGGGGATAGTCGTCTTATATTAATGATAACTGACCAAAATGGGTCAAGGTATTTAAATGTCCATGCGATATTTAAGCAAGTTAGTCTGTATGTGGTTGTTTTTATCATTACTTTAGTGATTTTTGGGATTGTCTCAATCAAAACTTTAGGGGCAGAGATTCGCAAAATGTCTGTTTTAAATGAAATGATTGCGAAAAAATATGAAAGAATGCTTGCAAAAAATGAAGCACTAAACGAACAGATTGAACAAAGGATTGAAGAAATCTCTCAAGTCGATGATCGTGTAGGTGATTTAGAACATATTATTGGTGTTACATTAGATAACCATGAATTGGAGAGAGAAGAGTCAAGCCTTGAACATCGTATTGATGTCGCATCACTTACAGGCACTCAAAGGGCTTTTGTAATGAAATTTGTCCCTAATGGTTATCCAATGAAACGTTATAATCGCATCTCTGCTGATTATGGCTATCGTGTGCATCCGCTTTTCTTTACAAGACATCTCCATACGGGCGTTGATTTTGCTACCGAGATAGGGACACCTGTATATGCGACTGCTGATGGTGTTGTCAATGCAGCAGGTTTTTCTACAGGGGGATATGGAAATTTAGTAAAAGTCGATCATTCATTAGGTTTTATGACTTACTATGCGCATCTTAACAAGGTTGTTGTTAAAAAGGGTATGTTTGTTAAGCGTGGGCAGCTTATCGCTTATAGTGGAAATACGGGTCAAAGCACAGGACCTCATTTGCATTATGAAGTAAGATTTTTGGGTAATGTCATCAATCCAAAAAACTTTATGGAATGGACGATGAGTGATTTTGATTCAATCTTTACAAAAGAAAGGAGTATAGCATGGCAATCTTTGTTAGCGACAATAAACAGTTTGATGGAGTAAATTCTTCAGGAGGTGCTGCGACAATCATCGCACAAGGCACAAGAATCAAGGGTGAGATTAACACAGATTGTCGTCTTCACATTGATGGGGAATTTGAGGGTAATATTAATTCTAAAGATACCGTGATGATAGGTAAAAGCGGCGTAGTGCGTGGTGAGATTCAGACAAATTCTTTGATTGTTAGCGGTCGTTTTGTAGGAAACATCTCATCAAGTATTTTAGAAATCAAACCTCAAGGAAGAGTTGAAGGAACGGTAGCAACAAATGAATTTGTGATTGAGCGCAAAGGTCTCTTTGTCGGTGAAAGCAAAATCAAAGATTCTAAGAATAAAGTAGAAAAAGTTGATGTTGGCAGTTTAGATCTCTCAAAAAAAGATAAATAATATCCGCGAGAAAAGCACTTGATACAATCTTGTTTGTATAGGCTTTTCAAGCAAGGTGGCTTTCCTTACGAGCTTATCTTGACAAAAGATTCTAAAGAAGCTCAAGATGCTTATGAGGTTTTAAAGCTCTTTGATGAGTTTAAGCTTTTTTTATTATCAGAGCTTCGGTTTCATTATGGCGATGATTTGCGCTCATTTCGCGAAGAGTTTTTATCTTCGCTTGATGTTTTGCGTTCATTTTATCGTTCTTCTTCTCCTAAGGTGCTTGTCGCCCCTATTTCGAGCGTTTTATATCCTTTACCTAAAGATCAGATTCTGCAAAGTTTTGTCTTAAAACATTCTCAATCTATCCCTTATCATTCTTTTAAAGATCAGATTCTGCAATATGGTTATGAATGCGTGGAGGTTGTGGAGCTAGAGGGAGAGGTAAGTTTTCGTGGAGATATTGTAGATATTTTTATGCCAAATGCTCCAATGCCGCATCGTATCGTGTTTTTTGATGATGAGGTAGAGAGCATTCGTGTGTTTGATACGCAAACACAAATGAGTAACCCCGCAGAATTGCAAGAAATCGAGATTATACCCGCACTTTTTGCTCTTGATACACAAGAAAGCAGTCGGCTAGAGAATGAGATTCAAGAAAGTGATTTTGAGGGATTTGATAAAAATATTGCATCTTTTGGTTTTTGGCTTTTGGGCGATAAGGCAGCATTTTTGACTTCTTTTTTAAAACCCTTGCTAACCTTGCAAGCAAAGGAAGAAGCGCAAGAAATTTATAGTCTTAGCACAATGGAAAATGCCCTAAGTCTTGAGACTATCTTGCAATTTGATGTGTGTGAAAGGCAGGAAGGATACGAGGATATTGTCTTTCAACGCGCAAATTTGCTTTCAATGATAAGTGTGCATCATCAGCGACACATTACGATTCTTAGTCATAATGGGATTGCCCTTAAAGATTTGCAGATTGACACACATAAAGTCAATATCAAAATATGCGATAGCGTAGTGAATCTGATTACTCCCGATGAATTGATTGTCTCGCTTAACACCCTAAACACAAAGCACAAACACAAAAAACCCAAATTGAAACTCAATGAAATTGCATTGGGAGAATATGTCGTGCATATTGATTATGGTGTAGGAGTATTTGAGGGTATCAAGCAGACAAGTGTCGCAGGAGTTGTGAGAGACTTTATCCAAATCGCCTATCAAGGAGAAGACAAGCTTTTGCTTCCAGTTGAAAATCTTAATATGATTGATCGTTACGTGGCAGATTCTGGATATTTGCCGATGATTGATCGATTGGGCAAGGGTAGTTTTGCAAAACTCAAACAAAAAGTTCGCACAAAGCTTTTAGAAATCGCACAAGGCATCATTGAGCTTGCGGCTAAACGCAATTTGCTTGAGGGGATTAAGATTGATACGAATGACCCCAAGCTTCCGAATTTTCAAAATGCTTGCGATTTTGTGCTGACAGCCGATCAGCAGCGTAGTATTGAAGAGATTTTTGCTGATTTACATTCAGGAAAAGTGATGGATCGTTTGTTGAGCGGTGATGTGGGCTTTGGGAAAACAGAAGTAGCGATGAATGCGATTTATGCGACTTATCTTTCGGGCTATCAATCTGCTATGATTGTGCCTACTACACTTTTAGCTTCACAACATTTTCATTCACTTAAGCAACGTTTAGAATCTTTTGGTGTCAAGGTGGCGCGATGCGATAGATTCTTAAGCACAAAAGAAAAGAAATCCTTGCAGGAATTGCTCAAAGCTGGCGACATTGATGTCGTTGTAGGGACGCATATACTTTTTGGTATGGAATTTAATGCACTAGGATTGATTGTCGTTGATGAAGAGCATAAATTTGGCGTCAAACAAAAAGAAAAGATTAAAGAGCTTTGCGCCCACACGCACTTGCTTTCAATGAGTGCGACACCAATCCCGCGAACACTTAATATGGCACTTTCTCAAATCAAATCCATGAGTTCTTTGCGCACACCACCAATAGACAGAATCCCCGTGCGCACTTTAGTCAAAGTCAGCACAGATGCTTTGCTCAAGGAAGTGATTTTGCGTGAAATTCGTAGAGGCGGACAGGTCTTTTATATTCATAACAATATCGCAAGTATTCAAAAGAAAAAAGATGAGATTCTAAGGCTCTTGCCACATTTAAAAATCGCCATTTTGCACTCTCAAATCGATAATGCCGAAAGTGAAAGCATTATGATTGATTTTGCTAATAATGCTTATAATTTGCTGCTTTGCACAAGCATTGTTGAATCGGGCATTCATCTCCCTAATGCCAACACAATCATTGTAGCAGGTTCAGACAGATTCGGTATTGCAGATTTGCACCAATTGCGGGGACGAGTAGGGCGCAGTAATAAAGAGGGATTTTGCTATTTTTTGGTGGAAAATATGGATTCTATCACGCCAGAGGCAAAAAAGAGGCTTATGGCGTTAGAGAAAAATTCTTATCTAGGAAGTGGTGAGAATCTAGCATATTATGATTTAGAGATTCGTGGTGGTGGGAATCTGCTTGGTGAAGCACAAAGCGGACATATCAAAAATATTGGCTATGGTTTGTATTTGCGAATGCTTGAAGAGTGTATTAATTATTTGAGCGGAAAAGGCAACATACAAAAGATGCAGTGCGATTTGAAACTAAATCTCAATGCTTATCTCAATCCAGAGCTTATACCCAGTGATCAGTTGCGTTTGGAGCTTTATCGTAGGCTATCACTTTGCAAGGAATTGAGCGAGGTTTCTGATATTGAATCTGAAATTTTTGATCGCTTTGGCAAACTTGACCCAACGAGTTTAGCGTTTATGGAGTTGATACGCATTAAAGTATTGGCAAATGCTTTAGGATTAAAGCAGCTTAGTCAATATGGTCAAAATATTACGATTACCTACGAAGATATGACTAAAGAAAGTCTTTATGCACCCAGCAAGGATTGGGACGATGTGATGAATACGATTATGGTATTTTTGCGTCAAAAATCTAAGGAGGTAACTCATGGCTTGTCGAGTATGTCAAAGGCTTAAAAACCTTCGTGCGATTGATGTCATTCTGATTTTATTCATTTGTGTGGTGATGTATGTTGCTAATCATTTTCAAATGAAGCAATACAGGCAAGAAAAGCAAGAGACACTGAAAGAATTTGAACGATTACAAAGAGAATGCCATTTTGAGCAAAAGACAGAATCCTGCAAGAAACTTGAAAATTTTAAATGATGAGTGATAAAGCTTAATATCAAAGCATTGAGGAAGATTCTAAAAGTTCTAGTTCAGATTGTGAGAATCCAGCCTGCAGACGCGCTTGATGATTGAGGATTCTTGGTATAGGGTGAAATGCACTGAATCGTTTGAGAATAGCGATAAAGTCTTGCGGTGTTGTGTTTTGGCTTGAAAATCGCCACCAATAATCCCCCTTTTTGACATGGCTAATCTCATCATTCAAGATGATGTCTAGGGATTTGAGAATCTCATCACACAAAGGGTGGTCATAGAGCTTGATTTTTTGTGTAACAAAGGGATTTGCATCAAGTCCATTTGCTTCCATACCACGATGAAGTAATGCCATGCGGTCTTTGAGATTTTCACTCGCACATTGTGCGTCAAAGAGATTAGAATGCACAGGAAAATCCCCATAGTCAAAGCCCAAATGCTGCATTGAATCTAAAAGCAATGAAAAATGAAGTGATTCTTCAAAGGCGACTTCTAGCCAATCTTGATAGAATCCAAAGGGGAGATTCCGAAATCGATACAAGGCATCAAGTGCAAGATCAATCGCGCTGTATTCAATATGCACGATTGAATGCAAGACTTTTGCAAGGGATTGTTCGCTTTGTATATGCTTAGGGCGGCGGATTTTTGTCGGATGTGTGATATGGCAAAAATGTGCGTAAGAAGGGCGTGTGAGGGAGTGGATTTTTGATTGAGAAGATTCAAAGATTCTGTGTGGGTCTGATTGAAAAATTGATTTGCTCATATCACGCAATTTCGCAATCCCATTAAGTTTGAGCGTGGGTGATGGGGCATTTATCGTCTCAAAAAGAAGCTCAAAAAATGTCATTATTTTTTCGTGCCTATATAGAAAATAATTGAAGTGAGACACAACAAAACAGCAAGAAAAATAACAAGGGCATTCCACCCTAAAATACTAAAAATAAAAGATGACAGATACGAACCTAAAGCACCACCTGTGTAATAAAAAGTCAAATACAAGCCACTTAGCACACCCTTATGAGAAGCACTTAGGGAGCTATTGAAGGCATTAAGCACAGAATGAGCAATAAAAGAACCCATACACATTACAAACATACCGATATACAGCCAAGCTAAGTTTTCAATCAAGAATCCACACAAACCTAAAGCAAAAAGATTGAGGCTAAGAGCAATCGTTTTTTCCCTACCCCCGATGATTTTTGTGATAAATCCGGCAAGTAAAGAAACGACAATGCCGATGCTGTAACCCAAATAAAGCCGACCTATTTGGTTTTGTGAAATATCTGGGAACATATCTCTAGCGTGGAAAGGGAGTGTATTAAGAATAGCTTGAAAGCTAAAAAACATCACAAACACACTACCAAGAATAATGAGCGATTTTTTGTTTGTCAAGAAAGGCAACATTTGAGAGAAGAGAATCTTTGAGAGGTGATGAGGGGCAGAGACAATCCATATCATTGCCACAAGTCCGCCGATAATTAATGATATGCCTAGCACTATAAAGCATGTCTCCCACGAGAAAATTTCCGTGAGCCATGCACCTCCCATTCGTCCAATCAATCCGCCAGCAATCGTAGAGGCAATATAGACACTCACATTAAATTGTAAAGAGTGCGTTTGTATGCGTGTAAGGATCGTTAAAAGTGTGGTAAGAATTGCCGGAAAGAATAGCGATTGCACAAATCTCAAGATTAAAAATAATTCGAAATTATGACACCAAGTCAAGAGAATCTGAAAGATTCCTGCAATAAATAAAGAGAAACTTAGGATTATTTTAGGCTGGTGATTCTCTAAAAAATACCCATAAAAGAGCGGGGCAAAAGCCATAGGCAAAAGTGTGATAGAAATAATGAGCGAGGCATTATGTGCGGAAGTCTGAAATTCAGAAGCTAAAAGTGGCAAAAGCGGTTGAGGAATATAAACACTTGAAAGTGTTACTATGGCAATATAGACAATCCCTATAATCGCTTTTGCGCCCATGAATAACTCCTCTAAAATTATTTGCGTTCTAACACCTCAAACGCAGGCAAAATTTTACCCTCTAAGAGTTCGAGGCTTGCTCCACCACCTGTAGAGATAAAGCTCATATTGTCTCTTTCGCCTGCTTTATCAATCGCATCGGCTGTATCACCACCACCAATCAGACTAAAAGCATAGGTATCACTGACGGCATGGGCGAGATTAAATGTGCCACGAGAGAATGCTCCAATTTCATAGATTCCCAAAGGTCCATTCCAAATAATCGTTTGAGAATCGCGCACGACTTCGCTAAAAAGCTTACTTGTCGCAGGTCCCATATCGACAGCCATAAATCCTTCGGGTATATCTTGAGCAGGCGTGATTTTGATATTTGCGTGTGTCTTAATATCATCTGTGCTGACAACATCGACAGGCAAGTAAATTTTTACCTTTTTTTCTTTGGCGTGTTCGAGAATCTTCCGTGCCTCATCGACAAGCTCATTTTCTACGAGTGATTTTTGCATATCAAACCCTAAAGCCTTGAGAAAAGTATTACTCATCGCCCCGCCGATAATGATTTTATCCACCACATCAAGGATATTATAAAGCAAGGCTAGTTTAGAGCTTACCTTGCTCCCACCGACAATGAGCAATACCGGCTTTAGGGGATTTGCCATTGCTTTAGCAAACGAATCAATCTCTTTTTTTAGTAGCAGTCCAGCCACGCGTTCTTTAGCATATTTGGCAATCCCATAAGTGCTAGAGTGCGCTCTGTGGCTTGTCCCAAAAGCATCATTGACATACACATCACATAAATCTGCAAGTTTGGCGGAAAGCTCATCGCTATTTTTTTCCTCACCCTCATAGAATCTAATATTTTCAATGAGAATCACACCGCCATTGCCGATTTTATTTTGCATTTCGCTTACGCTTTCAATCGTTTCTGCAAATGCGACATCGCGTCCTAGTAATCGCTCAATTCGTTTCAATACATGCTTTAGTGAAAATTCCATTGAACGCGTTTTAGGGCGTCCCAAATGGCTAACTAATAAAATATTTTGCGCTTGATTGTCGATGCAATAATTGATAGTAGGCAACGCTTCACGAATGCGCGTATCATCTGAAATATCAAAGTCTTCGTCCATAGGGACATTGAAATCGACACGGATAAGAATCCTTTTGTCTCTCACATCAATATCTTTGATGCTTTTCGTATTTTTCATAAGCTCGATATTGCTTTCTTTCATTGACTACTCCTTTAGCGTTTAAAAAATTTTTAACTATTTTAGCATACTTTTGGCTTACTTGCACGATAGTTTGGGGAGATATGCTATACTTTAAGGTATGAAAATTTTTCAAATAGAGCTTTTTGGTATTATTCAAGGAGTGGGATTTCGCCCTTTTGTCTATACTTTAGCGCATCAGTGGGGATTAAAGGGCTATGTGCAGAATCGCTATTCAAAGCTTTTGATTATTTTGGTAGTAGAAAATGAGCAGATTTTAGAATCTTTCCTCCAAGAGCTTTTTCAAAATATCCCCAAAAACGCCTCCATACACACTTCAAAGATTCAAGAAATCACTCAAAAAAACGAGATTCTAAGCATTCAACAAAACCTTAGAGAATCTTTTTATATTCTTGGCTCACCTACGGGTGATGATGAGCTGCAACCGACAAGTTTGCCTTATGATACGAGAATCTGCGAACAATGCTTAAAAGAGATGCTTGAAGAAAAGGGCAGATTCGCTCATTATGCTTTTACTACTTGTGCGCATTGTGGTGTGCGATACAGCATTTTAAAACATCTGCCCTATGACAGAATCCATACTTCAATGAGTGCTTTTCAAATGTGCCCACAATGTCAAGAATCATACAATAATCCCTTTGACAGACGCTTTCATGCCCAGCCTAATTCTTGTTTGCAGTGTGCGATTAGGTTGCGTTTGTTTGATGAGAATGATTGTATTGTTACCTTTCCTGCTCCGAGCGAAGATGACAAACTTATCACTCAAGTGGCACAAATGCTAAAAAAAGGTAAAATTGTCGCAATGAAGGGCGTAGGTGGGTTTAATTTGATTGCTGATGCAAGTAATCAAGAGGCTATTAAAACTTTAAGACAACGCAAAAATCGCCCTTTTAAGCCTTTTGCGGTGATGTTTAAGTCTTTGGAGCAGATTCAGAGTATTGCCTCTGTCTCTGCTTTAGAATCTGAAGCATTGCTTTCTCCTGCAGCCCCGATAGTCTTGCTTGAAAAACTTCGTCAAAATCACACATCACAAGTTTTGACCCAAGAATGCTTGGAGCTTTTAGCACCGCAAGTCAGCACAATAGGAGCGATTTTACCCTACAATGGCTTGATGTATTTGCTTTTTGAGAAGCTCACAAGCCCTTTGATTTTTACAAGTGCAAATATTCCTCACGAATCAATTATTGCTGATGTGGATATATTGAGAAATAAGCTTGGCAGGGAAGGGCAAAAGGTTTATGATGTGATTTTGGATTATAATCGCGAGATTGTTAATCCTATTGATGATAGTATTGTGCGTTTGATTGCTGGTAAAATGCGTCCTTTGCGTTTGGCTAGAGGATTCGCACCTAAAAGTTTGCGTCAAATATCATCTAAGAATCAACATCACACACAAAATTGTGAGCGTAGCTATACGATTCTTGCTCTAGGAGCGCATCAAAAAGCAAGCCTTACCTTTTTGGCTTGTGATGACAAAAAGGCATTTTCTGAAGCATTGATTTCTGCATATATCGGGGATTTAGAAAGTAAAGATTCTATTGAGCGTTATTATCACACTTATACTTTTTTATCACATTTTTATGCTAGAAATACTGGATTTAAGCCTCGTATTGTGGCTTGTGATGCGAATCCACGATATGTCTCTACACAGATTGCAAAAGAAATAGCCAAAGCGGCAGATTCTGACATATTACCCTTAGCGCATCATAAGGCGCATTTTTATGCGATTTTAGGAGAATATGAGGCGTTATCGCAACGAGCTTTGGGCATTGTATGGGACGGCACGGGATTAGGAGAAGATGGTCATATTTGGGGCGGTGAAGCCTTTATCTATAATCCTTCGAATCCTTGCTTTAATAAGGATTCTCTTGTCGATAATAAAATGGAGCGTGTGGCGCATTTTGAGGAATTTGCCTTATTGGGTGGGGAGAGTGCGACTAAAGAAATTGCAAAGGTTGCCTTGAGCCTAATATGGTCTTTTGTGCCTTATACGGATTCTTACTTGTATCTTTTTGAAAAAACTTTTACGCCTCAAGCATTGAATTTGTTGCGACATTCGTTTGATAAAAAATTAGACTTGCCGACAAGCTCGGTAGGAAGGCTTTTTGATGGTGTCGCTTATTTGCTTGGAATCTTATCAAGGCAAAGCTATGAGGGGCAAAGCGGAGCAATGATAGAATCTTTAGCCTTAGAGCATCTTTATAGGCATTCTGATTGTGAATCTCCCTATGAATTTTGCATTCATCAAGGCGTCATCAGCCTAAAAGGCATTGTGTGTGGTGTGATTGGGGATATGCTTGCAGGAGAGATTCTAAAGGCGTGCGATCGATTTTTAGAAACCCTTGCTCATATTGCCTTATCTTTAAGTCAAGAATTTAAGACAGAAAATGTGTATTTTAGCGGAGGGGTTTTCCAAAATAAGCTTCTTTGTGATAAAATCCATCGGTTATTTTCTCAAAACCATATTGCTTATCAGATGCACACGATTTTGCCTACCAATGATGCAAATATCAGTTTTGGGCAAGCGATTTATACCCGAGAAATACTAAAGGAGCGATGATGCAAGATCAAGGATTTTCCACGCAGACGCGTGAGCAGCGGTTGAATGATAATCCGAATTTGAGCAAAAAGTCTGTTCAAATTGTCCAAAAGATTCTCTCTAAAAATGATATGAAAGCTCAAGAGTTGCGTGAGTTTTATGCCAAAGCAGGTCTTTATGTGGTCAATCTTATGAGTTCTCCGGGCAGTGGTAAAACGACACTTTTAGAATCTTTGGCATTGTCAGCTAAATCTTTTAGATTCTGTGTGCTAGAGGGGGATTTGCAGACAAATCGTGATGCGCAAAGACTGCAAGCTAAAGGTATCAGTGCGTATCAAATCACCACAGGCGAAGCGTGTCATCTTGATGCTTTTATGATTGAGCAAGGTTTGGAATCTTTGCAAAAACAATGTGATTTTGGACAAATAGATTATCTTTTTATCGAAAATGTTGGGAATCTTGTGTGCCCAGCAAGCTATGATTTGGGTGCGCATCTGAATATTGTTCTGCTTTCTACACCTGAAGGTGATGATAAGATTCTCAAATATCCAAGTATGTTTTTATGTGCTGATGCTGTGGTGGTGAGCAAGGCAGATATGATGGAATATTTTGACTTTAAACTCTCTAGTATTAGAGAGGATTTGGATAAGCTAAAAAGCCAAGTCCCCTTATTTCTTTTAAGCTCTAAAGATGAGCAAAGCGTAGCGCAATTACGAGATTTTATCGCCCAAAAATGCGCGGAAAATTATCAATCCAAACATCAATTTTAAGGAGAAAGTATGTGTCTAGCGATCCCTTCTAAAGTAGTAGAGATTAAAGAAGATAAGAATCTAGCAATCGTTGATACAATGGGTGTGAGACGCGAGGCAAGTTTAGATTTGCTTGATGAAGAAGTAAGCGTAGGCGAGTGGGTATTGCTCCATATTGGATATGTGATGAGTAAAATTGATGAGCAAAGTGCGCAAGAAAGTCTCAAGCTTTATGATGAGATTCTTCAAGCAATGCAAGAAGAAGAGCAGGAATTACGCGAGGCAAATGCGTGAAGGTTTTTGTCATCAATCTCTTGCGCGCCAAAGAGCGCAGAGAAACAATCAAAAAGCAAGTGCAAGATGTGCCACAGGATTTTGAAGTCATCTTTTTTGATGCGATTGATGCAAAAAATGGTGAGCATTTAGCCTTTAAAAATTATTCAAACTGCTTGAGTTATCTTTTTCGTGGCAAGAAGACGAGTGATGGTGAAAGAGCGTGTTTTGCTAGTCATTATGCCTTATGGCTTGAGTGTGTAAAAGGTGCAGAGCCTATCATTGTGCTTGAAGACGATGTGAGTTTGAAGGCAGAATTTTGGACAAAACTTAGGCATATCGCACAAAGTCCTTATGAGTATGTGCGACTGATGTATTTGTCTCAAAAAGCGACTTTTTTGCCCCTTGAAAATGATTTTTTAATCAGTTTTGATTCTCTTATGGGCACACAAGGTTATTATTTGACACCTAAGGGTGCAAGTGCTTTTATCTTGCATGCTAAGTCGTGGTTTTGCCCTGTCGATGATTATATGGATATGTTTTATATCCATTATGTGCCAAATGTCTGCATCAAGCCTATTATTCAAGAAAATATTGAGGAGATTCCCACGACCATAGAAGGACGATGGAAAAAACCACCTCTATGGCTCAAAATCATTCGTGAGTTTTCGCGTTTGTGTTTTCAAATACGCAAATGGGTTTTTGTGCGGTGTTTTTTGTCAAGGCTTTATTTGCCTAAAGATATGTTGGATTGTCTAAAGAAAAGAAGAGGGGAAAAATGTTAGATTCTGCAGTCAAATCATTTGATCTTATTGATAGTTTTCGTGATAAAGATGTGATTTTGGCATTGAAAAATCGCATTGAATCACTCGCTACCAATCTTAAAAATCCTCTGTATGTGATGGAAGTGTGCGGAGGACATACACATACGATTATGCGTTATGGGTTGCAGCATTTGATGCCTGAAAATATTATTTTTATTCACGGACCGGGCTGTCCTGTATGTGTGATGCCTAAAAATCGTATTAATCAAGCCTATGAAATTGCAATGCAAAAAGATGTGATTTTACTCACACTTGGTGATATGATTAAAGTTCCGGGTTCAAAAGGGAGCTTGCAAAATGCAAGAGCATTAGGCGCAGATGTGCGCTTTGTCTATTCTCCTCTTGAAGTGCTTAAAATCGCAAAAGACAACCCCACAAAACGCATTGTGTATTTTGCTATTGGTTTTGAGACGACTACACCGATGAGTGCGGCTTTGATTCAAAGGGTGCTTGAAGATGAGGTGAAGAATGTTTTGTTTCATATCAATCATTTGTTGATACCGCCGCCTTTGAGGGTTATTTTGGATTCTGATGATACACTTGTGAATGCGTTGATTGCGCCATCGCATGTAAGTGTGATTACTGGGGCGAAAATTTATGAAGAGATTCTGAAAGCTTACAGAATCCCGATTGTTGTGAGCGGTTTTGAGCCGGTGGATATGATGGAAAGCCTTTATCTTTTAACTAAACAAGCTGTTTGTGGAGAGCCAAAGCTTGAAGTGCAATATAGCCGTGTCGTCAATTATGAAGGGAATCTCAAAGCACAATCTTTGATTGATAAATATTTTGAGCCAAGGAAAAGTTTTGAATGGCGTGGATTGGGAGAGATTGCGTATTCGGCATTAAAACTTCGAGAATCTTATCAATTTTTAGATGCAGAGGTTGCTTTTGATTCTGTTTTAAGCAAAGAAAAGATTGCAGATAATAAAGCTTGTCGTTGTGGCGATATTCTAAGGGGTGTTGCAAAGCCTTATGATTGTAAGGTCTTTGGCAAGGCTTGCACCCCTAGTAATCCTTTAGGTAGCTGTATGGTGAGTAGTGAAGGGGCTTGTGCGGCGTATTATAAATACGGGAGCAGATAATGGAATCCTCCGACATAAGTTTGCAAGAAGCATTGGTGCAAGGTGCGGATAGCTATTACCAATACTTAGTAGCAAATGATTTGGGGCTTGATGAGATGGGCATTAATGCCTATGAGATTAAGGGGGAAGAATTAATCCTTGAGCTTAAAGGCAGAGTCTTTGATATGGATTTGAAAATCTCTTCTGCCTTGTTTTTGCGAGTAGGAGAGAAACTTTATCCCATAGGAGAAAATGAAAACATAGAATCTGCATTTTATGATGAAACTTCCAAAAAGCTTTATTTGTCTTTTACATCTGATTTTGCACCTTTGATTCAAAAGGCTCATAAGGAATCTTTGCCTTTAGCACTTTTTAGTGATTTAAAATTTTTGGTTTCAAATGTCCAGACATTTTTTGAAAGATTCGGTGATAGGGTAGCATTGCCTACCCATATTGATTTTAATGAATTAGAGTATATAGAACGTTTGAGTGAAGAACAAAATGAAGCATTAAAAATAGTGCTACAATCACCTTTAAGCTATGTGTGGGGACCTCCGGGCACAGGAAAAACGCAAGCAGTGCTTTTTGAGGCATTGTTGTATTATATCAAACAAGGCAAAAAAGTATGCGTTGTAGCAACGACAAACAATGCTTTAGAGCAAGTCCTTTCGACTTTAATTAAGCAGTTTGATACGCTCGGTTTTGAGCGCAGTATGATTTTGAGACTCGGCACTCCTACTTTAAAATTTATGAATGCCTTTTCTGAAGTGTGCGACCCAAGCATTTTAATGCAAAAAGGTGCAATGACACTTTTTAATTTTCAAAATGATCTCAAAACGCGCCTTAAATCCTCCCTTGTTGTCGGTGTAACGCTTGATGGTTTTATCAAGCGTTATGAGAGTTTGGAGCTAAGATTCTCGCATATTTTTTTAGATGAGTGTGCGTTTGCTCCTCTTATCAAAACTTGCGCTTTGTGTGTGGATAATACACCTTTGGGATTCTTTGGTGATCATAAACAACTCACGCCTGTTTGTGAGATGCCTCACAATGAGCTGAATAAACCCGAAAATCTTTATGCCAATTTATGGAATCTTTCTTCTTTATACCTTGAATTATTTTTACAAGACTATCAAGATTCTCATTTTTATCAGACGCGTTTGTCAAGTGAGCCAAAGTTTGAACACACACAAATGATTAAACTAAGCAAAACGCATCGTTATGGTAATAATCTTGCAAGTATTTTGGACCAATATATTTATCATATCGGTTTAAAGGGGAATGACAAGCAAACAGAGCTTTTTGTGCTTGATAGTGGGGTAAAGAGTGAAAGTGATACACACATTAGCGAGAATGAAGCAAGGCTTTGTGCGAATCTGTGTGCTTATTTGGAAAATGAAGATTATGCGGTGATTACGCCTTTTGTCAAGCAGCGTCAAAGGCTTTTTACCCATAGGATTAATCGTGAGAGAATCTTTACAATTCACAGCTCACAAGGGCAAGAGTTTGATAATGTTATTTTTTCACCTGTGGGTTTGCATTATCATCTCACCAATTCTCGACAACTTCATGCTTTATATGCGTTAAATGTGGCAATTTCTCGCATTAAAAAGCGATTGTTTATTGTATGTGATTATGCGTTTTGGACGCATCAGCATGGACAACTCATTCGTGCTATCATAGAGCAATCTACAAAGATTGATATTAGCGATATTGCAAGGAGATTAAAATGATTAAACAAGAATATATTACTTTATCTCATGGTAGTGGAGGAGTAGAATCAAGCGAGCTGATAGAACATTTATTTTATAAGATTCTCGGAGATTCTGTAATGGAGAGCAATGAAGATGCGGGAGTGTTTGTCAGCCCATATTCACTTGCAATGAGCACGGATTCTTATGTTGTTAATCCTGTCTTTTTTCCGGGTGGGGATATTGGTAAGCTTTGTGTGTGTGGCTCAAGTAATGATGTTGCAATGCGTGGAGCAAAGCCAAAGTATCTTAGTCTGGCGTTGATTCTTGAAGAAGGAATGTCCATAGAAGATTTATCAAAAATTTTGCATTCTATACGAAGTCAGCTTTTGTTGGGCGGGCAGAAGATTCTCACAGGTGATACAAAGGTCGTGCCTAAAGGATTTGCAGATAGAATCTATATCAATACGACAGCAATTGGAGAGATTCAAACGCATCGGAATGTAAGTGTAAAGAATCTGCAAGAGGGTGATGTGATTATCGTCAGTGCGCCGGTGGGGACGCATGGAGCGGTGATTTTTTGTGCGAGAAATGAAATAGCCTTGCAAAGTGATTTGCAAAGTGATTGTGCGCAACTTTATCCGATGCTAGAGAGTGTTTTAGAATCTTCGCTAGAAATACATGTAATGCGAGATGCGACTCGTGGAGGACTTGCTGCAGTGCTTAATGAATGGGCTAGGGCTTGTCATGTGGAGATTGTTTTACAAGAAGATGCGATACCTATTTTGCCACAAGTGCGAGGTGTGTGCGAAATATTAGGATTAGAAGCGTTGAATCTTGCTAATGAAGGTGTGTGTGTGCTTTGTGTCCCTAAAAATCAAGCAAATCAGATTCTATCTTTACTGCAATCTCACCCTTTGGGGCAACAAGCACAAATCATCGGTGAAGTCAGCAGACAAACGACACCCACACAAGCGCGTGTGATTATGCGTAGTGCTTGGGGAAGCGAACGCTATTTGGAATATCCGCAAGGCGAATTATTGCCACGCATTTGCTGATGTCTTCAATGCCAAAATACTAATAGAATCTTATATTTAAGAATGTGAATAGCTTTCTTGAATAAGAGTTTGTATTATTCTTTAGGACGAGCTTCGTTGACGCGCAAATTGCGTCCTCGAAAATCCTTTTCATTGAGTGCTTCGATTGCTTTAAGAGCGGCTTCATCTTCCATATCTACAAAACCAAACCCTTTGGGTTTCCCGCTTTCTCGATCATTGATAAGTTTGACAGAAATGACTTCTCCAAATTGACTAAAAAGTTCTTTTAGCTCATCACGCGTTACTGCATAAACTAGGTTTCCTACATAAAGTGTTTTCAAATAATTCCTCCAATTTTTTTCGCCCTTATTTGGGGCTATTTGTATGTTATAGCTTTATTGTTTAAAGATTACTTAAATATAGGAGATGCGAGGCTATTCATTGCGTAAAACTTGCAAGGTATCTATCGAAGAAGCTTTTTTGGCTGGATAATAAGACGAAAGACATACAATAACAATTGCTCCAATGATTGTGAGAATAAAATCTACTAAAGAAAGCTCAAGAGGGAGTTTGGAGCTACCATACACATCAGCAGGCAATGTGATAATAGGAAATGTTTGCAAAATATATATAGCAATGCCTGTGAGAATGACACCAAAAATAATACCACTTAAACCAATTGTATTGCCCACCCAAAAAAATACTTTTTTAATCTCTGCCTTACTTGCTCCAAGTGAAAGTAAAAGTGCAATTTCTTTGCGACGATTCATTACAACCATTAAGAGCGAGCTGATAATATTGAGGCTTGCCATAACAATAATAAGCATTAGCACGATAAAAAGTGCGCGTTTTTCGAGTTCGATTGCCGAGAAAAAGTTACCATTTTGCTGCCACCAGCCTTCAACTCCTGTCTGTAAAGGAAAATTTTTCTCTAAAAAAGCTTTTAATGTGTGAATATCTTGCATCGGATTAGGTGTATAAACATGGATACCATCATAAATTCCTACTTGCAAACGGCGTATTTTTTGCAACGCACTAAGATTTGTGTAAATATAGGCTTCATCATAAGCCCTTAACCCAGAGCTAAAAAACCCTGCAATACTAAAGCGTTTGCTAATAGGTGTATAGCCAAAGCCAGAAGGCTCAAGCTGTGTGAAAAATAAATCAAGTTTATCGCCAGATTCTAATAAAAAATTTTCTTTGAAGCCTTTGCCCACAAGAATAGAAAATTCTTTACCCATAAAATCTTGGATTTTTTCTTGAGGTGAGCGAGAATCTTGCGGGTGTGCGTCATTAAAATCACTACTATCTGTTGATTCAAAGGCTTCTCTTACAACAGCATTGATACGAGATTCTGCTTCCATATCTACGCCAAACACCATTGAGGCATTCATCATATTGCCAATTTTCCCCACTGCTTGATAGCGCAAATAAGGGCTAAACAGAAATTGTGGGTATTGCGTTTTGAGACTTTGGAGAATCTCATCGGTTACGCCTTCATAAGTTGTCGCATAAATGCTTAGGGGATAATTCATCACAAAAAGTTTGCGCTCAAATTCTTTTGCCATACCATTCATAATTGCCATTGCTACACACAGCACCATAACCCCCACTCCTACTCCCAAAAATGCTAGTAAGGCAGTGATTGAGATGAAAGGTTGGGTTTTATCAAAGCGTAAGTATCGCGGCAAAAGATAGAGAATGAGCGTTTTCATTAGGCTAAAAGACCCTTTTTAGGACCACTTTTACCATGGCAAAGTTTGTATTTTTTGCCACTTCCACAAGGACAAGGATCATTGCGCGAAATTTTTGGTTTTTTGCTATTCGAAGCGTTTGGCGTATCGCTGTCTTTATTAAACTGAATCTCTTGAGATTCTTCTTCCATTTCTTCTAGCACTTTTTGCGCCATTTCTTCTTCACTTTTTTCGCGCAGTTGGATAATTTGAAGTGTTTTGGTGGTTTCTATTTTAAGATTCTCGACAAATTCTAAAAACAAATTGTAGCTTTCTTTTTTGTATTCAATCAGCGGATCTTTTTGGTTATACCCACGCAAACCTATGCCGGTTTTAAGATGATCCATAGTATATAAATGTTCTCGCCAAGAGTTATCAAGCACTTGTAAATAAATGATGCGTTCAATCTCGTTGCGTTGAGATTCTCCTAATCGGGACATTTTTTGTTCGTATTCTTCTTGCATTTGATGAATGATTTGTTCATACAATTCATCATATTCGAGATTCTCATAATTTCTAAGTTCTATGCCTAATTCTTCACTGATTTGTGCCTTAAGAGCATCAAGGTTGAAATTTCCTTTTTCATCACCGGGCAAAATTTGAGCTTTATAAAGCATAGATTGTGCGGTAAGTTCTCGGTTGTTCTTAATGCGTTCTTGTAAGGAGCATTCCGGGTCTAAAAGCTCATTACGCAATTTATAAACTGCCTTTCTTTGTTCATTGGCGACATCATCATATTCAAGCAAATGTTTGCGCGATTCAAAATGGAGATTCTCAATTTTCTTTTGTGCGTTTTCTACGGAGCGCGTAACAAGGCTAGATTCTATATGTTCGCCTTCTTTTAAGCCTAACTTTTCCATAATGCCCTTGATTTTATCACTACCAAAAATCCGTAAAAGCGAATCTTCAAGGCTTAAATAAAATTGACTGACGCCCGGATCGCCCTGTCTTCCGCTTCTTCCTCGCAATTGATTATCAATGCGCCGACTTTCATGTCGCTCTGTGCCGATGATATATAATCCTCCCAGTGCGCGAATCTCATCATTAATCTTAATATCAACGCCTCTTCCTGCCATATTTGTAGCAATCGTAACTGCCCCTTTGACACCGGCATCTTTAATGATTTCTGCTTCCTTGCTGTGTTGCTTTGCGTTAAGCACCGTGTGCGGGATTCTCTCTTTTTTGAGCAGAGCATGTAAAACTTCACTTTTTTCAATACTTGCTGTTCCCACAAGCACAGGCTGACCTTTTTGATAGAGTGTTTTGATTTTGGCAATGACTGCATCGAATTTTTCTTTTTCACTTTTATAAATCAAATCATCTAAATCTTTGCGTTGCACGGGAATATTGGTAGGGATACTCACCACTTCAAGATTATAGATTTGCAAAAATTCACTTGCTTCAGTCTGCGCTGTCCCTGTCATACCTGCAAGTTTGCCATAAAGTCGGAAGTAATTTTGAAAGGTAATGTCTGCTAAAGTTTGGCTTTCTTCTTTAATATCAACCATTTCTTTAGCCTCAATAGCTTGATGCAAACCTTCGCTAAAGCGTCTGCCTTCGCTTAGGCGACCTGTAAATTCATCAACGATAACAACTTCGTTATTTTGCACGACATAATCTTTATCCTTGATAAAAAGATAGTTTGCCTTAAGGGCTTGGTCAAGATGATGAGAGAGGGCGGCGTTTTCAATGCTGTATAAGTTATCGACTTTAAAAAGAGATTCTGCTTTTTTGATACCTTCTTCTGTGAGCAGAATCACGCGATTTTTTTCATCAATACTAAAATCTTCTGCCTCTTGCAGTTTTTGTGCTACGGTGTTGGCAAGCTGATAATTTTCCAAAGTGCGATTGACTGGTCCTGAAATGATAAGTGGCGTTCTTGCTTCATCAATGAGGATTGAATCCACTTCATCGATGATTGCAAAGTAATGTTCTCGCTGCACTTTTTGCGCCAAATCATATTTCATATTATCACGCAGATAGTCAAAGCCAAATTCATTATTTGTGCCATATACAATATCTTTAGAATAAGATTCTAGACGTTGCTCATCATCACGAATATTGCCAGTAATTACGCCGACTTCAAAACCGAGAAAATTATACAAAGGCTCTAAATCCCCCGCATCGCGTTGGGCAAGATAGTCATTGACGGTTACGACATGCACACCTTTGCCACAAAGTGCATTAAGACATACCGCGAGTGTTGCTACCAGCGTTTTACCTTCACCTGTTTTCATTTCTGCGATACGCCCGTCATTGAGCACCATACCGCCGATAAGCTGCACATCAAAATGTCGCATTCCCAATACTCTTTTGCTTGCTTCTCTTGTGATAGCAAAGCTTTGTTCAAGAACACTATCTAAATCTTTGTTTTCTTGCTGGACAGCAAGTTTAAGCATTGAAAATTGCTCTTGAAGTTGTGTATCACTCATTGATGCGTAAGTATTTTCAAGTGCATTGATGGCTTCTACTCTGCGGGTGTATTGCTTGATAAGCTTTGCATTGCGCGAACCAAGCACTTTAGACATAATCGTTTTAATCATGGATAACCTTTGTGTGTGGCTTTAAAATAAATTGAAAAGTTGGCAGTAATTTTAACATACTTTCGGTAAAATCAACATTTGAATTTACCAGAGGCAAAAGAAAACATCAATTTTAAGGGAAACTATGCGTTCAATTATTATCATCAGCTTATTGCTTAGCAGTTTGTGCAGTATTTCTTTGGGTTGGGGTGAGGATATACAAAGCATTCAAGCAGATTTTGTGCAAAATATCATTAGTGAAGAGGGTATCCCTGCGCGTTATGAGGGTAAAATCATCGGCAAAGCACCCAGCAAGGTTAAATGGATTTATAAAACACCTTTGGACAAAACGATTTATATGAGTAACAAAGAAGTTTTTATTTATGAACCCTTACTTGCGCAAGTCAGCCATTCCTATCTCAAGTCAGAATCTGATTTTATCTCTGTTATCCGATCTGCCAAAGAACAAAAAGACGGCACTTATCATGCTAAAGTCGATGGCGTTACTTATGTCATTCATTTAGACGATACCAAAAAGCCAAAGCTTATTGAATTTACAGATTCTACAGGGACAAAGACAGCATTGAATCTGCGCAATGTCAAACTCAATGTCAAGCTTTCGGATAAAGAGTTTGAATTTACAATCCCTAAAGATGTCGATGTTGTCGAATTAAGATAAAAATTAAAGCATTTAAGGATTAAAGAATGATGTTTGATTTTACCAATACGATAAGGGCGCAAATTGCTCATAAAGAAATTTTGTGTGATAATCTCACACCCTTGAATGTGCTTGACCAGCTCGGTGCAAAGGTGCTTTTAGAATCAGCCTACAATGAAACCGGCAAGGATCGCTATTCGATTCTCATACTCAATGAGGCTTTTAGAATCTACAAAGAAAATGGCGGTTATTATCTTGTGTGCGCAGGGGAGAAAAAAGCTTTGCAAGAGGTTTTGGCAGGTTTGGGAGAAGCTCAAAAGAATGAGCAGCTTGACTTTCTTTCCTGTCTTGCCTACTTTAGAGAATTTGCTCCAAAAGTAGAGAGTCTCCCTCAAGGATTGCCCTTGCCACTCGGTGGAGCGGGGTATTTAGGATATGAGTTTTTTTCTGAAATTGAAGATATTGCTTTTAAGAATCCCGCACTTTATGATGCTCCAGAATGTGCGTTTATTTTTGGTAGAGATTTTTTGATTTTTGATCATCTTTTTGATAGGCTACATATTGTAAGTGTGAGCTATGAGCATGAAAAAGAAGAGGTAAATGTCCAAGAAAAGGTTGAGAAAATCTCCCTTGCACTTGATTTGATTCATATCTCCAAAACGCAGATGCCTACAAATACAGAATCTCATATTACTTCGGCTGCCAAACAAGAAACTTATGAAAAAATGGTTTTGACTATTCAAGATGAGATTTATAAGGGCAATCTATTGCAATGTGTGCCAAGTCAAAGTATGCAAGTGGCTTCAAATCTTACACCCTTGCAAGCTTATCGGAATCTCCGACATCAGAATCCTAGTCCTTATATGTTTTATTATGATTTTGATGATTTTATTATTTTGGGTGCAAGTCCTGAAATTATGGTGCGACTAAAGAGTGTCAATGATAAAAGTATCTTCACAATCCGACCTATCGCAGGCACTTCTCCACGAGGGGCAAATGTCGCTCAAGATTTGGAATTAGAGCAGAAGCTTTTAGCTGACCCCAAAGAAAATGCCGAACATTTAATGCTTGTCGATCTTGCGCGTAATGATGCGGGCAAAGTGAGTGTGGGCGGAGGTGTGCGCGTGGTAGCACAGAATCAAATAGAGCGATATTCGCGTGTGATGCACATTGTTTCAGAAGTGCAAGGTGAGCTTGATACAAAGCGTTTCAAAAAACGCGATGTGCTAAAGGCGGTTTTCCCTGCGGGGACGCTTAGCGGAGCACCAAAGATTCAGGCAATTAAAACGATAGAATCTCTTGAAAGCCATAAAAGAGGTATTTATGGTGGAGCTATTGGGTATTTTAATCGTGATGAAGATATGGATTTTGCCATTACTATTCGCACAAGCGTGTATCAAAACGGCGTGTATTACCTGCAATCAGGAGGAGGTATTGTCTATGATTCAATCCCTCACACTGAATTTATCGAAACGCAAAATAAAGTCCGCTCCATGCTTGATATGCTCGGTATAAAGGAGTAAGCAATGATACTATTAATTGATAATTATGATTCATTTACCTATAACATTTATCAAGCGTTTTATCGATTTGGTTTTCCTATCAAAGTCGTGCGAAGTGATAAAATCACGATTGAAGATATTAGGCTTTTACAGCCGCGTTATATTATCATTGGTCCGGGTCCTAAAACCCCACAAGAAGCGGGAATCTCCATTCAAATTGTGAAAGAATTACAAGGTGTTTATCCGATATTGGGTATTTGTCTTGGGCATCAAGCTATTATGGCGGCTTTTGGCGTGGAGATTATCAATGCTAAGAATATTGTGCATGGCAAAGTCGAGCCCTTACATCACAATCAAAAAGGTATTTTTAGGCATATTACACCCAATACACCCATTGTGCGTTATCATTCTTTGGCAGGGTCAATCACGCAGATTCCCGATTGTTTTATTGTGAGTGCGCGGAGTGGTGATGGCGAGGTGATGGCGATTGAGCATAAGTCGCATCATTTGGTCGGTCTGCAATTCCACCCAGAATCTATCGGCACAAAAGAGGGTGAAAAAATGCTCCTCAATTTTTTGCATTATGTGCGTGAAAATATCCCGATTAAAGACTATCTCAAGCACACCTTACAAGGTCAGAATCTTAATTTCAAACAAGCCTATGATGTGATGGACGAAATCACAGAGGGGAATCTAAGTGATGCACAAATCGGCTCGATTCTCACAAGTCTTGAGATTAAGGGCGTAAATGAAGAGGAGTTGGCAGGATTTGCGAGTGTGTTAAAGAAAAAAGCCATTTCATTTCCATTACCTCAAAGTGATGAAAAGCGTTTAGATATGGTTGGCACAGGCGGAAGCCCTAGTAAGACTTTTAATGTTTCTACCACGAGTGCTTTGCTTTTGGCGGCTGCAGGAGTGAAAATCATCAAGCATGGCAATAAAGCAATCACCTCTCAATCAGGTTCGGCAGACTTGCTTAGGGCTTTAGGGGTGAATGTCGATATGAGTGTGCAAACTTGTGCAGAAGTGTATCGCCGCATAGGCATTACCTTTTTATTTGCGCAAAAATTCCACGCTGCGATGCGTTTTGCCGCACCAGCTCGTGCGTCTCTTGGATTTAAAACTGCCTTTAATCTCATCGGTCCTCTTGCCAATCCTGCAAGCGTTACGCATCAGTTTATCGGTGTGTTTGATAAGTCTTATACTGAAATTATGGCGCGGGCTTTAGATATTTTAGGGATTAAAAAAGCAATGGTAGTGAGTGGATTTGATCATTATGATGAGATTTCGCTTTGTGCGCCGACAAAGATTACAGAGCTTGATAATGGCTCAATCAAAAGCTATGTGTTTAATCCCATTGAGATAGGCTTAGATTTTATCCCACATTCCGAGCTTGTTGGAGGAAATGCTCAAGAAAATAAGGCAATCACGCTTGATATTTTTAGCAATAAACCCTCACCCAAAGCCGACCTTGTCGCACTCAATGTCGGAGCGGGATTGTATCTAAGCCAAAAGGCATCAAGCATCAAAGAGGGATATTTCTTAGCAAAAGAAGTGATAAAGTCGCAAAAAGTTTTTGAATTATTAGAATCTTTTATCACGCTTTCAAATCAGGAGGATTTATAGAATCTTAATCACTATTCTATATTTAGAATAAGATTCTAGCTTTTGTTATTCTAAGAATCTTAAAGTAGTTTGATGTCAAAAGCTAAACGAACCGCCCAGTTTGACACTTAAATAATTAGGCAGATTGATGGTGTCTTGTATCGTGTAAGTTTTGCCTAGCCCATATTGCACAGCTAAGTCCAAGAATCCAAAGAGATTAAATCCACCGGTGAGGATAAGTCCCTCTCCCGCTTGGGATTTTATATCTTGCATCACACCCACGCGCAAGTCAATCCATTTAAAATTAGCCATTGCCCCCCCCCCTATTGTTTGACTTTTCGGGCTATAAAACGAGAGCGTGTCATTAGGCACAAGGTCTGCATCAAATGCGAGAGTTAAGAAATCTTTTATCGTATAGCTTGCCCCCATGCGAAATTGGGGCTTAAGCGTGAAATCACCCGAGCCGCTTTTAGAGAGCTTGATCATCGGGGCGTTGAGATTCTTTGCGACTAAGCCGATGTGGAGGTTTTTTAAAAAAGTCGGCGTGTAGAGTAACCCCATATCTAACCCAGCAGTTTGAGAGATGTCAAAATCATCAGGGAAAGTAGGGCTAGGCATATCGATTGAGGGTTTTGAAAAGTGAATCTGGTCGTTACCTGCTGTGTCTTTTCCCATTTCTGTAAATTTAATATTTTGATTATAACCATAAGAGAGCATTTGGATAAATTTTACCGCAAAGCCAAAATTTATATCTCCCGCTTTGGTAAAAAAGGTATGCCCATAGCCGATAGGGATTTCAACAAGGCTTAAGGTCTGGGCTCGAAGATTATATTCTGCTTGGGTAGCTAGATATGAGCTATTTTCAAAATCAGTTTGTGTGCTTGTTTCTAAATTAATGTTGCCACCATTAATGCTTACTTTATAGAAAACATCATTTGCTGAATTATTAGGATCTTCCTTTACTTTAAAGATAAGCTGATTATATTGATTGGGATTCGTGCCTCTCATGCTTGCATTGGCATAAACTGATGCAAAAAGCCCAAAGCCTACCGCACCTCTCCCGCCTACAGATTCTTTAATCGTGATTTGCCCGAGTTTGTCATCATCAATCGTGCGCGTTTTCCTTGCACCTGCGATTTGAAAGACAAATCCATTTTGTGAGGAGAGATTCATATCATTGCCTTTAAGCGCACCATCGACAAGCTTAAAATCATCTAAAAATTTATCAATCACAGAATCTGTGCCTTTTGCAATCGTGATTTTCCCTGCGGTTGTCAAAATCTCATCAGCACTTGTTTTGCCCTGTGAAAAGTCATCGATAATGCTACCTAATTTCTCCGCTTCAATACTGCCGATAATGCTCCCTATCAGTGGGCTTCCCCCTTCAGTCGCTGCACTTTGGAGCTTGTCTTTAAACTTAGCGGCAAGGTCGGGATTATTTTGAATTGCAGATGCACAACCTGCAAAGTCGGTGCAAGAAGCTGTGCTATCAAGACTCTGAAGTAGGGTTTGCATATCACCTGCAGTAATCGTTCCGGGTGTTTGGGTAGTAGGGAAAAGAGCATTGAGCATACCACCAATCGCACCATCGACTTTTTGCCCACCAATTGTTACTGATGCTCCGCCTACACCTGTGAGCTGGTCATTTAAGCTTTGCTGCATATTTGTGATGTTTTCTGTATCAAGCTCGAGCATTTGCAAGAGATTCTGCTCTTTCATCGTTAGCCCAAAGCTATAGCCAAATTTTGCGCGTCTATCCGCCCCCAAAAGTGCGGGGTTATAATACAATCCCCATGCAGAATCTTTTACTGCGACACCCGCTCCGCCCATACCTGCGGAAGTATTACCCATAGAGCCAAATTCTAGTCCATAGCTTAGCCCTAACGCACACCCCAAAAGAAGAGTGATTTTTTCTATTTTTCGTTTTGTCATAGGCTGTAAAGAATCCTTATATTTCTAAAATCATCATTAAAATCACTTTAACAAAAATCGTGCCATTTTTTGAGAATCTTTAGAAAAATAATTTTTTTCTCTAATTTTAATCAAATTTTTATAAAATAAGGAACACTTTTCGCATAGTGATTTTGTAATACATAATAAATAAAGGTCAAAAGCAATGATAAGAATCTGTTGTTTGGGGTTGCTTTGTATGGGATTATGGGCTTCGACACATGAGGCGTATGAGGCGTGGCGTGATGGCGATATGCTAAAGGCTGTGCGAAAATACGAAGCGGCTTGTTATAGCGGTGATATGAGTGGTTGTCATGCGCTGGGGACATTGTATTTTCAAGGGAGTGGTGTGCCACAAAACTATTCGATGAGTGCGAGTTTTTATGCTAAAGCATGTAATGGTGGATTCGAGCCTTCGTGCAGTTCTTTAGGTGTATTGCACCAATATGGTTTAGGTGTGAGGCAGGATTTGGAATTTGCTTTAGTGCTTTATGATAAGTCTTGTAAGTCAGGCTATCCGCGGGGTTGTAATAATTTAGGTGTGATGTTTGAAGAGGGTTTAAGCGTCAAACGCGACTATAAACAAGCCGGGCTTTATTATTCTGATGCGTGTTTGGCACAAGATAATCGAGCGTGTTTTAATCTCGCCGAGCTTTTGATGCAAGGTAAGGGGCTTAAGAAAAATAAACAACAGGCTTTAGAATATTATGGGCTTTCTTGTGATTTGGGATTCCAAGAGGGCTGTGATGCGTATAAAAATCTCAAAGCAAAAGGAAAGAAATGAGAAGTATTTTATTAGGGCTTTGCTTGAGTGTGAATCTGATGTTTGGTGCGTATTTGGCAGATGAAAATATGAATGACTATGAAAGCCCGAATCTAAGGGCAAAGATCGCGCCTTATTTACAAAACTGCTACAATGGTTTGTTTGATGATTGCTATTTAGCTGCTCATGAGTATATGAGGGGCGAAGATGGTGTGCAATGGTATGCAAAAGCGGCATATTTTTATCAAATGGCTTGTAATGGTGGCGTTTTGAAAGCTTGTAGTAATTTGGGCATCTTATATCAAAATGGCTTAGGTGTGAAGCAAAGCTATGTTACTGCGGCGAGATTGTATCAATTCAGCTGTTCGAATTTTGAACCTGATGGTTGTAATAACTTAGGCGTGATGTCTCAAGAGGGCATTTATGTCAGTAAAGATTATTATAATGCGATGAGACTTTATGAGCGAGCGTGTATAGGAGGCAGTGCGGCGGGTTGTATGAATCTGGGGCATTGCTATGCTAAAGGCATAGGTATATCAAGAGACAAAACAAGTGCGCTTGCCTTTTACGGACAAGCGTGTAATTTGGGATTCCAAGAGGGTTGCGATGCGTTTCGTGAATTGCAATAAATGACAGAATCTGTCATTATTAAGCATTAATGTAAAAAGTGGCGTGTATGTGTGAAATACATTGCGATGCCATACTCATCACAAGCCTTTATCACTTCATCATCGCGGATACTTCCACCGGGCTGTATAATCGCACTCACACCGATTTGATGTGCTAAATCCACACTATCTCTGAAAGGGAAAAACGCTTCTGATGCAAGCACACAGCCTTGTAAATCAAGCCCCATATCTTTTGCTTTAGCAATCGCTGCTCTTGAAGCATCAACACGACTTGTCATACCCATACCCATACCTACAAGCGCACCTTCTTTGACATAGGCGACACAATTTGACTTGCTAAGTGCTGCGATTATATATGCGATATGCAAATCTTTGAGCTGGGTTTGCGTAGCGTTCTTTTTGCTTACAAGTGTGGCATTTTTGATTTCTTGCTCACTGATAGTATCATTCTCTTGGAATGTGAATCCACCTTGAATGTGTTTAAAATCATAAGTATCTTGCACAGAAAGCAGATAGGGAGAATTTTGTGTGAAAATTTTCATACGCTTTTTGGACGCAAAGACCTCTAAGGCTTTAGACGTGATGTCTCCAGCGACAAGCACCTCGATAAAGATTTGATTAATCACTTGCGCGAGATTCTCATCGACAACGCCATTTACCGCTACCACTCCACCATAGGCACTCACACTATCGCATTGAAGTGCGGATTGATAGGATTGTAAAAGAGTATCTTTAATGGCAAATCCGCAAGGGTTATTGTGCTTGACAATACATACTGCTTTTGCATCTTGCCCAAAGCTTGAGGCGATTTTGATTGCAGAGTGAATATCGGTGAGATTATTAAAGCTTGGTTCGCCTTTTTTGATGATAAAATGCTTTTGCCAAAAGTCTCCAAAGGTGTATAGTGCGCCTTTTTGGTGAGGATTCTCACCATATCGCGTTTGTAAGACTTTATCTCCTACAATAAATGCTTTTTGTCCAAATCCCTCGTTAAAGCGTTTGTTCATATAATTTGCGATAATCGCATCATATTGCGCGGTATGTTCAAAAGCTTTAATCATCAATTTTTGGCGAAATTCTAGTGTGTTTTGGTGGTTTTTGAGAATCTCAATGATAGGCTGGTAGTCGTTTTTATCTGTAACGACAAGGACATTGTGATGATTTTTTGCTGCTGAACGAATCATCGCTGGACCACCAATATCGATGTTTTCAATAATACAATCAAAATCATCAGTTTTTTCAATTGTGGCTTTAAAGGGATAAAGATTCACGCATACAATATCAATCGCATTAATACCTTTTTCTTGTGCTATTTGCGCATCTTGTGGGTGTTCTCTCCGATACAAAATACCGCCGTGAATCTTAGGGTGTAAGGTTTTCACACGCCCATCAAACATTTCTTCGCTTTGCGTGTATGTGCCAATGTCAATGGATTCAATATGAGAATCTTTTAAGAGCTTGAGTGTCCCGCCTGTGCTTAGAATCTTATAGCCTAAAGCTACGAGATTATGTGCAAATTCTACAATACCTTCTTTATCGCTTACGCTTAGTAACGCATACATATTAAACCTTCTTTGTGGAAATTTTGGTAGTATTATCCACAAAGTTTCTAAGAAGGCAATAAAATGATTTGTGTATTTGATGTCGAAAGTATTCCTGATTTTCATCTTTTAGCGCGTCAATTTGGTTATGAGGGCGATGCGCTTGAAATTATCAAAAGTGCCTTTGAAGCGCAGATGCAAAAAAGCGGGAGCGAATTTTTGCCTCCTTGTTTTCATCGTATTGTGAGTATTGCAAGTGTGGTGTGTGATGAATATGGGCATTTTATTAAAGTTGGGCATTTTGGGCAAAAGTTTATAGATTCTCTTTCTTCTCAAAGTGATTTTTTGTCTTCGGATTTTTTGGATCATTTAGAATCTACTCTTCTTTATGAGTTTTGGTCTTTTTTTAACCAAAAACAGCCTAAACTTGTGAGTTTTAACGGACGAGGCTTTGATTTGATTGCGCTTACTTTGCGCGCGATGCGTTATAATATCAGTGCTTATGGTTATTTTGAGCAAGACAATCCTGCTTTTAATAAAAACAAATGGGAAAATTATCGTCAGCGATATGCCGAACGCTTTCACACGGATTTGCTCGATGCTTTGGGTGCGTTTGGTGCGGTAAGGAATCTCAATCTTGATAGTGTGTGTCAAATGCTGAATCTTGTCGGTAAATACGATATGAGCGGGGATCAAGTGCATCGTCTTTATCTTGGCAGTGAGGATAAAAAACAGGCTTTAATGACAATTAATCATTATTGTCATAGTGATGTGCTGAATACTTATTGGCTTTATTTGAAATATGAGTTACTGAAAGGTGAGCTTTTAGAATCTGATTATTATACGATATTGCAAGGCTTTTTAGAAAAGTTGCCTAGCGATAAGCCTTATTCAGACATTTTTAAATCAACGATTCAAGCGCATCTTGATTCTTATACAGCTAAGGGGCATTAGATGCAAGAAACTTATATCACGAAAAATGGTGAAATCACGAGTAAAGAAGAGCTCATTGCAGAGATTGAGAATCTGCTCAATCACATTCCAAGCCAGAATCACACTTTTTTATCGCCAGAGGTAATGAGTGCATTGACATTGAAAGATTTAGAAAGTGTGCGTGATTCACTTTTAGAGAAGCAAAATGATGCGGTTTTGCCACATCGGCAGTGGCTTTTTGATTTAGCTCATAAAGAATAAGGGATTGGTGATGAAAGTAGGGATTGTTGATTATCAAGTAGGTAACTTAGGAAGTGTGCAAAATGCGTTTAGTAAGATTGAGCGAGATTCTAAAAAGTTTCTTGATGTGTGTATAGAATCTGATCCTTGCAAGCTTAGATTCTATGATAAGCTTTTATTGCCCGGGGTTGGTGCATTTGGCGATGCGATGAAGCATTTGTATGATTCTCAAATGATAGAGAGTTTGAATGAGTTTGCCCGAAGTGGCAAGGCATTATTAGGAATCTGCTTGGGAATGCAGTTATTGTTTGATAGCAGTGAAGAGTTTGGCTTTCATCAAGGTTTGGGGTTGATTGAAGGCAAGGTCATAGGTTTTGATAAAGCACAAACACAGAATCTTAAAATCCCCCATATGGGTTGGAATCGTTGTATTCTTACACCTCAAGGTAAAGCTAGTGCTTTATTTGAGCAAACCAATGAGCCATATTTCTTTTATTTTGTGCATAGTTTTCACGCACAGACACAAGAACAATATGTTTTGGCTTATTGTGAATATGGCTATGCTTTTCCTGCTATTGTCAATAAAGAGAATATTTTCGGGATTCAAGCACACCCTGAAAAAAGCCATGATATGGGACTTAAACTATTAGAAAATTTTTTAAAATTATGAGATTCTATCATTTGATAAAAGTTTTCTAACAATAATAAAAATATTTAATTGATAAAAATTATTAATAAAGTGTTTGCTTTTGTGTTTCATAATATTTTTTCAAATTTAACAAAAAAGGATTGAATATGAAACATTCATTATTGACTTCTAGTGTAGGAAGACCTATTGGCGATAACCAGAATACACAAAGCGTAGGTGCAAGAGGACCATTACTCCTTCAAGACACATGGTTTTTGGAAAAATTAGCGCATTTTGACCGAGAACGTATCCCTGAACGCGTTGTGCATGCTAAAGGAAGCGGAGCTTATGGAGAACTTACAATCACTAATGACATTAGCTCTTATAGTTGCGCAAAGATTTTTGCTCAAGTAGGAAAGAAAATCCCTTTATTTATTCGATTTTCTACCGTTGCGGGTGAGCGAGGTTCGTCTGATAGCGAACGCGATCCACGCGGATTTGCAGTCAAGTTTTATACTGAAGAGGGAAATTGGGATTTGGTTGGCAACAACACACCGGTATTTTTTATCCGTGATCCTTTAAAATTCCCTGATTTTATTCACACACAAAAACGCGATCCACGCACAAATCTTAAGAATCCTACTGCACAATGGGATTTTTGGAGCTTAACTCCTGAAGCTTTGCATCAAATCACTACATTGATGAGTGATCGTGGGATACCTCGCACTTTTCGTCATATGCACGGATTTGGTAGCCATACTTTCAGCTTTATTAATGCAAAAAATGAGCGATTTTGGGTGAAATTTCACTTTAAAACAATGCAAGGAATTGAGAATCTTTCTGCTAAAGAAGCACAAAAATTAAGTGGAGAAGACCCAGATTCACATCAAAGAGATTTGTATGAATCAATTCAAAAAGGTGATTTTCCAAAATGGCGATTCTGTGTGCAGATTATGCCTGAATCTGACGCGGAAACTTATCGATTCCACCCCTTTGATGTCACAAAAGTGTGGAGTCATAAGGACTATCCGCTGATTGAGGTTGGTATCGTTGAGCTTAATAAGAATCCGGAAAATTATTTTGCCGAAGTAGAGCAAGCTGCTTTTAATCCTGCTAACATTATTCCGGGCATCGGTTATAGCCCCGATCGTTTGTTGCAAGGGCGATTGTTTGCTTATGGCGATACACAAAGGTATCGTTTGGGTATCAATCACACTCAACTTCCTGTGAATGCTCCAAAATGTCCATTTGCGACCACGCATCGTGATGGTTTGATGCAAAATGGCGAAGCAGGCAGTAAATTAAACTACAATCCTAGCTCACTTCCGGGATATGCCGATGATGGAGCATTCAAAGAGCCTACACTTGATACGCATAAGTTTCAAGAAAGCTCAATGATTGCGCATTGGGATTATCGTGCTGATGATGCGGATTATTATACACAGCCGCGTGATTTGTATCATCTTATGAGTGAGAAACAAAAAGATGAATTATGCGAAAATATCGCCAATAGTATGGTAGGCGTGCCAAAAGACATTATTGATTTGGCGATTTCTCATTTCCGTAAGGTTGATGAAGATTATGCAAATAGAATCTTGAGATTCTCTAAGTAATATTAATATCGTTGTAGTTTCAAAGCTGCAACGATTTTCTTGATACAAAAACTTGGTAGGTTTTGTATCAAGAATAGTCTTTAATGGGTTTGTTATTTTAGGAAGATTATAATACGGCAAAGTATTTTTTTTGCAAGAATAGATAAGGATACAAAATGATAGATTTGGCAATTATTGGTGGAGGTCCAGCTGGATTAAGTGCAGGACTATATGCGACAAGAGGCGGCATTAAAAATGTTGTTTTATTTGAAAAAGGTATGCCCGGTGGGCAAATCACAGGCAGCAGTGAGATTGAAAATTATCCGGGCGTGAAAGATATTGTAAGCGGTATGGAATTTATGGAGCCATGGCAAGAGCAATGTTTTCGCTTTGGACTTACGCACAAAATGGCAGAAGTTAGTAAAATCAGCAAAAAAGATGATGTTTTTTATATTCATCAAGCTGATGGCAGTGTCGATGAAGCGAAAGCAGTGATTTTTGCTGCTGGTGGGAGACCTAAGCGTTCAGGTGTCAAAGGAGAAGATGAGTATTGGGGTAAAGGTGTGAGCACTTGTGCGACTTGCGATGGATTCTTTTATAAAAATAAAGAAGTTGTTGTGCTTGGTGGCGGTGATACAGCTTTAGAAGAGGCTGTTTATCTAAGCAGAATTTGCTCTAAGGTTTATCTAGTGCATCGAAGAGATACATTTCGTGCCGCACCAAGCACGATTGAACATGTGAAGCAAAATGATAAGATTGAGATTATTACTCCTGCAGTTGTAGAAGAAATTAAAGGCGATGCTTCAGGTGTGAATGCTATCGTGATCAAAAAAACCCAATCCGGAGAGATTCTCACGCTTAATGTGTTAGGGATTTTTATCTTTGTCGGATATGATGTGAATACAGGAATTTTAAAACAAGATGATGATTCAATGCTTTGTGAATGTGATGCTTATAATAGTATCAAGGTGGATTTATCAATGAAGACAAATATACCCGGTTTATTTGCTGCGGGTGATGTGCGTATCAATGCACCTAAACAAGTTGTTTGTGCAGCGGGCGATGGGGCTACTGCAGCTTTGCAAGCAATTGCATATCTCGAACATAAATAAGGATTAAAAATGCTAAAGGTTGGTGTTTTTGGAGCGACAGGACGTGTGGGTAAAATGCTTATCGAAGAGATTCTCAATCATCATAAACATTTTGCTTTATCAAGTGTTTATGTGCGTAATGAGCTTCATTATTCACTACCTTCTAGCACAATGGTTACAGATAGCTTGGAAGTATTGCTGCAGTCTAGTGATGTGGTGATTGACTTTTCCTCACCGCAAGCGACTAAATCTTTACTCGAACAAGCTCTTTTACAACCCAAACCTATTGTGATTGGCACAACGGGGCTTGATTCTTCGATTTATCATTTGATCGAAGAAGCCTCTGTTAAAATGCCTGTTTTGTATGCGACCAATATGAGCAGAGGTGTAGCGATTCTTAATAAAATTGCCGCTTCAGTTGCTGCAATCCTTGAAGAAAGCGATATTGAAATCAGCGAGATTCATCATCGTTATAAGAAAGATTCTCCATCGGGCACAGCACTCACACTTGCGAAAAGCTGCGCAAAAGCTAGGGGACTAAATCTCGATAATATTCGTATCAGTGGTCGAGATGGCAATATTGGCGCGAGAAGTAAAGAAGAAATTGCGGTGATGAGTTTGCGCGGAGGAGATGTCGTAGGGAGACACACGGTGGGATTCTATCTCGATGGTGAATATTTGGAGCTTACGCATAATGCTACTTCTCGCCTTACTTTTGCTAAAGGCGCGCTAGAAGTGGCGAGTTGGTTGGCGCATCAAAAAAGTGGTTTATATAGTATTGAAGACGCATTGGGATTACATTAAGAACTTTTTATGTTAGCTTTCTATACAATCACAATTATCTAAGACATAAGGCAAGGATAAATGGAAAGCTGGAATGAAGAGTGTGCTGTTGTAGGGGTATATAATGTCGATAACGCGAGCGTTTTAAGTTATTACGCTCTTTTTGCAATGCAACATCGTGGGCAAGAGGCGAGTGGTATTTCTGCTTCTAATGGAAGCAAAATCACAACAATCAAAAATGATGGATTGGTTACAAAAATTTTCACTGATCGGCGATTAGCAAAATTACAAGGACGCTCGGCTATTGGGCATAATCGTTATTCTACTGCAGGCGAAGATTCTATCAATGATGCACAACCTATATTTGCACGATATGATTTGGGTGAAATTGCCATTGCCCATAATGGTAATCTTACCAATGCTAAGGAAATCCGTGAGGGGCTAATCAAAGAAGGAGCAATCTTTCAAAGCCATCTTGATACTGAAAATCTCATACATCTTATTGCGCGTAGCCAAAAAGAACATCTTAAAGACAGAATCATTGATGCTTTGCATTATGTCGATGGGGCGTATAGTTTTGTTTTCCTTTCGCGTAGCAAGATGTTTGCAGTCCGTGATCGCTATGGTTTGCGACCTTTGAGTTTGGGTAAGATTCATAATGAAGATGGAAGTATAGGATATATGGTTGCAAGTGAGACTTGCGCTTTTGATCTTGCGGGTGTAGAATTTGTGAGAGATATTGAACCCGGTGAGATGTTGATTTTTGATGGAGCTTATAGTTTTCAAAATTCCCAACCTCAAAGTATCAAAGTATTTGAATCTTCCCCTTTTTCTTGTGTGTTTGAATATGTGTATTTTGCGCGCCCTGATAGTAATGTTTTTGGACGCAATGTTTATCAAGCACGCAAACAAATGGGTATTGAGCTAGCAAAAGAGCATCAGATTCAAGCAGATATGGTGATCCCTGTCCCAGATTCTGGAGTGGCTGCTGCGATTGGTTATAGTAAAGAAAGCGGTGTTGATTTTGAGCTAGGAATCATTCGGAATCACTATGTCGGACGCACTTTTATCGAGCCTACTCAAAAAATGCGCGAAATCAAAGTGCGCTTGAAGCTTAATCCTATTAAAGAACTTATCAAGGGTAAAAGTATTATTGTTATTGATGATTCTGTTGTGCGAGGGACAACAAGTAAGCAGATTATCAAAATTTTGCGTCAAGCAGGTGCAAAACAGATTCATTTATTGATAAGCTCTCCTCCTACAATTTCACCTTGTTATTATGGCGTGGATACGCCTGATAAAGAATCGCTGATTTGTGCAAATAAAAGTATCGAAGAGGTGCGGAATTTTATTGGTGCGGATTCTTTAGGATTCTTATCTATAGAAGGCTTGCTTAGAAGCATAGCAGGAGACAAGCAAACATTTTGTAAGGCTTGTTTTGATGGGAAGTATATTGACACATATACGCTTACGCATACTAAAGGGTGTTGATGCGCGTTGTATTAAGTGTAGGGCGATATTTTAAAAAACGATTTGGTTCGCGTGTGCGAAAGATTCCTATTTCATTGCAGGGTTTTACTTGTCCCAATATTGATGGGTTTCTTGCAAAGGGCGGGTGTATTTATTGTGATAATGAGAGTTTCTCGCCAAGTCTTGTGAAGATTGATAAAATTTCTCAAACAAAGATGAATTTTTCACTCCAGCATAATCCTTTGTTAGACAGACAGATTCAGCAACTTGAAGAGCAGTTTCATTGGCACGCAGATTTTCATCAAGAAAAATTTGGCGTAAGCAAGTATATGATTTATTTTCAATCTTATACAAACACTTATGCGCCTTTTGACACACTTAAAACGCTTTATGATAGGGCTTTAAGTCTGCCTAATGTCGTAGGAATGAGTATTGGCACGCGTATTGATAGTGTGCAAGATTCTGTTTTGGAGCTTTTAGGAGAATATGTCAAGCAGGGTAAGGAAATTTGGCTTGAGTATGGTATCCAATCTGTTTATAATGAGACTTTGGCACTTACTAATCGTGCGCATAAGATTGAGGGTGCAAAAGAAATGTTTGAAAAAACTCGTGCCTTAGGTATTAAAGTGTGCGCTCATCTTATATATGGTCTTCCTAAAGAAACGCCCGATATGATGCTTTATTCTTTAGATTCTGTTTTGGAATGGGGGATTGATGGGATTAAAATCCACCCTTTGTATGTTGTTAATGGCACAAGACTTGCCAAAATGTATAAAGAAGGACAATATGAGCCTATTACTATGGAATGCTTCAGTGATTTAATTGTCAAATCTTTGCAAAAAATCCCTCCTGATGTTGTGATTCAACGCATTAGTGCAGGGGCTCACGATGATACATTACTTGCACCTAAGTGGTGTTTTGATAAAAATATTCAAATGCGATATTTGAGGGATCGTTTAAGGGAAGTAGGGATTGAATACTAAAGGAGTTTTTTAAGTCTTTGTTTGCCAAACTCTACTGCAGGCTGGTCGTAAGTATTGATTTCAAAGAGATGTCCTACACAAGAGGTTAGAAGCTCAAAGTATGCAATGAGCATACCTACACTTTCTTCGCAAAGATGTGTGATACTAATTTCATCAGTCATAATCCCCTCATATTGTATCGTTTGCATGGTTGCTAATTGTTGTTTGTTAAGCAGGGTTGAGAAACCTTGCCCATTTACAAAATTCGTTGCTTCAAGGTATTTTAAGGAGATATTTGGAATGCGTGGCTCACGGCTATAAGTAGGATTTATACCGAGAAAAGTTACACTTTTGTCCATTATCCCTTGCACGATAAGCTGCAAAAAAGAATGTTGATCAATGCTTCCAATCAGAGCAATAGGAGTTAGACCTGTTTTTTCTCCTTTTGTATTGATTTTGCCAAGACTTTCTCCCCATAGCTGCACATACCAAGCATTAAAATCTTGAAACAAGCTTGAATAAGAAAACAATACATTTATTGGTGTTTGATTCTTGCGAGATGCAAATACTAAGGCTTTTTGCAAGATATGGTCTTCGGAGCGTTTAAAGAATCCTTGCATCATATTTTTTGCCCCATGAAGAAGAGCTTTTGTATCAAATCCAAGAATCCCTAGTGGCAGTATCCCTACAATGCTTAAAATTGAAAAACGACCGCCAATGTTTGGGCAGAGTTTAAAATGCGTAAGATTCTCTGATGTTGCCCAATTTTCTAAAGGAGAATCTTGATCGGTGATAATAAGCAAATGTTTTTTGCTTGTTTCATTGCGTAGCAAATCATATTTTTGCAAAATAAACTTGAGCAATGAGGAAGTTTCGATTGTTGTGCCGGATTTAGAAATAACGATAAAGAGACTTTTTTGCATATCAATATTTTGAAGTGCGCAAGTAGTGTAAATGGGGTCAGTGTGTTCTAAAAATATAACTTGCATTGCTTTGCGTGCAGGCAAGTGTTTCAGAAGCGAATCAATTGCTTTAAGCCCTAGAGAACTCCCACCAATACCAACAATAATAAGATGAGAAATATTGCTCAAAAAGTCTTGATGGTGTTTAAGATAGTCTGCTGTCTCTTCAATCGCATTTTGTTCAAAAGGCAGATGATAATAGCCGCTTTTTTGAGAAAGTTTTTCTTGATAGATTCCCTCAAAAAGCGCATCTTGAAAGGAAGTAAGAGAATCTAGAAGCTCTTTATCAAAATGCAGTTTGAATTCAATCATTGTTTAGACTTAGTGTTGGCATACATATACACTCATATCAATCAAGCGATGAGTATAGCCCATTTCATTGTCATACCATGCAAGCACTTTAGCACTTTTTTCACCCACAACGATGGTTTTATCGGGCACGACAATTGCGCTAAAATTCGATCCGATAAAGTCGCTTGAAACGCGTTGTTCATCATCAACAAGAATTAGCCCTTTCATTGATGTATTTTGTGCGTCATAAAAAGCTTGATTGATAGAATCTTTGCTCACAGCTTTTTTGAGATTCACACTTAAATCCACCAAGCTGACATCGGGCGTAGGGACGCGTATTGCAATACCATTGAGTTTGCCGCTCAAGTGAGGCAATACAAGACCAATCGCTTTTGCTGCGCCTGTGCTTGTTGGAATCATATTAAGTGCTGCTGCGCGTGCGCGTCTTAAATCTTTGTGTTTGACATCAAGGAGATTCTGATCATTAGTATAGCTGTGTATCGTGCTCATTAGACCATCTTCGATACCAAAAGTATCATCAAGCACTTTGGCAATTGGAGCAAGGCAATTTGTCGTGCATGAAGCATTGGATATGACATTTTCACCTTTATAAGCAGTATGATTGACACCATAAACAAAAGTCGGTGTTTGGTCTGCGGGTGCAGAGATGACGACTTTTTTGACATTGCCTTTAAGATGCGCACTTGATTTTTCTGATGAATTAAATTTCCCTGTGCATTCAATGACACATATTGCTTCGCCAAAATCAAGATTGTTTGGATCTCTATCACTCAAGATTCTTACTTTTTGGCTTTTTCCAATGCGTAATGTGTGTTCATCAATTTTTTGCACTTCACAAGAGCTATGCACAGAATCGTATCGGAGCAAATGCACTAAGGTATCAATGTTTGTTGTCGTATTGATTGCTACTAATTCCACATCATCGCGTTTGCTTATAATTCTTATTGCGCAAAGCCCAATTCTGCCTGTGCCATTAACTGCCATTTTGAATGCCATAATATTCTCCTTCTCAAATCAAACAATGAAGCTAATATTTTAGCATAAATTAGGTGAATTCGCCTTAGAATCTTGATTTATCTCGTAAATGAATGTAGAATTTCAGATTAGAGTCCTTGTAGCTCAGCTGGATAGAGCACACGATTCCTAATCGTGAGGTCATGCGTTCAAATCGCATCAGGGACACCAGATTCTCGTTATGTAATAGATTCTATGCGGTTTGTGTAAATCAGACTGATAGCACAAATCGATCAATCACATACCCTATCCACACAAATGCAATAAACAAACAAGCAATCAATTGAACAGCACTGCCCATATCTTTAGCTTTTTTAGCAAGTGGGTGAATCTCAAGACTTGTAAAATCAATCGCATTTTCAATTGCGGAATTGACCAATTCAGCAATGACAGAAATCACACAAGGTAGGATTAAAAGGATAAGTTCTTGCCAACTTTGTGCTAAGAAACAAGCCACAATACTCAAAATGATACTGATACTGAAAACTTGACGAAATCCCTCTTCTTCTTTCCACGCAGATTTGATGCCGTCAAGCGAGTAGAAAAAGGCATTATAGAGGCGTTTGAAGCCTCTTTTTCCTTTTTTATCGTTGCGTTTAATATCTTCCATTGTATTATTGATTTGCAGATACGATCAATTCGTAATTATCTTTGAGCAAAGCAGGGTTTTGCAAGAAATCATCAATACTAAGGAATTGCACTTCTTGCCCGCCTTTAACTTGGAATATCAAACTAATATCTTTTTTCTCACCTTTTAAAAGCAATACTAGATTATCAGCAAATGTCAGAATCTCCTCTTGATAGGGTAGCTCACCAAGAGCTAAGGTTACACCAAACAATGCTGCAGAGATAGCATTAGCAATATCACGCTCAAATTCTTCTTTTTCATAAGACAAGCCTTGTTTTTCTCGCTCTAACTTAGCGATATTGAAAAGATTTTCGCCTAAGCCTTTGTCTTTGATATGGAGATTGAAGTTTGAAAGTCGATAAAGTGTGTTTTTGTAATTTTCTTGTAGTTCTTCAATGTTTTCTACATCTGCAGCAAGTGCTTTGATATAGAAGTTTTCTACAATGTCTGCAATGTTAGATTCAGAAAATGATGGATCTTTGTAGCTTTCACTCCCACCAAATGTATAAGACGCGTTGCCAGCTTCTAATTCGCAACGTGAATCTTCGTCTAACTGATCTTGGTTGGTATTAAGTTTAATTTTACATGACAAAGAGCGGGGGATAAAAGGTGTTGCTAACGCAGTATTTTCGATGATTACATTATTAGCATTTTGAAGAGCATTGATGTGCATAGCTTTGATTTTTGTATCAATTTGCAATGCAGAACGATCCATGCTGATGATTTCAAATCCAGCATCTTGCATTATGAATTCGATTGGGGTTTGATCTTCACCCAAAACGATTTCTTTACTGAAACAGCTTACATTGATTAAACCGCTACATTCAAAGGGTTTATATGATTTAAGTAAAGGATATTCTTTTGCCATTTTCTCCATTGTTTGATTCAAACTCGTTTGGAGATGTGATTTGACTTCCTTGCTCTTAGAGGACAAAATAACCCCTAAACCTACGGCTAAAATAGCCCCTATTACCAATATAATAACAACGATTTTTTTCATTTGTTGATCCTTTTGAATGTGAAAATTAGTAGGAATTATAGAATAAAAATAATAAATTTTGCCAAAGATTCTGTAGAAAATGAGAGAAAGTATCTCTAGCCTAAGGGCTAGAGACTAAAATTATTTTGCAGGTTTTGCTTCGTTGGAGATTTGATCAATTACCTTGAAATTATAAGGTTTGGTATTTTTGTCTAAATCAAGCAATTCTTGTGGAGCAGCACCATTGATTTCTTGATGCTTGTAGTAGCGTTCTCCTGCAGAATGCCCATTCACATCGACTTTATAAGTGATCTCACCCGGATTGAATTTTTGAATATCTTCAAATCCAAGATTCGAAGTCTTAAAGCCTTTGATACCATTTTGATTGGCGATTTCAACGAGTTTAGTTTGACCCATTCTTGCCATTTCAACAGCTTGAAGAAGCATTCGGCTTGCTTCTCGAGGATTGTGGAATCCTGTAGAGTTTTCTGCACCGACAAAATCTCCCCTCATTTGACCTTTTCTGTGGAGTTCTAGTGGTTCGTGAAGAGCTTTTGAAATCTTCGCATCGTCAGGTTTTCCATCAGTTTGATACGCAGGAAGTTTGCCTAATTCTTCTCTCATTTTTTTGATGTCAAAAATAAGACTTACTGTCGCATATTCTGCACTTCTTAAGTCAAATGCAACTGATTTTTGAATATCTGCAATTTGCTTTTTGAGATACTCTTCGGGTTGAGTGTGGCAAGTCTTACAAGCTGAATTAATATCAAACAAAGGTGAAGTTACATTGTGTTGAGTGATTTTCTTGCCGCCTGCTCCTTTGATATAAGGCATATGACAATCTGCACAGCTCACACCATTAGCTGCATGCACACCACCGCTGAAAAGCTCAAATTCTGGGTGTTGAATTTTAATCATTGATGCTTTTGTTTCTTTATGTGTCCAATCTTGTTCGAATATTGCTCTTGCATTATCGTAATGTTCATCAAACATTTCGATTCTGAATGGTTGATCTTTTTTCCAAGCACTCCAAGGGAAAACTAAATCAATACCATCGACCTCGATTTCAGTCGCTTTATTGCCATCTCTCCAATGTTCAAATTCGTCATAGGTTTTTTGTGTGCCATTCCACCATTTTTGACTTGGGTCTGATGCAATGGTTTCTCCCATGACTTTTACCTTTGAGCCAGTAGGTTTAAAGTAATATTCGACATGGCATTGTGCGCACACTAGAGTTCGCATTTCTTTTCTGTCTGCTTTAATTCCTTGAGAATCGTCTTTTTGATAACCTCTATTGACAAGTGCATTGATCAATGCGGGGCGCACAATTCTTAAACTCATATCATCAGGATTATGACAATCTGCACAAGTTACACCCATTCTTTTGCCGCCATGAGGACCACCATGTGCTTCAGAACCTTCTTCGATACCATTTCTTGTGGGGACATTTTTGATCATTGTCCAATATTTTGTGCTGTTAAAGGCTACAAAATCATCTTTGGCGACATTTTTGATAAGCCAAGGTGTCCAGCCACTATGACAATTCATACATGCTGCAGGTTGTCCGCCAAATTTTGCAAATCCATGAGCGTTGAGGAAATCTTTGTTGTTTCGTGCAGTATCCATTTGATCTACTTGAATCCAAAAATGCCCTCTTTCTTCATTTGCGTCAATACTGAAAGGATAGCCTGCCCATAAGATTGTAAGCTGTGGATAACGAATGAGCTTTGAATAGGATAGATTCCCTCCAAAATTTGTGTATTTTGGTTGTTCTGTTTCGACTTTGAGATACATATCAAGATATTCTGGAAAATTTTTACCCCAAAAGTCAAATGTTGGATTCTCATCAGTGAGTTCAACAAGCTGTTTAGAGATCACCCCTGTATTGTTTGCTTGTTTTGATGAAATATCCCGATTGAGCCATATAAGACCCACGATAACGATTATAGCTACAACAGTGAGTATAGGTAGCGTTCCTGATTTTTTCTGCATTATTTCCTCCTTATTTTCTAGAATCCTCGTTTGTGTCCTACACCCTCATGACATGATACGCAACTCAAAGCATTGTTATGTCCGGGTATTGTTGTGGGATTAACCGCATTTTGTGCATAGTCGATATGACATCGCACGCAGTTTTCTTGCACCATTTCTTTACTTTTTTGATTAGCATTCAAATTTGTCGGTAGAGAATCTAAGTTAAAAGTAAAAGCGTAGGCATGTCCAACACCACTTTGAGCTTTTGCAATCCATTTTGATACAAAACTACTAGGCAAATGGCAATCATTACAAGTCGCGCGTGGGTGTCCCGCAATTTTTTGAGAGTGGGGAGCACTAAGATAGTCGTGATACACCTCGTTCATTATATGGCAGTTATTACACGCTTCTGAATCATTGCTAAAGTAGGATATGCCCTTAGCATTATAAAATGTATAGCCTAATCCCACAATGATTGCAATCACAAGAATCGTGAAAACGCTTGACAGAACGGAGGACGACTTTTGCTGTCTGCTCTTTCTCAATAAACCCTCCTTAATTTGTTGTTGCCGAGTGAGAAACTTTAAGAATACACTCGATAGAATTTTACCCATTTTTTCATAAAAGTTTTTTTGATTTATATCAAATACAATCATAAAATGAGAAAGTATTTATTTGTAAATTATTATTTAGGAGATTTGTGTGTTTGTGTATCAAAGCTCGGAAAGTCTTACATTTGCAAATCAACCTGTATTTTTTGCTGTTACTGATCGTTTCGGAGGAGTGAGCAACAAGCCTTTTGATACACTTAATCTCGCTTATCATGTGAATGATGATAAGACTTTGGTTGATATTAATCGTAAGCGTGTTTTGCAAGAAATATCCTTATACTCTCAATCTCGCTCACCTCTTACTTCATTATATTATTTGACACAGATTCATAGTAATAGAAGCATTGTTTTAGATCAGATGCTTGCAGAATCTCTCCCTCATGCAGATAGTATTCATTTAGGCGAAGCTGATGCGATCATTACTGCACTTCCACAACGACTTTGTATGGTAATGGTGGCAGATTGTAATCCTATCTTGCTTTATGATACTTTTCATCATATTTTGGCAGTCGTGCATGCAGGTCGTTTAGGGGTATTTGAGGAAATTATCCCCCATACTTTGGAGCAAATGTCTGCACTTTATCACACACAAGCTAAAGATATTTTAATATATATAGGTCCTTCTATACGAGCGTGTTGTTATGAAGTAGGCGAAGATGTGAAAAAAGAAGCATTCAAAAAGGGATTTGGGGCTATGATTGATGATACTTCCCGACTTGATTTGATCGCGTGTCTTAAACAGCAATACAAACAATTAGGGGTAGCCGATGCTCAAGTTGAGATTGATCCCCGTTGTTCGTGTTGTTCGCCAATGTTGTATTCTTATCGGAGAGAATCTCACACAGGTCGGTTTGCACTTATCGCAATGCTCCAGCAGCATTGATTAGAATCGCAATTTAGCCCAAAGCACAAGTTATTTTGGCTTATAGAATCTATAATCGTGCGATATAATGTTTCCATATACCTTTTTTAAATACTATACTAAAGATTGCACCGCGGATAAAAGTTTCGGCACAAATGATGGCAAAAATTAATTCTGCATTGAGATTGAATCTTGTGCAAAGCCACATTGGTAAAATACGCAGAATCCAAATGCTTAGGGTGTTGATCCATAGTGAAAGCTTTGTCGCTCCACACCCTCGTAATGCTCCATCAAGGACAAAAATAGCAATCAAAGGTATTTGTGAGATTCCCACAGCAAGTAAATAATAAAATGAATATCGGATAACTGCAGAATCTTCACTAAAGATTTGGGATAATTCTACGCCAAATATACAAAGTAATATACCCAAGATTCCCATTGTGATACATGAAAGCCATAAAATAGTTTTAACAAACGATTCTGCTAAGTCTATGCGTTTAGCCCCAAGCATTTGCCCTACTAAAGCCATTGCTGCGACTTGAAAGCCAAAGCCGGGCATAAGGATAAAGCTCTCTACTCTTGAGCCGATTTGAAAGCCTGTGATGACTTCCAAACCATAATCTGCCATAAATTTTGTAATAAGTGTCAAAGATAAAATTGTGAATCCTCGTTCAAGCCCGGAGGGTATGCCGATTTTGAGTGCATTTTTGAGGAAGTTTTGATAAAAACAAAAGCGTAACTGCAAGTGTTTATGGAATCTGCATAAGATGACCCCTAGAATCAATGTCTCAAAATAGGTGATTATCATATTGCTCATTCCAGCACCCACGATTCCATATTGAGCAATGCCTAAAGTAGGGTAACCAAAAATCAAAAGATAGTTCAAAAAGATATTTAATAGCGTAGCAAAAATTTTAATATAAAACGCTGTCTTTGTGTCCCCAGTAGCTGAAAGTGCAGAAATAAAAATCGTCTTTAAAAATAAAGCAGGAATACCACAAAGAATCCATTTGAGATAGAGCATACCAAGCTCTTTGGTCGTCTCTCCCAAGTCCATCCAATCAAAAAAACTCTCACTCAAAAAACGAGCAAGAAGATAAATGGGTAAAGAACACACCAAGACACCCAGCGTCATCGTGCCAAGAATCTTGTTTGCCTTAGAAATATTTTTTTCTCCAAAAGCTCTTGAAATTTGTGCGTTTGTGCCAATATAAGCAATTGTTGTCAAGGCAAATAAAAACATCCAAAAATTCATTCCTAGCCCTAAGGCTGCTAAGTGTTCTTTAGCTGTTTGTGGGTCAGATGAAATTTGTGAAATGAAATACATTCCTATAGCGATATTAAGAATATCAAGTAGAGAGTTTCCGCCTGCAGGAAGGGCAATTTTTAGGATTTTTCTACTTTTTTGAGAAAAACTATAAGAACTCATTTGTAAAACTTTTTGGATTGAATTTTGAGGTTATGATATTTTTTGCAAGATTCAAAGCCTTATGCTAATGTCGGAAATGCAAGCTTGCCGCCACCAAGTATATGAAAATGCAAATGAGGCACTTCTTGCCCACCATCATCGCCGATATTGGTAATGACACGATACCCACTTTTATCAAGCCCCACATGTTTAGCGACTTCTTGCGTAAAAGCACAAAGTTCTCCTAAAAGCGTAGGAGAGGCAAGATGAAAATCTTTAACACAAATTTTAGGAATTGCCAAAATATGCACAGGAGCTTTCGGATTAATATCATAAAAAGCAAGAAAAGAATCGTTTTCAAGCACTTTTTTGCAAGGAATCTCACCCGCAACAATTTTTTCAAAAATTGTCATCATTCTCTCCTTTAGATTTTAGTCATCAAAATATCATTTATTATAGCTTTTTAAATCTGATAGAATCCATAATTTATGATACAATCACATATTTGTTTTCTTTGATTTGTATTTAAGAAAGGAAGAGTATTGAAAGAGCAAATACAGGCGTTGGTAGATAGGGTAAAAGCAGTGCAGAATCTTTCTGATTTGGAGAATTTGCGCATTGAGGCAATAGGCAAAAAGGGGATTCTTACCCAGCAATTTGCCACATTAAAGAATCTTGAGGGTGAGGCTAAAAAGGCTTTTGCTAAAGAGATTAACGAGCTAAAAGAACTTTTTGAAAATGCTTTGTCAGAAGCAAAAACACAGATTCTGCAAAAAGATATTCAAGAAAAACTTGCAAAAGAATCCATTGATGCGAGCTTGTTTAGCACATTGCGTAAAACAAGCTATGGACACCCGATTCATCAAACAATGGATAAAATTATCGATTTTTTTGTGGGTATGAATTTTTCACTTTGCACAGGTCCATTAGTAGAAGATGATTTTCATAATTTTGAAGCACTCAATCTCCCTAAATCACACCCTGCAAGGGATATGGCAGACACTTTTTATTTTAAAGATTCTATGCTTTTGCGCACACATACTTCGCCGGTGCAGATTCGTGCAATGAAAAGTAAAAGTTTGCCTATTGCAATGATTGCACCCGGAAATGTTTTCCGGAGGGATTATGATTTGACACATTCACCGATGTTTCATCAAGTCGAGGGGCTTGTCGTGGAGCAAAAAGATAAAGTCAGTTTCGTGCATTTAAAGTTTATCCTTGAGGATTTTTTGCATTATATGTTTGGTGATGTGAAAATTCGTTTTCGCTCAAGTTTTTTTCCTTTTACAGAACCTAGTGCGGAAGTAGATATTAGCTGCGTATTTTGTGAGGGTGCAGGTTGTCGTGTGTGTTCTCATACGGGTTGGTTAGAAGTGCTTGGTTGCGGTATTGTCAATCAAAAAGTTTTTGAGGCGGTTGATTATAAAGATGTGAGCGGATATGCTTTTGGTTTGGGTGTAGAGCGATTTGCTATGCTGATTCACCGAGTCAATGATTTGCGTAGTTTTTTTGAGACAGATTTGAGAGTATTGGAGCAGTTTTAATGATTTTTACAAAGTATTTGTTATCACATTTTATTGATATATCTCATTTAGATATGGAAGAAGTGTGTGTTAAGCTTAGCAGTATTGGTTTAGAAGTCGAATCCTCAAATCGCATTTGTATCCCTTCTAAGGTTGTTGTCGGTAAGGTTATTAGCAAGACTTTGCACCCCGATGCCGATAAACTTAGTGTGTGTCAAGTCGATGTGGGAGATGAAGTGTTGCAGATTGTGTGTGGAGCAAAAAATGTGCAAACCGAGCAATATGTCGCTGTAGCTCTTGAGGGTGCATTGATTCCATATACAAAAAGCGGCGAACTTTTGATACAAAAAACAAATTTAAGGGGTGTAGAAAGTTGCGGAATGCTTTGTTCAAGTCAAGAGTTGGGATTGCCTGCGATTAATGATGGTATTATGATATTAGATCAAACCGCCGGCAGGTTAGAGTTGGGCAAGGAAGTGGGTCAATTGCCACTTTTTGATGATTATATCATTGATGTTGCCGTAACGCCTAATCGTGGAGATTGTCTAAGTGTATTGGGTATTGCACGAGAACTTGCGACTTGCTACGACTTGCGTCTAAAGCTTGAGATTGATATGGATAATGTCATTACATTGGGCTTAGGAAGAGTGCTGCAGATTCTTACTGATGAGAAAATTGATGCGTATTTGCTTTATCGTGTGATTGAAGTCAAACAGGCACATATACCGCTTGATGTCGCTCTTATATTGGCTTATAATGGACGCTTAAATAAAGACACAATTCACAATTTCCTTGAATATGGCACTTATATGACAGGTGTGATTCTCAATGCTTACAGACTTAGAGATTGTGAAAGTAAAGATTTAGTGCTCGATAATGGTTTGGTTGCTCAATTGCGTATCAAAAAAGATGAAAATGGTTTGGAAGCGGTATTTAGTGACAAAAAACTTTCTGTGATTGGCGTGTATCATGGGGATAAAGATTTTGCGACAAAATCAGAAATTTTTATTATCGAAGCAAGTTATGCTAATCCAAATATCATCGCAGAAGCACTTTATGAACATCGTATTGAAAACGATCCTCAATTGGTTTATCGCACTTCTCGAGGAAGCAATCCTGATTTGGAGCAAGGGATTGATTTCTTATGTAAAAAAATGGTTGATACTGCTGATGTGTTAGTATATTCAGGCACCCATAGTATTATGCAACGCAGTGAAGAGGTCAGTATCAAAACAACCTTTAGAGCAATCAATCAAATCATTGGCATACAGCTTGACAGACAAGAGATTGCCTCTATTTTAAAGCGATTAAACTTTAAGCTTGATGTAACTTGCGATGAAAATTTCTTTATGATTTCAGTGCCTCACTATCGCCATGATATTCATAGTATTCAAGATATTGCTGAAGAAGTGCTAAGAATCTATGGGATTGATAATATCTCTTCTCAACCTTTAGAATCTGCAGAAGGGAATCGTCTTGATGAAGTGTATTTTACCTATAAGAATACTCGCAAACTTGCACAAAGATTTATCACTCATCGATTTAGCGAGTGTATTCATTATGTCTTTACTTCAAAAAGTAAGCTTCAAGCATTAGGTTTGCAAACACTTGATGAGAATCTTGATTTGCTTAATCCTATTACAAATGAGCTTGACACGCTTCGCACAAGCCTTTTGCCTTCTTTGTTAGATTCTATAAAACGCAATGAGAATCTGGGCTTTAAAAATATCGCATTATTTGAAATCGGCAGCACTTATACACCAAAACGAGAAGAGAAAACTCAACTTGCAATGGTTGCAAGTGGCTATATTCAAGATGAATGTTATCCGTATATCAAGTCTGCTAAATGGGATTTCTTTGCTTTTGCAAATGTGTGCAATGCGTGTTTGGGAGATGTGAGTTTAAAAAATATCAGTGATGAAGACAATGCTAATGTGTTGCTAGAGCAATTTGGATTCAGTGATACGCGTTTGTTGCACCCTTATCAAAGTGCATTTGTGTATCAAAAAAATCAGCCTATCGGCATTATTGCAAAGCTTCACCCACAGATAGCGATAGATTTGGATCTCCAAGAGACATTTATTTGTGAAGTGATTCTTGATATGAGTCGTATTTCTCTTGCTCAAGCAAATGAATTTTCGAAATTTCAAAAGAGTTATCGTGATTTGACTATTCTTATTGATCGTCATATTCCCTTTTATAAGGTGCGTGAAACACTCACACAAGAATCGATACAATATCTCAAAAATATTTATCCTATTGATGTGTATTATGATAAGGCATTGGGTGAGCAGATTGCTTTAAGTGTGCGAATGGTGCTTCAATCCGATAAGCACACGCTTCAAGAATCTGAACTCAATGCAGTTGTGCAAAATGTGCTTGAGATTTTGCAGGATCGTTTTGGTGCAAAATTACGCGTGTAGATTCTCAAATCTGTGGCAGGATCATACAAATACCATAGATTCTAAGGTCTCTATTAGCAAGCGCAAGGCACAATAAGCTTTATAAATGCTTTTCTTGAATCGTATCAGATATGAGTGCGATTCAATATTTTTTTAAGGATATTAAGATGCCAAGAGATTTACCTAAAATCACACTCGAAGATACAGCAATACTCCAAAAAATGTCTCATACATTGCGTTTTTTATGCGCAGATATGGTGCAAGAAGCTAATAGCGGACACCCGGGTGCTCCTATGGGATTAGCTGATATTGCAACGGTGCTAAGTTTTCATCTTCACCTTTCGCCTAAGAATCCTCAATGGCTTAATCGTGATAGACTCATTTTTAGCGGAGGACACGCAAGTGCGCTGCTTTATGCTTTGCTGCATTTATGGGGATTTGATGTGAGTATGCAGGATTTGCGTTCTTTTAGGCAAATACATTCTAAGACGCCCGGACACCCAGAATATCGACATACTCAAGGTGTTGAAATCACGACTGGACCACTAGGGCAAGGTGTGGCAAATGCTGTAGGAATGGCTATGGCAAGTAAATACGCACAGAATCTTTACGGGCGTGAGATTTTTGATCATAAGGTGTATTGTTTGTGCGGTGATGGAGACTTGCAAGAAGGGATTAGTTACGAGGCAGCTTCACTTGCAGGGCATCACAAGCTTTCTAATTTGATTCTGATTTATGATAGTAATCGCATTACTATTGAGGGTGATACTAGTGTCGCAATGAGCGAAGATATTGCAAAGCGTTTCAGTGCGCAAGGTTGGAATGTGTTAGAGTGTGATGGGCATCATTTTGTGGAGATTCACGATACTTTGATGCAAGCTTATGAATCTGTATTGCCGACAATTATTATTGCGCATACTACAATTGCTAAAAATGCACTTTCGATGGAAGGAAGCCATAAGGCTCATGGTGCGCCTTTGGGCGAAGAGCTCATATTAAAAGCAAAAGAGGCATTGGGTTTAAGTCAAGAAAAGTTCTTTGTGCCAGAAGATGTAGCTTTTCGCTTTGGAATGATGAAAGAAAATGGAGAGCTTTGGTATCAGCAATGGCATAAAAACTATGAGAATCTCCCTCAAATCACCAAGGAACGTTTTGATGCGATGCAATCACCGGATTTTTCACGCATTGTTTATCCGCAATTTAAAGTAGGGGAATCTTTAGCGACACGCGTAAGCAATGGTAAGATTCTCAATAGTATTTCTCAAGCAATTGAAGGTTTTATTGGGGGAAGTGCAGATCTTGCACCTTCGAACAATACGCAGCTTAACGATGAGGGTGATTTCCCACAAGGTAAGAATTGGCATTTTGGCATCAGAGAACATGCAATGGCTGCGATTTGCAATGGTGTGGCAAATTTTGGCTTGTTTTTACCTTTTTGTGCAACTTTCTTTGTTTTTAGTGATTATATGTCGCCGAGTGTGCGTGTGGCAAGTTTGATGAAAACACGGGTGTATTATATTTGGACGCATGATAGTATCGGCGTGGGTGAAGATGGAGCGACACATCAGCCTATCGAACAATTGAGTCATTTCCGTGCAATGCCAAATTTGAAAGTTTTCCGCCCTGCTGATGCAAACGAAAATATTGCGTGTTGGCAAATTGCTCTTGAAAGCCACACGCCTTGCGCTTTTGTATTAAGTCGTCAGAATCTGCCTGTTGTTGTGGAGTATTCTTCTTCACTTAAAGAGCAGATTCAAAAAGGTGGATATTTGCTCAAATCTTGTGAGAATCCCCATATTACACTCATGGCGAGTGGTAGTGAAGTGGATTTATCGCTAAGAAGTGCTTATGAACTTGATAAACTTGGCATTAAGACGCAGGTTATCAGCGTGCCTTGTTTTGATTTGCTTCTTGAGCAGCCAAAAGAATACATCAAGACAATGTGTAAGGATTCTCAAGTTATTGCGATTGAGGCTTCAAGGGGATTAGAATGGTATGCTTTTGCGGATAAAGTGATTGGTATGCAAGGATTTGGCGCGTCAGGTAAGGGCGATCAGTTGTTTGAACATTTTGGATTTAGTGTTTCGCGTATTGTCAAAGAAGCAAGTGATCAAGTGAGTTGTGAGTGAATCCTCTCTTAGCACTTTGTGTTTATAGCTCTAAACGCTCATTATTGCAGTCTCTGGAGAGTGAGCGGCTTTTAGCACCTACTATGCTTTTGGGGGAGTTTTTTACTTCCTGTGTGTTGATCAAGGGAGGATACAGAGCCTTGCCTCAATCATTGCGCTTACCTTTGATGATGAGTGTTTTAAAAGAATTTGAATCGGCTTTAGAAAACACAAAATTAGTTTTTGAGAAAAGTTTTTTAGGATTCTTAGAATCATCACAATTTGTGTTTGGATTTTTTGACGAGATTGCTCAATCCCAAGTGCGTATTCAAGATATACCTTTGGCAGATACTTATGGCGATTATGACAATCACCTTGCACTCCTTCAAAAGATTTATGAAGCTTATCTCCAAAAACTTGAGCAATACAAACTTTATGATCGTTTGATTTTGCCTCCTAATGCGGAAATATGTATTAATGAAGCATTTATCAAGGGTTTTAAGAGTATTGATCTTTATATTGAGGGAATGCTCACTGCATATGAACAAAAGATTCTCGCTCAAATTGCGCAAATCACACCGATAAAAGTGCATTTTGATTTTGATGAGCATTGTTCTCCTTTGTCTTTTGTCGATTTGAAAGCACTTCATTGCCGACCTAATCATCGATACACTCTTGAATTTCCTTCAATGGAGATAATCCAAGAAAAACCTTTGCCACCTTTGGCGAGAATCGAGGCTTATCATTTTTCACTTGCAATCAGTCAAGTTGCGTTGATTTTTGCCAAGATTGAGCAATGGCTTCAACAAGGTGTTCAAGAAGAAGATATTGTCGTGATTTTGCCTGATGAGGGTTTTATAAAATATCTTGCCTTATTTGATAAAGCAAGGAATCTCAATTATGCAATGGGCACAGAGCTTAGCGAAAGTAAGCCTTATAAGATTCTTTGCGATTATCTTGAGAATCTGCAAGATTCACAAGATGTTTCACCTTTACCACAGAATCTCTCTGAATGGATTGCTTCATTATTAGAATCAGTCTCCCAAGAAAAGTATAGCAAGGAGCTTGAATCTATTTATCATTTGATTTTTGAGTGGGAAAATTTCAGGGTTGGTTTTGAAGGATACACACAAGTCCAAATGCTTGAGTTGCTTTTGGAGGAGTTACAAGCTGTGAGACTTGATGATGTTGTAGGTGGGAAAATACGCGTAATAGGTGTTTTAGAATCTCGAGGGTTTCGATTTAAAAAGGCAGTGATTGTAGATTTTAATGAAGATAAGATTCCTAAAATTCAAGATAGTGATATATTTTTAAATTCTAGCATCAGAAAGCTTCTTAAAATGCCTACCATGAGAGATAAAGAATCTTTGCAAAAGCATTATTATTACGGGATTTTTCGCAATGCTGATGAGGTGGCTATCGCTTATGTTGAAAATGAAAATATGCACCAAAGTATGATGCTTGAAGAATTACGCGATAAAACGCAAGTTGATTTGAAGAATGGAGATTTACTTTATGCGCTTTTGCCACAAGGGGGACAGACACACCCTTATCAAGAAGATAGATTCTTTGGTATCTTGCCTTCGACTTTATCTCCTAGTGGGCTGAAAGTCTTGCTTGAATGTCGGCGTAAGTATTATCTAAAATATCTCCAAAATCTTGCCCCACAAGCTTCGGAGGATAACGCCTTTATGGGGAATCTAGTGCATCAATGTTTGTATGATGTGTATCGCCATTTTATAGGTAAAAAAGGGCTTGATGCTCAAGTCCTTAAAACTCAAGCATGGCAATGGCTCGAAACAATGTCTTGTCAAAGTGCTTTACATAAGGTGCAAATAGAGCTTTTGAAGCTGGAATTAGAGCGGTTTTTTGATATTGATGCCCCTGTAAATAATGATACTGAAATTCTTGCATTGGAGCAAGAATGTGAGGTGAAAATTGGTGATTTTTGTTTCAGAGGGCGCATTGATAGGATTCAAAAATCGGGGCAGATTTTGCAAGTGATTGATTACAAATACAAAAATCACTTTAGCTTAGAAGATAAACCCAAAAAGATGAGTGATTTTGCATTGAATATTTACGCAAGGTCTATAAGCGCATTATTCCCTCAATATGCCCATTTAGAAATACAAATGCAGTATTGGGATATTAAAGGGGGTGAGATCCATAATGAGGTGCAAGGCAAAGATGAAGAGCTTTTGAAGAATTTATCCGCATTACAGGGTGAAATTGAATTCTACCCTTGTGAAAATCGCTCCATTTGCCGCTATTGTGATTTTGTAGAAATATGTAATCGTGATTAGATTGAGATTCTGCAAAGATTCTTAGAATCTCTCACAGCCATTTATTTGCGACTTTGACTAATTCAGAAGTATTATCGCTTGAATAGAATTTGAGTGATTTAAGAGGGTGTTGTGATTTGAGATGGAGATTTTTTTCTAAATATTCGACAATGGCTTCCCCAGAATGGATAAGCAAACTTTGGTGTTTGAAATACTCATCAAGAGCCTTAGAAATGAGCGGGAAGTGTGTGCAACCTAAAATCACCGCCTTAGGGGGAGTTTTAATGTTGTGAAAATAGTATTCAAAGGCACTCTCTAAGACTTTCCCTTCAAAGATGCCTTCTTCGACTATGGGGACAAAAAGCCCTGTCGCAAGACTTTTAAGATTCCAAAAACCAATATCACGCAATCTTGTTTCGTATTCTCCCGATGCGATTGTCGCTTTTGTAGCGATGATGAGTGTTTCAGAATCTGTATCTGCGATTTGATTTTTTAAGGCAAGCACACCCGGCTCGATTACGCCAATAATTGGAATCTTTGCATGATTTCTCATAGTATCAAGTGCGTAAGCACTCACGGTATTGCAAGCAACGATAAGAATATCAATCTGATGAGGAGCAAAAAAATCAAGAGCTTGGAGTGAAAATTTGATGATTGTTTGCTTATCTTTTACTCCATAAGGCACACGAGCGGTATCTCCGTAATAAATAATTTCTTCAAAAAGTTTGGCATTAATAAGGCTTTTTAGGACACTTAATCCGCCTACACCGCTATCAAATACGCCTGCTCTCATAGGATTAATCCTGACTATTCATCATATTTAAAAATTCTTCGTTGTCTTTGGTTTGCTTCATTTTGGAGTAGATGAAACTCAAAGCTTCAATATCGTCCATTGTGTGCATTACATTGCGAAGCATCCATACTTTGGTGAGATTGTCTTTGCCAAGTAGCAAGTCATCTTTTCGCGTGCCGGATTTAAGCACATCAAATGCAGGGTAGATTCTGCGATCGGCAATTGTGCGTGCAAGGACAATTTCACTATTGCCTGTTCCTTTAAATTCTTCAAAAATGACTTCGTCCATTCGCGAGCCTGTCTCAATTAAAGCTGTTGCAATGATTGTGAGACTTCCGCCTTGTTCGATATTGCGGGCTGCTCCAAAAAATCGTTTGGGTTTGTGCAAGGCATTAGCATCGACACCACCGCTTAGCACTTTACCGCTTGATGGTGTAGCGGCATTATAAGCGCGTGCCAATCGTGTGATAGAATCAAGCAAAATCACGACATCTTTACCCATTTCAACCTTGCGTTTTGCACTTTCAATAACTAAATCTGCCACGCGAATATGATTTGTTGCAGGCATATCAAAAGTAGAACTAAACACCTCTCCTTTGACGCTTCGTTCCATATCGGTTACTTCTTCGGGACGCTCATCGACTAAAAGCACCATTAATTCTACTTCGGGGTGATTTTTTGAAATGCCATGTGCGAGCTCTTTCATTAATTCTGTTTTTCCTGTGCGGGGAGGAGCGACAATAAGAGCTCGCTGTCCTTTTCCTATCGGGCTAAATAAATCAAGCATACGCCCTGTAACTTTGGAAGATTCATATTCGAGCTTGAGTTGTTGGAGAGGAAAAAGCGGTGTGAGATTGTCAAAAAGTGGACGATTTTTAATCTCTTCAAGTGAGATGTAATTGACTGCTTCGATTTTAAGTAGTGCATAGTAACGCTCTTGATCTTTGGGAGGTCGCACCTGTCCTGTTACAATATCACCATTTCTTAGTGCAAATCGGCGGATTTGAGATTGTGAGACATAAGTATCATTAGGGCTATCGGCAAAGTTTTCTGTGAGTGCGCGTAAGAATCCATAGCCTTCATTTGTGATTTCTAAGATTCCCGAAAATAAGATAAACCCGCCTTGATTGACTTGCGTTTTGAGAATCTCAAAAATCAAATCTTGGCGGCGATAATCGCTAGGGTTTTCGACACCGATTTGTGCGGCGATATTGGTTAAAGCCTTGATGCTTTTAGTGCGTAAATCTTCAATTTGATAACCTTCTACAGGTGTATGTGTGCGTGATTTGTCTATTGCCATTAAGTTTCCTTGAATAAAGAAGTTTGGAAGTGAAATGAAGTCCTTGTTTTAGGATTTGATATTGAAAAAATGATTTTAGTCAAAACTTTATGTGAAGTCAAGTAAAAAGTATATTTTTTATACAATGTTGTTTTTGACATTTTGGTCCAAGTCGGGATGAATTTTATAAACTTTGTTTTTGATTTTAATCAGAATCCCCGTATCAATCAGTTGCTTAAAAGTTTTTACAATGGTTGGTTTGCTGACATTAAGATGCTGGATAATATCCTCATAAGAACCATAAAAGATATTATCTTCATCGCAATTAGCAAGGAGGAATTGGATAATAGCGATTTTTTTACCCCCAACAAATGTTGAAATAGCATTAATCAGTAGATTCTTTGAAGCAATTTCATCGGCTTGGAGAAAAGGTAAAATCGCTTTTTGGAGGGCTTGGAGAAGCTCCTCAATATTGATAGGTTTTAAAATATAACCATCGACTCGTAATCGAATCGCATCAAGGAGGTATTTCGTCTCGGTATGCGCAGTCGCAATGACGACAGGCACATCTGGGTGAGTGGAAGAATGACGGATTGCGTTGATAAGCTCGATACCATTAAGTTTAGGCATTAAAATATCTGTAATGACTAAATCCACTTTGTGAAGATTGAAAAGCTTTAGGGCTTCTTGCCCATTTTTTGCTACAAGCAATCGCCCCACATAGTCCTCTAATACCATACTCGTAAGATTTGCTGTATCAGTATCGTCTTCTGCATATAAAATGGTGAGCTTGTTGAGTGTTTCAAGATTCATCAGTATGATCCTTTTGTAGGGGGATTTTTATAGTAAATTCAGCCCCAAAATATTGATTTTCCTTTCCCCAATGTGTATTTTCTACGCTGATTGTGCCATTCATTTGACGCTCAATGATTTGTTTCGCCATATAAAGCCCTATCCCCGTTCCCACAGATTGGTGTTTTGTAGTAAAGTAAGGTTCAAATACTTTTGTTTTATCCTCAAGTTTTACCCCACCTGCATTATCTTTGAAATGAATAAAGACATTATACCCTATCCTTTCTAATGAAATTTCTATAATTGATTCTTTGTTTTCAGTTTGACGCTTGAGCGCGTCCATAGCGTTATTGATTAGAATCAAAATAACTTGCGTGAAGGAGTTTTGATACCCGAGTATGTAGAGATTTTCTTCATCGACATTGTTGAGAATATTAAGCGTGATAAGTTGCTCTTTAAGTTGCTCCTTGAGGAGATCGATAGAATCATTGATACTGCAAATGATACTAAAATGCTCTTTTTGCTTATCTGGTCGGAAAAAACTGCGAAAATTTTCAATAGTATCGGACATATTTTGGGCGATTTTCATTCCATATTCAGTTTGTGAAAGGACAAAAGATGTGTCAAGTTTGTCTTGAAGCTGTTTGGTCTTAAAGCTTTGAATAAGCATCATAAGGGAATTAAGCGGTTGTCTCCATTGGTGTGCAATATTTTGTATCATTTCCCCCATTGATGCAAGACGCGCTTGTTGAAACATAATCAAATCTTTCTGGCGGTTTTGCTCTACTTCATGCTCGATTGATTTTTGCAAATTTGCATTGAGCATTTGTAGTTCTTTGGTTTTAGAATCCACAAGTCGTTCTAAAAGTAAATGGTTATTATTGATAGAATGCTTGATGGTGAGTGAAAAATAAAAAAGTGTCGCCCCAAGAATCACTAAAAAGACAATTAATATTATATAAGTATGACTATAAAGAGAATCAGTGATAGTTTTATTGAGAGCGGCGAGTTTGAGATTAATATCAATTTTTTCATCAATCAAATAAGTGAGTTGGTCGGTATTTTGTGTCGCAAAGATTTGGTCAATAAGAATGGTAGTTGTGTTTTCTTGCACGAGAAGATTCTCAATCTCATTGCGTTGCATGGGCAGAAAACTTTGAGCATACCATTGTCGTAAAGTCCTGATTTTTGAGGGATTGTTTTCTGTAAGACTATGCGTTTTGTAAGTATCCCATATTTCTATGAGTTTGTTTGTGTCTTGTGGATTGGCTCGATAAGTTTTGCTTAGGGAGATGAGAATAGACATACTTTGATTTTGAGGAGAATTTGTGTCAAATTCCGCTTTTAAGCCTACAAGAGCAAGTAACCCCACACCTCCTATCAATAAGAATCCTAAAGTGATAATCCACATAAGGACGGTTGTCTGCGTCTGAAAGGGAGCTTTTGTGATGAGATGGATAATATTTTTCATCTATATAATGTCTTTTGCATTTAAAATGGCATCAGCCAAAGCTCGTGAGAGCAAATCGTATTGCAAGAATTTGCTTTTATTCTTTTTGAGTGCGTAATTAATCTGTTCTTTGAGGTAGGTTTGCTCATCTAAAAGGCGTATTTGTTCATTATTGAGCAAAGAGAGATTCTTAGAAATATGATCAATGTCATCAAGAAGTTGAGATTTGGTCAGTATGATTTGATTGACTTCTTCAGTAAGGTCTTTGATACTGCTAGATGAGCTTGTTTTTTGATCAGTCAATACCCGCAAAGCTTTGCTTTTTGTTTCTTGAAGTCCTTGATGATAGGATACTTTTTGAATCAACTCCTCTTTTGAAGCCGAATCTTGCTTGATTTGAGTTGCGACAAATTCTAAACGTTCATCAATCTCATCGGATCGCTTTTGACTTTGCTCAATATCAAATTCCACATTCATTTTGTTACGCAGGCATTCTTTGATAAGATGAATCGTCCAAGGATTGCCATTATTATCCGTGATGATAGGTTTTTTGTAGATTCTATTTCCGATTTGTATTGAACCGCCGTTATAAAATTCAATAAAACGCGTGGCATTTTCGTTGCCTTTAGCGCACAATTCAAGAAGTTCTTTGGCGACAATTTCAAACATAATCCACTCAAATTTTTTCACCAAAAGCATACAATAAATGCCTTTTGCAATAGAATCAATATGGCTTAGGGGTAGTCCTTCAAGGTAGATTCTGATTTTTTGAATTGCAAAAAAACTAAAATTTTTGTTGAAAGTAAAATTATCAATATGGCTTAAATCAATATCTTTTTCCAAGATAGATAATGTATTTTGCACAATCAAAGATTCTAAATCCACGCCGTTAAGGCACTTTTCAATTGTTTTACGATCTTCATTGCTAAGGACATTAATATGTGAATTTTGACTGATTTTGCGAATCTCGTTGTTGATTTTGACAACTTCATAATCAAATTTAAAAAGTTTAATTGTCCCATCTTTAAAAAAAAGTGCATCACGCGCTTGTATGCCACATACAATGCGAAGAGCTGTTTTGATCATTTCTCTTTTGGTGCTTTCTTCTTGTAGGTTAAGCTGCGTATCCACAAAAGCAAAGAGTTCGTCAAAGGATTCAGAAGTAGCGGTTTGCTGCTTGTAGGATTCTAAAAGTTCCTTGCGGGATTTGAGAAATTCGATGATGCGTTGGATATAAATATTGTTGTTGCGATTTTTGATGCGTGTGATGATTTGGAGATGTGATTTTTCAAGATGCACGAAAGCTGCCAAACCGCGTTGATTGTAAAAATGTAAGATAGCCATACGAATGTCATTTTCTTGTTCTGGGTGCGATTGAATAAGCTCAAAAAGCTCTTTTGACGCGTTTTCTTGAGAATCTTTGATAGGTTGTTGCTTTTGGTAACATTGATTAAGAATCTCTAGCGTTTGATCATAAATTTTTGATACCATTATTATCTCTCATGCAGTTTTTTGGAGCGTAGAATCTGCGCTATTTGTTCGTCATTTGCTTCTTTAATGCGTTCATAACTTCCAAAATAATTCAGCAAACGCTTGATTTGGGAAGGTGAGTAGTTTTTATCCATTATCTGTATCTTTTGTATATTTTTTCGTTTTTTGTAGCGATGATATGTAATAGCATAACGATGAACCTCATCTCGTAGTTTTTGAAGAAATTGTAATCTTTTATCATTTGGTTTTAGTTTAAATGTTTGATTTTTGTTTCTGATAATGTCTTGGACATTACCTTTAGCCCGATTTGCTACGCCATTGATTTTCATTTTTGAAATACCAATGACCTCGACATTTGCCCCTATACTTTGGAGAATCGTAAGAGCAAGTTGGATTTGCGCTTGACCGCCATCAATCACCCATAAATCTGGCGGAGGCAATGTCTCAAAACTTTGCACTCTTCGTGTAAGCATTTCACGCATTTGTGTGTATTCATCATCGCCTTGCAATTGATAGCGGCGATATTTTGATGAGACAAAAGTATTGTTTTCATAAGTGATCATTCCTCCCACGCTGTGTTCACCGCTATGGTGAGAAGTGTCAAAAACTTCGATATGATAAGGCGTATTGTGGAGTGAGAGCAGTTCTTTAAGTGAGTGCAAAATAGAATAGTTTTCATTGTTTTCCTTGCTTTGCAAACGCAAGATTTCTTGAGCATTTTGGGAGCATAGTGCTATAAGGTCTTTCTTTTTACCTTTTTGTGGTTGGCAGATTTTTATTTTGCTTTGGAGATTTGTTTGCAAAATCGCTTCAAGCTCGGCTTTAGATTCTAAAGTAAAGTAGGGGATTAGAATCATATCAGGCAAGAGAGGCATTTGGGTTTTGTAATGGCTAAGAATCGCTTGTGTATAGGCTTGAGAAAGATTGTGGGATTCTATATCTTGATGGAGAAGTGAAAAGTCGCTTGAGACAACGCGCCCATGACGAATAAAAAGCTTCATCAAAACGCTATGATCTTGTCCTTTTTCAATCACAAACACATCAAAATTACCAACAATCATATCAATCACAGATTCATTTTGCATTGATGCAATTTTGTTCATTTTGTCTCGAATCTTGGCAGCTTCTTCAAAATGAAGATGGTCAGAATAAAACTGCATTTTTTGCTCCAGAATCGTTAGCAGGTTTTTTTTGTTTTCAATAAGATTGATGCCTTCCTCGATGGTTTTTGCATAATCTTTTGGTGAAATTTTTCCCTCACAGGGTGCGGGACATTTACCGATTTGATAAAACATACAGGATTTTTTGCTTTTAATGCAAGATTTTTTTTGCACAAGAGGTAATGTCTCATAAAGACTTTCAAGCAAATCTCTTGCTCCATTGGTAAAAGGTCCAAAATACTGAATCTGATGATCTTTAAGGGCGATTCTTGTGATTTCAAAGCGAGGGAATGGCTGTGTTTTGTCAATATAAATGTAAGGGTAAGTTTTGTCATCACGCAAAAGGATATTGTATTTAGGTTTGAGACTTTTGATGAGGGAATTTTCAAGGATTAAGGCATCTTGTTCGTTTTGTGTCAAAAGTGTATGGATTTGGGCGATTTGAGAAACCATTAGGGCGATTCTTGGGCTAAGATTAGTTTTAGGAGTGATGATATTATCCTGCACACAAAAATAACTTTTAATGCGATTTTTAAGATTTTTCGCTTTGCCTACATAGAGGAGATTGCCATAAGAATCAAAATATTGATAGATTCCCGAAGTATTAGGTAATGATCGGAGATGCGTCAAAAGATCATAAGTATCATTCATCGTCTAATGCCTTAATGCGCTGAATACTCAAACGTATTTCTTCAAATTTTTTATAAATATCGCTATTTTTTGCGTGATTTTCAAAGTCTCCGCTTGAGTGTTCAGAAAAAGTGTGATGTGGTTTAAGGGTAATGTGTGATGATGCAAGGATATGTGAGGGCACATAGGCGTGTATTTTTTGGATTGTGCAAAGCGTGGGGAACTGCTCTTTGTATTGTTTTAAACTCTCTATTATTTGTTTGTGTTTATAATGGTTGAATTCAGCACAAAGTGCTTGATGTTTAAAAGCAAAAAGAAGCCTATCTTCTTTGCGTGTGATAAAGAGGATTTGCTCTTTGATATGGGGCGTGAAGAAGAGATTTTTGAAACGCGAGATTTCTTGGTGTTGTTGGATTTTTTGTGCAAGATTGGGAAAATCTTGTGTTAGAACGGAGATAAGATGTTGCGAACTTTTCATAAAGGAATTTTAGCATATTTAGCATTTATTTTTCTTATAGGTTGTGGTTATAAAGCCGATCCTTTTTATAAGCAAATCGATTCTAAAATCCAATCACCCAAACAATCATCAGAGGGCAAAAAGGTGCTATTTTATGGAATCGATACTTATCCTACTTATAGTGATGAAGATTTGGGAGAAGTGCAATGAGTAAAGAAATTAAATATGATGTTATTATTATTGGTGCGGGAGTAGCAGGGCTTTATTGTGCTAAGCATTTGCCTAAAGAATTAAGTGTTTTAGTTTTATGCAAGGCACAACCTTGGGAATGTAATACTTTTTATGCACAAGGGGGTATTAGCATTGCCAAAGGCAGTGATGATGTGTCTTTGTATATGCAGGATACGCTTTTAGCTGGAGCGCGTTTGAATAGCTCGGATAGGGTTAGTGAGCTGACAAGAGGAAGTTTGGATATACTTGATGAGCTACTTGAGAGTGGATTTGAGATTGATAGGGACGAAGAGGGTAAGCTTTTATACACTCAAGAAGGCGGACATACTATACCACGCATTATACATTCTGGAGGTGATGGCACAGGGCGGAATCTCCACACACACCTCATTAAGACGCTCAAGCATACATTGTGGAAAAATGCTGAAGTCGTGGATTTGCTGATTGAAGAAGATATGGCTTATGGTGTGTGTGTGCAAACAAAACTAGGACTCTTTAATCTCTATGCAGATCATATTGTGATTGCTAGTGGTGGTGTAGGGGGGCTTTTTAAGTATCACACCAATGCCTATACAATCAGCAGTGATATGCACGGAATCATTTTGGAACATCATTTGGCATTGCACGATATGGAGATGCTGCAGTTTCACCCTACGGTTTATATCGACACTCCTCACGCGCGAAAATATTTAATTTCTGAAGCAGTGAGAGGTGAGGGCGGAATGATTGTCGATGAAAATGGCAAACGTTTTTTATTTGCCTATGATGAGCGCGGGGAGCTTGCCCCTCGTGATATTGTTGCGCGTGGTATTATGGATTATTGTATGCGTGAGAAAAAGAGTGTTTTTTTGGATTTAAGTGCTTTCAGTGAGCAGACTTTCAGGCAACGTTTTCCTAATATCTATCGCGATCTTTCGACATGCAAGGTGCGAATCCCCGAAGATAAAATTCCTATTTCGCCTGCATTTCATTATTCTATGGGAGGGATTTTGGTCGATGATAAGGGGAAAGTGCAGGGTATGAAGAATCTCTATGCGGTGGGTGAATGTGCTTGTAATGGTGTGCATGGAGCCAATCGTCTAGCGTCTAATTCCCTGTTAGAAGGGCTTGTGTTTGGTAAGGCAGTCGCTAATGATATTGTCAGTAAGCCTCTTAGCACACCAACTAGACATTTTCCTTTGTGTGAAGAGATATTAGAAAAGGAAGGCGATATAAAATTAAAGAATATTTTGCGGGAGATTATGTGGGCAAAAGTCGGTATTATGCGCACTCAAAGCGGTCTTGATTCTGCATTAGGTGGGATTGAGGTTATGCTAGAATCTAATATTGGGCGTATGCTTCGCTTACGACTGCTTGTTGCGCGGAAAATTATCCAAGCTGCCATTGAGCGCAAAGAAAGTTTAGGAGCGCACCACAGGCTTGATTCTAACCTTTGATGCAATGACTCACAAATTTTGAAAAATTATCCATAATGCTTCCGCCTTTGCGGAATCCTAGTCCGCAAGATTCGTAGGCAAAAAATACATTAGGTTGGTAAAACGCATTGTTGTGAGCGTTGAGTTCGTAAAATGCTTGATAAAGAGGCTTTTGATTGGTATAAATGCCTTCTTTAGAATCTAGCACTTTGCCATTAGCATCGAGAATCTGGACATTTGCACCTTCTCGTCCAAACGAGGGTTTGCATACCTGCTTGACAGAAAGAGGTGTGAAGCTTGATTCTAAAAGAAGAGGGTGATTGGGGAAAAGATCCCATAGTATCTTAAGCATTCTCTTGCTTTGGAATAATAAAGTGTAAGCGGGATTAAGAAAAATCGTATTATTATTTTGCATCATCTCATTCATTAACAAGGCTAGTTCGGGTTCATCAATCGCAATGTTTTCCCATGGAATGAGTTTGAATAAAAATTCATACGAGATACCCTCAAAGCTTACACCTTCTGTGGGTGAGAAAAGCACCTTATCAATCGGAGCGAACCCACACTCAAAGCCGCTTTCTCGTGCGATATGTTCTAAGAATCTTGTCGTTGTGATTTCTTCAAGATTATCGCCAATGCTTGAAAAGAGAATCTTCCAGCCTTCATAAAGCTCTGCAAATTGAGAAGTATCTTCTTCAAGTGTGATGAGACGCTTGAAATTTTCGCTCAAAGCATGATAAATATCATTAAATTGCGCATTTTCATCAAGCCCATTGGCTTTGAGTAAAGCCCATTGAATCAAAGCACTTTCATAAAGCATTGTGGGCGTGTCTGCATTGAACTCCAAAAGTTTAATAGGCTTACCATCAAGCCCTCCTGCTAAGTCAAAACGCCCATAAAGATGCCAATGAATGTCTTCTTCCCAACTTTGCTTGATCATACCAATAAGGCTAGGAGGAATATCTAATTCAAAAAACAAATCGTTATCGATGACATATTGTCCTGCTTCGACATACATATCATAAAGTGTATTGCCTGCTTCATAAAATGCTTCAGCTTCTTGCTCTGTGATGTGTATTAGTTCATCACTGATATAAGGGGTTTGATCACTATCTGTATGCCATGGTAAGCCTATTTGCTGCAAGGTTTGCGTATCAAGAGGTTTAAGTGTGCTAATATTCATTGGACAATCCTACGAGCTAAAGCTTGAAGAGCTTTTACTAGTTTGCGAATTATTTGTCCCAAAGAATCCACTTTTTCCTGCTGTGCTAGAGCGTGTGGTGCTACTGCTCGTTTTGTTGTTAAAACTATTCTTGCTGCGTTCATAAGCTTGAGGGGATTTGTAATTGCGTTGTGCGTTTGCTTGATAATTGGGATTGTTGAAAAGTTTATTTCCGATATAGCTTCCTAGCATTGCACCTGCGGCACTTGCAAGAATCGCTCCACCTAAGCCTAATCCTCCGCCATTGGGATTGGTAAGCTCACTTGTGCCTGCATCAATTTTTTCTTCTTCAACCTTAAGAAGGTCATCAATTTCTTCTTGAGTGAGCATTCGTTCTTGTCCATTTTTATCTTTAAGCATCACGCGTGTTTGATCACTAGGATATTCTTCAAGCACCTTGTAGCTTCCATCAGCTTGTTCTTCAATAATGACAAAAGCACCTTCTTTTTTGGCTTCTTGAAGCGTAGAGTTAAGAGAATCTTGTGTGCCATTATCACAAGCGTTAAGGGCAAAGACTGCCATCACACCTAGTCCTCCAACCATTGCGTAGTCTTTGATAAAGCGGATATGTTTCATAGTTAAGCTCCTTAGATTCTAAATATCACTACTCATTATTATTTGAACACATTATAGCTTTAGAATCTTAACGCGCCGCTTTTAAGGCTTGTTTGTGATGCAAATGAATATAGAGATGTAAAACATCAAGACTAGCAGGTGTGATGCCGCTGATTTCGCTTGCTTCAAACAGACTTTTGGGAGCAAATTTTTGTAATTTTTCAATCACTTCGAGGCTTAATCCCGGAATACCCTCAAAAACAAAATCTTTAGGAATTTCCACTTCAAGCATTTGAGACATTTTTTGGATATTTTCTTTTTGTTTTTGAATATAGTCAAAATACCGAGATTCTATGCAGATTTGCTCACACGCTCGGCTGCTCATTGTTTGGATAGACTTGAAACCACATTCGGTGAGAAATTGCTTTAATGTGTCTTCGCTTAGAGCATTTTGACCGATGATATGGGTTAAAGATGTGCGATTAGTGATAGGTGGGATTTGGAAAGAATCTAAAAGGGCAAGATTCTTACTTGAAGGTGTGAGATTGGTGTTTTCGATCCATTCTAGGGCTTGTGCAATATCGTTTTTATCACGCATCACTTGAGTGTATTGCTGTTTGTCAATTAATCCAAATGAATACGCATAAGGTGAAAGCCTCAAATACGCATTGTCTTCGCGAAGTAAGAGGCGATATTCAGCGCGAGAAGTGAAAACCCTATAAGGTTCTTTTGTGCCTTTTGTTACTAAATCATCAATCATCACACCAATATACGCCTCATCTCTTCTTAAGATAAAGTGTTGTTGCCGCAGGGAAAGGGCTGCATTGATTCCAGCCATAATGCCTTGAGCAGCCGCTTCTTCATAGCCTGTGGTGCCATTAATTTGTCCTGCAAGGTAAAGATTTGAACATTTTTTTGTCTCAAGGGTGTGATAGAGTTCAGTAGGATCAACATAATCGTATTCTATCGCATAGCCATAGCGCGTGATTTTGGCATTTTCTAAGCCTTTGATGCTATGAATCATCTCTTCTTGCACATCAATAGGCAAAGAGGTTGAAAGCCCATTAATATAGTATTCAACTGCTTCTTTGGTTTGAGGTTCTAAGAAGAGTTGATGCCGTGTTTTGTCTGCAAAACGATTGACTTTATCCTCGATACTTGGACAATAACGGGGACCTACACCTTCTATTTGTCCCGTGAAAAGTGGTGCGCGATGAAAATTATTCCTAATAATTTGATGCGTTTTTTCATTTGTGTAAGTAACATAACATGGGAGTTGGGTAGGCTGAAAATTTTGTGTGCTAGCACTAAAATGAGGAGGGTTTGAATCCCCGCAATGTTGTTCAAGATGCGTAAAATCAATGCTTTTTGCATCAATTCTTGCACAAGTGCCAGTTTTTAAACGCCCTAGCTCAAGCCCTAATTCTTTAAGCGAAGTGCTAAGATTCTCTGCGGCAATCTCGCCAAAGCGTCCATTATGAAGTTGGTTTTCACCAATATGCACAAGCCCTTTGAGAAAAGTCCCTGTGGTGAGAATGATTTTTTTTGCAAGGTAGGTTTTGCCGATATTGGTTTGAATGCCTGTCGCAAAAAAATGCCCGTCTTTATCTTGCTCGTAGAGAATCTTTTCTGCCACTTCTTGCGAAATAGTGAGATTGGGTGTATTAAGAGCCTGTGCTTTGGCAAGTATGCTGTATCTGTCCATATCAATTTGAGCCCTTGTGCCTCTCACAGCAGGACCTTTGGAGTGATTTAGGATTCTGAATTGAATCCCGCATTGGTCTGTGATGATGCCCATCACTCCTCCTAAGGCATCTATTTCTTTGACAAGATGTCCTTTTCCTAGCCCTCCTATTGCAGGATTGCAACTTGCTAGGGCGATATTTTGCACAAGAATAGTCAGAAGATGTGTCTTTGCACCCATTTTTGCGCTTGCAATGCTTGCTTCTAATCCAGCGTGTCCGCCGCCTACAACCAAAACATCATATTGCATATCAATCCTTAAAGGTTTTATTTTAGTCGCGTATTCTACTATATATTTTGCTATTTTTATTATAATATATCGCTTCGTGAGAAGTTTAGATGCAATTGTTTTTAAGGATAAGGAAGATGAAAATTGATGCAATCAACTCTATCAAGTCTTTTAAATCACTCGGTAGAGAGAGTTTAGAAGCACTCAATAAAGTCGCAAAAATAAAAGTTGTCGATAAAGATAGTATCTTGTATTATGAAGGTGAAAAAATAGAATGTGCTTATTTTCTTGTCGATGGACTTTTAGAGCTTTATAAAATGGATCAAAATAATAATGAATTGTTTTTGTGTTATGTTTCTTCGGAAGAAGATGTGCGTTTGATTAATTCTTTTGGTAATTTTGAGCCCTATATCGCATCGGCAAGCGTCCATAGTCTAAGGACAAGCACTATTTTACTTTTAGAGCTTCATTTGCTTGCGGATTTAGTTTCGGAATATTTAGATATTAGTAACGCACTTTTAAGAGAATTTATGGGTAAAAATATTGTGTTTAAAAATTTTATTAATTTCAAAGAGATTTATGATAGCACTGCACGAGTAGCGTATATTTTGCGCACACAGCTTGATTATTTTAACAAAGTGCAACGACAAACAATCGCTAGAGAACTCAATATCAAGATTGAAACTTTAAGTCGGATTCTGCAAAAAATGTTTCAACAAGGGTTGATTTATAAAAACAATAAGGGCGAGATTTGTCTTAGCAATAAGGCAGAATTTGAAAGAATTTACGGAGGATAAAAGTTTATTGCGTGATTTTGGCAGATTCTTTAAGGGCAAAACCGCTATGCCTTGTAAAGTTTATTTTTGTAGATTCTAGAATCTGTGTTGCAAACATAAAAGTGGATAATCAGCTAGAAAATGAGTTTTGAAAGAGTCTCACAAAATGGTCGGAGTAGCGGGATTCAAACCCACGACCTCACCCACCCCAAGGGTGCGCGCTAATCAGGCTGCGCTATACTCCGTAAAAGAATTAAAACGCGCATTATAGCAGATTTTTTTAATTTGTCCAATCAATGCTAAGGAATATTAATTGCTTCAATGAGATGAAAGTTTTGAATCAAGGGAGTGATATGAAAACAATCAAAAGCCAATGTTTGTATGCAATACTATCTCTAGCGGTATGCGTTTCAATGGCTTCTGCTCAAAAAATTAATGAAATTGCCCAAGTTGTAGGGATTCGGGGTAATAGTCTTGTAGGTTATGGGCTTATTATCGGGCTCAATGGAAGTGGAGATAAGAGTGGCTCTAAATTTACGATGCAAAGTATTGCAAATATGCTAGAGAGTGTCAATGTAAAGCTTTCTGCTAACGATATTAAATCGAAGAATGTCGCGGCTGTGCTTGTAACGGCGACTCTTCCACCATTTGCGAGGGTAGGGGATAAGCTTGATATTTTGGTTTCATCAATTGGTGATGCAAAATCAATCAATGGCGGCACACTTGTAATGACACCGCTTAATGGGGTTGATGGCAATATTTATGCACTTGCGCAGGGTAATATTACATTAGGAGAGAGCAATAGCGCATTATCAGGCACAATCGTAGGTGGAGCAACCGTAGAGCGTGAGATTAATTACAATCTTTACAATCAGAGCCAAGCGACTTTGAGTCTCAAGCATTCTGATTTGCAAAATGCGATTAAGATTCAGCAAACGCTTAATAGCGTATTTGGCGATGCGATTGCAGTGGCTGTCGATGCGCGCACGATTAAGCTTCAAAAGCCTGATAATCTTAGTATGGTAGAGTTTTTAGCTCTTGTCGAAGAAGTTGAAGTCGATTATGCGCGTAAAGAAAAAATCATCATTGATGAAAAGTCTGGAACGATTGTCGCTGGAGTAAGTATTACAATTGATCCGGTGGTCATCACGCATGGTGATATTACGATTAAAATTTCTGATGAGATGCTTAATGATCCTGAAGCAGTGCAAATAGATGAGGGTGTCGTAGTCAGTAAAACGCAAGGCACGATTAGCACGAATGGTTCTAAACCGACGGTTTCAAGCGTGGTAAAAGCATTGCAAAGAATGGGGGCAACTCCAAGAAATGTCATATCTATTCTTGAAACAATCAAAAAAGCGGGCGCAATTAGCGCAGATATTGAAGTGATGTGATAGAATCTAAACATACTAAGGAGAAAAAATGCGAATTGATACTTCAATGGCGATGATGAATTACGATAATGCCAAGCTCAAAAATCAGTCTCAAGTGATACAGAATCAAGATGATGCTAAGCTAAAAGAACAAACGGATCATTTCGAAGCATTATTGCTCAAAACAATGCTTCAAGATGCAATCAAAAACGATGATACACTCTATCCCAAGCAGCCCGGAAGCGATATTTATCATTCTATGTATATTGATCAGTTAAGTGAGGAGTTAAGCGGAAGCTTTGGTTATAGTGAGCTACTTTATCGGTATCTTCAAGATCAACAAAACCAAAATGCAAAACGAAAATAGCCTTATTAGTCCAGAGATTTTAGAGCGTCTAAGCAGTGATGATAAAAGCGTGCTTTTAGATTCTCTAGCAACGCTGATTCAAAGCACTTATGGCACAGAGCAAGAATTCAAAAAGTTACAAAATGATTTTAATAGTCTGAAAGCATTGTATGAGTGGGTTTTAGAGCTTATTCCTCAAGCGATTTGGGTGATTGAAAGCAATGGTAAGCTATTCTATCAAAATGCCGAAGCAAGTCGTATTGATGGAATCTTGCAAAGTTATCAGAATCAAGGTGAGAAAGAACAAGAAATCGAATATCTCGGACAATTTTATTTACTCCAAAGTAGTCATAAAGGTAATAAGCAAGTCATTAGTGCGACAAATATTACCAATCAAAAGCGTCAAGAAAGGCTTGCGTCAATGGGGCAAGTCTCTGCACATCTTGCTCATGAAATACGCAATCCTATAGGTTCTATCTCACTTTTAACATCAACCTTGCTCAAAAGAGGTGATAATAGCATCAAGTCGATTGTGCTTGAAATCAAAAAAGCACTTTGGCGTGTGGAGCGATTGATCAATGCGACTTTGCTTTTTACTAAAGGCGTCAATCCTAATCGTCAAAATCATCGTTTGTGTGATTTAGAAGATGATTTGCACCATTCTATCGGGTATTATACATTCTCAAAACCGATTACTTTTGACTTTGATTTAGGTGTAGATAAGAATCTTGAAGTGTTTGTTGATTTTGATTTATTCAGTATAGTGATGCAAAATTTTCTTTTTAATGCGATTGATGCGATTGAAGAAGGTGAAGGAGAAAGCGGAAAAATCGCAGTGAGATTCCAAGATGAAGAAAAGTTTTGGTGTTTTAGTTTTAGTGATAATGGCAAATCCGTAGATAATAGAAATATTCTTTTTGAGCCTTTTAAGACGACTAAGCTCAAGGGCAATGGTTTGGGATTGGCTCTTTGTAAGCAGATTATTCAAGCGCATGGCGGAGAAATTTGTTTTGAAGATGAAAAAGATAAAATCTTTTTTGTTAGAATTGCTAAAAAGTGATAGAAAGGAATGGTAAATGAGGCATACAAAAATCAGTAAAGCTCAACCTTTTGAGGGGGAGTTTGAAGTCGCGACAGACAAATCTATCTCTCATCGTAGTGCAATGTTTGCATTGCTTGCGGATAAGCCTTGTGAGGTCAAAGGTTATTTGCAAGGTGAAGATACTTTGCACACATTGCAGATTGCTTGTCAGTTGGGACTAAAAGTCGAACATTTAGATTCTCAAACGATGCGTTTTATACCGCCAGAAAATGGTATCTGTGAGCCTAGTGAAGTGCTTGATTGTGGTAATGCAGGCACAGCGATGAGGCTTTTTTCGGGATTGCTAAGTGGAGTAAAGGGGCATTTTGTTTTAACAGGGGATAAATATCTTAATCAGCGACCGATGAGACGCGTCATTGAACCTTTACAATCAATCGGAGCGGATATTAAAGGCAGAAAGGATAATTCTCTCGCTCCTTTGAGTATCACAGGGTCATCATTAGAATCTTTTCAATATCATAGCCCCATTGCTTCTGCGCAAGTTAAGAGCGCAATGATTCTTGCGGGGCTTTTTGCCAAAGGTGCTTCGAAATTTAGCGAACCGCTTTTGAGCCGTGATCACACTGAAAATTTACTTAAAGGTATGGGTGTGCATCTCCAATGTAAGGAATCTGATAATGGTCGTTATGAAGTGTGTTTCGAACCGCTTGAGAGAAAATTAGAATCTTTTAAACTTGAGATTCCAGCTGATCCATCAAGTGCGTTTTATTTTGCTCTAGCGGCGTGTGTGTGTGATTCAAAAGTTTTACTCAAAAATGTCTTACTCAATAAAACGCGCATTGAAGCATTTAAGGTTTTGGAGCGAATGGGAGCAAAAATCAGCTATCACATACACCCATCGGATTATGAACTCATTGGTGATATTAGTGTCCAATCCGCGCCATTAAATGCTACAAAGGTAGATTCTTCAATCGCATGGTTGATTGATGAGATTCCCGCTTTGGCTATTTGTTTTGCGATTGCAAAGGGTAAAAGTGAAGTGCGTAATGCAAAAGAATTGCGCGTTAAAGAAAGCGATAGAATCCTTGCTACGATTACGAATTTGCGTGCAATGGGGATTGAATGTGAAGAGTTTGATGATGGATTTAGCGTTATAGGTGGGGAATTAAAGCCTGCAAAAGTGGATTCTTATGGCGATCATCGTATCGCAATGAGTTTTGCTATTGCCCAGCTCGCTTGTGGGGGAGAGATTAGCGATAGCGAATGTATTGATGTTTCTTTTCCGCAATTCTTAACCTTGCTTTCACAGATTACACATATAGAAAATACAGAATCGTAAGAAGGTGGTTTGATGAATATTAAGTTTGCTGAAAAATATGGATTCTGTTTTGGGGTTAAAAGAGCGATTCAAATTGCTGAACGCAATAGGAATGCTACCACTTTAGGTCCTATCATTCACAATACTCGTGAAATTGCGCGCTTGGAGAGGGATTTTGATGTGAGTTTGAGTGAAGATATTGAGAATCTTGCTGATGCACAAAATGTCATTATCCGCACACATGGTATTACAAAGCAAGACTTGCAGACTTTGCAAGAGCGTAAAAAACATATTATTGATGCGACTTGCCCTTTTGTAACCAAACCTCAAAAAATTGTTAAAAAAATGTCTGATGAACATTATCAAATTATTATTTTTGGCGATAAGATTCACCCTGAAGTGAAGGGTGTAGCGAGCTATGGAGAAAATGTGTGTGTCATAACAAGCGTTGAAGAACTCGAAAAAGTGAAACTAGAAAAGAAAGTCGCTTTGGTTTCTCAAACGACCAAGCAACCGAAACAATTTGAGCAGATTGCCGCTTATCTAGTTTCTAAAGTAAATGAATGTCGTGTGTTTAACACGATTTGCAATGCGACTTTTGACAACCAACATGCAGCGGATATGTTAAGCCGTGATGTTGATGTGATGATAGTTGTAGGAGGGAAAAATTCTTCAAACACCAAGCAGCTTTTAGCGATTGTCCAAAAGCATTGTCCTCATAGTTATTTGGTCGAAGATGAAAACGATTTGCAAGAATCATGGTTTGAGGGAAAAGCATTATGTGGGATTACAGCAGGAGCTTCAACGCCGGATTGGATTATCAAACGCGTGCAGGAAAAAATTGAGCAGATTTAGGGAAGTTTATGTAGCTTAAAGTCTTTCTTAAGATATTGCAAGGTTTGCTTTTGGTAAAATGATAAATTGTAATTCTATTTTAGGTAAAAGGGTTTTGATGAGAAAGAATTTGGAAAATGATGAATTTTGCAACTCTGAAGAAGAGGATTTTGCAACATTATTTGAGGCTAGTGAGAAAAAAGCAAATGCGGGAGCTATTCAAAGTGGAGAGATAGTGGCAGTCAGTGATGAATATGCAATGATTGCAATTCCTAATCAAAAGGTTGAAGCACGATTAAAATTGTCAGAAATACAAGATGAATCAGGCAGTTTGCTTTTTAAAAAGGGCGATCAAATCGAAGTTTTTGTAACTTCTAGTCGTGGCGGACTCAGTGCTTCTTACAAGAAAGCACTCAAGTCGAAAAAGCTTGTTGAAAAAATCGCAGAGATTCAAGACAATTATGAAAATAAAGTGATTGAAGCGAAAGTCATAAAGAGAAATAAAGGCGGTTTTATCCTTGAGTATGATGGGATTGATGTGTTTATGCCTCGCAAAGATTCTGCGGTAAGAGATGATGACAAAGCCTTAGGGAAGACATTTAAGGTAGTAATCGTAAATATTGATAAGGACAATCACTCAATCATTGTTTCTCGTAAGAAATTCTTTGAAATTGATGATAAGAATCGTCAAGAGATGAGTGGGAAGCTACTTGAAAATGATGGGGTTCAAAAAGGCATTGTCAAAAAGATTGCCCCATTTGGTATTTTTGTAGATATTAATGGTATTGAAGGATTGGTTCATTATACAGAACTTAGCCATAAAGGACCTATTAATCCTGCTAAAAATTTTAAAGAGGGTGATGAAGTGGAAGTGAAAGTGTTGGGTTATGATGAAGCAAAAAGACGCCTATCACTTTCAATGAAAGCACTTGGAGATGATCCATGGAAAGAAATTGAAAAAGAGCTTGAAGTAGGCTATGCTATTAAAGTTACAGTGAGCAATATCGAACCTTATGGTGCGTTTGTCGATTTGGGCAACGATATTGAGGGCTTTTTGCATGTTTCTGAAATCTCGTGGGATAAAAATATCAAACACCCTTCAAATTATTTGAATCTAGGACAAGAAATAGATGTAGAAATCATCGAAATTGATACGCAAAATAAGAAATTACGCGTTTCGTTAAAAAAGCTTTTGGACAAGCCTTTTGCTAAATTTATCAAACAACATCAAGTCGGTGAGAATATCAAGGGTAAAGTTGCGACCTTAACTGATTTTGGTGTATTTGTTGATTTGGGTGGTATTGATGGATTATTGCATAATGAAGACGCTTATTGGGATAAGAATCGTAAATGCAAAGATGAGCTAAAAGTCGGTGATGAAATCGAAGTAAAAATCATTAAAATCGATAAAGAGAATGAAAGAGTTTCACTTTCTAAGAAGTTGCTTGAACACTCACCAGCCAAAGCATTCGGACAAAAACATACAATAGATGAGGTAATGAAAGGTCGTGTCATTGACATTAAAGATTTTGGTATTTTTGTCAAGCTTGATGAGATGGAAGCATTAATTCGCAATGAAGATTTGTATCCTCTTAAAAAAGACGAGTTGAAAGTCGATGATGAAATCGAATGTGTGATTGCCCATATTGATGAGGCAAATAATAAAGTTCGTGCATCTGTCAAAAGACTTGAGCGTCAAAAAGAAAAAGAGACACTTAAAGCATTTAATTCTGATGAGAAAATGACATTGGGTGATAAGCTTAAAAATCGTTTGTAGGAGATTCTAAGTAGTGGTAAAAAAGGCGGCTTTTGCCATAGTTTTTTTAGCAGTCTTTGGCGGTGCAATTTATGGAATCTTGTATTTTGACAAGATTTCAGTGGGTCCAAAGATTGAGATTCAGCCAATGAATTTGTCTGAATTAGGCTACCAGCATGAAATCACTCAAGATGAAATGTGGATTTCATCGCTTTCTTCTCAAGAAGATCTCCCTTATGCTTATCCCGCGACAGAATTGAGTGTGAAATTTGATTTTGTAGATAAAGATTCTGCTAAAGCACCTATTCCTTCAGCTATCAGCATCAATGATTTAGATGAATATAAATTTGCTTGCGTAAAGCAGGTGCTTAAGGAAAATCATATAGAATCTGCTTATTATAAATCCGGAGATACACTTAAACTGATGGTATTTTTGACAGATGAGTCGATGTATAAGAAACTTCTCGAAGATCTTAAATATTATCATTTAAGTTATAGTGTGCAATAAATCATAACATTAAGGAGAATAGATGTATAAAGTTATAGTATGTGATCATATTCATCAAAGCGGTTTGGATTTGCTCAATGCCCAAAGTGATATTGAAATGCAAAATTTGGCTGCAATGCCTAAAAATGAGCTTTTAAACCATATTAGTGAGGCAGATGTTGTTATTACGCGGAGTTCTACAGATGTGTATGAGCAATTTTTACAACATTCGGGTAAAATCAAAGCCGTAGTGCGTGCAGGTGTAGGCGTAGATAATGTCGATATTGATGGGTGTTCGCGTAAAGGTATTGTAGTAATGAATGTGCCTACAGCAAATACTATTGCTGCTGTGGAGCTAACAATGGCTCATATGATTAATGCTGTGCGACATTTTCCCGGTGCTAATGCACAGCTTAAAAATGATCGAAAATGGAAACGCGAAGATTGGTATGGCATAGAGCTTAAAGGCAAGAAATTAGGTATCATTGGTTTTGGTAATATCGGTAGTCGTGTGGGTGTTAGGGCAAAAGCTTTTGAAATGGAAGTTCTAGCTTATGATCCTTATATTTTGCCTACAAAAGCTACAGATGTAGGGATTGCTTACACAAGCTCTCTAAAGGATATTTTGGAATGTGATATTATTACAATTCATACACCTAAAAATACTGAAACAAAAAATATGATTACTTCTAAAGAAATTGCGCAGATGAAAGACGGCGTAATTTTGATTAATTGTGCTCGGGGAGGATTGTATAATGAAAATGATCTTTACGAAGGGTTGCAGTCAAAGAAAATCGCTTGGGCGGGGTTAGATGTTTTTGATAAAGAGCCTGCCATTGACAATCGTTTGCTTGATTTGCCTAATGTTTATGTAACACCCCATATTGGAGCAAATACTTTAGAATCTCAAGAACAAATTGCGATTCAAGCTGCTCAAGCTGCCATAGAATCCGCACGTGGTTCAAGCTATCCTAACGCGCTTAATCTACCCATTAAAGAATCTGAATTGCCCTCTATGCTTAAGCCTTATTTAGAATTAACTCAAAAGCTTGGATTCCTAGCTGCACAGGCAAATAAAGGTGTCATTACTTCTATGCACATTGAAGCAGAAGGCGAAATTAGTGCCTATGGAGATTCTCTTACTACTTTTGCATTAGTTGGAGCGTTAAATATGAGTTTAGGTGATAAAATCAATTATGTTAATGCACAATTTATCGCTAAAGAGCGTGGTATTGATGTCAAAACGACTCTTAAACAAGTCAATGAGACTTATAAGAATCAAGTTCATCTTACTTTGATTACACAAAATGAACACATTACATTGAGTGGTTCTGTTTTTGAGGATCGTCATTTGCGTATTACTTCAATCAATAATTTCTGCTTTGACATTGAGCCTAAGGGAAAAATGATTTTCTTTAGAAATACAGATGTGCCCGGTGTGATTGGCAGTGTGGGGAATATTATGGCAAATCATTCTATTAATATTGCAGACTTCCGTCTTGCTCGTCAAAACAAAGAGGCAATGGCTGTCATTGTTGTCGATGAAGATGTGCCAACAGAAGCTTTGAAGGCTTTAGAGCAAATCCCCGCTTGCTTGGGATTAAAGGTTGTGAATCTGTAGTTTTTGAATCTTGTGGCAGATAGTCAATGCAGGCTTATATTTTGCTTTTTAACACTTCAAGTGCTTTCGCTGCCGAAAGAGTGTTAAGAAGCCCATTGCTTGGTGAATTTGACTTTCAAATGTCGCTTGTCCCTACACCCAAAGAATTTCTAAGTGATTGTGGTATGTCGCTTTTAATCGTAGGCGGGGAAAGATTGATTGATGAGGAATTAGAAACTTTTTGGCAAAGCGTAGAGAGTATCTTGCAATCAAAAAAAATCCATTATCGTATCCAGCGTGTTATTTAAAATACATTATAATGTGAAAATTATCTTAAAGGTTTTGCATTATCTTAAGGAAACGCATTGAAAAATTTTGGTCAGATTGATATTGTTGGTGCTCGAGAAAACAATCTCAAAAACATTTCGCTCAGTATCCCTAAAAATCAGCTTATCGTTTTTACGGGTTTGTCGGGGTCAGGTAAATCTACCCTAGCATTCGATACGCTTTATGCTGAAGGGCAAAGACGTTATATTGAATCACTCTCAAGCTATGCAAGGCAGTTTTTAGATAAGGTAGGCAAGCCTGATGTGGATAAAATCGAAGGACTGACGCCTGCTATTGCCATTGATCAAAAAACGA